>OCZU010000262.1_pt1 | contig 37805 bp, 34 predicted proteins | sample 1539001 | NCBI WGS metagenome assembly OCZU01 (sample SAMEA3539306, study PRJEB22396) | soil metagenome | biome: tundra; feature: field; material: soil | place: USA | collected 2010-05 | depth 0.15 m | reverse complement strand
ATCCGCGCATGGACCCTCGACGAGCGGGTTGACGGCGGCAACGGTCGCCTCGCACGCAACGCGGATCGTAACCGCGCCGGATACCGATGAAGGCGACGGCTCCGAGCCCGGCAGTCTTCTGTCCGGCCCGCGCAATGTACAGCCGTACGTTGCCAAGCGCGGCGAGCAGTACATGAGCAAGCACCAGCTCACGCACTTCCAGCAGATTCTGCTCAACTGGAAACGCGATCTGATGCAGGAGGTGGATCGTACCGTCTCCCACATGAAGGATGAGGCCGCCAATTTCCCCGATCCGAACGATCGCGCGACCCAGGAAGAGGAATTCAGCCTGGAACTGCGCACTCGCGATCGCGAGCGCAAGCTGATCCGCAAGATTGAGGAAGCGCTCAAACGGATCGAGGACGGTAGCTACGGATACTGCCTCGAGACCGGCGAGGAAATCGGCATCAAGCGTCTGGAAGCCCGTCCGGTCGCCACGCTGTCGATCGAGGCTCAGGAGCGCCGCGAGCGCCGCGAGCGCCAGTACGGGGACCGGGACGACCGCTACCGCTGACGCCCGCCGAGGTCCCTGGTCCCGGCGGTCCTGGCCCCCTCCGCACTGAAGATTTGGGTTCTATGGGCGCTTGTACTATGGTAGGCGTTCCGCAATCCCTGAACGGCTTGCCCCGCAATGCGCAGTAGAGGACTTCAGCATGAGCGAGATTCGCGTCATCAAGAAGTACCCGAACCGGCGGCTCTACGACACGGTGGAGAGCCGCTACATCACGCTGGACGACGTTCGCCGGCTGGTGCTCGACGGCGTTGAGTTCGGCGTCATCGACAAGCGCAGCCAGCAGGACATTACCCGTCCGGTGCTGCTGCAGGTGATCGCAGAACTCGAGCAGCGCAACGGCACCGTGCTGAGCCAGGACTTCCTGGCGCAGTTGATCCGCAGCCACAATGCAGGCCTCGAGGGCGTGCTATCGACCTACCTGGAGCAGAGCTTGCGGCTGTTTCTGAGCGAGAAGCCGCCGGCAGGAGATCCAGCCGCCGCGGCCAGCCAATTGGCGCAACAGAATCATCAGCGCTGGCACAGCGCACAGGAAGAGATCTTCCGCACGCTGATGAGGACCGCCGGGACCGCGCCCGGTTGAGCGCGGACGGCGCGGCGATAAGGCCAGGCCGCGGCTATTAGGGGCCGTCGACGTTGCGCATCGACAGGCGAACGCGACCCTGACGATCGACTTCCAGCACTTTGACGCGGATCTGATCGCCCTCTTTGAGCTTGTCCGAGACGCGCTCGACGCGCTCGTCCGAGATCTGCGAGATGTGCACCAGGCCGTCGCGGCCGGGCAGTATGGTCACGAAGGCGCCAAAATCCATGAGCTTCGCGACTCGGCCTTCATAAATGCGGCCGACTTCGACATCCGCCGTGATCAGCTCGATGCGCCGCTGCGCTTCGCGTCCGGCCGTGCCCAGGACCGAAGCGATCTTGACCGTGCCATCGTTCTCGATGTCGATGGTCGTGCCGGTCTCCTCCGTGATCTGACGGATCACGGCGCCGCCCTTGCCGATCACGTCGCGGATCTTCTCCGGATCGATCTTCAGCGTGATGATCGAGGGCGCCCACTCCGACATCTTTGAGCGCGGCTCTCGCAGCACCTTCGCCATCTGGTCGAGAATGTGCAGACGGCCTTCGCGGGCCTGCGCCAGCGCCACGCGCATGATCTCCGGCGTGATGCCCTCGACCTTGATGTCCATCTGCAGCGCCGTGACACCCTCGCGCGTGCCGGCCACCTTGAAATCCATGTCGCCCAGATGATCCTCATCACCGAGGATGTCGGTGAGCACCTTGAAGCGCGCGCCTTCGAGCACCAGCCCCATCGCCACACCGGCGACCGCGGCCTTGATCGGTACACCGGCATCCATCAGCGACAGGCTGCTGCCGCACACACTGGCCATCGAACTCGAGCCGTTGGACTCGAGAATCTCCGACACGATCCGAATGACGTAGGGGAATACGGCCATGTCCGGCATCACGGCATGCACGCCGCGACGCGCGAGATTGCCGTGGCCGATTTCACGGCGCTTGGGCGATCCCATCATGCCGGTCTCGCCGACCGAGAACGGCGGAAAGTTGTAATGCAACATGAACGGTTCGCGCCGCTCGCCCTCGAGCGCGTCGATGATCTGTGAATCGCGCGTGGTGCCGAGCGTCGTGGCGACCAGCGCCTGGGTCTCCCCGCGCGTGAACAGCGCCGAGCCATGGGCGCGCGGCAGCACGCCGACCTTCACCGTGATCGGCCGCACGGTGCGCAGGTCACGGCCGTCAATGCGCGGCTCGCCGGCCAGAATGCGTTCGCGCACGATGCGGCTCTCGAGCTTGAACAGCTCATTGACCACCGCATCGGCCTTCCACTGCGTGGGTTCGACCGCGGTCAAGGCCGCCGTCACGTCTTTCTTGATCTCGCTCAGTCGCGCGGACCGCTGCGTTTTTTCGGTGATGCGGTAGGCCGCAGACAACGCCGCCTCGGTCCGGGCTGCCACGGCCTCGGCCAGCGGAGCCTCGAATGCGGGCGGCTTCCAATCCCAGCGCGGCTTGCCGGCCTCCGCCGCGAGCTCACGAATGTTGCGGATGGCGATCTGCATCTGCTCGTGCCCGAATACGACGGCACCGAGCATCGCCTCTTCGGACAGCACCTGGGCCTCCGACTCCACCATCAACACCGCCGGCTGCGTGCCGGCAACCACCAGCTCCAGTAGCGATTGGGCCTGGTCGGTGCGGGTCGGATTGAGCAGATACTTGCCGTCACGATAACCGACGCGCGCGGCGCCGATCGGTCCGTTGAATGGCAGGCCCGCGATGCTCAGCGCAGCCGAGGCGCCCAGCAGCGCTGGAATATCCGCGTCAATCTCGGGGTCGAGCGAGACCACCGTGGCCACGACCTGGACCTCGTTGTTGAAACCGTCCGGAAACAGCGGCCGAATCGGGCGATCGATGAGCCGCGAGGTCAGCGTTTCGCGTTCGGTGGGGCGACCTTCACGTTTGAAGAAACCGCCCGGGATGCGCCCCGCGGCATAGGTTTTCTCAATGTAATTGACGGTCAGCGGAAAGAAATCGCGGCCCGGCACGGCGCTTTTCGCGGCGCAGGCCGTGACCAGCACTACCGTTTGGCCCATGGATGCCAGCACGGCGCCGTCCGCCTGGCGAGCGAGCTCGCCTGTTTCGAGCGTCACGGCGTGGGGACCATAAGAAAAAGTCTTCTTGAAGACAGTCACGCTTCAATCCTCGGAAATGATCGGTGCAGAATGGAGAAAGCCGCGCATTCCAATCAGGATGTGCGCGGCCCGCGGATTCAGCGGCGGAGCCCCAGGCGCTCGACCACTTCTTGATATTTGGCTGGACGTGTGGATTTCAGATAGTCCAGCAATTTGCGGCGTTGATTCACCAGTTTGACCAAGCCGCGGCGCGAGGAGTGATCGCGTTTGTGCGTACCGAAGTGTCCGCCCAGACCGTTAATGCGCTCTGAGAGCAACGCGATCTGGACTTCGGGCGACCCGGTGTCTTTGGGGTCGCGGCGATACTGCGCGAGCACAGTGCTTTTCTGTTCCGTGGACAAAGCCATTGCGTACAAAACCTCTGAACTTTCAATGCTTGAAAATGATTGTCATTTTGAAGGCCGCGCATTCTAACCTCAGACCCCGCGAGCCTCAAGCGGAACAGGGAGTTACAGGGCCAGCGGCGCGCTGAACAGGCGCTGCACCCGCAGCTGACCCGAGGCAGAGCTGATGCCGAGCCCCAGAAAGCGGCCGTCCGCGTCGTACAGGCGCCAGCGGCCTGCGCTCGCTTGCGGCAGTGCGATCACGCGCCCGTGGGATAGCGCCTGGGTCTGGTCGGCTTCCAGTTGCAGCGATGGCAGATGCGAGACCGCGCGATCGGCCCGCAGCAGCGGCCAATCCTGCCCGGTCGCGCTGGCGGCTTCGAGCTGCTCGAGGCTCACCATAGGCTCGTCCGTGAACGGTTCCACATAGTCCCGACGCAGGCTATGGAGCCTGCCGCAGGTGCCGAGCGCCCGCGCGATGTCCTCGGCCAGCACGCGCACGTAGGTGCCCTTGGAGCACAGCACCTGCAGCTCCACTCGCGCCCCCTCGAGCCCAAGCAACTGCAGCCCATCGATCATGATCGGACGCGCCTGCCGCTCCACGCTGAGGCCCGCTCGCGCCAGCCGGTAGAGGGGTGTGCCGTCGCGCTTGAGCGCGGAATACATGGGTGGCACTTGCCCCTGCGGTCCGCGGAAGCGCTCGAGCACCTGGACAATGGCGCTCGCAGTCAGTGCCGGCACCGCGCAGCGCTCGACGATCTCGCCCTCGGCATCGCCGGTGGCGGAACGCTCGCCCAACTGTAGGCCAAATCGATAGGCCTTGCGGCCCACCAGCAACTCGCCGGCCAGGCGCGTCGCCTCCCCGAGACAGATCGGCAGCATGCCGCTGGCGAGCGGATCCAGACTGCCGCAGTGCCCCGCCTTGACCCCGCCCGCCAGGCGCCTAACGCGTTGCAGGGCCGCGTTAGAGGACAATCCCACCGGTTTGTCGAGCAGCAATACGCCGACCGAAGAGCAGCTCATTCTGCATCGTCGGCTGCGAGCGGCTCACCGTGCTCGGCGCTGCGCGAACGGTCGGCCTTGACCGCGCCATCGATCAGCCGCGTGAGCTGCTGCGCGCGCTCGAGATCGGTGTCGAGCTGAAACTCGAGCCGCGGCGCATGCCGCAGCTTGAGTTCGCGCGCCAGCTCGCCGCGCAAGTAGCCGGCGGCGCTGCGCAGACCGGCCAGAACTTCATCGGCCGCGTGCACAGCGGCAAACGGCAGGAAATGGATCCGGGCGACCGACAGGTCACTGGCGAGCTGCACCGCCGTGATCGTCACATTGCCGACGCGCGGATCCTTGACGCCTCGACGCAGCAGCTCGGCCAGCGAGCGCTGCATCTGCGCGGCGATGCGCGAGGCCCGGGCGCTGGTCTTGATCACTGGATCGAGCGCGACACTTCGACGCGCGAGAAGCACTCGATCTGATCCCCGACACGCACGTCCTGATAGTTCTTCACGCCTATGCCGCATTCCGTCCCGGCTCGAACTTCGTTGACATCGTCCTTGAAACGCCGCAGCGACTCGAGCGCGCCCTCGAAGATCACGACATGCTCGCGCAGCACGCGGATCGGATTGTTGCGGCGGACGGCGCCCTCGGTGACCAGACAGCCGGCCACGACGCCGAACTTGCTCGAACGGAACACCTCGCGCACCTGCGCGATGCCGACGATCTGCTCCTTGATTTCGGGCGCCAACAGACCGCTCATCTTCTGCTTCACGTCGTCGATGGCTTCATAAATGATGCTGTAGTAGCGCACTTCGACGCCGGTCTCCTTCATCGCCTCGCGCGCGGCTGCGTCGGCCCGCACATTGAAGCCGATCACGAAGGCCTTCGAGGCGGCCGCGAGCTGGATATCCGAGGCGGTGATACCGCCGACACCGCTCGCTATCACGCGCACCTGTACCTCGTCGGTGGAGAGCTTGTTCAAGGCATCGCTGAGGGCCTCGGCGCTGCCGTGGACGTCGGTCTTGATCAGCACCGGGATGATGCCGGCCTTGACCTCGCCCATCTGCGAGAACACGTCCTCGGCCCGCGTCGCCGCGCGTGCGAGTTTCACGTCGCGGAATTTACCCTGCCGGTAGAGCGCGACCTCACGCGCCTTGCGCTCGCTCTCGAGCACGAGCAACTCATCGCCGGCGTTCGGCGCCCCGGATAGACCGAGCACCACCACTGGCATCGACGGCGGCGCCTCGGCGATCGACTGACCGTTTTCATCGAACATGGCACGCACGCGTCCGAACTCGGAACCGGCGAGAATCGCATCCCCGGCCCTGAGCGTGCCGCGCTTGACCAGCGCGGTCACGACCGCGCCGCGGCCCTTTTCCATGCTGGCCTCGATCACTACGCCGGCAGCCAGGCCACCGCGTGGGGCCTTGAGTTCCAGCACTTCGGCCTGCAGCAGGATCGCTTCGAGCAGCGCATCGATCCCCTGTCCGGTGCGAGCCGAAACCTGAACGAACATATTCTGGCCGCCCCATTCCTCGGGAATGACATCCTGCTTGGCCAGCTCGGTGCGCACCCGATCCGGATCGGCATCGGATTTGTCGATCTTGTTGACCGCCACCACGATCGGCACATTGGCCGCGCGCGCATGCTGGATCGCCTCGATGGTCTGCGGCATCACACCGTCATCGGCGGCTACTACCAGCACTACGACATCGGTGGCGCGTGCGCCGCGTGCGCGCATGGCGGTGAACGCCGCGTGACCGGGCGTGTCGAGAAAGGTGATCGATCCACGCGCAGTCTCGACGTGGTAGGCACCGACATGCTGCGTGATCCCACCGGCCTCGCCGGCCGCGACCTTGGCACGGCGGATATAGTCGAGCAGCGAGGTCTTGCCATGATCGACGTGACCCATGACGGTCACGACCGGCGGGCGCACCTCGGACTGCTCGGCATCGGCATCAAGGCCCTGAAGACCTTCCTCAATCTGGTTTTCCTTGAGCAGCTTGGCGCTGTGGCCAAGCTCTTCGACCACGAGCACCGCGGTGTCGCGTTCGATCGGCTGATTGATGGTGGCCATGACGCCGAGATTCATCAATACCTTGATGACTTCGGTGGCCTTGATCGCCATCTTCTGCGCCAGCTCGGCCACGGTGATGGTCTCCCCGAGCGTCACCTCACGCTTTACCGGCGCCGTGGGCATCTCGAAGCCGTGCTTGGCTTCGGCGCCGACCGCAACCGTGCGCGCCTTCAATCGCTTCTTCTTCTTGTGCCGGGCGCTGACATCGCCGGCGATGTGCAGCTCCTCGCGGCCGTAGCGCGTGCGCTGCTTATCGTCGCTCTCCTCGCGCGCCGGCGGCGCCGGGTGTACGGGATGCACCGGATGGGGATGGGCCGGGTGCGCATGCGCCTCGCGCGCCGGCTCGGCGGCGCGTCGCGTGCGCTCACGCTCGGCTTCCTCCGCCGCACGCTGCTCGGCCACGCGGCGCGACTCTTCCTGCGCTTTCTTGCGTGCCTGCTCCTCCTCGATGCGGCGGCGGTTTTCCGTCTCGAGCCGCTCGCGCTCGCGCCGCTCGGCTTCCGCCTTCTCGCTCAGCGCGCGCTGGGCTTCCTCGGCCTCGCGCTTCTGCGCATCGAGCTGCTCCTGTTGCGCACGAGCCTGACCCTCGAGCACGTCGCGCTTGATGTAGGTGCGTTTCTGACGCACCTCGACATTGACGGTTCGGGCACGGCCCTGGTTGCTCGCCAACTTGAGCTCACTCTGGGTCTTGCGCCTGAGCGTGATGCGGCTCGGCGCCGAGCCTTCGCTGCCGTGGCCGTGGCTGCGGCGCAGATGCGTCAGCAGCTCCAGCTTGGCCTCCTCGCTGATCATGTCCTCGGGACTCGCCACGGTGATGCCAGCCTGGTCAAGCTGTGCGATCAGCCGGTCGACCGAGACCTTCAGTACGTCAGCGAATTGTGCAATCGTTACATCAGCCATATGTGCTCACCTTGCGCCGCGCGCGTGTCAATGCTGCGCCTCGAACCAGTGTGCGCGCGCCTTCATAATCAGGGCACCAGCCTCCTCGATCGACAACCCGTCGATATCCGAAATTTCGTCCACGGCCTGCTCGGCGAGCTCATCGCGCGTGCGCACACCGCGGCGCGCGAGCGCCAGGGCCAGATCGGGCCGCATGCCATCGAGCGTCAGCAGGTCATCCGCGGGCATTGACTGATCGAGCGACTCCTCGCTCACGATCGCCTGGGTCAACAGCACGTCACGGGCACGATTTCGCAGTTCCTTGACGATGTCCTGGTCGAACTCCTCGATCCCCGCCAGCTCGGCTGCCGGTACGTAGGCCACCTCCTCCACGGTCGAGAAGCCCTCCTGCACCAGGATGCTCGCCACGTTCTCGTCGACGTCGAGCTGCTTCATGAATGTCTCGACCAGTGCGCGCGCCTCGGAATCGCTCTTGGCTTCGGCATCCGACTCGGTCATCACGTTCAGCTCCCAACCGGTGAGCTGACTGGCCAGGCGGATGTTCTGGCCGCCACGCCCGATCGCCTGTGAGAGCTTCTCCTCCGCCACGGCGATGTCCATGCTGTGCGAGTCCTCATCGACCACGATCGACTGCACCTCCGCCGGGGACATCGCATTGATCACGAATTGCGCCGGATTGTCGTCATAGGGAATGATGTCGACGCGTTCGCCCGCGATTTCATTCGATACCGCCTGCACGCGCGAGCCGCGCATGCCGACGCAGGCGCCGACAGGATCGATGCGCGGATCCTGGCTGCGCACCGCGATCTTCGCGCGCACCCCGGAGTCGCGCGCTGCCCCCAGGATCTGAATCAATCCCTGGCCGACCTCGGGCACCTCGAGCTTGAACAGTTCGATCAGGAACTCCGGGGCCGTACGCGTCAGGAACAGCTGCGGGCCGCGCAACTCAGCGCGCACCTCGCGCAAATACGCCTTGACGCGATCCTGCGGCTTGAGCTGCTCGCGCGGAATCATGTCGGTGCGCGGCACGAACCCTTCGGCGTTGCTGCCGAGGTCGACGTAAATGCCGTTGCGGTCGATGCGTTTGACTACGCCATTGACCAGGGTGTTGACGCGATCTTTGTAGGCATCGACCACTTGCGCGCGCTCGGCCTCGCGCACTTTTTGCACGATCACCTGCTTGGCCTGCTGCGCGGCAATACGCCCGAAAGCCACCGATTCCATGGGTTCCTCGACGTAGCCACCGGGCTCGGCATCGGCGCTCAGGTCGTGCGCATCGTCGAGCCGCAGCTCCGCCGAAGGATTCTCCAACTCCTTGGAGTCGTCGCTGAACACTTTCCACCGGCGGAAGGTCTCGTAATCGCCGGTCTTGCGGTTGATGGCGACGCGCGCGTCCCAGTCTTCGCCGTGTTTCTTGCGGGTAGCCGCGGCGAGCGCTGCCTCGAGCGCCTCGAAGATGATCTCTTTGTCGACGCCTTTCTCGTTCGAAACGGCATCGACGACCATCAGGATTTCTTTGTTCATGTCACCAGCTCCTTCCCCTCAGGACCACTGCGGCGCCAGCCGCGCACGGCCGATTTCCGCAAACTTCACCGATACCATGGCGCCATCCACATTCAATTCAATGCCCTCGGGGCTCAAGGCTTCGAGCCGCCCAGTGTAGCGTCGCCGTCCGTCGCGGGCGATCCGCAACTCCAGCCAGATGCGTTCCCCGACAAAGCGCTGAAAATGCGCCGGCGTGCGCAGCACGCGGTCCAGCCCCGGCGAGGAGACTTCCAATGTGTACGCGCTCGGCACTGGATCCTCGACGTCGAGGAGCGCGGCCAGTTCGTGACTCACGCGCTCGCAATCATCGAGTCCGACGCCTTCCGCCCTATCGATAAACACACGCAAGACCGCATGCGCGCGGCCTGGTGCGTACTCCAGGTCGACGAGCTCGTAGCCCAGCTGAGCGAGCAAAGGCTCGCTCAGCGCCATCAGCTTCTCGCGTAACAGCGCCGCCATCGTAAGTGCCTGATAGTCCGGATTCGCCACACAAAAAATAAAAGCCCCATGTGGGGCTTCTAAATCAAGCACTTGGCCGCAATTCCTGCAGCTTTACGGCAAGCAGACCCAAAGCCTGCGCCGTCCACCGGCGGGCGCGATTCTAGTACCTGCGCTCAATGGAATTCAACCGCCGGTGAGAATCCTCCGTTTGGGGCTGCCGCCGAGCCTCGCGGCGCCCCGAACGCTAGGCTCGGCGAGGGTGCAGCGCCGCTTGGCGCAGCGCCGCCGTCAACGTGTCGATATCACCGCTCTTCAGCACCACGGCATCGGCACCGGAGCGCAGGCAGTGCTCGTCGAGCATCTGATTCTTGTGCCCGGTGTACACCACAATCACTGCCCGCGGTGCCCGTGCACGCAGTGTCGCGATCAGCGGCAGGCTCGAGCCATCATCGAGCGACAGATCGAGCACGAAAGCGTTGGGCGAATGGGCCTCGAGCGCCCCCAGCACGGCGGTGGTGGAACTGACGGTCGCGACGCAACGAATGTCCGGCTCCGCATTGAGCAGCAGCGTCAACGTCACGGCCAGATCCGCATTGTTCTCCCCGATGACCAGACGCAGCAATTCCCCCTGCGCTTGCATCGCGGTAGCACCCATTGGTTCAGCCATGTTTTCGGCCCCCGCCTGTCCTCCGCCCGACCCTGATTGCACCGATAATGGCCCGGAGCGCGCGCGCTGTAAACGCTCCCCGGGGCGGCAACCCGGCGGCGACGCGGGTACCGGAATCGATCGGGAACCTCTGAACATAAGGCCTATGCATCAGTCATTTGCAGCACCGCACCGCTGGCTGGCGACTCGAGCCCTCAGCGCCGTGCTCAGCGCCACGTGCTTAAGCGGCTGCTCGCAGATCCCGACCATCCGCGAACCGCCATCGACCCAGGTTACCGCGCAGGTCAGGGTGACCGGTCCGAGCGGGCCCCTGTCGCAGCGCGAGACCAACGCGCTACTCAAGCGCCTCGCCGCCCAGGCCCCGGACGCCGGTGCCCTGGAACGCCATCTGGCCATCGAGCAGGCTGTGGCCGGCGCGCCGCTCGTTACCGGCAACCAGGTCACGATCCTGCGGGATGGAGAGAATGCGTTTGCGGCGACCTTCGCCGCCATTCACGCGGCACAGCGCTATTTGTACCTGGAGTACTACACCCTCGAGGAGGTCCAGCACGATGGCGAGCAACTCAGCGATCTGCTGATCGCGCGGCAACGCGGCGGCGTGCAGATCGATGTGATTTACGACAGCGTCGGCTCGATATCGACGCCAGGGGAGTTCTTCGACCGCCTGATTGCCGCCGGCATACACATACAACGATTCAATCCGATCAATCCGCTGACCGCGCACTTCTCGCTCAATAACCGCGACCATCGCAAGTTGCTGCTGGCCGACGGCCGGATCGCAATCATCGGCGGCGTCAATCTCAGTACCGCCTACCAAAGCGGCGCGTTCGCTTCGGCCTCTGAGCCGAAGCAAGGCGCGTACGAGCCCTGGCACGACACCGACCTTGAGATCGCGGGACCGGCGGTGCGTGAGTTCAAGCAACTGTTCGATCAGCATTGGCAGCAACAGGGGGGAGCCAGTTCCGCGCTGGCCGCCGACGGCGACGAATCGGGCGCGCCGGGCGATCAGGTGGTCCGCATCCTCGGCAGCCAGGCCGGTGGCGCGCTGTCGCCGCGCTACTACGCGACGCTGTTGTCGGCCATTCGCAGCGCCGAAGCGCGCATCGACATCACCGCCGCCTATTTTGTCCCGACTCGTCAGGAGCAGCATGCTCTGATCCGGGCCGCGCGCCGTGGCGTGGACGTGCGCCTGCTGCTGCCCGCGCATAGCGACTCATTCCCAGCGCTTGCGGTGCAGCGCTCCCACTACCGAGCATTGCTCAAGGGCGGCGTGAAAATCTACGAACGCCAGGACGGCATCCTGCATTCCAAAACCATGGTCATGGATGGAGTCTGGTCGATCGTGGGCTCTTCGAATTTCGACCATCGCAGCGTGCTGTTCAACGACGAGATCGATGCCGTGGTGATCGGCAGCCAGACCGGCGCTCAGATGCAGCGATTCTTTGAGCAGGACCTGCAGCACGCGCAGCGTATCGACGAACAGAGCTGGAATCAGCGACCGCTTTCGGAGCGCCTGCGCGAGCGATTCTGGCGGCTCTGGGAGCAGCTACTTTGACTTCGCTGCGCGCACCGGCGCAAACACCTGCAATTGCAGACTGAAGGGGCCGCCGGTGTCCTGGTGCGGCACGCATTGCGTACGGTTTTGCAGCGCGCGGGTGGCGAACAATGGCAGCACCTTGTCGCGGAACTGCTCCATGAGCTCGCAATCCCCATCCTCCAGTCCGAAAGGGCGATGAGGCGCCAACTCGACCTGGCGCCAGCTACCGGGCACGGCCGGGCTCGCGCCCGCTACGGCGGTGGCGGTCGCGGTCGCGGTCGCGGTGTCAGGCTGCAGCGTGGCGAATTTCAGCGTTGCGCGCGCGAATCGGCTCGGGGCGCCAAATCCGCGATCGCAGCCGAAGGCATTGACCTTGGCGTCCTGCCGCGCCCCGAGCTGGCGCAGCAACAGCTCCAGCTTCGTCTGCAGTCCGTCGCAGGAATAGGTCGTCGTGAAGCCCATGTAATCCAGCTCGGTCTCATGGTTCTGCCAGGTTCCAGGCTCGCCTTCGGCGCGAGGCTGGTCCTCGGCATGCGCGAGCGATGCGAGCGATATTCCAGCCAGCATCGCGGCGGCGAGCAGCAGTCCCTTGGACAGCACGTGCGCGAGCGGTGATCGGTGAGGCATAGCGCAACTCCTATGGCAGGCCTGCGGGGCAGCGCCTGGATCATCTGGGTAACGGCTGTGCGATGGGCGCGTTGACGCGCCTATGAAGCGACGCGCGCCAGCGCTGCGGCCAGGTCCGCCCGCAGATCCTCGATCGCCTCGATCCCGACCGACAGGCGCAGCAATCCATCGGTGAGTCTGGCCGCCTGGCGCGCCGATTCGCGCATGGCAGCGTGGGTCATCGAGGCCGGATGCGCCACCAGGCTCTCGACCCCACCGAGGGATTCAGCGAGCGAAAAATAGTTCAGGCCGGCGACAAAGGCCTTGACCGCCGGAATACCGCCTGCGAGTTCAAAAGTCACGATCGCGCCGAAGCCGGATTGCTGGCGCAGCGCAATCTCGTGACCCGGATGCGTCGGCAGACCGGGATAAAATACCCGCGCCACCTGGGGCTGCTGCACTAACCAATTCGCCAACTCCTGCGCATTACGTCCATGCACCGCGAGCCGCGCGTGCAACGTCCGCAGACCCCGCAGCGTCAGGAAACTATCGAACGCCGAGCCGGTCAGCCCGAGACAGTTCGCCCACCAACCCAAGCGTTCATGCAACTCCGCGCGCGCTGCGATCACCGCGCCCCCGACCACATCGCTGTGGCCGTTGATGTACTTGGTGGTCGAGTGCACGACCAGATCCGCGCCCAAACGCAGCGGCTGCTGCCAGGCCGGCGACAGAAAGGTGTTGTCCACCACGATCAACGCCCCGGCAGCCTTGCCGAGCGTGGCCACGGCGGCGATGTCGGTCAGGCGCAGCAGCGGATTGCTCGGCGTCTCGATCCACAGCATCGCCGCCGGCTGCGACAAGGCAGCGTGCACGGCCGCTTCGTCGGCAAAGTCCACGAAGTCGACCTGCAGGTCGCCGCGCCGGTGCAGCGCGTCAAACAGCCGGTAGGTGCCGCCGTAGCAATCGTGCGGCGCGAGCACGCGCGGATGCGCGGGCAGGATTTGCAGGCACAGCGTGATCGCACCCATGCCCGAGGCGGTGACCACGGCCCCGGCGCCGCCCTCGAGGTCGGCCAGCGCGGCGCTGAGCAGATCGCGGGTCGGATTGCCGGAGCGCGAATAGTCATAGGCGCGCTTGTCACCGTAGCCGCGAAAGGCGTAGGTCGCGCTCAGATGAATCGGTGGCACGACCGCGCCGGTCACATCGTCGCTCTCCAGGCCGGCGCGCACCGCGCGCGTGATGGGATCAGCGGGCTCGCTCACTCAGGCTCTCCGTATAGACACTGGAATATCGGCTGCAACTGCGTTGCCTCCTTGAGGAAGCCGTCATGACCGTGCGCTGAGGACAGCTCATGCAGCCGTGCGCGCGGCAGTCGGGCCGCCAGCGCTTGCATATCCCCGATGGGCACCAACTGGTCCTCGCGTACGGCCACCAGCGTGGTGGGCACGGTGATGCGCCGCGCATCGACTGCGTGCAGATCGATGGACTCGGACAGACACAGGAAGGACTCCGGCAGATACCGCGCCGCGTAGTCGCGCCCGCGCGCCATCAGGTACTGCTCGACGGGGAATACGAAGCGACTCTCGCCGGCGCTGGGCCCGAACGCGAAGCGCGCGGCAAACTCCTGCGGACTGCGGTAGGTCGCCATGGCCAGCGCGCGCGCCAACTCCAGTCCTTCCGCGGGCCGTCCCACCGAGAGCGCAAAGCGCACGATGCGCCGCTGCACGCTGCGCCAGGCGGTCGCCATCGGGTGGGTTCGATCCGCGGCGCTGAGCACCAGCAGTCGCTCGACCCGCTCGGGGTAGCGCTCGGCAAACGCCAGAGCCACCATGCCGCCATAGGAGGCCCCGACAATGGCGCGCAGACGCTCGATCTGCAGGTGATCGATCAGGCCGCGCAGCGCCTCGGCCTGATCGTAGCTCGAAAGACTCGGGAACTCGCCGCCAGCCACCGGTCCCGTCGACTGACCGCTGGCGCCCAGGTAATCGATGCCGAGCACGCGCAGCCGCCCGCTGTCGAGCGCGCGCCCTGGGCCGGCGAGCTCGGACCACCAGCCCTCGCCGGGGGATTGGACATCGAACACGCGCCGGTGTGCCGAGATTCCCCCGATGGCGAGCACCACCGGGGCCTGAGGCGCACCGTCCAGGCGCCAGCCGAGCTTCGCCTGCTCGAGACTACCGCCATGGTGCAGCGGAAAGCGCCCGGGCCAATGCCATACCCCTTGCTCCGTCGGAACTCCCGTGGGATCGGTAACTTTTGGGGCAAAATTCATCACGCTCCGCAGTGCCTGTCGTGCGTCATCCCGGCACTCCTGCGGATCGGCGTCTGGACGAGCCGCGCCCCGGCAAAATCGCAAGGCAGCGGCGCATCGGTCGGCCCTCATCTATCGGCCCGTAGCCCATGGCTACGGCACCGCAGGAGTTGGCACCATGTCGGATTTCCGACGGTTGCCCCGGCGTCGAAGGGCCTTTCCCTCAGCCGGTCTCGATGAGTGGGCGAAGTCTAGAGGGCAGTGCCCGGACCGGTCAAGCGCCGCCGTGGCGCGCGGGCACTTGCAACGTCTGTCACAATACGCTAGTGTAATAGCGCATTAATACATCCGGCCGATATTCGAGCCCAAATCCATGAAGTCCCACCGGCTATTGTCCGCGCGGCAGGAGGCCCTGGCCGAGCGCAACCTGGTCGCGGCCATCCAGACGCTGCGCAGCGTCGAGGAGTGCCGCGCGTTTCTGCGCGACCTGTGCACGCCCGCGGAGCTGCAGGCCATGGCCGACCGCTGGGCGGTCGTCGAGTGCCTGCGCCGTGGCATGCCCTATCGCGAAATCCAACGTCAGACCGGTGTCAGTGTGACCACGATCGGGCGCGTAGCGCGCTATCTGGCTTCCGGCAACGGCGGTTATTCCCTGGCGGCGCAGCGCGTCGATGGAGCGCAGCATGGATAAGTCCGCTCGCATCAAGCTCGCGGTGCAGAAGTCCGGCCGCCTGACCGATCCATCGCTCGATCTGCTCGCGCGCTGCGGTCTGAAGCTCTCGCGCGGCAAGGACCAGCTCATGGGTTTCGGCGAGAACATGCCGCTCGATGTGCTGTTCGTGCGCGACGACGACATCCCGGACCTGGTGCAGGAAGACGTCTGCGATCTGGGTCTGGTGGGCCGCAACGTACTGGAGGAAAAGCGCCTGGCGCTGGCCGCGCGCGGCACGCCCGCGCGCTTTCAGGCCCTGCGCACGCTCGATTTCGGACGCTGCCGGCTCTGCCTCGCAGTGCCTCTCGACCACGACTATGGCGGCCTGCCATCGCTGCAGGGCAAGCGTATCGCCACCACCTACCCGTACCTGCTGGGCCGTTTCCTCGAGCAACATGGCATCGCGGCCGAGATCGTCAGGCTCTCCGGCTCCGTGGAGATTGCACCGCGACTCGGACGTGCGGACCTGATCTGCGACCTGGTCGCGACCGGCTCGACGCTGCAGGCCAATCACCTGCGCGAAGTGGAGACGGTGCTCGAGAGCCACGCGGTACTGATTCGCACCCCGATCGCGCTGGCGCCCGAAAAGAATGAGTGGGTCGAGCGGCTACTGCTGCGCATCGAGGGCGTCGAGCAGGTCAAGGAGAGCAAATACATCATGCTGCATGCGCCGCGCTCGGCGCTGCCGGCCATCCGGCTGCTGCTGCCCGGCAGCGAGTCGCCGACGATCATCCCGCTCGAAGGCTCACCGGACCGCGTCGCCGTGCACGCGGTTTGCCGCGAGAACGTGTTCTGGGAAACCCTCGAGAGCCTGAAGAAAGCCGGGGCGAGCGCGCTGCTGGTGCTGCCGGTCGAGAAGATGTTGGCCTAGGGAATATCGCCGTGGAGATTCTCGACTGGCAAGCCTTGGATCCAACGCAGCGCCGCGCCGCGCTGGCGCGCCCGGCCGCAGGGCTTGCGTCCCAAACCCTCGCACAGGCGCAGGCCATCATCGATGCGGTGCGCGCGCACGGCGATGCAGCCATCGCCCGCTACGCGCGCGAGCTCGACGGCGTCGAGCTCGCGCAATTTGAGATCACGCGCGCGGAATTCGCCGCGGCGCGCACGCAATTGCAGCCGGCACAGTTCGCGGCGCTGGAGCGCGCGATCGCCAATGTCGAGACCTTCCATCGCGCCGCACTGCCGGCCCCGGTCGCGCTCGAGGTACAGCCCGGCGTGCACTGTGAGCGGCTGATACGTGCGATCACGGCGGTGGGCCTGTATGTGCCTGCGGGCTCAGCCCCTCTGCCCTCCACGGTCATCATGCTGGCGGTGCCGGCGCGTATCGCCGGCTGCCCGCGGCGCGTGCTGTGCACACCGCCGCAGCGCAACGGCCTGGCCAGTGCCGCGGTGCTCGTGGCCGCGGAGCTGTGCGGCATCGAGCAGGTGTTCAAGATCGGCGGTGCGCAGGCGATTGCCGCCCTCGCCTACGGCAGCCAGAGCGTGCCGAAAGTCGCCAAGATCTTCGGGCCCGGCAACGCCTGGGTCACCGCGGCCAAGCAATTGGTGGCGGCCGATCCGGACGGCGCCGCGCTCGATATGCCGGCGGGCCCCTCGGAAGTGCTCGTGATCGCCGATGACAGCGCGCGTGCGGATTTCGTCGCCGCCGACCTGCTGGCGCAGGCCGAGCACGACCCGTGTGCGCAGGCCCTGCTCGTGACGACTTCCAGAACCCTGGCAATGCAGGTTGCCGCAGCCGTGGCAACGCAGATGCCGGCGCTGTCGCGGCTGACCATATTGCAGCAATCGATCGCCGCCTCGCGCATCCTGATGGTGCCGGATCTGCAAACCGCGCTGGCGGTCAGCGAAGCCTACGCGCCCGAGCATCTGATCATCGAGACGCGCGCGCCGCGCGCGTTGCTCGATGGGGTACACAATGCCGGTTCGGTGTTTCTCGGCAGCTGGTCGCCCGAGCCCATGGGCGATTACTGCTCCGGCACCAACCACGTGTTGCCGACGTACGGCTACGCGCGTGCCTACAGCGGGCTGTCGGTCATGGACTTCACACGGCGCATGACGGTCCAGGAGCTCAGCGCGCAGGGCTTGCGCGACCTGGGGCCCACCGCCAGCACGCTCGCGCGGCTCGAGGGCCTGGATGCGCACGCGGCCGCGGTCGAGCTGCGACTCGAGGCACTGCGGCGGGACTGCGCCGCATGAGCTGGCTCACCGAGATTGCGCGCCCCGAGATCCGCACGCTGCGAGCGTATGAGCACGCCCTCTGGGAGCCGGGACTGGTGCGTCTGCACGCTAACGAACTTCCATGGCGAGCCCATGGCGATACCTCGCAGGCCGGACTCAACCGCTATCCCGAGCCACACCCGCACGCCCTGACCGCGGCGCTGGCCCGCTTCTACGGCGTCGAGGCGCCGATGCTGCTGGCCTGTCGAGGCAGCGATGAGGCGATCGATCTGCTGATCCGCAGCTACTGCCGGGCCGGCGCCGATGCCGTGATCGTGTGCCCGCCGACTTTCGGCATGTACGCCGTCGCCGCCCGCGTTCAGGGGGCAACGGTGATCGAGGTGCCGTTGCGGCGTGAAGCCGGCTATGACTGCGATTTCGAGGCGGTGCGCGCGCAGTGCACGGGCGGCGTGAAACTGGTGTTCCTGTGCTCGCCCAACAATCCCACCGGCAATCGCTTCGAACCCGGGGCGATTGTCGCTCTCGCGCGGACGCTGCAGGGCCGCGCCTTGGTCGTGGTCGATGAGGCCTATGTCGAATTCGCCGACGGCCCGTCGCTGATCGCACAGCTCGCGGCCCAACCGGGGCTCATCGTGCTGCGCACACTGTCCAAGGCCTACGCTCTTGCGGGTGCGCGCTGCGGCGTGCTGATCGCACACCCCGACGTGGTCGCGCTGCTGCGTAAGGTCATACAGCCCTACGCGGTCACACAGCTGACGATCGAGGCGGTATTCAACATGCTCGAGCCCGAGGCCCTTGATGAAGCGCGCGCGCGGTGTGCGACCATCAGGGCGGAACGTGCGCGCGTAGCCGCGGCGCTGCGCGAGCGCGACAGTGTGCGCCAGGTGTGGCCGAGCGAGGCCAATTTCCTGCTGGTGGAATTCGACGACGCGCTCAGCGCGCTGCGCCGCGCGCATGATGCCGGAGTACTGGTGCGTGATCTGCACGCGGCCCCAGGACTGACGCAGGCCTTGCGCATCAGCATCGGCAGTCCGGAACACAACGATCGCCTGCTCGCGAGCCTGGCATGAACGACGTACCTATTCTCTTTGTCGATCGCGACGGCACCTTGATCGAGGAGCCGAGCGATGAACAGGTGGATCGCCTCGACCAGGTCCGCTTGCTGCCCGGCGTGTTCGCGGCATTGCAGACGCTGCAGCGTGCCGGCTACCGGCTGGTGATGGTGAGCAACCAGGACGGCCTGGGCACCGAGCACCTGCCGCGCGAGCATTTCGAGCAGGTGCATCAGTTCGTGTTGCAACTGTTCAGCTCACAGGGCATCGAATTCGATGCCGTGTTCATCTGCCCACATTTCCTGCATGAGCAGTGCGAGTGCCGCAAGCCGCGCACCGGACTCGTGAACCCATATCTGCAAACGCACAGCATGGACCGCGAACGCAGCGCGATGATCGGTGATCGCGACACCGATCTGGAATTCGCGCGCCAGCTCGGTATTCGTGGCTTGCGGGTTCGCACAGACGGGACGCCAGAAGAGCGCTGGCCGGCGCTGGTACAGGCACTGCTCGCACGCCGCGCCACCGTCAAGCGAACCACACGCGAGACCGCCGTCGAAGTGCAGATCGAACTCGACAGCACCGCTTTCGGACGCATAGACACCGGCATCGGCTTTTTCGATCACATGCTCGAGCAGCTGGCCAAGCACGGCGGCTTCGAGCTGCAGTTGCGCTGTCGCGGCGATCTGCACATCGATGAGCACCACACGGTCGAGGACTGTGGCCTGGCGATCGGCGAAGCGTTGCGGCGCGCGCTCGGCGACAAGAGTGGCATTGGGCGCTACGGCTTCCTGCTGGCGATGGATGAAAGCGAAGCGCAGGTGGCGATCGACCTCTCGGGACGCGCGTATTTCGTGTTCGAGGGGCGCTTCGGCCGCGAGCAGGTGGGCGCGCTGCCGAGCGAGCTGGTGCCGCATTTCTTCCGCTCGCTTAGTCAAGCGCTGGGCGCGGCCCTGCACCTCACGGTGCGCGGCGAGAACACCCATCACATGATCGAGGCCTGTTTCAAGGGCGTCGGTCGCGCACTGCGGCCGGCGCTGCGCCGAGACGGCCACGATCTGCCGAGCACCAAAGGCATACTGTGAGCCCGGCGGCCGACGTGGCCATCATCGACAGCGGCGGCGCCAACCTCGCCTCGCTGCGCTATGCACTCGATCGCCTGGGCGCGAGTTCGGTCGTGAGTGCCGATGCCGCGCTGATCGCCGCCGCGCCGCGCGTGCTGTTGCCCGGCGTCGGCGCGGCCGCCGACGCGATGGCGCGCCTGCGCTCGAGCGGCCTGGATCGGCTCATTCCGCAATTGCGCGCGCCATTGCTCGGTATTTGTCTGGGGATGCAATTGCTGTTCGAACACTCGGCCGAGGGTGACACGGCTTGCCTGGGCGTGATCGACGGACAGATCGAGCGCCTGCGGGCCGCACCGGGATTGCCCGTGCCGCACATGGGATGGAACACCCTGGAGATCCAGTGCGAGGATGCGCTGCTGGCCGGCATCGGCGCGGCCGATCGCCTGTATTTTGTGCACAGTTACGCCGCGCCCGTGTGCGAGGGCACGCTCGCCTCGGTGCACTACGGCGGCGAGCTGTGCGCTAGCGTGCGCCGCGATAATTTCCGCGGCGTGCAGTTTCATCCCGAGCGCTCCTCGGCGGCCGGCGCACGCATCCTGCGCAACTTTCTCGCGCTCCCATGTTGCTGATCCCCTCCATCGATCTGCGCGCCGGTGCGTGCGTGCGCCTGTTCCAGGGCGATTTCGCCGCGGAAACGCGCTACCAGCTCGACGCGCACGAACTGCTGGCGCGATATCGCACGCTCGGCGCAAGCTGGCTGCATGTGGTGGATCTTGACGGCGCCCGCGACGGCACGCTCGGCAATCTGGCCCTGATCCATGCGCTGGCCTCGCAGCGTGCGTTGCGTCTGCAGGTGGGCGGCGGCGTGCGCGGCGCTGAGGTCATCGACGACCTGCTGACGCACGGCGTCGCGCGCGTCGTCATCGGCAGCGCCGCGGTGGAGCGACCTGAGGATGTCGGCCGCTGGCTGCGCAGCTACGGACCCGAGCGTATCTGTCTGGCCTTCGACGTACGGCTCGACGCGCTCGCCGTACCGCGCCTGCATACCCGCGGCTGGAAGCAAAAGACCGCGCTGTCGCTGTGGGACGCGGTGGCCGAATTCACCGATGACGGCCTCAGGCACGTGCTGTGCACCGACATCGAACGCGACGGTGCGCTAGCAGGACCGAACCTCGCGCTCTATATCGAGGCGCTGCAGCGCTTCCCGCAAATCCAGTGGCAAGCCTCGGGCGGCATCGCCAGCGGCAGCGACTTGAACGCGCTCGCCGCGCTCGGCGTGCCGGCCGCAATCAGCGGCAAGGCACTGCTCGAAGAGCGCATTTCATTCGAGGAGCTGCGGTTATTCTTGCCAAACGCATAATCCCCTGTCTTGATGTCAGGCAAGGCCAGGTGGTCAAAGGCGTACGATTTCGCGATCACCGCGTGGTCGGTGACATACTCGAGCTGGCGACGCGCTATCGCGACGAGGGCGCCGACGAACTGGTGTTCTACGACATCACCGCCAGTCCCGAGGGCCGCTCGGTCGACCGCGCCTGGGTCACGCGTGTAGCCCGCGTACTGGACATCCCGTTCTGCGTCGCCGGCGGCATCCGCTCGGTCGCAGACGCCGAACAGGTGCTCAATGCCGGTGCGGAAAAAATCTCGGTGAACTCCCCGGCCCTGTCGGATCCGCAGCTCATCGACCGCTTGAGTGCGCGCTTCGGTGCCCAGTGCGTCGTGGTCGGCATCGACAGCCAGAGCACCGCCGAGGGCTATCGTGTTTATCAATTCACCGGCGATCCCTCGCGCACCGTCGACTCCCGGCGCGACACATTAGCCTGGGTGCGCGAAGTGCAGCAGCGAGGCGCTGGCGAGATCGTGCTCAATTGCATGGCCGCCGACGGCACGCGCGCCGGCTACGACATCGAACAGCTGCGCTGCGTGCGCGCACTGTGCGACGTGCCGCTGGTCGCCTCGGGCGGCGCCGGCACGCCAGCGCACTTCCAGCGCGCGTTTCAGGAAGCACAGGTCGATGCGGCGCTGGCCGCGAGCGTGTTTCACAGCGGCGCGATCGCTATCGGCGATCTCAAGCGCGAGCTGCGCCGCGGCGGCCTCGAGGTGCGGCTGTGAACCTCACCCTCGAAGATATCGAGCGCATCGACTGGGACAAAGGTGCCGGCCTGGTACCCGCGATCGTGCAGGATGCGCACAGCGGCAGCGTGCTGATGCTCGGCTATATGAATCGCGAGGCGCTGCAAGCCACACTCAACAGTGGGCGCGTGGTGTTCTTCAGCCGCTCAAAGCAGCGCCTGTGGCAGAAAGGGGAAACTTCCGGACACTCACTCGAGCTGCGCGCGCTGCGCCTGGACTGCGATGCCGATACCCTGCTGTTGAGCGCAGAGCCCGCGGGGCCTGTGTGCCATACCGGCACCGCCACCTGCTTTGGCGATGAGCCGCTGGCGGCCGCAGCGCGCTTGAGCTTCCTGGCGCAGCTCGAGCAGATCATCGCGCAGCGCGTTGCCGAAAATCCCGAAGGCAGCTACACCGCGCGCCTGGTCCAGAGCGGCGTGCGGCGCGTGGCACAGAAGGTCGGCGAGGAAGGCCTGGAAGTCGCCCTCGCCGGCTGCGGCGAGGACGATGGCGCGCTCTTGGGCGAATGCGCCGATCTGCTCTATCACCTGCTGGTGCTGCTGCGCGCGCGCGCGCTTTCGCTCGATCAGGTCATCGAGGTATTGCGGGCGCGTCACGCGAGCACGATGTCGATGGCCGGCTCGCGCAAGTTGTAGCGCGAACTCATGGCCCGACCGTAGGCGCCGACATTGGCGATCAGCATGACATCGCCCTCGCGCGTCGGCGGCAGCAGCCGATCGTGTCCGAGGAAATCGGCGCTCTCGCAGATCGGCCCGACCACGTTGGCGATCTCGCTCGCGGGCTCATCGATGCGCGTGAGATTGACGATCTCGTGCCAGGCACCGTAGAGAGCCGGACGGATCAGCGAGTTCATGCCCGTGGCGATACCGACGTAACGAATCTCGTCCTTGGACTTGGTCTGCGTGACGCGCGCGATCAGCGCCCCGGACTCCGCCACCAGGTAACGCCCCGGCTCGATCCACAGCGCGATGCCCGGGCGGTTCTGCTTTGCGGCGAGCAACGCGGTATCGAGCTGGCGCAGATCCAGCTCCGGCTGATCGTGGCCGTCGGGCACGCCGAGGCCGCCGCCGACATCCACCACGCGCACGTGGGGAAAGTGCGGAACCAGATCAAGCAGGCAGGCGGCCACGTCGGACCAGTTTTCGGCATTGAAGATGCCGCTGCCCGAGTGCGCATGCAGCCCGACCACGATGGCGCCATGGCGCTCGACCAGCCGCCCCAATTCCTGGAGCTCGGCGAGCGGCACACCGAATTTCGCATGCGCCCCGGCCGTGCGCACGTGGTGGTGGTGCCCGCGTCCGGTGCCGGTATCGATGCGAATGAAGACGCTGCGAGCGCGAAACAACTCGCCCCAATTGCGCAGCACGTAGAGATTGTCGAGCGTGAGGGTAATGCCCGCCTCGAGCGCCCAGCGATATTCCTCACGGCCGGCAAAATTGGGCGTGAACAAGATGCGACTGCGATCGAGCCCCGGCACGCTCGCGAGCAGATGTTCGATCTCGCCGCGCGAGACACATTCGAAGCCTAAGCCCTCGGCCGCCAACAGCCGCAGGATCTGGGCGTTCGGATTGGCCTTCATGGCGTACAGCACGCGCTCGACTGATTGCAGTCCTTTGAGTGCCTGCGCCGCGGCAACGATCACCGCCGGGTCGTACACATAGGCGCAATCATGCTGTGCCGCGAGTGCGAGCAGCTCTGCGCGCCGCGCGCGCCACCAGCTCTCGCGCGGCGCGGGTTGCTGTTCCGGCCGGGCGAACAGCTGCTCCCAGGTCGGTCCGAGGATCGCGCCCGTGCGTACCGGCCGGATCAACCGCTCGTGCAGTGCATTGACCAGCCGGTCGCCCTGGCTCTCATCGACCACGAAGCTGAAGTTCAGGTCATTGGCGGCCTGGCTCAGCAGATACACGCGCTGCTCGGCGAACAGTTCGAATGCTGCGCCGAGCTGATGAAGGATGCCGCGGATGTTGCGGCCCACCAGGCTCACCGACGCGCACGGACCGAGCACCTGTACCCGGCAGAGCTGCGAGAGATCGCCGATCAGCGCCTCGATGAGCCTCTGATCGAGCGCGTTGGCGGCCGGGTCGAGCGACACGGTGACATTGGTCTCGGAGGTGGAGATCAGATCGACCGACAGGCCGTGACGCTTGAAGATCTGAAACGCGTCGGCCAGAAAGCCAACTTCATGCCACATCCCGGGGCTCTCGAGCGTGACCAGCGTGATGCCCTTCTTGATACAGACCGCCTTGACCTGCGCCACACCGTCGCCGCCATCGGCACTGATGTGCGTGCCTTCGAACGTCGGGCTGTGCGTGGCGTAGATCGCGATCGGAATACGCTGCGATTTGGCGGGCAGGATGCAGCGCGGGTGCAATACCTTGGCGCCGCTGGAGGCGATCTCCTGTGCCTCGTCGTAGTGCAGCGAGCGCAGCAATCGCGCATGCGGTGTTGCCCGCGGATTGGCGCTGAACAGGCCCGGCACGTCGGTCCAGATCTCCAGTCGTTCCGCCACCAGCTTGGCCGCGAGATAGGCCGCGGAGGTGTCCGAACCGCCGCGCCCCAGCAACACGGTATCGCCGGCAGCGTCGCTGGCGATGAAGCCCTGGGTCACGATCACGCCCGAGAGCGCATCGAGCTGCGCCCTGAGTGCCGAATCCGGGGAGTAGTCGCAGCTCGCCGAGAGAAAATTGGCGCGCACCGACGCCCCGACCCGCTGTTCGGCGTTGAGCCCGCGCCGCGCATCCCACCATTGCGCTTCTAGCCCAGAGGCGGCGAGATAGCGCGCTCCGAGCTCGGTGGCCATGAGCTCACCGCTCGACAATACGCGAGCGCGCGTGCGATCACTGACCTCACCCATCAGCGCGATGCCCGCAGCCATATGCCGTAGTTCCGAGAAGTAGTGCTCGAGCTCGGCGCTCACGCCAATGCCGAGTTCGCCGGCCAGCGCGCTATGGCGCTGTTCGATGTCCGTCAGCGTCGCTTCGTGCGTGCCGGCGAGCGCGGCCGCCAGCAGCGTCTCGAGCCGATCGGTGATGCCGCTGACCGCCGAATGCACGACCAGTACCCGCGTGCCCGCGGCCAGCCGCGAGCGCACCACGGCGGCGATGTTGCGCCAGTTGGCCAAATTCGAAACGCTCGTGCCGCCGAACTTGAGCACGACCCAGGAAGACTGGTCGCGTGGAGCCATAGCCTATCCGTGTGTGTGAGGGAGCGTGCCGGGAGCGACTTGCAGTCGATACTGCAACGCCTGGCCAGCGGCTCAGAGCTCGTCGTCGTCGAAGACGTCGCGCAGGTCTTTTTCCAGTTTTTTGTCGGCCAGCACTTCCTCGAGCCGGCTCCATGCCGCCTTGCCACGCTTGCCTTGCGCGCGCACCCGTTTGTCGACGCGGGCCAGCAAACCGTCGTAATCGGTGCTGTCCTCGGTCTCAGCGATGAATTCCTCGTCCAGGTCGAAGCTCTCGTTATCGCGTTCAGACATCGTATTTTCGCTGAAGAAATGTCGTCTAATCAGTAGGTTATACGGACCGAGGCCCGCTTCAGGCAGCGAACTATAGCTGATTTGCGCCGCGGTTCAACTATCCAGCGCGGAACTGCTATTTGACCGTGGCGGCATCGGGGCCGCCATCGGCATTGAGTGCCGACAGATCGGCTTCAAGACCGACCGTGGCCAGCACGCCGTCGGCTTTCTGCAATACTTCCCGGGCGTAGTCCCAATGGATGGCGACCGTGCTGTCGCCGACCGCCGTGCGCAGCAGCTCGGCGAACTGATCCACATCGGGCTCGAAACTCTGGCCCTCCGCGTCCACCGGCGGATGCGCTTCGAGCAATAGCTCGCCGTCGACCCACGCCACCTTGACCGGCTCGTTGACGAGGCGCACCGCAGTGCCGACTGGAATCATTGGAAACAGTGCCGCCACGTCGTTGGGATACATGCGGATGCAGCCATGCGTGACCGCAAGTCCCACGGCAATGGGATTGTTGGTGCCATGGATCAAGTAGGTACCACCGCCGGCGGCCAGCCGCATGGCATAGGCGCCCAGCGGATTATCGGGCCCGGGCGGCACGCTCGCGGGCAGCGGATCGCCGGCGGCAGCGTGCTCCTTACGCACCGAGTCGGGCGGAAACCAGATCGGATCCTTCTGCTTGGCGATCACGTGGGTGAGGCCAAGCGGCGTACGCCAGTCCATCTTGCCGATGCTGACCGGATAGGTAATGACCTCTTGGGGCTTACCGCGTACCGGCTTGGGGTAGTAATAGAGTCGATGCTCGGGCAGGTTGACCACGATGCCCTCGTGCGGACCGGTGGGCAGGATATGGCGGCCGGGAATGGTGAGCTCTTTACCGGCGCCAGGCAGCCATGGGTCGACGCTGGGATTGACGCGAATGAGCTCTTCCGAGCCGAGGCTGTAGGTGCGCGCCAGATCGTAGAGCGTGTCCTCGTAAACGGTCATGACCGTCTGATCCGCGCCGACTACCGTATCCGCGGGATTCGTGAGCGGATAGACCGTGGCCCGCGAGGGCACAGCTGCGCTGAGCCCCAGCAGGGTCAGCAACGCGGCAGTGCCGCCCGATTGAACATAACGCAGCATTCTTGGCCTTATCCTGTCAATCCAGACAGTTAGACTAGCATGTGACAGTGAATGTTCAGACTGGTTTGGTGCGGCCATCTTCAAGCTGATATTCACCCTGCGAACAGATACCATACGAATGTATGGTATCCGAATTCCCCCTCCCCTTAAGCCCCCGCCAGCAGCAGATCCTGCAGCGGATCACTGAGTTCATCGCGCAGCAGGGGCGGCCACCGACCCGCGCCGATCTGGCACGAGCGCTGGGCCTGCGCAATCGCCAGGGTATCGATCAGCATCTGCGTGCGCTCGAACGCAAGGGTTACCTGCAGCTCGAACCCGGGATCGCGCGCGGCTTACGCGTGTTGCACAGCGAACCGATGGCGCAGGCAAGCCCGGCATCGCAACGCAGCGCCCTGCTGCCGCTCTATGGGCGAGTCGCCGCCGGGATACCCACCCTGGCACAGAGCAATATCGAAGAGGAGATCGCACTCGATCGGGCACTGTTTCGCCCTCGTGCCGATTTTCTGCTGCGCGTCCATGGCCAGAGCATGCGCGATGCAGGCATTACCCCCCGCGACATCCTGGCCGTGCACCGCACGCCCGAGGCCGTGAATGGTCAGATCGTGGTGGCACGTTTAGGCGATGAAGCGACAGTAAAATTCTATCGCCGCGACGGCGCATTGCTGCGGCTCGAACCTGCCAACCCCGATTTCGCGCCGATTGAAATCGATCTGCGCACGCAGCCCTGGCAGATCGAAGGCGTCGTGGTCGGTATTGTGCGTACCGATCTGCTGCGACGGAGCTGAGCATGGGCGCGTTGACGCTCGATCAGCTCGCCCGTCTGTGCCACAACGGCGAGTGGCGCCGCTCCCCCCATCAGGCCGCACCCTCGGGCTTTGCAGAGCTCGATGCGAGCCTGCCCGGCGGCGGCTGGCCGGTCGGAGCCATCGCCGAGCTGATGCCCGAGGCGATGGGTATTGGGGAGCTGAGTTTATTAGTGCCGGCCTTGTCCAGGCTGGCCTGCGCGGGGCGGTACATCGCGTGGATTGCGCCGCCCTACCTGCCCTATGCGCCAGCGCTCGAGCAACGGGGCCTGCCGCTCAAGCGCATATTGATCATTCAAACCCGCGGCTTGCAGGAATCGCTGTGGGCCGCGGAACAGACGCTGCGTTGCCCGGCGTTCGGTGCCGTGCTGAGCTGGCCAGCCGAAATCGCCGATAAAAATGTGCGCCGCCTGCAACTCGCGGCCGAAGCCGGCGGCAGTCTCGGCATTCTCTATCGCCCGGCCGAGGCCGCACGCGAACACTCACCGGCGGCCTTGCGGCTGCGGCTGCTCCCCACGGCCGATGGGCTCGCCGTGGAAATCCACAAATGCCGCGGCGGCCGCGCGGGCTTGCGCTTGCAGCTGCCACTGACGGCCATCCCCCACACGAGTCCTATCGATGCTCTGGCTGTGCGTTCGTTTGCCGCAACTCGCACGTGAAGCGATCGCAGGCGGTGCGGTATCCGCGAGCAGCGAAAGGGACCTGCTGGTCCAACGCGAAGCGCTCGAACGCCTGGCCGCCTGGGCCTATCAGTGGAGCAGCCTGATCAGTTATGCGCCGTGCGAGCCGCTGCTCTGGCTCGAGCTCGGTGCGAGCTGCACGCTGTTCGCTGGTCACGAGGCGCTGCTCGCGAGGATCCAGGCCGAACTCGTGCAGTTGGGCTACAGCCATATCTGCGCTCTCGCGCCTTCGCCCACCGCTGCGGCGCTACTGACGCATGCAACCGGCCAGCGCTATGTGCTGACAAAGGCGCAGCTGCGAGAACGACTCGATTCCCTGCCATTACAGTTGCTGGCTCTGCCGGCATCGACACTGGCTGCGCTGCACGCCTCGGGTCTGCGCCGCATAGGACAAGTCCTCGAATTGGCCGCCGCCGCGATCACGCGGCGCTTTGGGCCCGAAACCCAGCTCTATCTGCAGCGGCTGTGCGCACAGGCGAGCGATCCGCGGCCGGCCTGGCGCCCGCCCGAGACCTATAGCGCGCGCTGTGAATTCGGCAGCGATGTGCGCACGACGACCGCGCTGCTGTTCCCGCTGCAACGGCTGCTGCTGGAATTTCAGGGCTACCTGCGGGCCCGCGATTGCTCGGTGCAGCGCTTTACGCTCGAGTTCGAGCATTACCGCCGTCCGGTCAGCCGCGTGACCATCGGTTTGTCCGCCCCGGGGCGCGATGCGGCACAGTTTCTGACGCTGGTGCGCGAGCGCCTGCACTCGCTGCTGCTGCCCGCGCCCGTGAACGCATTGCGGCTGCAAGCGCTCGAGTTCACCTCGCCGGCCATCGTGCAGGGGGATCTGTTCGGCAGCGACGCGCAGCCCTTGCAGCAGCTGCAGCGGCTGCTCGATCGCCTGCGCGCACGGCTCGGCGAGAGCTGCATCCATGCCTTGCAGCTGCATGCCGATTACCGCCCGGAGCGCGGCTGGCGCTTCGTCGCCCCGGAGACCTCGACGGCTTCGAGCTCAAACAGCGCCCTGCCGGAGACGGCCGCGCCGGCGCGGCCCTGTTGGCTGCTTCCTGAGCCGATACGCATCGACGCCCCCTCTGAACTGCTGCGCGGACCCGAGCGCATCGAGAGCGGGTGGTGGGATGAGGGCGATGTGAGGCGCGACTACTACCGCGCGCGCACCGGCGAGGGCACGCAGGTTTGGGTGTTTCGCGACCGGCGCGGCGGCGAGTGGTATCTGCAGGGCCTGTGGGCATGAGCGGCTACGCCGAGTTGCACGCCTTGAGCAACTTCAGCTTTCTGCGCGGCGCTTCGCATCCGGCCGAGCTGATCGCTCGCGCGCATGCGCTTAGGTATAGCGCACTCGCGCTGACCGATGAGTGCTCGCTCGCCGGTGTGGTGCGCGCGCACGAGGCCAGAGGTGCGCTGCCGGAGGCAGCCGCGGGCGCGGACTTCAAGCTCATCGTCGGCGCCGAATTCCGCACCGTCTGCGGCCTGAAGCTGGTGTTGCTCGCACCTTCGCAGCGAGCCTACGGGCAAATCTGCCAGCTCATCACGCTCGGCCGGCGGCGCTCGAAGAAAGGCGAGTATCGATTGAACCGGGCGGATTTCGAGACCGGTCTGACCGACTGTCTGGCGCTGTGGGTGCCCCCAAGGCAGGCGAGTGAAGCACAGGCGCGGTGGTTGCGGGATTTTTTCAGCGACCGTAGCTGGTTGGCCGTGGAACTGCATCGCGGCGACGATGACAGCGCGCATCTGGCGCAATTGTGCGCATTGTCGGAACGCTGCGGTGTGCCCGCGGTCGCCGCCGGCGATGTGCATATGCACGTGCGCTCGCGCCGCGCCCTGCAGGATGTGCTCACCGCCGTGCGCCACGGCTGCACCATCGATGAGGCCGGCTGGCGGCTGCATCCGAACGCCGAGCGGCATCTGCGCTCATTGGCGCAGTTGCGCGCCCTCTACCCGCGAGCGCTGCTCGATCAGAGCCTGGCGATCGCCGAACGCTGCGCCTTCTCGCTCGCGCAATTGCATTATGAGTATCCGCCGGAACTCGTGCCTGCCGGCCTCACGGCCAGCGAGCATCTGCGTGCCTTGACCGAGACGGGTCTGCGACGCCGCTGGCCGCAGGGGGTGCCGGCGCCGGTGCGCGAGTTGGTCGGGAAGGAGCTGGCTTTGATCGCCGAGCTGCGCTACGAGCATTTCTTCCTGACGGTGCACGATCTGGTCGCGTATGCGCGCAAGGAGCACATCCTCTGCCAGGGTCGAGGCTCGGCCGCCAACTCCGCGGTCTGCTATGCGCTCGGCATCACCGAAATCGATCCGGCGCGCACCCAGTTGCTGTTCGAGCGTTTCATCAGCCGCGAGCGCAACGAGCCGCCGGACATCGATGTCGACTTCGAGCACGAGCGGCGCGAGCAGGTCATACAGTACATCTACCGCAAGTACGGCCGCGAACGCGCCGCGCTCGCCGCGACCGTGATCTGCTATCGCACGCGCAGCGCGATCCGCGATGTAGCGCGCGCGCTCGGCATCGGCAACGACGACATCCATCGCCTGACGCGATTGCAGATGTGGTGGGAGCAGCCGGGCGAGATTCAGCAGGCGGCAGCGGAAGGCATCGAACCGGCGCGGCTGGGCCTGCTCACGCAGCTGGTGCGCGAGCTGGTCGGCTTCCCGCGCCATCTGTCGCAGCACGTCGGCGGCTTCGTGATCTCCGGCGAACCGCTGAGCACGCTGGTGCCGATCGAGAATGCCGCGATGGCGGAGCGCACCGTGATCCAATGGGACAAAGACGATCTGGAGTCGCTCGGTCTGTTGAAAGTCGATGTGCTGGCGCTCGGCATGCTCACGGCGTTGCGCCGCTGTTTCGACCTCATCGACAGCTATCGCGGCACCAAGCTCTCGATGCAGGACATTCCCGCCAAGGACACGGCCACTTTCGACATGATCTGTCGCGCCGAGACCGTGGGTGTATTCCAGATCGAGTCGCGCGCCCAGATGAGCATGCTGCCGCGCCTGCGGCCGCGCTGCTTCTACGACCTCGTGATCGAAGTCGCGATCGTGCGGCCCGGTCCGATCCAGGGCGACATGGTGCATCCCTATCTGCAGCGACGCGAGAACCCCCACACTGTCACTTACCCGAGCGAGGCGCTCAAGAGCGTGCTGCAGCGGACGCTCGGTGTGCCGATCTTCCAGGAACAGGTCATGCAGATCGCGATCGTCGCCGCGGGTTTTACCCCCGGCGAGGCCGATGGGCTGCGCCGCGCCATGGCGGCCTGGAAACGCCGCGGCGGACTCACGCCCTATCGCGAGCGGCTGCTCAGCGGCATGGCGCACAACGGCTATCCGAGCGAATTCGCCGAACAGATCTATAAACAGATCCTCGGCTTTGGCGAATACGGCTTCCCCGAATCGCACGCGGCTTCCTTCGCACTGTTGACCTACATCTCCTGCTGGCTCAAATGCCACGAGCCCGCGGCCTTCGCCGCGGCGCTGATCAACAGTCAGCCGATGGGTTTTTACGCGCCGGCCCAGATCACCCAGGAGTTGCGCCGCGGCGGCGTGACGGTGCTGCCGGTGGATGTGACCGTGAGTCTCTGGCATTGCACGCTCGAGCGCGGGACCCAGGGGCCGGCGCTGCGTCTAGGCCTGTGCCTGGTGCGCACGCTGCCCGGGGCCGATGCCGAACGCATCGTCGCCGCACGGGCCGAACGGCCTTTCAGCGACATCGATGAACTGAGCGCTCGCGCGCAACTGTCCCGGCGCGCGGTCCAGGCGCTGGCCGCAGCCGGCGCGCTCAGTGCCTTGAGTGTGCACCGGCACGAAGCCCACTGGCGCGCACTCGGCGTGGAACGACTGCCCGGGCTGGTCGAAGGATTATCGGCCCGAGAAGCGCCGGCGGCATTGCCGGAGCCGACCGAAAGCCAGAATATCCTCGCCGATTATCGGCATCTAGGACTCACGATCGGACGCCATCCGCTGGCGCTGCTGCGCCCAAGGCTCTCGCGCAGAGGATTTCGCAGCAGCAGCGAGCTCTTGCTGCTGCCGGATGGGATCAGCGTGCGCGTCGCAGGATTGATCACGCATATGCAGCAGCCGGCGACGGCCTCGGGCGTGGTCTTCGCCTCGCTCGAGGACGAAACCGGCATCGTCAACGTGATTCTCTGGCCCAAATTGTTCGCCGCCCAGCGACGCTGCGCGCTCGAATCGAGTCTGCTCGTGGTCGACGGTGCGCTGCAAAGACGTGATCACGTCGCCCACGTCGTGGCGCGGCGGCTGCACGATGCTTCGCGATGGTTGGCGGGACCGGCTCGGGAATCGCGGGATTTTCGCTGAACGCGCGTCGCCGAACGCGCTCGCGCCGTTCAGTGTCCCAGCGCACTGCGCAGCGCGGCGAGTTCCTCGGCCGACTCGAGCATCAGCGCCTGGCAGATCTCGGCATCCAGTTCCAGGCGCACGCCCGACTTCAGAGCGCCGATGCGCTCGCCCAGCAGTTCCGGCAACTGCTTGCACATCGCCAGCGTGACGGCCACTTCCAGCACGTCTGCCAGCAGAGCGCTGGCGCCACGGGTCTGGCGCGAGTCGTCATCATAACTATCCACAGCCGTGATGATTTCCTCGGCCATGCGCCAGTTCTCGAGCAACACCTTGGCGATGGAGCCGTGCCAGTCATTCACGATGTGCTGATACATGTCCTGATCGGCGAACAGCGCTGGATGGCGCGTCGAGCGTGTCAGGATGTACAGCTTGCCGACGCCGTGGACCAGGCCCGTGAGCATGGCGGTATCGGCGTTCAACCTGCCGGTACGGCGCGCCACCACAAAGCACAGGGACGCGACCAGCACGCTCTGCTGCCAGAGCGCATCGAGGTAACGCTGCACGCCTTTGAAGCCGGCCGCGGAGCGCAACTGCGCCATGGCAAAACTGACGGTGGCCGCGCGCAGGGCATCGAAGCCCAAGCGCGTGACGGCGGTGCGCAGCTCGGCCACCGGCTTGCCACCTGGATTGAGCGCCGCCGAATTCGCCATCGACAGCACCCGGGTCGCGAGCATCGGCTCGGCGCCGATGACACGCACCACGCGCTCGCTGCTGCAGTTCTCGTCCGACAGGACTTTCTGCACCCGCGCGGCCACTTCCGGAAAACTCGGCAGCTCGATCGTGCTCGCCGACAGCTCAACAGACAGTTCCCGCACGAATTCGAATGCCGCGGTGCTGGCATCGCGCTGCTCTGGGGTCTTCGGTTCCGTATTTTGCTGTTGTTCTTGCAAGGCCATGTCCTATATGCCTCAATCGGCCGTCGCGTAACGCGCCGCGGCCACTACGCCCGTATCGGCCATTTGCGCCCGAACTTGAACGGTATTCATGGGGTCAAAACAGCTCGATATCGTTGCCCACGGGCTCGCCATCGAGGACCTCGAGATAGTGCCGCTCGCGCTCGAACAAGGTGCCGTTGCGGACCGCAGTGAGCTTCTTGACGCGCAGCTTGCCGCTCTTAGGCGCGTAATGAACCTTGCGCGGATAGATGTCTCCCAGATCCTCGCCCGCTACGCCGAAACCCTCATCGGCCACGTACTTGCGCACGAACTCGATATTGCGCGCACCGATATCGATGGCCATGCCGTCGAGCACCCTGCCACCGCCAACCAGCTTCACCTCCAGGCTGTCCCGGCGGCCACCTAATTTTAATATGTCATTGATCAGCTGCTCCATCGCAACGTTGCCATAGCGTGTCGCGGCGCTGACCGCCGCGCCCCAGGCGCTGGCGCCCTTCGAGGCATCCAGTGGCAGCATGAAATGATTCATGCCACCGATCCCCAAGCGCCGATCGCGCACGCAGGCCGATACGCAGGAGCCCAGCACCGTGGCGATCTGCTCCCCGACCGTCGTGACATAGTATTCACCGGGCAGCAGCTTGGCCGCGAAGCTGTGATGTTCGCGATCCCAATAGCGGTTGATGTGCGCGAAATGCGGCAGCGTCGGCGGCGGACTGTCGGCAGCGGTGCAATGTTTCACCTTGTCGGCAGCAACAGGCCGCTTATGGGACGTCATCGCGCATTCCGCGCGTCACAGCACGCGCGCCATGGTCGCCAGCAACTGTTCCGGATTGAAGGGCTTGACGATCCACCCCGTGGCCCCGGCGCGCTTGCCTTCGAGCTTTTTCTCCTGACTGGCTTCGGTCGTCAGCAGCAGCAGCGGGGTCAACCGATAGTGCGGCAGAGCGCGCAGCTCACTGACCAGCGTGATGCCGTCCATGCGCGGCATGTTCACGTCGGTGATCACCAGATCACAGGAATTTTCGCGGGCATAGTCCAGTGCCTCCTGCCCATCGACCGCCTCGACTACTTCATAGCCCGCGGACTGCAAAGTCGCCCGGACCATCTCCCGCATGGACGCCGAGTCATCCACCGTCATGATCAAGCGTGCCATGGCACTGCTCCAAGATGGGCTGTCATCGGGATGCGCTCCGTTTGCTCTCGGAATTTCGCTCACTGGCGCTCGCCGTCCACGGGCGGTCGCCGGCGCGGCGCTCGACATGCCCGGCGCCGGCAGCGCTCTCCTCTGCTCCGACCCGGTAGCCTGAGATCATCTGGTTCAGCGCCTGCGCCTGCTCCACGATCGCCTGGCTGGCCGCGGCCGCCTGCTCGACCAGCGCCGCATTCTGCTGCGTCGACTGATCCATCTGCATGACGGCTTTATTGACCTGCTCGATGCCGGTGGACTGCTCACGACTGGCCGCGGCGATCTCGGCCACAATATCGGTCACCTTCTTGACCGCGGACTGGATTTCCTCGAGCGCTCTGCCCGATTCATCGACGAGCTTGCTGCCCTCATCGACCCGGGTCCCGCTGTCGCGAATCAGCGCCTTGATCTCCTTGGCGGCGGTTGCACTGCGCCCGGCGAGATTGCGCACTTCCGTTGCCACCACCGCGAAGCCGCGGCCCTGCTCGCCGGCGCGAGCCGCCTCGACGGCGGCGTTCAGCGCCAGCAGATTGGTCTGGAAGGCGATCTCATCGATGACGCCGATGATGTCGGCAATCTTCTTGGAGGCGGCATTGATGCCCGCCATCGAGGCGACGGCAGCAGCCACCACCGTGCCGCCTTTCTCCGCCTGCCGCCGCGCCGCCAAAGCCAGCTGATTGGCCTGTCCGGCATTATCCGCGGTCTGTCTGACCGTGGAGGTCATCTGCTCCATCGACGAGGCCGTCTCCTCGAGACTCGAGGCCTGCTCTTCGGTGCGCTGCGATAGATTCAGATTGCCTTTCGAAATCTCCTCGGCTCCGGTCTTGACCTCGGCGGCCGACGACTTGATCTGCTGCACCAGGGTCATCATGTTGCCGATCAGCGCGTTGATACCCGAGCCGAGCTTGCCGAAGGCGCCGGACTTGCCAACGGTGTCGATGCGTGCGCTCAGATCCCGCTGCTTGGCACACTCAACGACCACGTTTACATCGTCAATCACGGCGCCCATGGTATCGAACAACTCATTGACGCCGCGGCTCAGCGCCTCGATCTGTCCGCTCTTGCCTTCGAGCGCAACGCGCTGCGTCAGATCGCCGCGGAGCGCCGCCTTGACCGCGGCCTGCGTCTGCTGCACGGTCGCCTGCAATTGTTGCGACATGAGCACTTGTGCGGTCACATTGGTGTTATAGCTCACCACCGTAACCGGCTTGCCGTTCGCGTCCAGGGTCGGGCTGTAGTAGCCCTGCAGCCAGATTTCGTTGCCGTTCTTGCCGATGCACAGGTGCTCGCCGGCTTCGTATTCACCGCGACCGAGCCTGGCCCATAGCTCCCGGTACTCGGCGCTCTCGCGGTACGCAGCGCTGACCAGCATCGAGTGATGCCTGCCCGTGATCTGCTCGAGCGTGTAGTCGAACATTTTCAGAAAGTTCGGGTTCGCCATGCGAATGGTTCCGTCCAGCTCGAACTCGATCATCGCGCGCACCCTGCGGATCGCTGCTATTTCGCTGACGCACATCGCGATGCGCGTCTGCTGCTCGCTGATGTCGGTCGCAAAATTCACGACCTTGTACGGCACGCCGCGCGCATCACAGAGCGGCTGGTAGCAGCCCTGCAGCCACACTTCCCTGCCGCCCTTGCCGACTCGCCGGTACCGCGCGCTATCGCTTTCCCCGCGCGCGAGCTTGGCCCAGAGCGCGCGATACTCGCTGCTATCGCGGTCAGCGGCTGCGAGCAACATGCTGTGATGCCTACCGCGGAGCTCATCGAGCGTGTAGCCGAGCAATTGCAGGAACATCTCGTTGGCGGTCCGGATGGTCCCGTCCAGCTCGCACTCGATCACCGCCTGTGCGTTGCTGCTTGCCGCCAGAGTGCCGCGCAGCTCATCGAGCTCGCGTGCATCGAGCGTGACCTTGCGTTGCGCCCGTTGGCGGACCGTCTTGCTGCGTGTTCGTTTCATGATTGCCTGCTCACAATTGGACTACTCGAAAGATCATTTAGGGCGCTCATCCTGCAGCCCCCATTCTGGCCACCGTGTCCGGCGCCTCAGCGGCATTTACCGCCAGACGCAATACCGTCTCGGCAATGCAATCCAGCGGCAACACATCCTTGACGCCGCCGTGCTTGATTGCCGCGCCAGGCATGCCCCACACGACGCTGCTGGCCTCATCCTGTGCCACTGTTGGCGCGCCGGCATCGAACATTTCCTTAAGACCCCTGGCGCCGTCATCGCCCATGCCCGTCAGAATCGCTCCGACCGCGTTGCGCCCGACGTTTTGCGCCACCGATCGAAACAGCACATCGACGCTGGGCCGGTGCCGATTGACCTGCGGGCCTTCACTGAGCCGGCACAGGTAGCGCGCGCCATCCCGCTCGACCATCAGATGCCGATCGCCCGGCGCGATATAGACGTGACCGGGCACGATCTGCTGGCCATCACGCGGCTCGCACACCGACATCGCGCACAGGCAGTCCATGCGGTGCGTGAACGCCCCGCTGAAGGCCGCCGGTATGTGTTGCGCGATGACCACGGCCGGTCCGTCGGCCGGTAAACTTTGCAGCACTGCGCGGATGGCTTCAGTGCCCCCGGTGGATGCGCCGATCGCGATGATGCGCTCGGTGGTGCGCAATGTCCGCTGCGAGGCCAGCGCCGGCAACACCGCATCGGCCGAATATTTCGGCATCACCTGTACGGCAGTCGTCGTGTCAATGCGTGCGCGCACGCGGGCGTGCGCCGCGCCACGCACCTTGGTGCAGATTTCCTCGGAGAATTCCCGCAGCGTGCCGGCCACGTCGACTTTCGGTTTGGACACGAAATCCACGGCGCCAAGCTCCAGCGCCCGCAGCGTAGTCTGCGCGCCGCGCTCGGTGAGCGAGGACACCATGATGACCGGCATCGGTCGCAGGCGCATCAGATTGGACAGGAAGGTGAGCCCATCCATGCGCGGCATCTCGACATCGAGCGTCAGTACGTCGGGGTTCAGTGCCTTAATCCGTTCGCGTGCGATCAGCGGATCGCTGGCCGCGCCCACCACCTCGATATCCGCACACTCATTGAGTATATCGGTGAGCATCTGGCGCACCAGCGAGGAGTCATCGACGATCAGCACCCGGACTTTCTTGCTCATCCTATGCTCCGATGCGCCGATAGATCGTGCGGCCGATCAGCTCGTAGCGTTCGCTGATCCGGTACATGCTCTCGGAGTGGCCCAGGAACAGAATGGCTCCCGGCGGCTGCAGCTGCGCCATGCGTTCGAACAACGCGCGCTTGGTTTCCATGTCGAAATAAATCACCACATTGCGGCAGAAAATAGCGTCAAACGGTCCGCGCATCGGCCACTCGTGCATCAGATTGAGCTGCTTGAAGGTGATCAGCTGACGCAGCGACGCCGCCACCTTGACCGTGCCTTGCTGTTGACCGGATCCCTCTTGGAAAAACTCCGCTGCCCTGGCCTGCGACACGCTCTGCAGCCGTTCGGCGGGATAGCGGCCGGCCGCGCCGGCCGCCAATACATTCGAGTCCAGATCCGTGGCGAGAATCCTGGCATCGACACCGCTCAGCTGCGC
>OCZU010000260.1_pt1 | contig 37837 bp, 25 predicted proteins | sample 1539001 | NCBI WGS metagenome assembly OCZU01 (sample SAMEA3539306, study PRJEB22396) | soil metagenome | biome: tundra; feature: field; material: soil | place: USA | collected 2010-05 | depth 0.15 m | reverse complement strand
GACCGCTCCGCCCGCCAGTCTGAGCTCCAACTACCAAGCCGCCGTAGCCTTGGCCCCCGAAGACTGGCTGCTTCATGCCAATTTCGCCCGGTTGCTCGAAGCCGCAGGCGATGACCCACGCGCTACCGCACAATGGCTGGAGGTCGCCCGGCTTTTGCCGGACTCCCCGCAGGCGTGGGCCAGCCTCGGACGCCTGGCCCGCATCGCTGGAGACCAGGCGCGCGCCGAAGACTACCTCAGAGAAGGATTGAAACAACAACCAGACTCTGTTGAGCTACTCACTGAGTCTGGCATCTCGAAGGCCGGTCGTGGGGCCACACAGGACGCCCTGCACCAATTTCGGGCGGCGTTGCGCCTCCAGCCAGGTTTCACCCCCGCCCGAGTGAACCTCGGAGTGCTGCTTGCCCATGAGGGCGACGCCGCCGGCGCGGCCACCCAGTATCGCGAGGAGCTCCGGTGGCATACCAACAACGTTGACGCCCGCATCAACTTGGCTAACCTGCTCAGCACCCAGGGTCAAACCGGCCAGGCCATGGTTCTGTATGAGCAAGCGGTCAAACTCCAGCCGGAGAATCCCATTGCCCGCTATAACTTCGGCCGGCTCCTGGCAGCCAACAACCGGCCCGCCGATGCCGTCACGAATTTCGAAGCCGCGCTCCAGCAACGCCCCGATACAGCTGAAATCCATTATGAACTTGGCAACGCTCTCGCTCGCCTCGGAAAGGATCCGGACGCTCTCGCCCAGTTTGCTGAAGCTGCGCGCCTCAAACCGGATCTCGTGGACGCCCGCTTCAACTACGGAGTGGCTCTGGCAAGGAGCGCCCGTTACACCGAAGCGGTCGCGGAGTTTCGCGCAACACTTCGGTTGCGCCCGCAGCATGCTCTCGCGCAACGCATGCTGGACGAGGCCTCGCGCGCGGCGCGCCAGAGCCCGCGTGCCCCGCCAAACTGAGGCGGAGCAACACGGAGGACGACGTCAATTCGAGCTAAGGCCTCTTATCGTTTAACGTCCGCTGCTTGAACTCCAAAGCCTGCCGATTCTGCGGGTCCAGTCGCAAGACCTCATCGAACTGCTCCACGGATTCATTCGCGTGACCCAACTTGAAAAGCGCGACGCCAAGATTCTCGTGCGCCTTCACAAAGCTTGGATTTAAGCGCAACACTTGCTCGAACTCCGCCGCCGCCGCCGGCACCTCGTTTTCCTGTGCCAATTCTTCACCGAGGCGGTAATGCGCTTCCCAGTAATCCGGTCGGAGGCGGACGGCCTCACGCAATTGCGCAATTGAATCGACGCGGCGATCCAGTTTCCAGAGGACTTCGCCGGAGTAAAGACACACGCGGGGATCGTCAGGGCTTAGTTGGCGGGCGCGCTCAAACTCTCCCGAGGCTGTCTCCCATTGGCTTTGACGGGCATAGACAGTGCCCATTTGCAGTCGGATCTCACTTTGGGCTGGGCTTAGTGCGAGAGCTCGCTGAAATGCCTGAAGAGCTTCGGCGAGCCGGCCCTGGTCTTTCAGGTCGAGCCCGAGCCGGTAGTAAGGGAAATAAAAATTTGGGACGAGTTCGCAGACCTTCTGGCGCTCGGTGGTGGCCCGCAGGTCGTGCGTGGCCTCCAGGAATTCGGCGAAGTTCTCATGGAGTCGGTAGTCTTCCGGCGCACCTGCCAACGCGGTTTCATAAATCCGGTCGGCCTGTGCGGGTGGGGTGGACGCAATCCTGGCCCGGCATTCGCTGATTTGATTGCTGATTACGGTCAGGCGTCGGCCGTTATCCATCTGGTGACTGAATGGCGGTTCCTGGATTCGCCGGTCAATTTCTTCCAGAACGGAAACCCGGTTCCAATCGGTAAGCCCCAGCAATTGTTCGCATCGTTCTTGCGCCAACCAATTTGTCGCCGCCTCATGCGTGAGCCGGGCAGCCAGTTGATTTTGAATTTGCTCCGCCCACGCCCTCGCCAGGAGATAATTCCCATCGAAATTCAAGTGGACGTGCTCGAAGAACGACTCTTGACCGGAAATCCCTTCCGGAGCGGCCGCCGCCAGCGTCGCGACCGCATCACACAAAACCAGGTTTTGGCCGGCGAACTTGCGCCCGGCGGTCTTTATCGAATTGTTAATGCGCGAATCGGCACGAAACGGCAATGTGTCCGCATCGACTGAAAGTTGAAAATGCTGCCCGGCGGCCGCGGTGTTGGTCAGTTGCAGCAGACATTCGCCCAGGAGATACTGCAGGCCTGCGGATTGCGGGCAAAGTCCGGCGGCCTCCGCGTAGCGGCTGGCGGCTTCGGCAAGGTTCCCTCTTTCCTGGGTAACGGAAGCCTCATGGCAGAGTTTTTCGAACGCCTCGCGGTAAGTCAAAGGCAGGTTCGTGCCGGACAAAGTGCCGAACGGTGGGCAGTCCTTGAGATTGACGGCGACAGTGCTGAGCACAATTTTGACGCCCGAGTCGAGGCCGGCGCGCAGCAAGTCGTCCAGGTTCTGGCGAAAGCTCCGGTAAACCACTTCCTTCCGGGAATCATTTGGAGGAACCTGGTTTCCAAGGAACATTTTCATGCCCTGCCATTCTGAAAGCCTCGAGGACCGGTGCTGCAGTTTGTGACCCAGCGCACCCAGCAGTTGGGCCAACCGGAACTTTTGTAGCATCAAGTCCAGCCGCACCAGCCGGAGTGGCGGCGCTTTCAGTCCGAATACCGTAGCGGTGCCGAAGGGGCCGACCATCTCGTTGTTGCCCATATAAACAATCCAAACATCACCTCCATGCCCGGCGCATTCACTGGCGATTGGCAGGATCACGTGCGAGTTGATCGCCGTCATCGCGGTATTGACTACCTCGAACTTTTCTTCAGGAAATCGCGCGCGCAGCAGCGTTTCGAGGTAGCGGCCGGCCCCATAATTTGGCCGTGGATCTCCCATCGCCGCCGATTCGCCGAAGATAAAGATGCGAATTGTGTCCGGCGCTTTCTTCGCTCTCATGAGCACCGGCGACGGGACGCGTACCAATGAAGGGGGAAAAAACCTCAAACCGAACTGGTCGTTCTCTACGAAATAGTCCTGACCGGCGATGGTTGCCCTCTTGAAGAAGTCCGTGGAATAACCATAGCCTCCGACGCGCAAAGCCAGCTCGACTCCAACCAGCAGAAGCAACGGCAGCCCTGCTGCTGCCAGCCGGACCATCCATTTGCGTCCAGTGGAAAGCGATTTGCCGCCCGGTTCAACACCTGCGCCTCCAGCCGACTTGTCAGGGGCCAAAATTCGGCCGCTGCGCCTCGTATTTTTCCGCTTCCGTTCCAACGCTCCAGTGTAAATCAACCGCGCGCCGGGGGTCAAAAGAAAATTGGCAGAAGTATTTGGGATTGCCGGTCGGCGCTTTTCATTGCTAGTTTGGCCGCAAATGAAGCCCGGGCGAACTCGACCGCAGCACTTCCCTGGCGCGGGCGGATTGCCTCCCAAGAAAGAGACATCGTGCCCTGCTGAACGAATGCCCGCGCCTCGGAGCCGGCAACGCTGGTTTCGTGTCATCGCTCTGCTCTTCCCGATTCTTCTTCTCTGTCTGGTGGAACTGGGTTTGCGCCTGGCGGGTTACGGCTACCCGACGTCCTTCTTTCCGGAGAGTCGTCACGAGGGACGCACGCTGCTGATCGAAAACCCCAAATTCGGCTGGCGTTTTTTTCCGCCGCCGCTGGCGCGCTCTCCGCAGCCCCTGTCCCTGGACACGGCGAAGGCGCCAGGCACCATCCGCATTTTTGTTTTCGGGGAGTCGGCGGCAATGGGAGATCCCGAGCCGGCTTACGGTTTTCCCCGCCAACTCGAACGGATTCTCCGGGCGCGCGATCCAAACCATAAGTTCGAGGTCGTCAATACCGCGATGACGGCGATCAATTCGCATGTGGTCCGGGAAATCGCCCGGGACTGCGCGCCGCGGCAGGGTGATTTCTGGGTGGTTTACGCCGGGAACAACGAGGTGGTGGGGCCATTCGGAGCAGGAACGATCTTTGGCCGTCAGTCGCCGGGGCTGGCCTTCGTGCGAACCAGCCTGCTGGTGAAGTCCACCCGTCTGGGCCAGTGGCTTGACGCGTTTCGCGCGCGTCCAACCGACCGGACTGAGTGGCAAGGAATGGAGATGTTTTTGCGCAAGCAGGTCCGCAGCGACGCTCCTGGTTTGAACGTCGTGTATGATAATTTCGCCCGCAATCTTGCGGCGATCATCGAGCTGGGCCGGCGCTCCGGCTCCACGGTTCTCCTGGCGACGGTGCCAGTGAACCTCAGGGACTCTCCTCCGTTCGCTTCGCAGCATCACGCGGAGCTAAGCGCCGGGCAACTCGACGAATGGGATAAATGCTTTGGGCGCGGACGAGATGCCCAGGATGCGCGCCAGTTCGCAAATGCCTTGGTGGCCTACAAAGAGGCCGGCCAAATTGACGCGGAGTTTGCCGAGTTGCCTTTTCGTCGGGCCGTTTGCGAGTTGGCGCTCGGTCAAACAAACGCCGCTGCCGCGGATTTCCTCCTCGCCCGAGACCTGGACACGCTCCGGTTCCGCGCCGATTCGCGTATCAACCAAACGATTCACCGGATTGCTTCCACCCAAGGCATAACCTTGATAGACGCCGAGCAGGAATGCGTCCGGCACTCTGCTGACGGAATCCCGGGTGAGGTTCTTTTTTGCGATCACGTGCATCTGGACTTTCCGGGGAATTATCTGGTCGCCTCGTTATTTGCCGCGGAGATAGAAAGGAAACTGACCCGCCTCGCACCTTCCTCCGGCGCTCCATCTCTTACGGAAGCTGATGTCGCCCGCCAGCTTGCTCTGACGGATTTTGACCGGCGGCGCATTGCCGAAGAAATGCAATTGCGCCTCCGGCAGGCACCCTTTTCTTCCCAACTCAACTTCCGGACACGCGACGAAAAGTGGCAGGAAACGCTCGCCCGGTTGGACGCGCCCCCGGTGCGGTCCACCGGGGAATATCAGGCCGCACTGGGGCTTGCTCCCGAGGATTGGGTGCTCCACGCCAATTATGGCCGGCTGCTGGAATCTGTGGGCGACGAGCCGGCCGCCGCACTGCAATGGCAGGAGGTCGCGCGGCTAATGCCTCACGAACCGGACCCGTGGTTCCAGCTTGGAAATCTTGCTTACAATGCGCGTTCATTTGCCCAGGCCCAGGGTCTCTTCCTGGAGGCACTTGAGCGCAAACCCGATTGTCTTGAGGCGCTGAGCGGGCTCGGACTTTCGCTGGCCGCCCAAGGTCAAGCCGGGGAGGCTATGCGGGAGTTCAAAGCGGCGCTGCGGTTCGAACCGTCTTTCAGCGCCGCCCGGGTGAACCTGGCCGTTGCACTTGCCAATCGTGGCGAAATTCCGGCAGCGATGGCCGAATATCGTACCGCCTTGCAACTCGAAACCAACAACGTCGCGGCGCGCATCAACCTGGCGAAACTGCTTGCGGGCCAGGGCAAGCCCGACGAGGCCATCGTCTTGTTTAGGCAAGCAGTGGATTTGAAGCCAGAGGAGCCGGTGGCGAACTTTGGCGTTGCCAATGCGCTGGTGGCGCAAGGTCGGCATACCGAGGCTCTTCCCTATTATCAGACCGCCATCCGGGCGAAGCCCGATTTTGCGGAGGCGCGCTTCAATCTCGCGCTGGAATCCGCGCGGGTCGGAAATCTCGCCCAGGCCCTCGCGCAGTTTGCTGAAGTCGTGCGGTTGCAGCCCGAGTCTGTCGATGCCCGATTTAACTACGGAGTCGCCCTGGCCAGGCAGCAACGTTATGCCGAGGCGGCAGAGCAATTCCAGGAAACACTCCGGCGACAACCGGATCATGCCGCTGCGAAATCCGCGCTGGAGCGCGCCCTCAAACTGGCGAAAAGTCAGTGAAAGTTGAAAGGAGGAGTCTGCGCGGGTGAGGCGCCTTGGGTTCATGCTTAATCTTGATACTCTTCATGAGGGGGCCGGACAAGTCGTCCGGCCTCTTTTTTTGTTCTTTGCCGCGTATTTCGACTAGACTCCGGCGCGTGAAGTCAAAGAAGAAACAAGCTCCCCGTATGGCGTCCGACACCGGACGCGTTGGGCGTCCGCCAGCCGTCCCGCCTGGTTCCCCCTCGCCGGTCATGACTCCTCGGCGCAAGTGGCTTTTCCGCCTGGCAACCCTGGTTGGCATGCCAGCGCTGGTTCTCGTCGTGTTGGAATTGTCGCTGCGTGTTTTCGACTGCGGCTATCCCACGTCCTTCTTTGTGAAAAATCCCGTGGCCGGACAAAGCACGGTGGTGGAGAATCGCCAGTTCAGCCGGCGCTACTTTTCGAAGGAACTCATGCGGCTGCCCAAGCCACTGGCCTTTGCCCCCGCCAAACCGCCCCAGACACTGCGCCTCTTTGTGTTTGGCGAATCCGCCGCGGAAGGCGATCCATCGCCTCCGTTCGGGTTCGCGCGCATTTTGCAGGTTCTGCTCCGCGAGCGTTATCCCGACCGGAACATCGAAGTCATCAACACAGCGGTCACGGCCATCAGCTCCCATGTCATCCGGCCCATCGCCCGCGAATGCGCGGATTATTCCAGCGATGTGTGGGTGATTTACATGGGCAACAACGAAGTCGTCGGGCCGTTTGGATCAGGGACGGTGTTCGGCGCGCAAGCCCCCAGCCTTCCGCTGATCCGCGCCAACGTGGCGCTGAAAACCACCAGGACAGGCCAGCTTCTGGAAGCTGTGTTCGAAAGCGCCAGTCACCGCGGGACACCTCGTTCCTGGGAGGGCATGGAGATGTTCGTGAAACAGCAGGTTCGCCAGAATGATCCGCGCATGATCACCGTCTATTCGCACTTTGAGAAAAATCTCTCTGATATCCTCACATTCGGCGTGCGTTCCGGGGCGAAGGTCGTGGTCAGCACCGTGGGCAGCAATTTGAGGGACTGCGCGCCGCTCGCGTCGCTGCATCGGGCGGATCTCTCGCCAGCGAAAACGGCCGAGTGGGACAGCCTCTATCAGGCAGGTATGACTCTGGAGAACGAAGGGAAACCCGCCGAAGCTGTCCTGCAATACCAGCGGGCGGCCCAACTGGATGACCAGTTCGCTGACCTGCAGTTCCGGCTGGCACGGTGCTGCGTAGCGCTGGATCAGCGCGAGGAAGCGCTCCGGCATTTTGTGCTGGCTCGTGATCTCGACACGCTTCGCTTCCGCGCCGACAGTCGCATCAACGAAATCATCCGCCGCGTGGCCGGGCAGTGGCAGCCGCACGGTGTGCGGCTGGCTGACGCCGAGTCCGCGCTGGCGCGAGAAAGCGCGGACGGTACTCCCGGCGCGGAATGGTTTTACGAACACGTCCACCTGACGTTCGCGGGAAATTATCTCGTGGCGCGGCAAATGGCTGAACAGATCGTGCAATGCATTCCAACTGCAACTCCGGGCCTGGCGGGGGATGGCGCCAGGCCTTTCCTTTCGCCCGAGGAATGCGCCCGGCGTCTAGGACTCACGGACTGGGATCGTTTGCAGATGGCGGAGGAGATGTTGCGTCGGACCAGCCGCCCGCCTTTCACGAATCAATTGGACCATGCGGCCGATGCGGCGCGCCGCGAGAAAATCGTGTCCGAGCTGCGCGAGCGGGATCGCACGAATTTCCAGTCCTCTGCCGCGATTTATCAGCAGGCGCTGGCGGGCGCTGCCGCCGACTGGCAGTTGCACGATAATTTTGCCGGTGCCCTGCTTCAGCATGGCGACAGAACCAATGCGATTGAGCATTGGCGGCGAGTCACGCAACTCCTGCCGCACCGGGTCCAAACCTACGATTTGCTGGGCAGCATTCTGCTCGAACAAGGCGAACTGGACGAAGCGGAGACTTGCTACCAGCAAGCCCTTCGCATCCAGCCGGACTTTGTCGAAGGGCTCATCGGCCTGGGCCGGGTCTGGCTCGGGCAGAAGCGGGAGGCGGAAGCCATCGGCCAATTCCGCCGAGCGGTGAAGCTGCAACCCCAGTCCGGGCGGACCCACAATCACCTCGGCGTGGCCCTGCTCCATTTTGGGAAAAACGTCGAAGCTGAAAAAGCATTCCGCGAGGCCGTGCGCGTGGAGCCGGATTTTGTTCCAGCGCGCTTGAACCTCGGCAGCGCCCTGCTCGCGCAGGGAAAAGCCGACGCCGCAATAACGAATTATCAGGAACTGGTCCACAGTGATCCGCACAATGTCGCGGCCCGGGTGGCATTAGGCAAAGTCCTTGCGAAACAAGAGAGGATGGAGGAGGCGATCCAGCAATACACCGAGGCCATGCGGCAACAGCCGGACAACTTCGATCTGCGTTACACTCTGGGCAGTGCTTTGATTCGCGTCAACCGGTTCGCCGAGGCGGCGGACCATTTCGCCACCGCCATCCGGCTCCGGCCTGACTCCTTCGAATCGCACCTGAACTACGGCAGCATTCTGGCCCGCCAGGGAAATAACGCCGGGGCCCGCGCGGAGTTCGAGGAAGCGCTGCGCCTTAGACCTGACTTTGCGCCGGCGCATCTCAATCTCGCCGTCGCGTTGATGGAAGACAACCAGTTGTCCCAGGCCATTGCCCACCTGCGGGAAGTGCTCCGCCTCGAACCAGGAAACGCTCGCGCACGACAGCTGCTGAAAACCTCGCTGACCGGGCAGAAGGCGGGGCAGTAATGGAGTGATGTGCTGCCACTTTGGTCCACCACCTCAACTCTCCAACGCTCCAACATTCCATCACTCCATTACCCCAGCACGAAGACTCTATTCTTCATGGATCCGGATTTGGAAGAACCGTTTGGGGGATCCGCAGCGGGTGCCGGAAGTGTGTTCGTCAGCCCCGGCGCCCGGACAAGACCGTTGTTTCTCTGGATTGCCAGAAGGACCACGGATCGGTGATCCCTAAATCAGTTCGTCACTGCGGCACAGTGCTCCGTTCCTCCAGCCAACGCAAGTCAGCGTGGTTCCCCGCCGGATCAGCCGGCATATTTACGCTCGCGTTGGGGCCGGTCACATATTTGTCGCGCCACTTTTGATCTCCGCGTGCCCATGTGCACAGGAAAGTCTTCCCGCTTTGTTGTGATAACGGGCCGGACAATCCACCCAAGTGCTGCCGCTCACCGCAACGACAAACCACGCGTCGTTGATGCTTTTATCGTTCTCATCAAGCAGCACCCAGCATGTCGCCGGCCCGATGGCTCCGCTGATGTCGGTTTGTTTTTTTAAGATGCGACCGGGGGGCAGAGAGATTCTGGCTTCGCGGTGTCGCCGCCGGATTCATCCAGGCATTCATGGACATGCTGCGAAGGGTGGGCAGCTTGTTGGCGCTTTGGCCAATGCCGACAGAAGCATCGCCGCCAGAATCGCGATGATGACAATAACGACCTGCAGTTCAATCAGCGTAAACGCCGACCGTGACGAACGCGGCACGGCGGTCTGGAAGTCCGGTTTGCATTCATAGGCAATCGAGTTGGCTGTGGACCAAGTAACACCACTCGCATGTTCCTCCAGCAACAAGTCATAGAAATACATGACGCGACCGGCCGCTCCGGTGTTTAGTCCAGCTTGGTCTTGTGAACGTTCGGAAGTGCCGGCACACTCACCGCGTGCCCCGCTCTCCAGATTCATTTGGCCGTAGAGAAAGCGGAAGACTTTCTCGCATAAGAGTGTTGGCGCTAGCCTTCTCTTTGGCCGGCTTTTCTTCGCGGGCAGCCGTGCCGAATTACTACTGCGCGCGCGTCTGGCAAACCGAGCAAGGCCTGCCGCAAAACGCGGTCACCGCGATCGTGCAGACTCGCGATGGTTATGTATGGATCGGCACCTACAGCGGACTGGCGCGATTCGATGGCGTGCATTTCCAGGTTTTCGAGAACGGCAGCACGCCGGAGATGCGCAGCAGTCGCGTGACCAGTCTCTACGAGGACGGTGACGGCAATTTGTGGATCGGCCATGAAACCGGTGAACTGACACGTTACTCGAATGGAAAATTCCAAGCCGTCGAACTGGGGAAGAACTGGCTTGGACGCAAGATTCTGGGCATCTCTGCGGACTCAGCAAACGATCTTTGGACGCTTAACGACGAAGGATTGCTGCAAAGATGTAAAGATGGGCTGATACTCGCGCCAGAAGCGGGAACAGAACCCGGTGTCGTTTCCATGGCGAAGGACAAACGCGGCACACTTTGGGTCTTGAGGAATGGCAAAGTTTCAACGCTCGAGCAAGCCCGGTTGGAGGAGGTGAAATTTGACTTGGAGTCCACGGCAGAACCCGTGCAAGGCATTTGCGCGGGCCGCGACGGAGGGTTGTGGGTGGCGACCGAAAAGCACGTCAGAAAGTGGCGTGAAAATAAATGGACTCAGGACTGGGGGCCGTCTCCTTGGGGATTTGGCGGCGCATTCGCCTTCCTTGAAACGCGGGCCGGCACTTTGGCCGCGGGCATGGTGGATCGCGGATTGAATTTGATTCTGCCCGGCGGCAGTGCGTTGACATTCACGCGAACGAACGGTTTCCCGAGCGATTGGGTGCGGGCGTTGTGCGAAGATCGCGAAGGCGACTTGTGGGTCGGCACGGGCAACGGCGGCCTGGCCATGGTCCGCTCCGGCAACATCACGACCGTGAATCCTCCTGACCAGTGGGAAGGCCGCGCCGTGTTGTCGGTGTGCCCGTCGCAGGATGGCGGAATCTGGGTCGGCACGGAGGGAGCAGGCGTGTACCGGCTGCGCGAAAACCAATGGACTCATTTCGGCCAGAGCGCTGGCATTCTTAATCCCTTTGTGTGGTCTGTTTCCGAGGACGCGCAACATCGTTTATGGGTCGGCATGTGGGCCAGCGGATTGCGGGTGCAGCGCGGCGAACGGTTTGAAGCGGTGCCCGCCTTGGAAGGGATCACCGCTCCGAAACCCGCTCTGTTCCACGCGAAGAATAATTCCGTCTGGGTCGGAACCGGGATCGGCCTTCTGCATTATTGCGAACCAGAATTGACCTGGTATGGCAGCAAGGAAGGATTGAAGTTGCCGGATGTGCGCGCGGTCGTGGAGGATGATGAAGGCACGGTCTGGTTCGGAATGCTCGGTGGCGGGCTGGGTTGCCTGAAGAATGGCGCGTTACGGCAATTTCGCAAAAGCGATGGTTTGTCCAGTGACTACGTGCAGTGTCTGCGGCCCGATAGCCAGGGCACACTTTGGATCGGCACTTTCGGCGGCGGTCTGAACCGGCTAAAACAAGGGCGCTTTTCAGCCATCACCATCGGTCAGGGACTGGCAAACGATTTCATCTGTGATATCGAGGAAGATGGACATGGAAATTTTTGGATGAGTTCACACGGAGGAATTCTATGTGTGAGCAGGAAACAGTTGAACCAATGCGCGGACGGACAATTGTCTTTGGTACGTTGTCTGGCTTATGGCAAGGGCGACGGCCTTCCGACCACTGAGTGTTCGGGCGGCCTTCAACCGGCCGGTTGTCGAACGCCCGACGGACGGCTGTGGTTCACCACCAGCAAAGGACTCGTGGCGGTGAACCCGGACGAAATCATTGTGAACCACCTGCCGCCGCCCGTCGTGATCGAGGAGTTGCGCGTGGATGGACAACCTCCTGAGGAGATGAGAACGGACAATTCCGACTTGCAAATACCGCCGGGCCGCAACCGCCTTGAGTTTCGCTACACCGGCTTGAGCTTCGCGTCGCCGGAAAAGGTTCGCTTCAAGTACCGGCTGGACGGGCTGGAAACGGAATGGGAGGACGCCGGCACCAAACGGTTCGCAAATTACAGCTACGTGCCGCCGGGAAATTACACCTTCCGTGTCGCCGCCTGCAACAACGACGAATTCTGGAGTGAATCGGACGCGACATTGTCGTTCACGGTCCTGCCGCACTTCTGGCGGACACTGTGGTTTCGCCTGCTGGCCGGGATGATGATGGTGGCCGCGGCAGGATTCGGCGTGTGGTTTGAAACGCGCCGCCGCCTGCACCTCAGTTTGGAACGGCTGGAACGTCAGCGCGTCGTCGAACGGGAGCGAACTCGCATCGCCCAGGACATTCACGATGATCTCGGCGCGAGCCTGACGCGCATCACCATGTTGAGCTTGACGGCCCGCGAAGAACTGGACAACCCGGCGCAAGCCGGGACGAAACTGGACCGGATTTATAGCACCGCCCGTGAATTGACCCAGTCCCTGGCCGAAATCGTTTGGGCGGTCAATCCCAAACATGACACGCTGGACAGCCTGGCGAACTTCCTCGGCAAGTTCGCGCAGGATTTTCTGGGCGCGGCCGACCTTCGCTGTCGTCTCCAGTTGCCAATGGAACTCCCGTCCTGGCCGCTGACGGCGGAGGTGCGACACAATTTGTTCCTCTCGTTCAAGGAAGCGCTGCACAACGTCGTCAAGCACGCCAAGGCTAAAGAGGTGCAAGTGTCCCTCGAGGTTGAGCGGGCGGGTTTCGTCCTTTCGGCCAAAGATGACGGATGCGGCTTCCTTTTGGAACCGCCCCCCGGCCTGCTCCACCAAGACCCGCCACGTATCTTCCGTGGCAACGGCCTGGGCAACATGCGCCACCGGCTGAATGAAATCGGCGGTCAATGCGAAATCCAGAGCGCCCCGGGAGCGGGAACAAAAGTGACGTTTCGCGTGCTCATCCGGGTTTCTGCTGCATGAAGAGCGGCGGAATATGCAATACGCGGAAACCCCGGATGGAATCGCCCGGCGGGAGTTGCGCCGGCATTTTTCCAACGCTTGTCGTTTGAACTTACGACAATCATTTTTCGGTGCACTCGTGTAGAGTAGCACGCAAAGTGTGAGCATCACCGTTTCCATCATAGAGGACGACGCCCCGGCCCGCGAAATTCTGGTGGGCTGGATTCGGCGCGCGGAAGGTTTTCGCTGCGTGAGCGACCACGGCGATGCCGAAAGCGCGCTGGCGGCGCTGCCACAGTTGAAGCCGGGCGTGGTTCTGATGGACATCAACCTGCCGGGGCTGAACGGAATTGAATGTGTGCGCCGGTTGAAACCGCTGCTGCCGGAAACGCAGTTCTTGATGCTCACGGTTTACGAGGATGCCGACCACATTTTTGACGCACTCGCAGTGGGTGCGACCGGTTATCTGCTGAAACAAACTCCGCGCAGCGAACTCCTCGCCGGCCTCCAGCAGGTGCATTCGGGCGGTTCGCCGATGAGCAGCAACATCGCCCGCAAAGTGGTGCAATCGTTCCGGAGACAACAGACCATGGCTGGTTCCGTTGAACTGTCGCCACGCGAGCAGGAAGTACTGGAGTTGCTGGCGCGGGGTTATCTTTACAAGGAGATCACTGGCTCATTGAACGTCAGCATGGGAACCGTGAATACTTACATCCGGCGCATTTACGAAAAGCTTCATGTGCGCTCCCGCAGCCAGGCCATCGCCAAGTACGCGCACATTTCGTTTGCCGAGCCACACAACCCAGACACGACTTGCAAATAAGATTGCGCCCGAAAGAATGGAGCCGGGAACCGGGATTCAATCACGGACGAGCGCAGGTTCGTAATTCCTGTTATTTGATCCGCTGGGACTCAAGCGGGGTGTTTAATGTCATGGGCGTGTTGCCAGGAGTGGAAAATATGGGCAACGATTTCGTCGAGGCCCAATCCATGTTTTACCTGCGCAAATACAAACGGCCCGCAGCCGCGCATCTTTTTCGTGTCGCGCTCCATCACGCCCAGATCGGCCCCGACGGCCTGGGCCAGGTCGGTTTTGTTGATCACCAATAAATCGGACTGGGTGATGCCTGGTCCGCCCTTGCGGGGAATTTTGTCGCCGCCCGCCACATCAATCACCTGGATCGCGTAATCAGCCAGTTCACGGCTGAAGCACGCCGCCAGATTGTCGCCGCCGGATTCGAGCAGCAGAATGTCCGGCTGAAATTTCCGGTGCAAATCTTCCAGGGCCATCAGGTTCGCGGAAATATCCTCCCGAATGGCCGCGTGCGGGCAACCGCCGGTTTCCACCGCGCGAATTCGCTCCGGCTCCAAAGCCTGGTGCCTGGTCAAAAATTCGCCGTCTTCCTTGGTGAAAATGTCATTGGTCACGGCAGCGATGCTCATTTTTTTGCGCAGTCGCAGGCAAAGCTGCAGCATCAATGCCGTCTTGCCGCTGCCGACGGGTCCACCCACGCCGACGGTGAAAGCGCGGCGCTGGAAGTCGCGGTCCAACGGCAACTCGCGTTCATGAAAATGGCCGGGATGGTCGGCGTGGTCATGCGAATGGCCGTTGCCGTCGTGAGAATGAAAGTGAAGCCGTAAGTTTGTCTTCATCAGGAATCAACTTTGAAAAAGACGCGAGTAAAGCCTGTCTTGGGCACCCTGCCAGAGTTCGAGCAGCGGAGAAGTCTGGGCCAGATCATCGAACCCAAATTTCTCGCAGCGTTTCAGCATGACTTCGATGGGCGCGGCGAACTGGTGTTGCAAGACCTGCGCTGCCATCGGGCCGACGATGTTCAATCGCACCGCTGCCGCCAACACGCTGCGCAGCTGGTTGAAGAAAAAAAGACGTAGGGCGGTTGGCTTTGAAATAACCAGTTCTCGCGTAACCGAGCCAAAGACGGGAGCGAAGTGCGCAAACGGAGCGCGAACAGCTTTGTCCGCGAGTTCTCCTGAAGCCGACGGTTCGTGCGGACAAGGCTGTCCGCGCTCCGGGAAAATTCGTTCCACCGCCGAGAGCAATGCCCGGCCTTGGGCGCGGCTCGCGCGATTGGTGACATGATTCGTGTTGAACGCATCGCAGAGTTGATCGAACTCGGCGAGTCTTTCAGGTTCGTCATGCGCCGCAGTCACGAACGGCAGCGCGGCGTGGCTGAGTTGTTGCAGTCCGGCTTCAATGAACAAGGCGAGTTCGATGCGATTACGAACTTCGCCATGTTGCCAAGCGGCTTCGAGTCCGGCGGAATGTGCGAAGCCACCGGTGGGGAACGCGGAGTCAGCCAGTTGCCAGAGGATGAAATCTGAAATCGGCGGGTGTGATTCAATGGATACGTCCGCCCTCACCTCGGCCCTCTCCCCCAGGAGAGGGAGGTGCGAATCCAGGTTCGGTGAAACCCCATTCGTCCCGATGCAGTCTCCAGCAGCCTGGCTTTTCTGGCGAGAAGCGTTCGTCAACCCGGAGCGTTGAGTTCGTCGGCGCACGGCAAGCAATTCTCCCTCTCCCCGGGAGAGAGGGCCGGGGTGAGGGCGGACGTTTAACTTTTTTTTCAAAATAATTGATACCGCTGCGCCAACGGCAACACTTTCGCCGGTTCGCACGTCAACAATTCACCGTCGGCGCGAACTTCATAGGTCTCGGGATCAACGGTGATCTTCGGCATGGCATTGTTCCACTTCAAATCCTTCTTGCCAATCTTGCGGCAGCCTTTCACCACTTCGATGCGTTTGGTCAAGCCGTAGCCTTTCGCCACGCCCTGGCTCTTGCAGAGCTGGCTCACAAATGCCACCGAACACGAGCCGGTCGCTTTGCCGAAGCTGCCGAACATCGGCCGCATGAAAACCGGTTGGGGCGTGGGAATGCTCGCGTTCGGATCGCCCATTTGCGCCCAGGCGATGACGCCGCCCTTGATGACCATTTCCGGTTTCCCGCCGAAGAAACACGGTTTCCATAACACAAGATCGGCGAGCTTTCCGGCTTCTATCGAGCCGATGATGCGCGCCATGCCGTGAGCGAGCGCGGGATTGATCGTGTATTTGGAGATATAACGTTTGATGCGCAGATTGTCGTTGTCCCCGCGCTCGCCGGGCAGACGACCGCGCTGTTGCTTCATCTTGTCAGCGGTCTGCCACGAGCGCGTGATGACTTCACCGATGCGGCCCATCGCCTGCGAATCCGAACTCATCATGCTGATCGCGCCGAGATCGTGGAGAATATCCTCCGCCGCGATGGTCTCGCCACGAATGCGGCTTTCGGCAAACGCCACGTCCTCGGGCAGATTCGGATCGAGGTGATGGCAAACCATCAGCATGTCGAGATGCTCATCAATCGTGTTGACCGTGTAGGGACGCGTCGGGTTCGTCGAACTCGGCAGCACGTTTGGTTCGCCGCAGATGCGAATGATGTCCGGCGCGTGTCCGCCCCCTGCCCCTTCGCTGTGATACGTGTGAATCGTCCGTCCCTTGAACGCGGCGATCGTGCCTTCGACAAACGTGGATTCGTTCAATGTGTCGGTGTGAATCGTCACCTGCACGTCGTGCTTATCGGCGACGCTGAGGCAGCAATCAATTGCGGCCGGCGTCGTGCCCCAGTCTTCGTGGAGTTTCAGGCCGATGGCACCCGCGCGAATTTGCTCGGGTAAACCGGCGGGCAAGGCGGTGTTGCCTTTGCCGGTGAAACCAAAGTTCAGCGGCAGGTTGTCCACGGCCTGAAGCATGGCGCGAAAATAAAACGGCGCGGGCGTGCAGGTCGTGGCGCAAGTGCCGACCGCCGGGCCGGTCCCGCCGCCAACCATCGTGGTGAGTCCGGCGGCGATGGCTTCGTGCGCCTGTTGCGGACAGATGAAATGTATGTGGGTGTCAAGCCCGCCCGCCGTGAGAATCAAGCCTTCACCCGCGATGACTTCGGTGGTGACACCGATGACCATGTTCTTGGTGACACCGGCCATCACATCGGGATTGCCGGCCTTGCCGATGCCGGAGATCAAGCCGTTTTTAATCCCGATGTCGGCCTTGTAAATGCCGGTGTAGTCCACGACGAGCGCGTTGGTGATGACGCAATCCAACGCGTCTTTCGCGCCGACGCCAGCGGCCTGGCCCATGCCTTCGCGAATGACTTTGCCGCCGCCGAATTTGCATTCATCACCATGGACGGTGAAATCTTTTTCGACTTCGAGAATGAGTGAGGTGTCGCCGAGCCGGACTTTGTCGCCGGTGGTCGGGCCGAACATGTCGGCGTAGTGGGAGCGTTTCATTTTGTGGGACATAAGTGTTCAGGGCCGCGGAACTTCGCTGTGTCACCATCTCTTTATATCTCCTTGTGGCACTAAGCGTCTGTCACTTGCGAAAGCCTCAATGCGGTCGGCGACAACGTGGAGTCCACCTTCTCCTTCAGGAAGATTGCTGCCGGGAGCGGCTTCAACCCTTGCTATCACCATCGCAACCTTGCTCCATGATTGACCACTGGCGGCAAGAATAGCTTCATCAATCAGCGAGGAATTCATATGTTTGAAAATCCTTTCGCCTGCACCCGTTTCATCGCGGTTTTCTTTCCGGCAGCGGAAACTTTACCACTGGCTAGATTATTTCCGCCACGAATAATTTTCTTCCCGGCGATCTCAACCAGTTTCACCGTCTTGGTTTCGCCCGGCTCAAAGCGAACGGCGGTTCCTGCGGGAATGTCGAGACGTTTTCCGTAACTGGCGGCGCGATCAAACTGCAAAGCCGGGTTCGTCTCGATGAAATGATAATGACTGCCGACTTGAATTGGACGGTCTCCAAGATTCGTGACCGGAATCTCCACGGTGGCGCGGCCGGCGTTGAGTTCGATTTCACCCTCCTTGATTTCGCAAGCTCCGGGCACGCCTTCATCCGCGAGTGGTTTGAAGACGGACACATCGGGCACGGGTAGAAAGCTGCCGTGCAGCGCAAGCGCAAGATTTCCATTCTCGCTGGCGATGGGATGGTGAACTGTCACGAGCTTCGAGCCATCGGGGAATGTGCCTTCAACTTGCACGTCGTAAATCATTTCCGGTACGCCGGACATGACTTGATTGCGACCGAGAAATTGCCGGCCCAGGTTCATCAACTCGGCGACGTTCCGGCCATCGCGAATGAACTCCAGCAACACGGTGGCGATGAGCGCGACGGCTTCGGGATGGTTCAGGCGCAGGCCGCGCGCGAGGCGTTTCTGCGCGAGCGAACCGGCGTTGTGCAGAAGCAGCTTGTCAATTTCGCGAGGAGAAAGATGCATGGTGTCAGTTAAATGAGTGATTGGTTAAATGAGTTAAATCGGCTGATCCCGCATGACGTTGGCGGGCGCGGACTGTTTAACAATTTAATTCGTTTAACCATTTTACTCTTCATCACCATTTTCGAGCCCATGGGTCATCTCCCAGCAACGCGGCCAGAGATTCCAGGTGATGATGCAGTTCGCGGCCGACTTGTTCGACACTTTCGCCTGCGACGCGGAGCAAGGCGCCTTCGCGAATGGGACTTGCACTGCACACGAGCGCGGCGCGGCGTTCAACGGAGCGCGCGGAAATTTCCTCCAGCAAACGCGCGGCGGCTTCGCGCAGCGGCAAACCGATCAACGCGAGTACGGCCATGCAATTGAAACGACCGGTGCGATGCGGCGCGTCGAGCGGGCCGTCCTCCGGATCCAGTTGCAGCGCATCAAGCAGCACGCACTGGTCGTCCAAAAAGATCTGATTCCGACTGACGAAGCGCGAGAATTTCCAGCGCTCGCCACAGGCGGAGCGGCCGGACGAAAACCAGTCCACTAGCGCCAGGCCAGCGGCTGCCGCCAGATGAAATTCCTGGCGTTGCGTGTAGCTTGATTCCGCAAACGCCTGCACCGGATCGGGCGCGAAGACGAGGAGCGAACTTGCACCGAGCTGTGCGTGCGTCGTGTGACCACAGGGTCGCCGGGCGGGATTGCGATAAACTTTCGTGGACGCCTGGGTGCCGAGAAAGCATGTCGTGCCCGCCGCGAGACGGAGGTCGAGGCGGGTTTCATCACCGGCCACCAGTCCGCCGCCGAAGCTGCTGGTGTAAGCCCAGACGCTGCGACCGCGCGAACGGGGGGTCAATAGTTTCATCGGGCTGGTGGCGAAGGCGGAAGTCACGGTGCTTTCGCCGAAAACCAATTCCACACTGAGCGATGCCGAGCCTTTCTCTGCGAATTTAATTTCCGCCGGTGCCAGCATGATTAAACGGTCAAATGTTGTTTGACGATGTCGTCGTTTAATTTTCCGATCGGACCTTCGGCGACAATCGCGCCGCGATCCATGATGTAAAAACTGTCGCCGACGCTCAGGCAGAAATCGAGATATTGTTCGACGAGCAGGATGCTGATCCGGCCTTCCTTTTTGATTTTCAAAAGCGTTTCACCAATGAGGTCAATGATGTTGGGCTGAATGCCCTCGGTCGGCTCGTCGAGAATCAGAATTTTGGGGTCGGTGAGCAGCGCGCGGGCAATCGCCAGTTGTTGCTGCTGGCCGCCGCTGAGAACGCCGCCTTTGCGTTGGAGGAATTCCTTGAGGATGGAAAACAATTCCAGCACGCGGTCCACCTGGCCGTTGGCCTTCGCGCCGTGAACCACGAGGCCAATCTTCAAATTTTCCCAAACGGTCAGCAGCGGAAAAATGTCGCGTCCCTGCGGCACATAACCGAGGCCTTGCCGTGCGCGGGCGTCGGGCTTGAGGCCGGCGAGTTCCTTGCCGCCCAGATTCACCGACCCGGCGTCCGGCTTCACGAGGCCGACGATGGACTTGAGCGTGGTGGTTTTGCCGACGCCGTTGCGGCCCATCAGGCAGACGAGGCTGCGTTCCGGCACCTGGAGATTTACGCCGCGCAGGATGCGCGAGCCTTCGTAGCTGACGGTGATGTTGGAAAGCGTCAGCATGGCAAAGTGGAAATGGGGGAACATCCAACATCCAACATCCAACATCGAACACCCAATAGAACGGTGCGCGTGGCATCATTGGATGTTGGTTGTTCGATGTTGGATGTTGGATGTTGATTCTGTTTCATGCTTTCTTCTTTCGTCCCAGATAAACCTCCATGACCTTCTCGCTGTTTTGCACTTCGTCCACCGAACCTTCGCACAACACCGTGCCTTGATGCAGCACGGTGACTTTGCGGGCGAGCTGCCGGACGAACGTCATATCATGCTCGATGACGGCGATGCTGTGCTTGCCTTCGAGACTCATCAATAGTTCGCCGGTCTTGTGCGTTTCCTCGTCGGTCATGCCGGCGGCGGGTTCGTCGACGAGCAGCAGCTTCGGATCTTGCGCGAGCAACATGCCGATTTCGAGCCACTGCTTTTGCCCGTGGCTTAACGAGCCGGCCTTCCACTCCGCCTTGTCCGCGAGATTGATGGTGTTCAACACTTCGTGAATCCGGTCGCGTTGCTCGGGCGTGGTACGGTGAAACAAGGCGGCCAGGACTCCGCGCGGCCCGCTGAGCGACAACAGCAGGTTTTCAAAAACGGTGTGATGGATGTACACCGACGGCGTTTGAAATTTCCGTCCGATGCCGAGGCGGTTGATCTGATGTTCATTCAGCGAGGTGAGGTCGGTGTCCCGGCCGAATTCAACCCGTCCTTTGTCGGGTTTGGTCCGTCCGGTGATGATGTCGAGCATCGTGCTTTTGCCCGCGCCGTTCGGTCCGATGATCACGCGCAGTTCACCCTCATCCATGTAAAAGTTCAAATCCGAAATGGCCTTGAAGCCATCGAAGGTTTTATTCACGCCTTCGAGCAGCAAAACGAATTGTTTGGCGCCCATCGTCATTCGGATTTTGCGAGTTGATTTTCCGCAGCAGCAGCAGCGGCAGGGGTTTCGACGGCGCCGTCCGGCCTGGATTTGTCCAGATAGCGACGCTTCAATCCGCGCAGTTGCGACGGCAAACCGACGATTCCCTTGGGCATGTAAATCGTGACGAATATGAACAGCGCACCGAGAAAAATCAGCCAGAGATCGGGATACGCGCGCGTGGCCCAGCTTTTCAAAGCGTTGACGCCGAACGCGCCGAGGATCGGGCCAATCAACGTGCCGCGTCCGCCGACGGCGACCCACACGACGGCTTCGAGCGACTTGTCCGGAGCCATTTCGCCGGGGTTGATGATGCCGACCTGCGGGGCGTAGAGCACGCCGCCGACCGAAGCGATGAGCGCGCTCAGCACAAAGACGAACAGCTTGAAGTTTCCCGCCGCGTAGCCGCTGAACAGCACACGGTTTTCGCTGTCGCGGATCGCCTGTTGCACCAGGCCGAATTTCGTCCGGCTCAACCACCGGCAGCCAAGATAAATCAGGAGCAACACGAACGCCGTGGTGATGAACAAACCGCGTTGCGTGGACGGCAACCGAAGATCGTGGCCGAGCATGAATTTGAAATCTGTGAAACCATTGTTGCCGCCCATCAGCAGGCTGTTGCGAAAAAACAACAGACAGGCGCCATAGGTCAGAGCCTGCGTGAGAATTGAAAAATAAACGCCCCGGATGCGCGAGCGAAACGCGAGGTAACCGAAGACCGCCGACAACACGCCGGGCAGCAAAAACGCCATCATGAGCGCGTAGGGGAAACTTGAGAACGGCTGCCAGAACAGCGGCAGTTTATCCCAGCCGAGAAAAACCAAAAAGTCCGGGATCGGTTTGTGGTACTGGCCGAGGTCGCCGATCATCCGCATCAGGTGCATCCCGATCATGTAACCGCCGAGCGTGAAAAACATCGCCTGGCCGAGGCTCAACAAACCGGTGTAACCCCAGAGCAAATCAACGCTGACAGCCAGGATCGCGTAGCAAAGGTATTTGCCGTAAAGGTTGATCGTAAAATCGCTGACGTGCAGAAAAGTATCGGGCGGCGTGAACGCGTTAAGGCACGGCAGCACGACGATCAACAGCAACGCGACAGCCATGACTGCCCAGACTTCAAGTTTGCTGGCGGCGCGTTTCATCAAATTAATCCAGGCTGCGGCTGCGGATGGCAAACAGGCCGCCCGGTTTCCACTGCAGAAATAAAATGATGCAGACCAGAACAACAATTTTGCCCGTGACCGGCGAACCGGTGACTTGTTGCAGCACCTGGTCGGCGGTGCCGATGCCCAACGCGGAATAGACTGTGCCGACAATGCTGCCAACACCACCCACGACCACCGTCATGAAACTGTCCACGATGTAACTCTGGCCGAGGCTGGGACCGACGTTGCCGATTTGCGAAAGGAACGCGCCCGCCAGACCCGCGAGGCCGGAACCGAAGGCGAAGGTCATCATGTTCACGCGGTCGGTGCGCACACCCATGCACGAAGCCATGTCGCGATTTTGCATCACCGCCCGAATCAGCAGGCCGAGCGGAGTCTTGGTGAGCAACAGCCAGGTGCCGATGACGATGACCACCGCAAAGGCGATGACAAACACGCGGTTATAGCCAAAGAGCACGTCACAGATCGTGAAATGTCCCTGCAACCACGCCGGCGAATTGACCTGGACATTGTTCGCACCAAAGACCATGCGGAAAAGCTGCTGCATCACAAGTGAAACGCCCCAAGTAGCGAGCAGCGATTCGAGGGGACGGCGATATAGGAAACGAATCACGGTGCGTTCCAAAACCAGCCCGGCGAGCGCGGCCATGACGAAACTCAGCGGCAGCGCGAACAAAAAATAACTTTCATAAAACCAGCCGGTCGCGTTCAAGCCGGGCAGATGCAAACCGAAGCCCAGCGGTTTGCCGAAAAAACGAAATGGCAGGTTGATGGAACAGGCGAACCCGGTGCCGAAAATGTTTTGCACGACGTAAGAGGTGTAAGCGCCGACGGCGATCATTTCGCCATGCGCCATGTTGATGATGCCCATCAAGCCGAACGTAATGGCCAGACCGAGCGCGACCACCAGCAGAATGGAGCCGAGGCTCAGGCCGTGAAAAATGGTTCCAAAAAAATTGACGACCCCCATGTGGCTTTGAATCGCGTCAATCGCCTTGTTGACGGCCTGCGCCACGTCGGGATTGCCGGTTTTGCCGGCGGCCAGTTTCTTCAAGGTGTCGAGACCGCTCATGGATTGCAACGCACCGAGCTGGTTGGCGGCGGCAATTTGAACGGCTGCGTCCGGATCGCCGAGTTGCAGCAAGGCGATGGCTTCGTGAAGGGTCTTTTTCACGGATGGATCGGTTTCCTTGGCTTGCCGCGTTTGGAGGATGGCAATGTTTTTCAACTTCTGCGAGTTGCCGAGCTTGAGAATGGCGGAACGGCGCGTGTCGGGATTGGAATCGGACAGCGCCAGCGCGTCGAGCGTCAGTTGAATCGCGCTGCGCAGGCGCGCATCGGTTTCGGCTGAACTCAAATCGTTCGCCGCAAAATGCAGGTCCTGATTTTTTTCATCTTTGAGGATCTGGCCGTTGTCAATGCGGACGGCGCGGGCTTTGCCGTCGGCATCCTGCTGGTCTTCGAGCAACACGGGCACTTTGACTCCACCGGAGTCGTAGAGAAAAACACTGTCCCGCGTCCACGCGATCAGCACATCACGGATTTGTTTGGAGCCGCCGGAGTCGGAGAGTTCGTCGAGGAGTTTTTGCTGCCCGGCGCCTTCGCTCACGATCGCTTGCGCGATTTTCTGCCGGATGGCTGGGGCATCGTCGGCGCGAACGGTGACGGCCTGTAAAAGAAATCCACAGGCCAGGACCAAAACACATTTCAGCGCGAGTCTCATTTCTAAAAAAGGAGGGCGGAGGTAAACTCCTCCGCCCCTTGGTCTAACCAGAGGATTGGACAGGCCATTGAAATTCAAACCGCCATGACCGCAATTACTTCTGGGTGAGTTTTTCGTCGAGGTCTTTCAGGAGGAAAGGCTCGCCGGCAACTTGCGGAAATGTTTCAAGAATCTTGAACTGTCCGTTGGCCTTGGTTTCGCCGATGAACACATCCTTCGTAGTGTGGTGGTTTTTCTGCATGGTAGTGCTGCCACCCGGACCTTCGAACGAGATGGCGCCGCTTTCCAAAACATCGCGCACTTTATCCACATCAAAGGTGCCCGCCTTTTCAACCGCGGCTTTCCAAAGGTAAACGCCGTTGTAGGAAAGAACCATCGGGCTGTCCACCGTGCGCTTTTCCTTGATCACCCCGGGATGGCTTTGGTCTTTCAACCATTTGTCCCAGTTCTTGAGGAAGTTCTTATTTGCCGGGGTGTTGATGGACATGAAGTAGGTCCAGCAGCCGAGTTCACCGACGAGGTCTTTGGTGGGCAAAGCGCGAAGTTCATCTTCCGCCAGGCTGAAGGAAACCACGGGGCAATCCACAGCGCTGAGACCGGCGGCGGCAATTTCCTTGAAGAGCGGAACGTTGGAGTCGCCATTGACCGTGTTGAGCACACAAGCGTCACCGCCCGCCGCGAACTGTTTGATGTCCGCCACGATCTGCTGATAGTCGGTGTGGCTAAAGGGTGTGTATTTACCGGCGGAAATGACCTTGCCGGAATCGTCCTTGCGGAAACCACCGCCGATGTTCTCCATCGCGATGCCATGCAGCAGGAGATACTTGTAAAGGATCAGGTTGGTGGTCTGGGGATAAACGTAATCCGTGCCGAGCAGATAATATTTCTTCTTGCCGAGCTTCAGCAGGTAATCCACGGCTGGCGTGGCCTGCTGGTTTACCGCTTCGGCAGTGTAGAAGATGTTTTTGGAAAGTTCCTCGCCTTCGTACTGTACCGGATAGAACAACATGCCGTTGTCTTTCTCAAACACCGGCAGCACGGACTTGCGGCTTACGGAGGTCCAGCAGCCGAAGACGACGGCGCATTTATCCTGTTCGAGGAGCTGCTTGGCCTTCTCGGCAAAGAGCGGCCAGTTGGACGCGCCGTCCACGATGACCGGCTCGATGGTGTACATCTTGTCGCCGATTTTGACGCCACCAGCCTTGTTGATTTCGTCAAACGCGAACAACAATACATCGCGCAATGAAGTCTCGCTGATGGCCATCGTGCCACTGAGTGAATGGAGGATGCCGACTTTGACGGTTTCCGCTGAAGCCTGAAACGCCAGCAGCAACACGGCCAGCCCGCTGAGGATTTTGGAGATTTTGGATTTCATACGATTTTGCTTTTCGATTTTTTGGTTAAGGTTTTTGAAACTTGTTGTGCGATTTGAATCCGGTCAAAACAGGTAGGAAGCGCCGCAGCCGACAATAACGCGGGCCGTTTGGCTGCCGAAACCACCGGATACGCCGGTGCCATCGAAGCGAACTTCGGGTTGGATTTTGAGGTTCGGGACCGGTTTATAATTCAGCGTCAGCGTCACTCCGTAAAGACTGCCGCCATTGTTCGAAGGAAAACCGAGCAGCCCGCTGGTGCCGAAACCTGTCGCATCGTTGATATACTCAGCGCGAAGAGCCAGGCCGACTTTCGACGTGAAGTCATACCAGAGCCATCCACCGATGGACCATTCGTCGTCGGCAACCGGACCCACCGCCGAGCCGTCAAAGTTGAAATAATCGAATTCAAGGCCGGAGCCGAGTTTGGGGGTGAATTGATACCCCGCCAGCAGCGAAGCACCGCGAATCTTGAGCGCGGTGGATTCCTGTCCTCCAAAACCAATCAAGTTGATCCAAGACTTGCTGTCAGGCTTGAGACCAATTTCGGCCATTAAAGTCTTGGCGGTGTTATTGTCGAACGGACCGGAATACATCCCGTTTTGCACCCGGACTTTGGCGTCAAGCCAGGGAGTGAAAGTATAACCGAGTTGCACGCCCGCCGAAGGGCCATTGCCGGTGTAAAACCACTGGTTGCCTTGCGAGAAATTTTCGTTGACGGCACCGCCGTCGCCGGACTCATAGTTCAACAGCGAGATCAACTGACCGGCCTTCACGTTTAAGCCGGTGCCGACCGGGACGTTCATTTCAACGTAAGCTTCACGCACGTCACTCCAGCCTTGGTTATTTCCGCCGGTGTTCACAATCGGCGCGTCGGAGCCGAAAATCAGCGAGGTCTTGAAACCTGCGCTCCAATCCGTGCCGCTGGCCTCGACGGGCTTGCTGGCGAGGCTGAGCTTGAATTTGTTCAAGGTAAAAGCCGAGCTGGTGCGATTCCACAGATAAGCATTGGGCGAATTGTTGGCCGGATGCGATGTGTCGTAAAAATAGGAAGCGGTGACAAAGCCGCTGATGGTAATATCCGACATCGCCTTGACGAACTTGGGGGTCTGAACGCTGCTCGGAGTGATGCCTTCCTTTTGCAGCAACTCTTCCAACGCGGAGACTCGCGCCTTCAAATCTTCATTGTTGGAATTGGTATCCGCAGCCAACGTGTTGATTGCCCCGACGGCCAGAGCGCCGCCAACACACAAGGAGTTTGTAACAGCCACTAGACGTCTAAATTTCATAGTTGTTTTCCCTTTCCTACGGTCTGATTTTTGACGAACCAACCGGTTGCGCCTGATGCGGCACTATGCACAAAAGTTGGTTTGGTTTTTTGCGGTCGAGCCGCAATTTTTTCCAAGCGTTTGCCGTACCAAGCCGAGGTCCGCGCTCCACTTTTCTAGTTTCAAAACTGATCCCTTATGAGAAAAAGCGAATGATTTAATATTTCGGTTGAGTTCTTTTGAGTAAAAAAATTTGCTGCGCTTGGCTTCGCAGGTATCGTGGCAGGATACTTTTTTTGCAGACCACCGCCTTTTTTTGACCACTTTGAAAATTATTCCCCACGCGAAAGGCGCGCGCAGGCTTGGCCGCCCCATCCAGTCCAGGCAATGGCCAAAACAAAAGCCACGGTGATTCACACGGATCAAAATTCATTTTGGAGAACAAGATGAAGGAAGCTTTCGGAGGACTGGTCCAGAAACCTTCTTCATTGATCCAAAGTTTCTGCCGAGATACCAGCGCAGTGCAATAGGGCGACTCAGCTTTCAACCACCAGATAAAAAGATCGAACGTTTCGTTGGCCAGTTGACCGGGTTTTGCGCAGGATGCGCAATTTGATTCATGGAAATTCGTTTCGGTCAATGCAACACGCGCATTACCGGTCTGCAATAAACGAATCAGGCAGGCGGGATTTTGAGGTTAACTGCGATGACCGGAAAAAAACCTGTGCGCGGCAAACAACGTGCTTTTGTGTTCCGTGTTGCTTCAAAATGCGTACAGGTCACGACCGCGATTGTCTCTCGCGTGGATTACTTACATGCTGGGGGTGGGGACCCTGTTGTCCTTGGCGCTGTTCTTCATGATTCGCGCCTGGGAGAAACGAGACCTGGAGAAAAAGGCCGCGGATCTTACGCGCGAACAAGTTGAGAAGCTGCGGGTGGGCATGTTGCGCTCCATGGAGGTGTTGCATTCCATCGCATCGTTCTACTCGGCCCAGGACGACTTCAGCCGGCAACAGTTCCGCCAGTTCGTGCGGCAGGCGCTCGCCCGGCAGCCGGAAGTTCAAGCGCTGTCCTGGAATCCACTTGTGCCGGGCGCGGAACGACGGAGTTGGGAAACCGCCGCCGTCGCCGACGGCATCGCCGGATTTGGATTTCGGGAACTGAACACCTCCAGTGAATTGGTTCCTGCAAAAACCCGATCCGAATATGTCCCCGTTTATTTCATCGAACCGCTCTCAGGCAACGCCGCCGCGCTGGGCTATGATCTGAGTTCGGACCCGTGCCGCCGCGCGTCGCTTGAAAAGGCGCGCGACTCCGCCGAAGCCGTGGCCACAGCCCCGATCCATCTGGCTCAGGACCACAACAATCAGGCCGGGTTTCTCGTGCTGTTGCCGGTTTACAATGGAGCGGCCGCGAATGTTTCGGAGCGACGGCAGAAGCTCGCCGGGTTTGCCGTGGCCGTATTCCGCGTGACCGATCTGGTGGGCGGCACGTTTGAAAAGCTAAAGAAACAAGGCATCGCGGCGCAGCTTTTCGATGAGTCGCCTGCGAGGGATCTGCTTTTCAGCAACGACACAACCACGAACGTTCACTCGCGGCCGAATGCGCGGCCGCCGATTCCGTTGGAGGCGGTGAGCCGGCGCTGGGAAGTGGTTTATGAACCGATGCCCGCATTTTTATCCACGCAGTCCCATGCCCATTCCTGGCTGGCGCTGCTCGGCGGGTTTGCCATCACCTTGCTGGCCACGGCGTATCTTTACAGCGGCTGGAAACGGACCAAGGAAATCGCCGCCGCCAACACCGCCTTGCAAGAGGAGGTCGCGGTACGTCAGCGCGCGGAGGCGGCTGCGGAAGCGGCCAACCAGGCCAAGTCCGATTTTCTGGCGAGCATGAGCCATGAAATCCGCACACCGCTGAACGCCATCCTTGGTTACTCTCAGCTCATGCAACGCGACCTTCAACTCTCCGCCGAACAGCGCGACGCCATCGGCGGGATCAGCACCGCCGGCCAGCATCTGCTCGGTTTGATCAACGAAATCCTCGACCTTTCAAAAATTGAGGCGGGCCGGATGGAATTGAATCCGGGTGATTTTGACCTGGCGGCCTTGGGACGCGGCGTGGCCGCGACGTTTCAACCGCTGTGCGCTCAGAAGCGGATCAACTTTCGCCTCATGCTCGGTGATGCTGGAAAAAGCCCCGTGCAGGGTGATGAAGGCAAACTTCGACAAGTCTTGATCAACTTGTTGGGCAACGCGGTGAAGTTCACGCAGGCAGGCGAGGTTTGTCTTCAGGTCAAACCGGAAGCGGATGACCGCTGGCTTTTTGAGGTGTTTGACACCGGCTTGGGCATTCCTGAAGAGGAGCAGGCTGATATTTTCAATCCCTTTCATCAGGGCAGCAACGCGCAACACCAGGGCGGCACCGGCCTCGGCCTGGCCATTGCGAAGCGGCAGGTGGAGTTGCTCGGTGGAAAACTGGCAGTGCAATCCGAGCGCGGCATTGGCTCGCGGTTCTTTTTCCAGATTCCACTGCCCCCAGCCATCGCCGTTGAAGAATTGGAAACCGTAACGCTGATCGAGGAACGCTTGAAACCGGGATGTCTGGTGCGTGCGCTCGTGGTGGATGATCGCAAGGAAAATCGGGACATACTCGGCCACATGCTTGCGCGCGTCGGCTGCGAGGTTTTGCTCGCCGGAAGCGGCTCCGAAGCCTTGCGCCTGGCTCGCGGGCAGAAACCGCAGATGGTTTTCATGGACCTGCTCATGCCGGAGTTGGATGGCATCGCCACTGCGCGAGCGCTTCTGTCTGATCCTGCAGGCATGCAACCGAAAATTGTGGCCCATTCAGCTTCGGCGTTGGCGCGGTTTCGTGACCAGGCGCGTGAAGCCGGCTGTGTGGATTTCATCGCCAAGCCAATTCGCTCCGAACAAGTCTATGAGTGCCTGCGCATTCATCTGGGCGCCGAGTTTGAATATGCCAGTCAATCGCCCTTGGCAGAAACTCTGCCCGCGTGGGAAACGGGCCGGCTCAGTTTGCCGCGTGGACTGTACGCCCGGCTCGCGACCGCGGCGGAATTGCACAGCACCACCGCATTGAAGGCCAGCCTCCAGGACCTGCGCCAGCTCAGCCCGGAAGCCCGGCAACTGGCCGAGCATATCCGGCACTTGATGCGCAGCTACGACATGGACGGCATTTTGGAGTTGATTTTCAAGGTCGCGGTTCCAATCGACGAGGTCCGCGAAGCAGTGCTTTAACCTATGCCAGTTGCCACTTCGCAACCTACGGAGAGAATTTTGCTGGTGGATGACGTTCCGGCGAATCTCGCCGTCTTGACCGCCGCGTTGGAACCCCAAGGCTACGAAATTCTCGCCGTCTCGAACGGCACTACCGCTTTACAGATTGCCGTCAAAGCGCAGCCCAGCCTGATTCTGCTTGATGTCATGATGCCGACAGTGAACGGGCTGGAAACCTGCCGGCAACTAAAACAAAACGAAGCCACGCGCGACATTCCGGTGATTTTCATCACCGCGCGCAGTGAAATGGAAATCGTGGTGGAAGGTTTTCGCGCCGGCGGAGTGGACTACGTGATCAAGCCGTTTCAAGCCGAGGAGGTGGCCAGCCGTGTGGCGACGCATTTGCGCATCAGCCGTTTGACCCAGGAGTTGCTGAAAAAAAATCGGGCGCTCGAAGCCCGCACGGCCGAGTTGACCGCCGAGATCGAGCGGCGCAGCCACGCTGAAACCGCCTTGAAGCAAGCCGATGAGAAACTCTCCATAATCTCGAATCTGGAAGCGTCGCGCTGGAATCTTGCCGGGCTCATCGGCGGCAGCCGGCTCGTTCAGAAGATAGTGGAAGACGTTCATCGGCTGCACCAATTTGCCAATACCAGCGTGCTGATCACCGGCGAAAGCGGCACGGGCAAGGAATTGATTGCGCGGGCCATCCACTTCGGGGGTGCGCGGGCGGCAGCGCCGTTTATTCCCGTGAACTGCGTCGCCATACCAGCGGAACTTGCCGAGTCCATGATGTTTGGCCATATCAAAGGTTCCTTCACCGGAGCCACGGCCGATCGCAAAGGTTACTTTGAGCTGGCTCATGGCGGAACCATTTTCCTCGACGAAATCGGCGACATGCCGCTGGTGCTCCAGGCGAAGTTGTTGCGGGTTCTGGAGGATGGCCATGTGACACCGGTTGGCACGGCGGAATTCAGGAAGGTGGACGTGCGAGTCATCGCCGCCACCAACGCCAAACTCGAAGCGCGCATCGCCGATGGTTCCTTCCGGCAGGATCTCTACTTCCGACTGGCTCGCTATACGGTGACGACGCCGCCGTTGCGGGATCACCTCGAAGACATTCCGTTGCTCACCTCCCATTTTTTGCATCTGTTCGCGGCGGAGATGAGCCTGAAAGCGCCGCCCTGCAGCCGCGAAGCCTTGGAGATGCTCAAGCATTACGAATTCCCGGGCAATGTTCGGGAATTAAAAAACATCATTGAGCGGGCGTTGATCGAAAGCGGCGGAGAAATCATTCAGCCGGATCAGTTGCACCTGCTGCCGCGGGCTTCAACCTCCGTTCCGGCCGGCCGCAAACCGAAACCAGAACTGGCCGCCTCGCTGCCGCTCAATCTAGCGCAGGCGGAAGACATCCTCATCCAGCGCGCTTTGAGCGAAACCAACGGCAACATTGCTGAAGCGGCGCGGCTGCTGGGTGTGCATCGCACGCGTATCTACCGCAAGCTGGCGCAAGAGGAACCAACCGTTGCCAGTTGAGCAAGGCCTCAAGCCGGGTGTTGCAAGTGTTTCGCCCACGACAGTTGAAGCATGCTTGGAAAGTGTTGGGCCAAGGCATGGGCAATTGAATCCATTGATATAAGCTCTATTCGCAGAGCCCTGCCTGGATGGCATGGACCTCGCTAGGAGAACTCGCGTGTGACTCATCAGCCCAAACCTTAAACCTAAAAATGCTAATGAAGAATAGGAAATCAAATTGCAACAATACAACAGAAACGTCCGACCTGGCCTCCAAATATGTGTGGGGGGCGCTGGCAGCGCTCGCCTCGCTGCCCATGACCGCCTCGACCGCGCGCGCCGACGAGGCAGCGGCACCCCCGCCACCCCCGTCCCGTGTCAACGCGCTTGTCAATTTCGAGTTCTCGGACAAGTACCTGACTCCGCGCGGCATGATTGTGACCGATATCGGCCTGACCTTTCAGAGTTTGATTCTGGGCTTCGTCAATGTTTACAAAGGCGACACGTTCATCAATGACGTGACGCTGGTTCCGGGCATCTGGAACGACTTCTCAAGCTACGGCGTCTCCGTTAACACGCCCGCCGGCAGCAAACCGACGACCTCCTGGGTGGAGATTGATCCGATCGCAGGGATTTCCATCGGATTTGCGAAGCACTTGAAGCTGGACGTGACCTATACCGCATTCAACATGCAGATACTCGATATCGGCACGTCGCAGCACCTCGACACCAAGTTGAGCCTTGACGACACCCCCTGGCTCAAAGGATTTGCCCTTCATCCCTACTTTGAGTATTGGCAGGAACTCGTGGGGAAAGCAACAGCGGCAGATGTGCCCTACATCGTTGACCCGTTGAATAAACACGCAGGACCGGGACCGGGATCAAGTTACTATTTGGAGTTCGGCGTTGACCCGGGCTACACCTTCGAGAAACCGGGCCTGAAAGTAGAACTTCCTTGCCGTGTGCTTTTGCCCAACAAGAATTTTTACGGCGAATACTATGATAGCAGCTCGACCATTGGCCTTTATGAAGTCGGCATCAAGGCCAGTATTCCGATGAAATTCATGCCGCAGGGTTATGGCCACTGGAGCTTCCACGCTGGCGTCAGGTATCAGGGCTTTGTGGATAAGAACCTGCAAAATATGCAGCAGTTCAACGCGCCCGGAAAGTCCGTGGATGGCACCGTCCAGTTTTACGGCGGCTTCACCGCTTTCTTTTGATCCAACCTTGAGGAAGCCTCCACGCAACCATTCATTCAACAAAACTCAATGCATTTGCCTATGAAAAACTCCCTTCGTTCGAGTTTTATCGCTGCCGCGCTTGGCGCTGCCACGCTACTCTCTTGCACGACTTACGCCGAAGACAAAGTCGTCATGGGCTTTATCTATGTCGGCCCCAAAGACGACTACGGTTACAACCAGGCCCATTCTGAAGGCGCTGCCGGTGTGCAGAAGCTCGCCTGGGTCAAAGCCGTGGAGGAAGCCAGCGTCCCGGAAACCACCGCCGTTCAGGAGACCATGCGCAATATGATCAACCTTGACGGCGCGGCGATCGTGTTTCCGACTTCGTTCGGCTACTTCGACCCGCACATCCTCAAAGTGGCCAAACAGAATCCAAAGGTGCAGTTCCTGCATTGCGGCGGGCTCTATACCGAGGGCAAGCACCCGGCCAACGTCGGCAGTTACTTCGGTTATATTGATGAGGCAGTCTATATCTCCGGCATTGTTGCGGGCCTCACAACCAAATCCGGCAAGCTCGGGTTCATCGCCGCGAAACCCATCCCGCAGGTGCTGCGCAACATCAATGCCTTCGCCCTCGGCGCGCGCAGTGTTAATCCCAAGGCCACCGTGCAAGTTATCTTTACGGGTGACTGGTCCATGCCGGTGAAGGAGGCCGAAGCAGCCACCAGCCTAATCAACCAGGGCGTGGACGTGCTGACGTGCCATGTGGACAGTCCGAAGGTGATCTTGGAAACAGCGGAGCGGCGTGGCATCTATGTTTGCGGTTATCACGCCAACGGCTCGAAGCTCGCGCCCAAAGGTTATCTCACCGGCGCCGAGTGGAACTGGTCAAAGGTCTATACCGACTACGCCGAGATGGTGAAGTCCGGCAAGACACTCGCCGCCGGAACCATTCCGCACCTGGTGCGCGGCGGACTGAAGGAAGGCTTTGTGAAATGTTCCGACTACGGCCCCGCCGTTGGTGACGAAGCGAAGAAGGATGCCGATGCAGCCAAGGCGAAATTCATGGATGGCTCGATGGTCATCTTCAAAGGCCCGCTGAAGGACAACACCGGCAAGGAGATTTTGCCGGCCGGCAAGGAATACAAACAGCAGGACATCGAGCTTGAGTCCATGGGCTGGCTGGTCGAAGGCGTCGTTGGCAGCACCAAGAGTTGAATCCACGCATGATCAGCAACTCCATACTCTTTCGCAGATGTGCTTCGACGTGCGTTCTAGCCGCGATGTTCCTCCGGCGATTGAAACGAACGTTTGGCCATCTGCGAAACTGTGGGTTACCATAAAAATGAGCACGGCCCCGAAAGTCCAAGCCATGACCGCGCTCGCAAACACAACACCGCAAACAACTGCCGCCCGCATGCCGATGCGCTGGCGGCCAATTTTTGAAGCGGTGGCAATTCCCGTGGGTGCAATCCTCGCGGCGCTGGTGTTGTTCGGATGCTTTTGCGCGGTGCAGGGTAAAAATCCATTTGCTGTCTTCGCCGCAATTTACAAGGCCGCGTTCGGCAGTTGGTATTCCTTTCAGAACACCCTCGTCCGCGCCTCGCCGCTCATGCTCACGGCGCTTTGCACCGCCCTGCCCGCCCGGCTCGGCCTCGTCATCATCGGCAACGAAGGCGCGCTGGTCGCGGGCGGACTGGCCGCCACGGCGGCGGGCCTGGCGGTGGCTTCGGCGCCGTTGCTGGTGGTCGTCGCGGTAATGCTTCTCGCGGGAATGATCGGCGGCGGGTTGTGGATTACCATCGTCGGCGTGCTGTATTACCAGCGCGGCGTCAACGAAACCATCAGCAGCCTCCTGATGAACTACATCGCCATCGCCGTGATGAACCATCTCGTCAACGGCCCGATGCGCGATCCCAGCAGTCTCAACAAACCTTCGAGCTCTCCGATCCCCGACGAAAAAATGCTGCCGATGATCGGCAACACCAACGTCCATTACGGACTCGTTTTCGGCATCATCGCCTGCTTGATCGCGTGGGTGTTGATGGAGCACACGACCTTCGGTTTCAAAGTGCGCATGATCGGCGGCAACATCCGCGCGGCGCGCATGGCGGGGCTGCCGGTGGCCAGGCTTGGACTCATCACCTGTTTTCTGGCGGGCGCGGCGGCGGGAATCGCCGGCATGGTCGAAGTCGCCGCCGTTCAAGGTCGCGCGAATGAATCGCTCGCGGCGGGCTACGGCTACGCAGGAATTCTCGTCGCATTCGTCGCGCGACATCGCGGCTTGCCGATCATTCTCGTCGCGACGGTGCTGGGCGGCATTCTCGCCAGCGGTGGTATTTTGCAGCGCCAGTTTCAATTGCCCGACGCGACGATTCTCGTTTTTCAAGGGCTGGTCTTTCTCGTGATCCTGTTCAGCGATTCGCTTTACGGAAAATTCAAAATCTTCAAGGAGCGCGGCGCGTGAAATTAAAAGGAACATTCAACATTCAACATTCAAGTCCCAAGTCTGAAGTGGGGGGCCACCACATTCCGCGCACTTGGGTGTTCGATGTTGAATGTTGGATGTTGAATGTTCCCAAACTTTCAACCCTCGGCTTTCGCAGAGCTCGAATTTACCCATGAACACCGAATCCATCGGCGCGTGGGGCGTGGTGATCGGCATCCTCTCGGGCGCGGTGCGCGGCGGCACGCCGTTCCTGCTCGTCAGTCTCGGCGAATGTCTCACTGAAAAAAGCGGCAAGATCAATCTCGGCCTCGAAGGTGTGTTGCTGATGGGCGCGATGACTGGCTATGCCATTTCCTACAAGACCGGCAGTCCGTGGGCCGGCGTCGCGGCGGCGGCGGGCGCGGGCGCGGTCCTGGGAGCGATTCATGCCTTGCTCGTTTCGCGGCCCAAGGTCAACGACATCGCCGCCGGCATCGCCATGCTGATTTTCGGCAGCGGCTGCGCGTTTTATCTGGGCAAACCTTACATTCAACCGAGCGCGCCGCAGCTGCCGCCCATCGCTCTCGGTGGTTGGATCAAGACGCCGCAAATCCAGGCCGCGCTCAAGATCAGCCCGCTTTTTTTCTTCGGCGTGGCGGTCGCGTTCATCCTGCTCTGGTTCTTTCGCTCGACGCGCTGGGGCATGCACGTTCGCGCAGTTGGGGATTCTCCGGCGGCGGCGTTGGCGATGGGCATTTCCGTGGGGCGCACGCGTTTCTTCAGCATCATGGCGGGCAGCGCGCTGGCGGGTGTCGGCGGCGCGCACTTGTCACTTTTTTATCCCGGCGCATGGACGGAGGCGATTTCCAGCGGGCAAGGTCTCATGGCCGTGGCGCTCGTCATCTTCGCGCGCTGGAATCCGGTGCATTGCCTCTATGCCTCGTTGATTTTCGGCGGCTGTCAGGCGGTTGGCCCGGCGTTGCAGGCGGTCGGCATCAGCACGGGATATTATTTGTGGAACGCCTCGCCGTACATTTTCACGCTCTTGGTAATGATTCTAACCTGTTCGCGCAAACGCACGCTCATCGGCGCGCCGGGGGCGCTGGGCAGCACGGCTTGATAACATGCAACGACACGTCGAAGCTGATCCGTATCCATGGCCGTACAACGGCGATCTCCGCCCGGAGAACACCGTGGTGCTGGTCATTGACATGCAGACGGACTTCTGCGGCCAGGGCGGTTACGTGGACAAGATGGGTTACGACCTTTCGCTGACCCGCGCGCCCATCGGCCCGATTCAAAGCGTCCTCCATACTGCGCGGGCAAAAGGTCTTTACGTCATGCACACGCGCGAGGGCCATCGCCCCGATCTGGCGGATTTGCCGGAAAATAAACGCTGGCGCAGCCAGCGCATCGGCGCGGGCATTGGCGATCCAGGGCCGTGCGGAAAAATTCTCGTGCGCGGCGAACCCGGCTGGGAACTCATCCCTGAACTCACGCCGTTGCCGGGCGAAACCGTCATCGATAAACCGGGCAAAGGATCGTTCTACGCAACCGATCTCGATTTGCTGCTCCACCAAAAAGGAATTCAGAACATCGCGCTCGCCGGCATTACCACCGATGTGTGCGTCCACACGACGATGCGCGAGGCCAACGACCGCGGTTACGAATGTCTCATGCTCTCCGACTGCACCGGCGCGACGGATTACGGCAATTACCTGGCCGCCTTGAAAATGGTCAAGATGCAGGGCGGCGTTTTCGGCGCGGTGGCGGATTCAAAGGCGTTCATCAAAACGATTCAATGAAAAATCCAAATTCCAAATTCCAAATTTCAAGTTTCAGAGAAGCACCAAGGCTCCAAAGCAACTTGGTGTTCGTGATTGGAGCTTGGAGTTTGGACATTCATTGGAACTTGGAGCTTGGAATTTGGAGCTTCTTTCCATGATCACGATCCCGCCAACCCAGCGACCGACCAAGCCTTTCGACCTCGAACTGGCTGCCGTCACCAAGCGCTTCGGCTCGTTCGTGGCGAACGACAAAATTTCCCTGAAGGTTCCGGCGGGCACATTTCACGCGTTGATTGGCGAGAACGGCGCGGGCAAAAGCACGCTCGTCAAATGCGTCATGGGCTTTTACCAGGCGGACGAAGGCGACATTCTGGTTCAAGGTCATTCCCGCGATATTCGCAATCCTTTCGACGCCTATCATCTCGGCATCGGCATGGTCTATCAGCATTTCACGCTCGTGCCTGCGATGACCGTGGCGGAAAATCTCGTTCTCAGCCGTCCCGATCTGCCTGCCGTCATCAACTGGAAAACCGAAATGCAACGTTTGCGCGAGTTCATGAAAACCGCGCCGTTTCAGGTGGAACTCGAAACGCCCGCGGCGCAGCTTGCCGCCGGCCAGAAGCAAAAAGTTGAGATCCTCAAGCAACTTTATCTCGACAGCAAATTTCTCATTCTCGACGAACCGACTTCCGTGCTCACGCCGACCGAGGCCGACGAAGTGCTCGGCCTCATCAAACAAAAGGTGAAGGCCGGCGAACTGAGCGTGCTCATCATCACGCATAAATTCCGCGAGGTGTTTGGATTTTGCGACGACTTCACCGTGTTGCGTCGCGGCCAGTTCGCGGGCGGCGGAGTGGTGAAAGAACACACCGCCGACGACATGGCCGTGATGATGATGGGCGGCCAGCGCGAACCGAAGGTGGTGCCCAAGGCCGCGCGCGAACGCGGCCCGGCGGCGCTCGATTTGAAAGCGCTTTGCGCCAACAAAGACAACGGCGTGCCCGCCGTCACCGGCGTGACCCTCACCGTGCATGAAGGCGAGATTGTCGGCATCGCGGGCGTTTCCGGCAATGGCCAGCGCGAACTGGTCGAGGTTCTCGCCGGCCAGCGGCCCGCCACCGGCGGTGAAGTTCTCGTTCACGGCGAGCCGTATGGCGCCACGCGCACCGAGTCTTTCGCGCACAAGGTCTTTCTCCTGCCGGAAGAGCCGCTCCGCAACGGTTCGGTGCCGCAGATGAGCGTGGCGGAAAATCTTGCGTTGCGCAGCTTTGACCGACCGCCGATGACGCGCGCCAAATGCCTCGTCAGCCGCAAGGCCATTCGCCGAAACGCGCTGGACATGATCGGCCGTTACTCCATCAAAACGCGCTCGCCGGAAACTCCGATTGGTGATTTGTCAGGCGGCAATGTGCAGCGCGCCGTGCTCGCGCGTGAACTCGGCTCCGGCACGGCAAAAATTTTGATCACGGCGAACCCCTGTTTCGGCCTCGACTTCGCGGCCGTGGAGTCCATTCACGGCCAGATCACCCAAGCGCGCAATCGTGGCGTGGCTGTACTGCTCGTGAGCGAAGACCTGGATGAGTTGCTGGCGCTGGCGGATCGGGTGTTTGTTATTTCACACGGCGAACTGGTTTATGAAACCACACCCGCCCAAGCCGACATCAAAACCATCGGCCATCACATGGCCGGACATTGAACGAAAGGAAAAAGTATGAATACGCATGAAACACTTT
>OCZU010000259.1_pt1 | contig 37905 bp, 30 predicted proteins | sample 1539001 | NCBI WGS metagenome assembly OCZU01 (sample SAMEA3539306, study PRJEB22396) | soil metagenome | biome: tundra; feature: field; material: soil | place: USA | collected 2010-05 | depth 0.15 m | reverse complement strand
CAACGAGTGCGCGTGCGGCATCGCCCATTTTTTGGCGGCGCGCGAAATCTTCGAGAAGTTCGATCCAGGCGACGCCTAAATCTTCAGGGTTGGTGACCTGGCGCGCGGCTCCGCGGGCCAGGAATGTGTTGGCGAGTTCCTGAAAATTTTCCATATGTTCGCCGAAGAGCGGCGGTTTGCCGAATCCGGCCGGTTCGAGAATATTGTGTCCGCCTGCTTCAACCATGGAACCGCCGACGTAGACGGCGTCGGCAAGGCCGTAAATTGCGGCGAGTTCGCCGATGGAATCGAGGAGGAGGACGCTGATGTCGCTGGTGAAGACAGGCACGGCGTTTGTGCTGGCGGAAGAATTCACATCAATACTCGAGCGTCGCACGTACTTGCGCAGAGATTCGACGATGTCTTGCGCGGCCGCGTCGAAGCGATCGGGCTTTCTAGGGGCGAGGACAAGGAGAGCGTTGCGCATTTGCCCTTGCAGAACACCGAACGCGATTAGGACTAGAGATTCTTCGCCGGAAGTTACGCTGCCCGCCACGATGAGCGGACGGCGCTTTTCGAGGTCAATCGTTTTTGCGAGCCATCTCACGAATGCGGATTCTTCTGGTGGCGGCGAATCGTATTTGAGATTACCGGTGACGATTACACGATCGGATGCGGCTCCCATTTCGCGGATGCGGTCTGCGTCGGATTCGCTTTGCATCAGGAAGAGCGAGACGTTGTTCAGGACGCCGCGGTAGAAGCGACCCACGACGAAGGGAAACCAGCGGAGAGCGCGTTGATGGCGGCGGAAGGATTTCTGGGAGATGCGTCCATTTACGATAATTAATGGGACGCCGGCGCGATGGGTTTGGCGCATGAAATTTGGCCACATTTCGGTTTCGACGATTAGCACGCATGCCGGGCGGACGGCGCGCAATACGCGGCGGACGATCCATGACCAGTCGAAGGGGAAATAAATGATCGCGTCGGCGAAATTGAAACGCTCCTCGGCTAGTTTCTGGCCGGTTTCAGTTGTGGTGGAGATTACTAGAGGGCGCGCGGGAAATTGCTGTTTCAACTGGCGAGCGAGCGGCAAAGCGGCGATCGCCTCTCCTACGGATACGGCGTGGATCCAGATGCATCCGGCGGGGAGTGCTTTGACCTGGGGCGGCAGGCCGCCGAACCTTTCGCCGAGGGTGCCGAAATATTTGCCGGTTTGGAGTCCACGAAAAAGGAAATAGGGCGACGCGAGGAAGACGCCGATGGCGATGAACAGGCTGTAGAGAGAATACATTCGGTGGTGCTTCACTCCTTAGAGCAATTCGAGTCGTTAGATTGAGCGCGACCGAGAGCAGGGGTTAAAACCCCTTTTATTTCCGATCGTTACGGCACGAGCATACTCGTGCCCAGTTACGAACCTTCTCATTGATCGAAGTCGTTGCTTTGCTACGAACGTTTTCTCCGATGAAAACGATCGCCGCCAATTCCCAGCATCAGTCCAGTTCCTTAACCCCGTGCGGCGGCAAGTGTTGCTGTAACAACATGTTGAGATTCGCGCGACGCGAATCGCGTTACACTTCCCCTGAGCTGCGGTTATGGCAAAGGCATATTATAGTGTTAGAAAGTGATCCGCAGGCGACACTTCGTCGGGGACCTTGCATCCTATGGCGCATAACATGAAACCCCGAGTTTTCATGCTTGTTCTGTTCATGATTCCGGCGGCGCTGCCTTCGGCTGTGGTGTTCCAGGAGCGGTCATCGCAGGCTCCTTCGCAGAAGGATCCCACAAAATTGCCGGCGCATGATGCGCACCAGGACTTGTTGGTGGCGGCTGATCCGTGGGTGACGCCCGAAGAGTATAAGGCGCGGTTTCCGAAGGATTGTCCGTTTGATTACGGGATTATGGCGATCGACGTTTATTTCAAGAATGATGGCGCGCTGCCAGTGCGAATTAACCTGGCGACGATTCGGCTGACGATTAAGCACACGCGATCGGCGGATGAGAATTTGCCGCCGCTCTCGTCGGACGATGTGGCCAACTACATGTTGGGCGGCAAAGGGAACGGGAAGAATCCTACGAAGGGCGCAAAGCTGCCGTTTCCGATTCATACCGGCTCCGGGAAAAATGAAAAGAAAGTGCAGGAACTTGCGGACATTTTGCATGCTGTGCAGCTGCAGACGGATCTGGTGCCTCCGCATTCGACGGTGCGCGGGTTGCTTTATTTTGATGTGGATGGACATTTCGATTGGACTACGACCGCGCGGCTTTATGTGCCGGATTTGAAGATGATGGGGACGGATAAGACGCTTTTGTTTTTTGATGTGGATTTGGGGGCGGCGGTGGAGCAGTAGGGATCCTGCGTGGTGCTTTTTAGTTCTCCTTCGTCGAGATGTTTAGATTCGCGAGATCGTTGACCATCGCGAAACCAATAGCTCGAACATCGCCGTCCTTCGGCATCCACCGGTCAATCACGTGATACGTGCCGCCCCGATTCCCTTCGATAATCCAATCAGCTCCATCGAGCCCTCTGTAGCTATGAGCTGACGGAAGGTTGCAAAAGCGGTGCTCTTCAATTGTTGCCAAGAACAACGTCGTTTGTTCCTTCGTGACTTGTAGAACATGGCTGGTTTTAAGTTTCCCAGAGTTGCGGCTGTGTTTGCTCCGCGCGATCTTGGTGGTCAAACTTGAGGTTCCGTCACCGGTCACGTCAAGCCGAACAGATAGATCAGGCTGAAACGACCGCAGCCAGAGGAACCTGTATGACTCTGTATTCTGGCCCGGTGTAGGTTCCCACAGCGATGGTTCTCCGAGTAGTTTGAGTTCCTCCGAATACCACAGCGCCCTCCGAGTATCGCGTTCGGGGTCCGGATCCAGCGCACCAACTCGAAAGTATTGGACCTGGGTGCTGGCGACCGCCAGACACACGGTCGCGAGTAATATCGAAGCGCAGCAAATTCGCACCGGAAATCTCCGTTTCCAAAATTATATGCCAATTGCCGCCTGCGAAACATTCGTATCCCAACGAATCATGGTGGCGAGTCGAGGGATCGGTTCTTGACTCGCTGCGAAAGCGCACCGACAGGAGTGTCGGCGCTACTGGCGCGGCAGTTTTGTGGAAACGCATTGGTCGGCTACAATCGTTTTGGAATTTCAGGTTACCTACCGAATGAATCTTCTGGATGATTTGAATTTACGGCAGCGCGAAGCTGTGCTTGCGACGGACGGGCCTGTGCTTGTGCTAGCCGGCGCGGGCACCGGCAAGACGCGCGTGATTACTTATCGCGTGGCGCATTTGATTCAGCAGAGTGTGGCGGCGGAGCAGATTCTGGGTGTCACGTTCACGAATAAGGCCGCGGATCAGATGAAGGAGCGGATTCGGAATCTGCTGATTCGCGCGGGGATGGCGCCGGCTGATCCGTGGATTTCCACTTTCCATTCTTTTTGTGCGCGACTGCTGCGGCGGGAGGCGGCCCGGCTGGGGCTTTCGCATAGTTTTGCTATTTATGATGAGGACGATCAGTCAGCGGCAATTAAGATTGCGATTCAGCGCTTGAAGATGACGGAGAAGGGCGCGGAACTGCGTCCATTTCAGAATCGGATTAGTTTTGCGAAGAATCACGGAATCACGCCCGAGGAAATGGCGAGCGACGCGGAAAAGAGAGGCGACGACACCGGGCGCAAGACCGCGAAAGTCTACGAGGCGTACGAGGAAATGCTGAAGCAGGCGGGCGCGGTGGATTTTGACGATTTGCTTTTGCGCGCCGCACAGGTGCTGCGGGATTTTCCGGATGCGCGGGCGAAGTGGCAGGCGCGTTTCAAATACGTGCACGTGGATGAATTTCAGGATACGAACCGTCCGCAATACGAGCTGGTGCGGCTGCTGCTGAGTCCGGAGCGAAATATTTGCACCGTGGGCGACGAGGACCAGTCTATTTATAGCTGGCGCGGGGCGGACATCAACATCATGCTGAAGTTTCTGGACGAATTTCCGGGCGGGAAGGTGATTCGTCTGGAGGAAAATTACCGTTCGCGGCAAAGAATTCTGGACGCGGCAGCGGCAGTGGTAAGTCACAACACGAAGCGGCTGGGGAAACAACTGACGGCGACGCGCGGTGAAGGAAATTTGCCGAAGTATTTGGAGGCCCGCGACGCGAAGGGTGAAGCGGAATATATCGGCGGCGAAGTGAATCGGATTCAACGCGTGGACCCGTCACAGCATTCGGCGATTTTGTATCGCGCGAATTTCCAGTCGCGCGCGTTGGAAGACGCGATGCGCCAATTTGGAATTCACTACAAGATGGTGGGCGGATTTAGTTTTTACCAGCGCGCAGAAATCAAGGATGCACTGGCGTACGCGCGGCTGGCGCTGAATCCGGATGACGATGTGGCGCTGATGCGCGTGCTGAATACTCCGGCGCGAGGAATTGGAGCGCGAACGATTGAGCCGCTGCGCGATTTGGCGAACGAGCGGAAGATTTCATTGTGGGCGGCAATCAGCGCGGCGGTGGAGAGGAATCCGGCGGGGCTGGCGCCTCTGCGAGGATTTTGTGAATTGGTGGAACAGTTGCGGAAGGATGCACAGACTTTGGGGCCTGCGGAATTTGTGGCGCAGATTCTGGAGAAGACCGGCTATCTGGAAATGCTGGAGCAACGCGGGACGGCGGAGGATGCTTCGCGCGCGGATAATTTGCGCGAGTTGGTGAACGCGGTGGCGGATGGCGCGGAGGAAGGTCAAACATTAATTGATGTGCTGGATCGCACGGCGCTGGTGGCTGATTCGGATACGTTTGACGAGAAGGCGTCGGTGACAATGATGACGCTGCACGCGGCGAAGGGACTGGAGTTCGAGCACGTTTTTCTGACGGGAATGGAGGAAGGCGTTTTTCCGCACGGGCGTTCGATGAATTCGGATGACGAGATGGAAGAGGAGCGGCGGCTGTGCTACGTCGGGATGACGCGAGCGAAAGAAACTTTGACGTTGACGCGCGCGGTGTATCGAAGGATTTATGGGAATGAGCGCGTCGAAGGTTCGCTGCCCTCGAGATTTCTGGCAGAAATTCCCGGGGATATGATTGAGACGGCGACGGGATCTTTGGCGGACGCGGGAGAAACGCGGAGGTATGAGTCGGATCCGGAATATTCTTATTCGTCGGGGGAATTTGAGCGGCGGGTGAAACGGTATCCGGCGGCGACGGAGCGCGGCGCTTCGACGCCACGGACTCCGCGTGCGTCTGGAGCGTCAGGATCGCGCGGCGCGGCGAAGGCTGGCGCGCGGCATCCCTTGATTGGAGTGCGCGTGCGTCATGCGACGTATGGGAATGGAACGATCATTGGAGTGGAAGGTGAGGATGAGGAGCGGAAGTTGACGGTGAGTTTTTCGGATCACGGTACGAAGAAATTGGTGGAGCGGTACGCGAATTTGGTGCGAGCGTAGAGTTGGAATGACGCCGACTGAGATGCGCACGTCGCGCGCAAGAATGTTGCGCGCCGGCGGCTGGCAAGGTAAAGTTTCCTCGCGTTGACGGGCGGTGCGAGTGACGTCACAACTGTTCCGCGTTAAAAGCATAGACAAATTAATTGCCGACGCGCACAAGCCGGAACACCGGCTGAAGAAGACGCTTGGGCCATGGTCGCTGACGGCGCTGGGAATTGGCGCGATTATTGGTTCGGGAATTTTTGTGCTGACGGGAACGGCGGCGGCCGGCGAAAATTTTAAGGTCCCTTCGATCTGGCACGCACAAGTGCTGGACCTGATTGTGAATCTGTTGCGCCACGGCGGCACGGCCGAAGTATTGATGCACGGGCGGCCGGCGGCGGGACCGTCCATTGCAATTTCGTTTTTGCTGGTTGCGATTGCGTGCAGCTTCGCGGGATTGTGCTACGCGGAACTGGCGTCCATGATTCCGATTGCCGGAAGTGCGTACACATATTCCTACGCGACACTGGGCGAAATATTTGCCTGGATCATTGGCTGGGATTTAATTTTGGAATATGTGGTGAGCAACGTTGCGGTGGCGATTAGTTTTGGGGCGTACACGAAATCGCAGTTGGCGTCATTTGGATTGAACCTGCCGGACAGATGGTCAACTCCGGTGTGGGAATCGGGGCACTGGACTGGGTCATACTTCAATTTTCCGGCGTTCCTGATCATATTTATTTTGACGTATCTGCTGGTGCGCGGAATCCGCGAGGCGGCTGAGACGAACAACATTATGGTTGCGGTAAAAATTGCTGCGATACTGGTTTTTCTTTTCGTAGGCGGGATGCTCATACATCCGGAGAATTGGAAACCGTTTGCACCTTCGGGATTCAGTGGAATCGTGACCGGCGGCGCGATCGTGTTTTTCACGTACATTGGATTTGATTCGGTTTCGACGGCGGCGGAGGAGGCGAAGGATCCGCAGCGCGATTTGCCGATTGGAATTATCGGCTCGCTGATTGTGTGCACGATTCTTTACGTCGGCGTGTCGATTGTTTTGCTGGGGATGATGAAGTACACGACGTTTGGATCGGGCGAGGCCGCGGATTCTCCAGTGGCATACGCGCTGAAACATTTGGGCGCAAACCGATTTGCGACGTCGGCAATCATTATCGGCGCGCTAATGGGAATGATTTCTTCCCTGCTGGTGTTTCAGTACGGGCAGGCGCGGATTTGGTACGCGATGTCGCGCGATGGACTTTTTCCAAAAATATTTTCCAAAGTGCACTTAAAGTTTAAGACGCCGCATTATTCGACGTGGATTGCGGGATTCGCGGTGGGAATTCCGGCGGGAGTATTTGCAGTTAGCGACGTGGCGGACCTTTCCAACATTGGAACGCTATTCGCATTTGTGCTGGTTTCGTTGGGCGTAATCCATTTGCGGCGGAATCAACCGGATCGGAAACGCGGATTCCGAGTGCCATTTGTTCCGTGGTTCCCGATGATTTCGATTATTTTGTGCGGCGGACTGATGACGGGACTCACTGTGATCACATGGATTCGATTCATCGGATGGCTCATCATTGGCCTGGTGGTTTACTTCGCATATAGCCGGAGACATAGCGAGTTCGCGCCGGGGGCCGAGGGCAGGAATCAGTGATGCGACGCGGATCGAGAGCGGCGGCAGCGGTTGCGCTGATTGCGACCACCTCACTTTTGCTGCCTTCAATCGCCGGCGGCTGGGGAGCGAACGCCCATCGTCTGATTACAAACAAAGCGTTTGAAACGTTGCCTGCGGAAATGCGCGGATTCTACGAGAACAATCGAGTGAGGATTCTGGCGATGGTGACGGACCCACTCGACGCGCTTGCAAAGAACCCCGCTGAGAAGAAATATCACGTGCTATATTTGAACCGGTACTCGCCCTTCCCTTTCGATTCTCTGCCGCGAAATTACAAGAAGGCGGTGGCGAAATTCGGGTTGACGAAGATCGAAGCGAATGGCGTGCTTCCATGGCAAATTGGCGTTTACAACGAAAAACTTACCGACGCATTCAGGAAGGGAAACTGGGAAGAAGTGCGGCAGTACTCGACACTTCTTGCTCACTACGTAGCCGAGGCCCACGATCCGTTTAATACCGCGGATATTACCGAGACACGATCATCGCTTGCCGGAGCGGACGAACGCTTTGACACGAATCTAGTGGATCGCTACTCGCTTTTTTTCCCAATGCGCCCGAACGACGCGCACTACATTGGCGATCCTACGGACAACGCGTTTGACGATTGTTTTAGTTCGCACAGCTGGCTGCAGATAATATTGCTGGCGGACCGGCGTTCGCGCGCTGGATTGCCGGACTTCACGGACGAATATTATGACCGCTTTTACAATTCGGCGGGCGCAGTGGTAATCCGGCAGCTTTCCGACGCGGCCACGGAAGTGGGATCGTACTGGCTGACTGCGTGGACAAATGCTGGAAAACCCGCTCTGCCGCAGCATTGAACTTTTGAACGTGGCTAATCCCTACAGTTCACCCGAAAGTATTCGTTCACTCATTGCAGCGATTCCGAAAGCGGAGCTGCATTTACATCTGGAAGGCACAATCGCGCCAGCCACGGCCGCGGAACTTGCCGCGCGCAATGGAGTTGCGATTGCAGAAGAAGAAGTGCGGCAGCGGTATGCGCCGGGTGATTTTGCGAAATTTATTGATGCATTCAAATGGGTGACGTCTTTTCTGCGGGAGCCTGCGGACTACGCGTTGGTCACGCACCGGCTAGCTGAGCAGTTGCTGGCGCAGAACATTGTGTACGCGGAGTTGACGCTTTCGATCGGCGTGATGTTGCTGCGCAAACAGGATGCGCTTGCGAATTTCGCGGCGATTCGTGGTGCAGCGTCGGAGTACGAATCGCGCGGGTTGCGAATGCGATGGATCTTCGATGCTGTCCGGCAATTCGGCGTGGCAGCGGCGGAAGAAGTAGTGAAGTTGACTTCGCAATGCGTGAAGGAAGGCGTGGTTGCGTTTGGAATCGGTGGCGATGAGTTGGCGATACCAGCCGAGGATTTCCGCGGCGTTTACGAGCGTGCTGGGACGGCTGGGCTGGGACGATTAATTCATGTGGGCGAAATTGGCGATGTGGCGACCGTTCGAGACACGGTGGAGACACTAGGCGTTACACGAATCGGACACGGAATCGCGGCGATGAACGATTCACGCGTGATGGATTTCCTGGCGGAGCGCGGAGTCACGCTCGAACTTTGTCCTACGAGCAATATCCGCACGGGCGCGCTGGCACGACAGCTCCGCAAGACTTCAGCGGCCATTGCAGAACATCCGCTAAAGATGTTTTTTGAGCGCGGACTGCGGGTCACGCTTTCTACAGATGACCCCGCAATGTTTGAGACCACTCTGCTGCGTGAATTTGGACTGGCGGCGGGTGCGATGGGGATGCCCACCGCTTCCTTGCTGCGCATCGCCGAGATGGGATTCGAGAACGCGTTTTTGAGCGAGGAAGAAAAATTGCGATACTTGAAGTCCGTGGGTACCATCGCGGCGAAGGCTGATTTGCCGTAACGAAACTTAATTGACCGCGAAACGCGTCGAGTTACGCCGCGCGCTCAGACCCTGGATGGAATTTCTTCACGGCGTAAATTCCCAATACGATGAAAATCAGCAGGACGACGCCCTGCGCGACTACGAACGGCGTCTCAGTGCGCGTCGGAGCCACGACGTGCAATGCCGGAATCTTCAGGAACCCCTGGACGACCAGGACGAAAACATTTAGATACTGGGCAAGCACTGCGGTGACTACGTAGACCCAGCGGGACGCGCCCTGAAGGTGGCCGGCACATATCGCGCAATAATCGCGATCAAGAGCACGACCAGGGAAATGATGCCGACCTTGTGTGACGGCAAGAGATGATCGAACGGAAAGCCGAAGCCGCTTACGCTCGTCAGCACCGTGGTGACAAGGAAAAGCGCAGTCAACCCATTCAATCGCTTCGCTGTGAGCATTCCGAATATCACAATGAATCCGGTGAAAATTCCGACCAGGCTCAGAATGACGTGAACTAGGGTGAACGTAGATAGCGACATGCCAAGCATCGTGATGAAAGCTCCTTCGCAGTGAATTGGCGTTGCCCGTCGAGCGCGACACTACCACAAGTGGCCGAAGCGTTCCAAGACGAGCGGGCGAAACCAGAATTGAAATCAGGATTCGGAGGTTGGCGGTTGCTCTTGGTATACTTAGGGGATGAAAGCACACGTCTGGGTCATGCCGAAACCAACTGTCCTTGATCCGCAGGGTAAAACAATTCAGCACGCGCTGGCGTCACTGGGACACGCGCGCGTGCGCGAGGTCCGACAGGGAAAGTTTTTTGTGTTGGATTTGGATGGCGTCACGCGCGATGAGGCTAAGACCGAAGTCGAGCGTATTGCCAAAGAAGTGCTGACCAACCCCGTCATAGAAGAATGCCGCTTCGAGATAGTTGATTAGTCCCCCGGTTTAGAGTAGGAAACGTCCGCATGCTGGCCTGACTGTTTCGCCGGGCCGGTGTGCTACGCTATTTGTCGAACGAATTGCGCCGCTATGCGCTGTAATGCCCAGACTGGAGAGACTTTCTTGTGCGGAATTGTCGGATATATCGGCCCTAAAAAGGTTGTGCCCCTAATACTCGACGGGCTGCGCCGCCTGGAATATCGCGGATATGACTCGGCCGGTATAGCCGTGGTAGATTCCGACGGCAAGATGGACATCCGCCGGGCGTCCGGAAAGCTGCGTAATTTAGAAGAGGTAATCCGCCTTTCCCCGTTGGATGGCACGTACGGACTGGGACATACACGCTGGGCCACGCACGGCCGTCCGACTGAAGAAAATGCCCACCCACATCGCGATTGCACCGGCGAAATCGTCGTGGTGCACAACGGAATCATTGAGAATTACATGGAACTGAAGAAGCAGCTCATCGCTGAAGGACACAAGTTTGTAACGGAAACCGATACGGAAGTTGTGGCGCATCTGGTGGAAAAGTACATGAAGGATGGCGGACCGCTGGAAGATGCGGTGCGCAAAACGGTGAAGCATCTGCACGGAGTTTATGCGCTGGCCATTCTTTCTTCGCGCGATAGAAACAAAATTGTTGCGGCGCGCTGGGGACCGCCCGCCGTAATCGGGCTTGGACAGGACGAATATTTTGTGGCCAGCGATATTCCGGCGGTGCTCTACCACACGCGCGATATTTTCTTCATGGCGGATGGCGACATGGTGGTGTTGACGCCGCAGGGCGTTCGCACGATGGATTTTGAAGGACGCCCGGTGCAGCGCGCGGTGCAGCACATTACCTGGGATCCGATCATGGCAGAAAAGGGCGGCTTCAAACATTTCATGCAAAAGGAAATATTTGAACAGCCGCGCGCAGTGCGGGACACGTTGACAGGGCGAATCTCTCTGGATTCAGGGAAAGTTTTTCTGGATGAAATGGACATCACCGAGCAGGAATTCCGAAATTTGGAGAGCGTAAAGATTATTGCCTGCGGTACGAGCTGGCACGCCGGACTGGCCGGCAAGTTTATGATCGAGCGTCTGGCGCGGTTGCCGGTGGAAGTAGATTACGGAAGCGAATTCCGATATCGAGATCCCATCGTAAAACCGAAGACCCTCGCCATTTGCATCAGTCAATCCGGCGAAACGGCGGACACGCTTGCAGCGCAGCGCGAAGCGAAGCAAAAAGGCGCGAAAACACTGGCGATTTGCAACGTTCAAGGTTCGATGATTACCCGTGAAGCGTCAGGGACAATTCTTACGCACGCGGGACCGGAAATCGGCGTGGCTTCGACGAAGGCGTTTACGGGACAACTTGCCGCGCTTACGTTGGTCAGTCTTTATCTAGCGCAAGTACGTGAAACGGTCACCAACGATTGCGCGAAGAGCCTGATGCAAGAGCTGACTCGCCTGCCGCACAAAATGGAAACCATTCTTCAGGGTGACGAGGCGGGAATTTACGAGAATCTGGCACGGGAATTATTCCGCTATTCGGATTTCCTGTACCTGGGACGCGGAATTCATTACCCAATGGCCCTTGAGGGCGCATTGAAGCTAAAGGAAATTTCATATATCCACGCAGAAGGCTATCCCGCGGGCGAAATGAAGCACGGGCCGAATGCATTGATTGACGAAAACCTGCCTGTCGTTGTGCTGGCTACGCGCGATGAGAAAGATCCGGAATCAATGACGCGCTACGAGAAGAGCGTTTCAAATATTAAGGAAGTGAAGGCCCGTGACGGAATTGTGATTGCGATAGTGAGTAACGGCGATCAACTGGCTCGTGAAGCTTCGGATCATGTGATTGAGATTCCGATGGCGCCGGAATTGTTTGCGCCAATCTTGGAAATCATTCCTCTTCAATTGCTGGCCTATCACATCGCGGTCCGTCGTGGATGTGACGTGGATCAGCCGCGCAATCTTGCGAAGTCCGTCACGGTGGAATAGAGTCGGCTAACTTTACGAGATTCGTTTGTCGCTCGACCTGCGCGATAAATCTCTCCATTGCTTTTTCTCGTAACTCACTATAAGAATGCTGACCGCATGAGAGTTCCCTTTCCTATCTTGCTGCGAATTTCGCTATTCGTCAGCGCGACGCTGATCGCAAACGCTCTGCTTGTCGCCCAGACTAGCCCAGCCGGCAAAACATACACGCTGTCCGGAGTTATCGTCTCTGGCGCAAAACGGTTCACACAACAACAACTGATCTCCGCAAGCGGATTAAAGAAGGGGCAGCAAATTGATTTGCCGGGGATTGACGTGGCTGCGGATCGACTGTTCAAAACAGGCGCGCTCGCAAACATTAGCTATACGTATCGGACGGCAGGCACTTCGATCGAGGTGCAGTTCAAGCTCGCGGAAGCGTCGAAGTTTTTTCCCTGCATCTATGACAATTTCGTTTGATTCAACGACCAGGAGTTGACAGCGGCCGTCCGGCGAAATGTTCCGCTGTTCGACGGATCGCTCCCTGTCGGGGGAGAACTTCCTAACCAAGTGACGGAGGAGCTGGAACGTTTTCTCCAGGAACATTCGATCAAAAGCGGCGTCACAGCGCTGATGGCGAGCCGAAAAAAGGGCGAACCACTCTCGGTATATGAAGTTCAGGTTTCCGACATATCCATTCCCGTGGCTTCGGTAACTGTCCAAGACGGACCGTTGGGGCCGGAAGCCTTAGCGAAAGCAACGCACGTACTTACGGCGGCTGACTATTCAAGATCGGTTGCGCATGGCGCTGGCCAAATCGGTCTGACGGAAGCCTACGGGGATGAGGGGTACCTTCAGGCGAAGTTTTCCGAGCCGCAAATACTGATGAAAGATTCGGCCGGTCGAAACGCGTCACTTGGAGCGATGATCACCTACAAAGTTGAGGCCGGTCCCCTCTATACCTGGAGCGGAATCGCCTGGAGTGGAAACCGCGCAGTCCCGGACGCCGAACTTCCGCGCGTTACGGGATTCAAACTAGGCGACGTAGCGCGAAGAGACAAATTAGATTGGGCCTGGGTAGACGTTCAGGGCCGATACGGCAAGGATGGATATTTGGGAGCCCAAGTTGAGGCGACACCCGAATTCGATGTCGCACAACACCAGGTGCACTTTCAGGGGAAAGTGGTTGAAGGCGCGCAATATTACATGGGCGAATTCTCCGCCACGGGGGTTCCCGAAATTATGGCTAACAAATTGAAGGCGGCCTGGCGTTTGCGAGTAGGGCAGCTTTACGACACATCCTACGAAGACACGTTTCAACATCACGACATGACGGAAGTAATGAGAGCGAACGCAACATCACGGTTCACGGTAACTCTCTATAGAAAGCTCGATATGCAAAACCATGTCGTGAACGTGGAGCTGGAAATTAAGTGAGCGCATGTGAGCCGGGAATCTGTTGAACTCGGCTAAAACATCGGGCGAAAATCCCTTACAATAGAGTTCCTGAGAGGCAACCGCTTGCGTACCATTCGGTTTCATACAGGTATGAGCTTCCGAAGAATGTTTATTGTGGCCGCCGCCGTTGTTTGTGCACTTGCGGCGCGAGCGCAAACGCAGGCCCCTCCTGCAACGGCGAAGATTGCTTCCATTGAAGTGAGCGGATCGAAGAAATTCACAAACGCGCAGGTGGCGCAGGCAAGCGGACTGAAGGTTGGCGACGTTGTTGGCAAAGAGGAATTGCAGGCGGCGGCGAATCGGCTGGCGGCGCTGGGAACATTCGGCGGAGTGAATTACCGGTTCACGACGGACGCGGCGGGAATTCACCTTACGTTTGAAGTTTCGGAATCGACCGGCGTGCCTGTGATCTTTGATAATTTCCCGTGGTTTAGGGATGAGGAGTTAGCTGCGGCGCTGCAGCATGCTGTTGGCTACTTCGACGGGACCGCGCCGGCACAAGGCGCACAACTCGATGCGATGTCTGAGGCGCTGCTGAATCTGCTTCCATCTCACGGAATTCACGGTCATGTGACGCACGCGCTTGTCGAGTGGCCCGACGGCGGGCAGGTGATGCAATTCAGCGTGGAAGGAAATCCAGTCCTGGTTCAGGCCGTGGAATTCTCTGACCCGATGGCTGCGAAGTCTCTGCAGGTTACTGCGCAGCTTTCGGAAGTGGTGGGCCATCCGTATTCGAGACTGACCATGGCATTGTATGCATTTGAAGAAGTACGCGCCGCATATCTTGGCGCTGGATATCTAAAGGTATCCTTCGGAGCAGCCACAGCAACTCTTGTTGCTTCGACGAGTGGCGGCCGCGCCGATTCTGTGCGGGTGTTTCTGCCGATAAAGTTAGGACCTCAATATCACTTTGGCGGAATTACATGGACGGGCAATGTCGCGTATAGTGTGACATCGTTGAACACGATGGTGCCATTTTCGACGGGCGTGTTGGTGGACGGCAATAAAATTCAGGGCACCTGGAATGCGATCGCACGGTCGTACGGTCATATCGGCTACATGGAAGCTTTACTCGATCCGACGGCCACGCTTGACGACGCCGCGGAAAAGGTCAGCTATCGCGTAGAAGTGAAAGAAGGCCCGCAATACAAGATGGGCGATCTAATTATCAGCGGGCTTTCGTTGGACGGTGAAAAGAAACTGCGGACGGCGTGGACATTGTCCCAAGGCTCGGTATTCGATCAAACTTATTTTGACGATTTTATTACGAAGATTGCCAAACCGACACCGACGATTTACGGGAACATTCCAGTTCATTACGAAAAGGTCGGGCAACTGCTGCGACGCAATGAGGATAAGCACACGGTTGACGTGCTGATCGATTTTCAATAGCGACGCGGCCGCCGTACAGCACATCCTTCCTTCCGTGAGATATACTTCCACTTGATGCAGGCGTCGGAGCCAATATCGTCTTTGCAAGGCGTTCATGCAGACCTTGCGTTCGAGAAGCAGAAGCGTCTTTTCGCGGAACTGCGCGTCCTTCCATCTGTGATTGTGGCGCTTTCCGGCGGGGCGGATTCGGCATATCTGGCGTGGGCGGCGTGGCGAGCGCTGGGCCCGAAGGCGCTGAGCGTTACGGCTATTTCCGCCAGCTATTCTGCGCATGACCGCGAGCAAGTGGAACTTTTTATCCGCAGCACTCCCGTGCAGCATATTTTTATCGAGACAAATGAGCTCGCTGACCCGCGTTATACCGCGAATAATTCGGAGCGCTGCTACTTTTGCAAAGACGAGCTTTTTGTGTCGCTTAACCTCCTTGCAAGTGAGCGCAATATCGCCGCCGTCGCGTACGGGATTAACGCAGATGACACGCGAGATTTTCGGCCGGGGCATCGAGCGGCGAGAGAGCATCGGGTACTGGCTCCTCTGTTGGATGCCGGACTGGCGAAGGCGGAAATTCGAGAACTATCGCGCAACGCGGGGTTACCTACGTGGGACCGTCCCGCGTCGGCGTGTTTATCATCGCGAATTCCTTACGGCACGCAGGTCACCATCGAAAACTTGAGGCAGGTTGAACGCGGAGAAGCCGTGTTGCGCGAGTTGGGCTTCAGCCAATTCCGGTTGCGGCATCACGACAGTCTGGCGCGGATTGAGATTGCTGCGAACGAATTGCCGCGTGCGTTGGATCCTGCCATGGCAGCGAGGATTTCTTTCGGGATTAAGCAAGTCGGCTACACGGATGTAACGCTTGACCCTGAAGGCTACCGGCAGGGATCCCTAAATGTGCTTGCCGGACTTGCCGTTGGCACGTCGACCGGGGCGAACCGCGGACAGCACAATACATCCGCAGGTTCAACGGAACCGAACCCTTTCGACTTGCGTATCTTAGAGTGAACGGCGCAGACGCTAAATCAGAGCGCCCCGGGATGGACACCTCACTCAAGGAGCGAATGAAAAACATGGCACGCAGGATTATCTCGCTGGGCCCAATATTCGCGGTGGTCATTTTGGCCGCCCTCTCCACCGGGTGCGGTATCGGCCCGGGCGAAAGCAGCACCTTTGATAAAACGTTCGCGGTGACTGGGCCCGTTCAGGTGGAGCTAAACAACGGTTCGGGCCGCGTGGAAATTCGCTCGGGCCAGTCCGGCCAGGTGCGCGTTCACGCGGAATTTACCGTGTGGCTTTCGTTCTTCGATGACAGGAGCAACCACTTAGATGAGATCAGGAACCATCCGCCCGTGGATCAACAGGGCAATCTGATCAGAATCGAATCGCGGGGCGACCCGTTCAATCACGTCCGCATTGATTACACGATTTATGTCCCGGCCGAAACAGAAGTTCGCGCGAACGTCGGATCTGGAAACATGGAAGTGAACGACATTCAGGGTCCTGTAAACCTGCAGACCGGATCGGGACGGATTGGCGCGCACAGAATTCACGGCGATGCCGAAACGAAGACAGGAAGCGGCTCCATCGAGCTGGTTGATATCGGAAGCAGAGCTACGGCGGAAACCGGGTCGGGCGGCATTGAGCTTAGTCACATCGGCGGGGATATCAACGCTACCACCGGATCGGGATCTATAAGAATGGACCGGACGCCGGAGAGAATTGTTACGCACACTGGTAGCGGCACGATTACCATCAGCGGCGCGATGAATGATTTGCGGGCAAGTTCCGGCTCGGGAAGCGTCCGCGTTGACGGCAATCCGGCGGCGAGCAGCTACTGGGATATTCATGCAAGCTCAGGCGGAATTACGCTGACCGTACCGAGCGACGCTGGATTTCGAGTACATGCGCGCTCTGGGTCCGGATCGATCGAGAGCGATTTGCCGGTGACGATGGAAGAGCAAGTGGGACGCCACGAAATGCGCGGACGAATTGGCAACGGCTCCGCGAGCGTGGACTTACAGACTGGCTCCGGCGGGATACACATTCGGCGGTAGATTTCCGCCGGCGAGATTCAGTATACAATAGTCGGAGTGAGTCCAAACATTCTCACACGGCGAATCCTGATCGCGACGATGATTGTCGCAGGATGTTGTAATTCGATTCCCGTTCGTGGCGTTCAGCAGCAAGCGCCTCCGACGAAAGCTCCGCCCACTTCTACTGGGCAGTCCCACAGCGGGCCGCCGGCGAAAGATCCAGCGAAAAATGCGTCTCCGACAATTGATCCCGAAGCCGACCTGAAGGCGACTATTGAAGCTACGGGGAATGATCGCGCGGCGTTCGTGAGAAATCTTGAAGAGTACCTGAAGCGATTCCCCGATACAGGACGCAAGGCGGAGATTTATCGCGCTTTGGTGGAAGCGGACGTGCAACTCCGCGAGCCAGCGAAGGCGCTCGATGCGGCGGAGCATGCGATTGCGGTTGATCCGCAAGATACCTCGATGATGATGCTTGTCGCAAATCTGTTGGAGGAACAAGGCGGCGACGCGGCGCTTGGGCGCGCGATTGGGTACGTCAGCCGCGTGCTTGAACGAATTGAGAAAACTCCAGTGGAGGATAAACCGGCACGAGATTCTGAAGCAGAATTTCACGCGCAGCAGAGAGATGCGGAAATGACGTTGCTACTTGTGCGCGGAAAAATGCAATCGGAACGCCACGCGTATGATGCGGCCGTCACGGATCTTCAAGCGAGTTACAAATTGAAGGCGAATCCCGCCGCGGCACTGCAACTTGGCGAGATTGCTGAACTCCAAAAGAAAACTGATGAGGCCATTGAACAATATTTGATCGCGTTCGTTATCCCTTCCATGGACAGCGCGGCGGTAGACCGCGCTGAAGTGCGGAAGAAACTTGGCAACATGTGGCAGCTTGCGCACGGAAGTCAATCGGGACTCGGCGAGCGAATTCTGGAGACGTACGACCGGCTGAACCAGCAAACGAAGTCCGGGGATGCAGAACCGAATTCCGGCGCGAACGAACCGTACGCTTTCGTCCTAGGGCGGCCGGGTGACAGTGCTCCGCTGAAGATGTCTGATGAACGCGGAAAAGTCGTCGTGTTGGATTTCTGGGCGACGTGGTGCGGGCCTTGCCGCGAGGCAGAGCCCCTATTGGATTCGGTCGGACAACTTTTCAAAGGATCGAGCGATATTGTTTTCTTGGCGCTGAACAGTGATGACGACCGGACGCGCGTCGCACCGTATCTGGCAAAGGAGAAAGTTTCGGGCACGCTCGTATTTGCCGACGGGCTGGACACTCTACTCGGTGTGCACGCTTTGCCCACCGTACTGGTTCTCGACCGAAGCGGCAAGATAGCGTATCGCTCGGATGGCGTGGACCCGAATACTTTCGTTGCAAGTCTGACCATGGCGATTCTGGACGCTGTGAAACCGGAGTAGCGGGCTTCCGGAAGCTGCAGTCCCTCGAACTACATACGCTCTGGAGCTTCAATTCCCAGCAAACGTAGCGCAGTGACGAGTTGGCTTTCGACGAGTGCGCAAAGCGAGAGCAGAAATGCTTTACGGGTGGCGTCGGCCTCCGACAAAATGTGATGTTTGTGGTAGAAATTGTTGAACGATTGCGATAGCTCGAAACAATATTTTGCGACGAACGCGGGTTCTTGCGATTTGAGGGCCGCCTCCACACGCGCGCCCAGCGATCCTGCGAGCAAGACCAGATCCCACAAATCGTCGCCTGCTGCGCCGTTCAGGATTGAAGCAAGTGCTTCGGAGCCCAGACCGGAATCAGCCGCCGGACGGTCCGCGCCTTTGCGCCAAATTCCGCGAATACGCACAACTGCATACTGGCAGTAAGGCCCGGTCTCTCCTTCAAAGCTCAGCGCGTCGTTGAAATCAAATGCGATTATCGTATTGCGCGCAAAACGCACCATGAAATAGCGAAGCGCTCCAATGGAAACCGCTCTGGTTATTTCTGCGCGCTCTTTTTCTGCGCGATCCGGGTGGCGTTGGTCAACTTCGGCGCGCGCGGCAGCCTCCAGCTTGTCGAGCAGGTCGTCTGCCTTGACGCCGAGCCCGCGCCGGCCGCTGACTTCGACGTAGCTCCGCTGTGCGTCTTCGGGTGAAAGTTGATAACCCATTTCGGAAGCGCATCGCGGAGTGAGCGCGACGATTTCGTAGCTGAAATGGTTCGAGCGCGCTGCCTGCGCCGTGAAGCCGAGCGCGCGAAGTCCCGCGAACACAATTTTCTGCAAATAACTCTGGCGCGCGTCAATTACATTGTAGACGCGATCTGCGTGGCCGAACGGTGGCGCGCCGGGCTCGCTAGCCTCCACGCGAGTCGTCCAAACAGTGTGGCCATTGGCGGTCGTGTGGAAAGGCGCGTAGTTGAAATCCTTTCCTAGAAGGCCGAATTTCCAAAGCTGGTAGGCGATATCCTTGCCGACGTAAGTTACCGTGCCGTTCGAGCGAACAATAATCTTCGCATCGTCGTCGGATGCAGCTTCCGGCTTCTCCTCGCCCTCGCTACCTTCGTCGAGATGCATAACCCAACAGCCCGCGGTCTTACCTGCTGTTGAAAGATGAATCGCGTCGCGTTGCTTCAACTGATCGAACGCCATTTCCCAGAACTTCAGTTCCAGGATTTCACTTTCGCGCGGAAGAACGTCATAGGTGATGCCGAGGCGATCCATCGTTTTCATGTGGCAGTGCACGATGGCGTTGGAAATGATCTGACCAACTTCGGCTTCGACGCCGTGACCATGCTCGATGACCTTCATCGTTTCGCTGCGCAATGCCACGCGCGATTTATCTTCGTCAAGGAATTGCGTGACGCGAGCATACAGATCCCAGCAGTAGTAATCGAATTGAGGAGCGGCAGCTAGCGCGCTGATTTCAGCTGGTGATTTCTTTTCGAGATGTAGAAATCCGAGAACCACGTCGGCAACCTGCACGCCAGTGTTATCAATGAAGTTTTGGACTTCGACGCGTTCGCCGGAATAGCGCAGCAGCCGCACAAAAGCGTCGCCAAGAATTGCATTACGTAAGTGTCCGATGTGCGCAGCTTTATTTGGATTAATGTTCGTGTGCTCGACCACAATCTTGGGCGCGTTCGGGGCGTGTCCTCCCGTCGGATCCGACTTCGCCGCGCCAGATGGCAAAGTGGATTGCATTCGCTGAAAGAATTCCGCGCGGTCCAGAAATACATTCAGATATCCCGCCCCCGCAACTTCAATCTTTGCCACCCCCGGAATCGCGCCAATTTCTGTGGCTATTTCCTGAGCGATCTGGCGTGGCGCGCGCTTCAATCGTTTCGCGAGTTCAAATGAAATTGGCGATGCCAGCTCGCCCATCGCCAGGCGTGGTGGCCGTTCCGTCGGGACAATTGTCTCCATGCCGTAGCGGCGGCTGATAAAGCCGGCCAAATGCTCGCGGATGCGCGCTTCTAACTCGTGATACACGCTGCTCCTTTGCGCAGTGCTCTTCGGACGAAGGGAAAGTCATTATAGGCAATGGGTTAGCGGAGGTCAAAACGCGCGAATCGACGATCCAACCGCGAATTGACACTCCGAGAGCCTGCGAATAGTATGAAATGTTTACGCGGCAACTGAAGTTTGCGCTGAGAGTTACTTTCGACATGGGAATTGCCTACTTCGACGGATTTTCGGGCATCAGCGGCGATATGGTTCTCGGCGCTCTGGTGGATGCCGGCTGCCCGCTACCGGAAATCGAAGCTGAACTGAGAAAGATCATGTTGCCCGGCTGGACGATTTCCGCAGAAAAAGTTAAGCGCGGCGCGCTTGTAGCGACGCAAGTGAAAGTGAGCGCGCCCGAAACCCACCATCATCGCGGATACTCGATGATCGCCGATAAGATTGCGGCTGCCGGTCTGGCGCCGCGCGCCGCTGATCGGGCTACACAGATTTTCAAACGCCTCGGCGAGGCCGAAGCGAAAGTTCACGGCGTGCCGCTTGAGACGATACATTTTCATGAAGTTGGCGCGGTCGATTCAATTATCGATATTGTGGGCTCCGCAATTGCTTTCGAGCTGCTTGGGATTGATCGCTTCGCGTGCTCGGCGCTGAATGTCGGTGGCGGCACGGTCCAGACCGCGCACGGTTTACTACCCGTACCTGCACCAGCGACAGTCAACTTACTCGCGGGTAAACCCACTTATTCGGGGTCGATCATGCGCGAGCTTGTGACGCCGACAGGCGCGGCGATCGTATCCACACTGTGCGACGAATTTGGCAAGCAACCGCGAATGAGCGTCTTAAGAATTGGATATGGCGCAGGCAGCGCAGAATTAAAAGAACAGCCAAACGTTTTGAGGATTCTGATTGGCGAAACGGCCGAAAGGGAAATTGCGACGTGGGACGAGCGAATCACTGTGATTGAAGCGAATCTGGACGATATGAATCCGCAAATTTATGGCTACTTCGCCGAAAAGGCGCTTACCGCGGGCGCTCTGGATGTATTTGCCGCACCGGTGCAAATGAAGAAAAATCGTCCCGGCATGCTGGTGACGCTTCTTTGCGCGCCAGATGATGCGGACAAGTTGGCCGACATGCTTTTTTCCGAGACAACGACAATCGGGCTGCGAAGTTACGACGCGCGGCGCCGCGTCCTTGCCCGTGAAGCTGTGACGGTGAAAACCCCGCACGGTGACGTGCGTATGAAAGTGGCGCGCCTGAATGGCCACATTCTGAATGCCGCTCCGGAATTTGAAGATTGCCGGCGCGTGGCGCAAGAGCACCGTGTCCCTCTAAAGCAGATTTTTTCTGAGGCGACGCTTGCATGGGAGAGTCAGCGTGGAGGCAAGCACTAAGCCATGCCGATTCCTGCCGCTAAACCGAAATTCTATTTAACCACGCCGATTTACTACACGAATGGCCTGCCCCACATCGGGCACACGTATTCCACAATCGTGTGCGACACGATCCGCCGATACAAGCGTATGTGCGGCTTCGACGTCATAATGACGACCGGCACGGACGAGCATGGCGTAAATGTGGAGCGTTCCGCGCGCGCCGCGGGAATGACCGAGCCGGATTACGTGGACAAGCTCGCCGCGGAGTGGCGCAAGCTGTGGGACGAGTTTGGAATTCAAGGCGACGAGTTCATCCGCACGACGGATCCGTTGCACGCGCGTACGGTGCAGTGGCTATTCAAGCAGTGCCGTGAAAATGGCTACGTCTATAAAGGCCATTACACTGGGCAATACTGCATTTTCGACAATGCATACGTGAACGATGCGAAAGCCGGCGATCCGTGTCCCGATTGCGGGCGGCCAACCGAAACCGTCACCGAAGAAAATTATTTCTTTAAGCTATCGGAATTCCAGAAACCATTGCTCGAGTATTATAAGCGGCATCCGGATTTCATCCAGCCCGAAGCTCGGCGAAATGAAGTTCTGAGTTTCGTGCAGGGCGGCCTGCGGGATCTCAGCGTCACGCGAACGTCAATTCGCTGGGGCATTCCGGTTCCCGACGAATCTCCACACGTTTTCTACGTTTGGTTCGACGCGCTGACGAGCTACCTGAGTGCCGTCGGTGGACCAGAGTACGCGCGGCGAGGCTATTGGCCTGCGAATTTGCATCTTGTCGGCAAAGAAATTATTCGCTTTCACGCAGTTTACTGGCCCGCGTTTCTGATGGCCGCCGGGCTTCCGTTGCCGAAACAGATTTGGGCGCATGGCTGGCTTCTAATGGATAGCGCCAAGATGAGCAAGTCCACCGGTAATGTGGTGCGCCCGCGCCCTATCGTGAATATTTTGGGCATGGACGCGCTGCGTTACTACCTGTTGCGTGAAACAGTTTTCGGGCAGGACGGAAATTTCAGTTACGACGCGCTGGTGACCCGCTATAACGCGGATCTCGCGAACGGCCTGGGTAATTTAGCCAGCCGCACGCTTACCATGATTGAAAAGTATTGTGATTCGCAAATTCCGACATCCGGAGACCCCGCCGTTGGCGCGGTTGTGAGCACCGAAGCCGAGCGCGCGATTGCGGCGGCGAACGAAGGCTACAATCAATACCAATTCTCAGTAACTCTGGAAGCGATTTGGAGTCTGATTACACGAGTCGATCAGATCATCACGACGGAAAAACCGTGGACGCTCGCAGGCGAGCAACAAGCAAGACTGGAAGCCGTATTGTATTCAGCCGCAGAAGCGCTGCGCATCGTGACGATTCTCGCTCACCCCGTAATACCTGCAGCTACCGAAGGTATTTGGAAGTTGCTGGGGCAAGCCATTCCCTTGCGCGAGCAGAAAATTGACGCATTGAAGTGGGGACAACTCAAGCCCGGAATGCGGATTGCAAAACCCGCGGGAGTTTTTCCGCGCATCGATAAGACTGAAGCGATTGAAAGGATGGAAAAGATGGAACAAGATTCCAGCAAGCCCGCCGCTCCGGCGACGCCAACACAACCAGCGTCTGTATCAGCGACCGCCGCAACGGCTGCCGCACCTGCACCAGCGGCAGCACTTGCAGTCCCGGTGAAAATTGGAATTGATGATTTCATGAAGGTTGAAATGCGCGTTGGCCAGGTGCAAGCGGCGGAACGCGTCGCGGGAGCCGACAAACTTCTGAAACTGATGGTAGATATCGGCACAGAGGTGCGCCAAGTCGTCGCCGGAATTGCAACGGCGTATGAGCCCGAGAAATTGGTCGGACGAAAGGTCGTGGTCGTCGTCAATCTGGCTCCGCGCAAACTCCGCGGCGTGGAATCAAACGGAATGATTTTGGCGGCGTCTATTGAAGCGGAAAACCGTCCGATCCTTGCGGGATTCCTGGAAGACGTTCCGGTCGGGACGCGATTGAAATAACCGCGCAGTGTGACGCGTAAATTCATGGAACTCACAGACTCCCACGCGCACTTGGATTTTCCGCAATTCGACGAAGACCGCTCGGCGGTGATTGAACGTGCGCGGGAGGCAGGCATCGTCGCGCTACTCGCGATTGGCACAGGCCCGGGGCCGGAAAAGATGGACGCGGCCCTGCCGTTTGCTGAACAACACGACTGGATATGGGCGACGATTGGGATTCATCCGCACGAGGCCGGCCAAGTTACAGACGCCCACATGGCCACTCTGGAAACTTTAGCAAAACACCCACGCGTGATCGCCTGGGGAGAGATTGGCCTGGACTATCATTACGATTTTTCTCCGCGCGAAGTGCAGCACGTTGTATTTCGCAGGCAACTCGCGCTTGCGCGTGAAGCCGAACTGCCTGTTGTGATTCACTGCCGTGAGGCGTGGACGGATTGTCTCGCTGTGCTGCACCAGGACTGGCGAAGCTCGGGCCTCGGCGGAATTTTCCATTGTTTCACTGGCACGCTGGAACACGCTCGCGAAGGGCTGGATATGGGATTCATGATCTCTTTTGCCGGGAACAGCACATATCCCAAAGCGCAGAATCTCCGAGATGTAGCGCGCGAGGTTCCGATGGAGTCTCTTCTCATTGAAACCGACTCGCCTTATCTCGCGCCTCAAGCCCATCGAGGAAGGCGAAACGAGCCAGCCTATGTCGCGGAGGTGGCGCGGACGCTCGCGAGTGTGAGAAACTTAGCCGCCGAAGATGTGGCGTCGGCGACGAGCGCGAATTTTAGAAGATTTTTTGAGTTATAGATGAGCGCAACGGGACACGCCAGATTTACAGGGAGCCAGGCCATTCCGCTTTTGATGGCAAAAGAGATTTTTGACCTCGTCCGCGACGACCTTGCAAAGGTTGAGCAGGAGCTAGTTCTTCAGAGCGCCTCCGCGTTTGAACCGGTTGCTGAGATCGGCAGCTATTTGCTGGGCGGTGGCGGGAAGCGGTTGCGCCCTGCGTTGCTGTTGCTTGCGGCTGGATATTCAAATTATCAGGGCACGGCTGCGATTCGGCTGGGCGCGGTGGTCGAGTTGATCCACAGCGCGACGCTTATTCATGATGACGTGATTGATGGCGCGCAACTGCGGCGTGGACGGCCTTCGTCAAACGCGCGCTGGGGCAATCACATGAGTGTCCTGGCCGGCGATTGGCTTTACATGCAGGCCTTCCAAATGGCGCTTACGGAGCGCAATTTCAGAGTGCTGGACTTGCTCATCGAGCTGACTCAGAACATGGTTGAAGGCGAACTTCTGCAGCTCACTCATATCGGACGAATGGATTTGACGGAGCAGCAAGCGCTTGAGCTTTCGACGCGGAAGACGGCCTGTCTTTTTTCCGGGTGCGCGCGGCTCGGCGCTGTATTGGGTCAGCAGGACGATCTAACCGAGCAATCGTTGGCAGAGTACGGACACTACGCCGGACTCGCGTTCCAGTTGGTAGACGATTTGCTCGACTTCACGGCTTCACCTGCACAACTCGGAAAACCCGTGCTGAGCGATTTGAAAGAAGGCAAAGTCACGCTACCGCTGATTTACGCGTTGGCAAGCGATGGTTCTTCGGGACGCGAGTTAGTGGAAACTGTGCTCGAAGAAAAAGATTTCCGCAGCGTTCGGCCTGAACAGATTACCGAACTGGTACGCAAAACTGGCGCGCTGGATCGCACGCGGGCACTTGCACATGAATTTGCAGAGCGAGCCAAAACTTCGCTGAATGGCGGCGCTAACACTGAGTACGGCCGCGCGTTGATGAGCGTTCCGGATTTTATACTCGCGCGCGATTCATAGATTCTGAGTGGATTATTCGTAACTGTTCTCCGATGCTGCCTTTCAAGCTCGTCTATCACGAAGAATACGATCTTCAACTTGGCTCGCACGTCTTTCCTTCCCAAAAATACCGAATGGTGCGCGAAGCACTGATCGCGGAAAACGTCGCGTCGGCGGAAGATTTTCTTAAGCCAGAGCCAGCCGCAGATATCGACGTCCTTCGAGTACACACCGCCGATTACGTTCACCGCATAAAGTCCGGAACGCTCACGGCATCCGAGCAGATGGTCTTAGAAATCCCAGCCGGTCCAGAAACGGTTCGCGCATTCTGGCTCGCCGCCGGCGGAAGCATTTTAGCCGGACAGCACGCGATGAAGGACGGATTCGCCGCGAACATTGGCGGCGGATTCCATCACGCATATTCGGGACACGGTGAAGGCTTTTGCATGATTCACGACGTTGCAATCGCCATCCGGCGATTGCAAGTGGACGGCGTGATTCATACCGCGATGGTTGTAGATACCGACGTCCATCACGGAAACGGGACCGCGGCGATTTTCGCGAAAGATGAATCGGTTTTCACGCTTTCGATCCACCAGGAACGGAATTACCCGTCTCCGAAACCTCCGTCGAATATTGATCTCCATCTGCCAGATAGAATTGGCGATGATGAATACTTGAATATCCTCGGGGAAGGAATGTTTCGTGCCCTTGAACAGTTTCCGCCGGACATTATTTTCTACGTTGGTGGAGCGGACCCATATCGTGAGGATCAGCTGGGCGGCCTGGCATTGACGATTGAAGGATTGCGCGAACGTGACCGCATGGTGTTCGAGCACGCTCGGCGGCGCAAAGTGCCCGTCGCCATTACCCTGGCTGGCGGATACGCGAGGCGAGTCGAAGACACGGTGAAAATTCACGTAAATACAATCGTCGCGGCGCGAGATGTGCTTTTCGCCAGTAAGAAAAAGTGAAGCGGCGCTCCGGCAGAACTATTTCTCGGACGTAAAATTCATCGCCAAATCAATCAGCGTGCGGACGGCAACACCTGTCGCGCCCTTGGCCATCCATGGCTTCGCGTCGTCGTACCATGCCGTCCCCGCAATATCCAAATGAACCCATGGCACATCGTCCACAAACTCGCGGATAAACATCGCGCCGGTAATCGAGCCTCCGCCCTTGCCATTGCTGATGTTCTGAATATCAGCCACGCTTCCCTTCACCATTTCGCGATACTCGTCGTCCATCGGTAACGGCCACATTTTTTCGCCGGCAGATCGCGCGCTGGCAAGCAAACGATCCGTGAACGCTTGATTGGTGCCGAAGACTCCAGAGTTAATTCCGGCGAGTGCCACAACAATCGCGCCAGTTAGGGTTGCAGCGTCAACCAAGTGCGTGCAGCCAAGACTCCGCGCGTACGTAATTCCGTCGGCTAAAATCAGACGGCCTTCCGCATCCGTGTTCAGCACTTCAATGCTCTTGCCCGACATTGCAATTTGGATGTCCCCGGGTTTTTGCGCGCGGCCACCGGGCATGTTTTCAGTTGACGGCACAATTGCAATCACCTTGACGGACGGTTTCAGTTTCGCAAGCGCGCGCATCACGCCGATCATCGCTGCGCCTCCGGACATATCGAATTTCATTTTGTCCATATCTGCCGCGGGCTTGATCGAGATTCCGCCAGTGTCAAACGTGACGGCCTTGCCGACTAATCCGAGCACCGGAGCGCCCGGAATTGGATTTGCCGGCGTATAGGTGATGGCGATTACGCGCGGTGGCTCGACACTTCCCTGCGCAACGGAAAGCAGCGCGCCCATTTTCAATTCGGCGATGCGTTTTTCATCCAGAATTTCACAGGCCAATCCCATTTCTCGCGCCATCTCGGCGGCGCGATTGGCTAGAACGGTAGGCGTCAATTTATTCGAAGGTTCGTTTGCCAGTTCGCGCGCAAAATTCTGTCCTTCTGCAACGATGCGGCCGCGCTCAATGGCTTCGCCGGCACCAGAATTTGCATCCCATCCGGCAAGCGTGGCCCATTCGATTGGCTCGTTATTTTTCTTGTTCGTTTTGTACGTGTCGCCCTCGAAATCGGCGAGCAGCAATCCTTCCGTCACGGATTGCGCGGCCGCGGAAGTTGCCTCCGATTCGCGTGCAAGAAACGCGACTCGCTTCACTCCGCGTGTCTTCAAGTGGCGCAACGCCGCGCCGGCAAGCCTTCGCAATTCGGCCGCGCCGAACTTTTCTTTCTTGCCCGCGCCGACCAGCAGAAGCCGTTCCGCTTTCAATCCCGCGGGCGCGTGGATCAGCGTCATTTCCAACATTTTGCCGGTCAGCTCGCCGCCTGTCGCAAGGCGCTTCAGCAATCCCCCTTTCTCCTGATCAAACTCGGCGATGCGGCCGCTGATTGGGTCGCCTTCAAATACGTAGCTGATGAGAGCTTGCGCTCCAATTGCATTTGCCGGTCGCGATTCCGTAATGATTTTCATGGCCTTTATTTAACGCCTCCGGGATTGATAAATTGCGTTCTTCACTTCTCGATCTGCTTCCTTCTTGCGCTCATCGGCTCGCCGGTCCCAATCCTTCTTACCGCGAGCGAGCGCCAGGTCGCACTTCGCTATTCCATTGCGGAAGAAAATTCTGGTAGCGATCAGCGTCAAACCCTTCTGCTGTGTCTTACCGAATATCTTGCGGATCTGTTCCTTGTGCATCAAAAGCTTGCGCGAACCCAGCGGAGAGTGGTTCCAAGGGCCGCCGGCGTTGTACTCCGAGATATGGCAATTCTCGAGCCACAGCTCACCCTTGCGAACCTGGGCATAAGCCTCCCGAATATTGGCCTTGCCCTCGCGCAACGCCTTCACTTCCGTGCCGCGAAGCACCATGCCCGCCTCGAAGCGCTCCAAAAGCTCGTAGTGATAGTTCGCTGAGCGGTTCTGGGCGACCATCTGCTCCGCGCTGCGCTCTTTGATCTTCGCAGGCTGCTTTTTTTGAGGTTTCTGCGGCACGCCCAACTATCTTATCCGCCGGTGTTAACTATAAGCAAGCCGACATCTCGGCATCTTGTTGTCCCATCTTACTAACGGATGCTAAACTAAGTCGTTCAGTTTGGCGTCTATCCACTATGACCAATCGCCGTCTGGTAGTACTCGCCCTCGGATTCATGGCCGTATTCCTTTCGGGCTGCCCTAAGAGCAGTCAGGAAGCAAAACAAGGTCTTAAGGCCGAGGAGCTTCAGGATTACGACACCGCGCTGCTGCATTACCAGCGAGCGTTGCGCGAAGATCCTACAAATACGGAATATAAACTCAAAGCGGCGCGCCTGCGGTTTGAGGCGGCGAACTATCACCTGTCGATGGGCGAAAAATTGCGCGACAAGGGCGATTTAGCCATGGCGCTGGCGGAATTCCAGAAAGCCGCCTCGATTGATCCCGCCAACACTCAGGCGGAGCAGGAAGTACAGCACGTTCTTGAGGCTCTCGCGGCGCGCGCAGCGGCTGAAAATCCAACTACTCCCCCTGGGCCAAGCGCTCCGATGATGACGGAAGGTCCTCCACAACTGAAGCCGCTTTCGCGTGATCACATCCCGAATTTGAAAATGACGAATGATTCCAAGATTGTGTTTCAAACAATCGCGAGTCTTGCTGACTTGACTGTCGTATTCGACCCGGAGTTCCAAGGAAAACGAATTCCGTTCGAGGCAAGAAATCTAACGCTTCAAGAAGCGTTGGATATCGCTGCCCTTCAGTCAAAAGCATTCTGGAAACCAATCACGGGAAACATCATCTTCGTCGCCAGTGGCGACCAGGCGAAGCGCAAGGAATATGAAGAAGAAATAGTGCGCGTATTTTATCTTACGAATATAACCGCGGATAAGGATTTGACGGAAATTGTAACGGCGATTCGTAATATGTTTACGCCGGCCCTTGCAAAAATGAACGTCATTACCGCTCAGAATGCGATCGTTGTACGCGATACGCCGGATAAGGTGCTGCTGGTCGGCAAATTGATAGGCGCTCTCGATAAAGCGAAGCCTGAAGTGGTTGTCGAGGTATCCATAGCCGAAGTGAATCTCGATAACCAACATACGCTTGGCGTTTCTCCGAGCACCAGCGTTTCTGCTACTTTCGCCCCTCCATCATCCAGTACCACTACGTCCGGTTCGGCTGCCGTTATTGCTTTGAATGCGCTAAGACACCTTTCCACGGCGGACTACAACATTAACTTGCCGAGCGCGACGGTCACTGCGCTACTGAGCAACAACAACACAAAAATTCTACAGAACCCGGAAATTCGCGCAGTTGACGGCCAGAAAGCCAGCCTGAAAATCGGCGATCGCGTACCAGTTGCCACCGGCAGTTTCCAGGCTGGCGTCGGCGCTGGACTTGGGACAGCGGGAAGTTCAGTGGTGAGCCCGCTGGTGAATACCCAATTTCAATATCAAGATGTCGGCGTGAATATTGATATTACGCCAAGGATTCTGCCCAACCGCGACGTTGCGATGCACATAAAGATTGAGGTTTCCGCGGTCACCAGCAACGTAAACATCGGCGGTATCAATCAGCCCGTAATCAGCCAGCGTGTTATTGAACACGATGTGCGGCTGAAAGACGGCGAAGTAAACGTGTTGGGTGGATTGATTCAACGGACCGATACCACAAGCGTTAGCGGGTGGCCTGGATTGGCGAAAATTCCGATCATGCGGTATTTGTTTTCGACCGACGCGGTCGAGCACAAAGATGATGAGATTCTTATCGTTCTGACTCCGCGCGTCGTGCGCATGCCGAACATCACAGTGGAGAATCTGCGCAGCATTGCCACAGGTACAGACCAGAATCCCCAAGTCCATTTTGTCGAGGACGCAGGCCCGGTGGTTCCCATGCCTCTCCCGGCTGTATCACCCGCGCCGAAGCAAGCGGCGCCGCCGCAAGGCGTTGCCGTAATCGGGACTATTGCGCCTCCGGTAACTCCCGCTCCGGTAACTCCAGTTACGCCTGGCGGCCCGGCGACGCTCCGATTTGAACCGGGAACAATCACGTTGAAGCCCGGTGATACCACCACCATCGGCATCGTGGTAGAAAACGTGAAGGATCTCTCTTCGATTCCGCTATTGCTCCAGTACAACCCCGCTGTGATTTCGGTGGAAGAGGTACGTCACGGTGGATTTCTATCCGCCGACTCCCAAGCTGCCATCGTGCAGCAACCTAACCAGGCGCACGGCCAGGAAATTATTTCCGTCACCCGAACGCCAAATTCGGCGGGCATCAGTGGCACTGGTACCGTTGTGGCGGTCGTGATCAAGGCGCTCGCGCCGGGCAATTCGCAGCTCTCGATTGTGCAGGTCAACGCGAGAGATTCGCAACAGCGTCCGATTCAGCTGGTCACAGTTGAAGGCGCCGTGAAGGTTCAGTAGTCGGAGAGTTAGTTCAGTAGTTGAGAGTTGAGTTGAGAAGGCAATCCATGCAGCGACCTCGCAAGCACCTATCTTCCAGCGCAGGAATGACCCTGCTGGAATTGATTATTGCCACTGGGATTCTCGTGATCCTCGCCTCAGCAGCCATGCCTCTGGCGCGCGTGAAAATAAAACGGGACAAGGAAGCCGAGTTGCATCGGGATCTTCGCGAAATGCGCGACGCCATTGATCGCTACAAGGATGACGCGGACAAACTTTTGATCATCACGCAGCCAGACCAGAATAACTATCCACCCGACTTGGATACCCTCGTAAAAGGAGTCCAGGTTGGCGCGCATACGACGGGAACGGGTAATCCTGCGACTGCCAACACGCAACAACAGCAGCTTGTTCGGTACCTCCGAAAAATTCCGGCGGACCCGATGACAGGCCGCGCGGAGTGGGGCCTGCGATCGGTATCAGATGACCCGGCCTCGACGTCCTGGGGCGGCAAGAATGTCTTCGACGTCTATTCCCTGTCGCAGGGCGTCGCAATGAATGACACAAAATATGCTGACTGGTAGCAAATGCGCAGTAATCGTTGAATCTGCCAATCCACGCGCCGTGGACAAGACGGCGAATCGCGGCCGTGCGACACGGTCTGGACCCCATTGGATTCGCGGATTCACGATGCTCGAGCTGATGGTCGTTATAGCGATCATCTTGATCCTCCTCGGCATGGCGGCGGGAAGGTATCAGCGCTCGATCCTTCGTTCGCGAGAAGCGGTATTGCATCAGGATTTACGTGTGATGCGCGACGCGATCCAGCAATACACCTTGGATAAGGAAGCGGCGCCTCAATCTCTCACCGATCTAAAGGACGCCGGATACTTGCCACAAGTGCCGGTAGACCCCATCACTCAGCAACGGGATTGGGTAACCGTGAGTGAGGATATCCTGCTGAGTCCGGAGCAGACCACGGTGGGAATTTCGGATGTGCATTCCGCATCGAATGAAACTTCACCGTTTGAAAACACCGCCTACAGCTCGTGGTGAAATTTGCCCATCGGAGCGCCCGTTTGACGCCCACCAGTCATTCCGCTATCATTTATTCGCGGGGTGGAGCAGCCTGGTAGCTCGTCGGGCTCATAACGCGCCAATTATCAACCGGCTCTGCCGGATTCAAACGACTTAGCCCTTCTTCTCAACCGCAAGAACCTCTCAAAACGGGATATTCCGGGCACTTAACGGGCACCTGAGAATCAGATTTTGCGCTTGTAGGGGCCACAGGAGCAGGCGTGACCGTCTGCTTAGCAGGTGCGGAGTACAAAATTCTAAGTGCCGCTTCTGTTGTCGCTTGCGAGGAAGCGCGCCATTTATCTTGCCCTTGGACTGTACCGAAGTTGGACTGAAGCTTTGCGCGAACCCCCAAGATGGCACCGTCCTTTGCGCGTACGGATGGCGTTGCGACCAGCTTTCCGGGAACCGCGTTTCTGGATGGTTTCCGCGGAGCCACCCGAAAGTTGACCAGAGCACTCAATACAGGCGCGTTTATCGGGAGCAATCTGCCAACCCGGAGGCATTACTTCCAGTTTGCCCGCCACTCGGACTGAATCTCACCCTGCAACTGACGACCCTGTACGTTGGCCTGACGGGTTGAACGGACTCTCTACTCCTCGGCAAGAGCCTGTCCTTCGCCATAATTCAAAACGGGTCTCAGAGACAAGGTGTGAGTCCTTTCTCGTCGGAAGCCGGCCGCGAAAAACAGCTGTTCGAATAGTGGCGTGAGCTTGTTCTGCCTGAGACGGTCGAGCTTGGGCAGGGATCTCCCGCTGAAGAGATCTTGTCTTGCGTTTCTTCCTACGCGGCGCGGTCGTAGCGATGCTGCAGGCCGCCGAGTCTGGCGTGCGCGATCACACGACCACGATGCGATGATCGAATTCTCCCGCCCGGCGTTTCCTTGCTCAAGCCGAGATGGGTGCGGTCCTCGTGGTAGTAGCTGACATATTCCGATAGAAGCCGCTTCAGATGCCGCTCGTTGAGCACGATCACATGGTCGAGCAGATCCCGACGGCAGCTTTCGACCCACCGCTCGGCGACTCCGTTCTGCCAAGGGCTTCTGAATGAAGTTCTCTTGGGTCTGCTCCCCATTGCCCGGATGGCAGCAATCACATCCAGGCCAAACTTCTTGTCGCGGTCAAAGATCAAGTATTTGTGGGAGGCCTCGAATGGAAAGGTTTCACGCAACTGTTGCACAATCCAGTGGCTTGAAGGATTCCGCGTGACGTTGAAATGCAGGATGCGCGGACGATCGTGTCCGATGAGGAAGAAACAATAGAGGATGCCAAATGTGACGGTGTGGACCGTGAAAAAGTCCATCGCTGCAATAACTTCGCGGTGGTTCTTGAGAAACGCTTTCCACCGAGCGATCTTGTCGGGGTTCTTTGGCGCCCGCTGTACCCAACGCGAAACCGTTCGCTCGGAAACATCGAATCCAAGCATCTGCAGTTCCCCGTGAATCCTTGGGGCTCCCCACGTGGGGTTCTCCGCTGCCATGCGAAAGATCAATTCGCGCAGCTCCTTGCTGATGCGTTTTCCTCCAGGGGAAACCGGATGGTGGGAGAGCCAAGCCCAATAGAGACGGAAACCAGCACGGTGCCAGCGCGGAATTGTCTCTGCACTCACGAGGATCAGGGATTGTTTCCATCGAGACCAGTACTTTCGCGCAAGGACCCAGAAGAGTTTATCGAACGCAGTTAGACGGGGCCGGGGGTGCTTGCGCTTGAAGACAAGGAGTTGTTGCCGCAGCGCCAAGTTTTCAAGCAGAAGGCTCCGACGCGAACGGAAAAGGCGAACAAGCGAGGCCAGAAAGAGTCCAATCGTGTGAAACATAGCGGCGTGCTATCGCAGGTTGCCTGTGAATGGCAACCGGTTATGTTGTTGAAAACAGAGGCGAACAGAGCTGTGGCGAGGCACAACGTGTGACCGCCAGCACAGCGCGTCCTCGCTCTCTCGTGACACCATGTCCAATGGAATCGAGCGCCCGGACAGTCCGAAACATCGAGCCTGTTCGCAAAATAAGACTTGCCGCTAAATCCAAGACGGAAATTTCGCTCGACTTACATTCTTACAAGAAATTTATTTGGAAAAATATCCGAGTCCACCTTGAAAACTGTTCATCTCTATCTGATACGACCTTCACAATATGACGACGACGGTTACGTCGTACGCCATTGGCGCGGCGTTTTGCCGAGCAACACACTCGCTTGCCTCGCAGGCTTGACGGAAGAACTCATCACGCAGAAACGCCTGGGCGAATCGGTGCAGGTGAAAATCCACGTACTCGACGAGACCGTGGACAAAATTCCCATCAAGCGCATCTGCCGGTCTCAGCGCAACGAATCCACGAAAACGATCATCTGTCTCACGGGCGTGCAGACCAATCAGTTCCCGCGCGCCGCCGACCTGGCGCACATTTTTCGCCGCGCAGGCCTCACTGTGATGATCGGCGGCTTTCACGTCACCGGATACCTCACTTTGCTCACGGCAATCCCGCCGGATATCCAACAACTGCTCGACGACGGCGTCACCATCGTTAAGGGCGAAGTCGAGGAATCCTGGGGCGATCTCCTCTGCGACGCGCTCCACGACCGCCTCAAACCGCTCTACGACTTTGTCGCCCACAAGCCCGACTTAACCGACAAGCCGATTCCCGCCGTCCGCAAGAAATACTTGCGAAAGTTTGTGGGCCCAAGCTCCGGCACGCTGGACTGCAGCCGCGGCTGCCCGTTTGAATGCACCTTCTGCACCATCATCAATGTTCAGGGACGCAAGATGCGCTTTCGTTCGCCCGAGCGAATCATCGAGGCCATTCGCCACAACTATCACGCCCACGGCACTAAGTTCTATTTTTTCACTGACGACAACTTTGCCCGCAACAAAAATTGGGAAGCAATTTTCGACGCCCTGATCCACATGCGCGAGGAAGAAAAAATAGTCATCAAGTTCATGATGCAGGTGGACGTTCTCTCCTGGAAAATCAAGAATTTCATCTCCAAGGCGCGCCGTGCGGGATGCACCAACGTTTTCATCGGCATGGAAAGCGTGGATCCCGGCAATCTGGCCGCGGCGGGCAAGAAACAGAACAATGTGCAGGAATATTCGCAGCTAATCGACGCCTACCGCGATGCGGATATTTCCACCCACGTCGCCTATATCATTGGCATGCCGCACGATACCGTCGAATCCGTCCGCCGTGACGTTGCCTACCTCATGCGCAATGTTCGCCCCGACCACGCTTCCTTCTTCATGCTCATGCCACTGCCCGGCTCAGTCGACCATCTCATGATGACTCGCCGCGGCGAATGGATGCACCCCGATTTCAATCTCTATGATTCCCACCACGAAGTCGCCAACCATCCGCACCTGAAGGATGGCGCATGGCGCGAAAGCTATTTTGAAGCGTGGCACACTTTCTACAGCTTTGAAAATATGAAAAACATTTTGCGCCGCGGCACGCGCACCAACTACTGGAACAATTTCCTGCGATACATCTGGTACAAGAATTCCATCATGACGGAAGGCCGTCATCCGATGATGTGCGGCTTTTTACGATTGAAAGGCCGCAAGAATCGCCGCGCAGGATATCCCATCCTTTCTCGCTGGGCCTATTACACGTCGCGCGCGAAAGAAATTCGCACCCACCTGACAGGAATGTTCCGCATCCTGATCGAAATGGAAGAACTTTGGCTGCAAACGCGTCATCCCAGCGAAGCCGAGCAACGCGTAAGCGTGGAACTCGCAAAAATGCGCGCCGCCTACGGCCGCCTGAAAATGGCCGATTTGCAATCCGCCTTCAGGCGCGCCAAGGATCACTTCCCCACGCTGCGCATTCCCACCAAGCTCGAATTGTTCTGGGCCAAATGGAGCCCGCTTCTAGCTCCCAAAAATGTCTACACGCGCACCGACCTCGCCGACTTTTGGAGCAGCGTCAAGCAACGCGCCGCCGAAAGAAGCTGGCTGCGCATTCCCGTGTACAAAGTTCCGCTCAACCTGCTGCGCGATTTCCAGCTCTCTCTGCTGTTCTTTCTAAGCCTAGCCCGCGCCAAATAGCCGCGGAATTTGCCTTCGACGATTCCGTGCTTTCGTAACGCCCCACGAACTACGCCGTCATCCTCGAGGCGATGCGACCAGCATCGCCGAAGGATCTCCCGACTCGTTAAGAGTCGGGCCATCGCCCGCGCTAACGCACTTTTGAACTGAATCCCCGGAAAGCCATATAACTTCCAAGAAGAAGCAAAATGCCGGCGAACAAATACGGGAGCAGTTTGAGCGTCAGCGCGCCCGAATTCTGGGCACTTATCGGGCACCTGATGCGAGTGCGGTTGCAGGAGAGTTGCAAGTCGCGTAGTATCAATGGCGCGGGGTGGAGCAGCCTGGTAGCTCGTCGGGCTCATAACCCGAAGGTCGTTGGTTCAAATCCAACCCCCGCAACCATATCTTCTTAGTTAGCAAGGGCTTGTAGCGCACACCACTTCGAGCCCTTCTTCCGTTTGGGAAAGACTTGGGAAAGAAATCAATTTTCCCTTATCTTTTTCAGGCCATCCCGTCCCGAAAAACTCTCCCAACTTCTCCGCCGCTTGGCGTTCGTCCTGTGTGAACGTGTGCGTGTAACTCTCGGTTACATTGTTCCCACTGTGGCCGAGACGTTGCTTGCGGATCTGTTGTTGGATAGAGAGTGAATCCATTGCGGTGGCGTTCGCGTGGCGGAATGAATGCAGCCCGACAGAAGCCGCACGTTTTTCGCTCCGCGTTGCCTGCTCAACGGTTCTGTCCCTGCCGATAATTCGTGCAAGGATTTTCGGGTCAATCTTCGGAATTCCGAGACGCTCCAGCGTGACGTTCAGTTTTCTTTCGAGAACGTTACTCGCGTCCCACGGATGACCAGTAGAAGATTGGAACAAGTAGCCGTCAGTTCGCCCGGCCAAATATTCCGTGATGACTGCCCCAAGCCGGGACGAAATACAGATCGTACGGAATCCGGCTTCGGTCTTTGGATTGTTTTCAGTGTTGCCCCAAATAGCTTTGCTGATTTCAATTGAGCACTTCTCGGCATCAAAATCACCCGCTCGCAACGCGATCATCTCTCCGGCCCGCATTCCTGTTTCAACGGCAAGCCAGAAGAAAACCTGATTCGCGCCTTGTGTGTTGGCCAGGATTCGTTTCACGTCCTCTAGTGTGTAGCACCGCATTCTTAGCTTGCGGCCCTTTGGAAGTTCCACGCGTAAATCCCCGGTCACGTAATTCCACACAACTGCTGAGTTCCACATGATACGGAGCGTGGTCCAGATGTTCTTCACCGTCTTGGCGCTTCCCTTTCCGATCTGACGGTTCAGAAACGATTGCACGCGCTCTGAATCAATATCCCCTATCGCCAGCTTTCCGAATGCTGGTAGAAGAATATTGTTGATGTGGCTCTTTAGCGTTGCGTTGGTTGATGCCTTCTTGTGGATGAGAATTTCCGACTGCCAACGTTCCACGAAAAGTGCGAATGGTGTAGCTCCCTTGCCCATCGTCGCGCTTTTCACGGCCAACGGCTGGTAGTTGTTTGCCTTATCCACATAATCCCGAAGTGCTCGCTTCGCCAAAGGCTTTGTGTATAACCGGGCTTCGCCAATCCGTACGTTGCGGTGTACCCGCACTGTACCCGATTGGTTTTCCACTGATTCCACGTATCGCCCCCACCAAGCATCCGGCAAAGTTTTGCTCTTCCTCACGTATACACTGCCTTCCTGCCACCGCCTTCTTGACACAGACCACGCTCCTTCTGTGGCCCGCTGATTCTGTGCGGTGACAACGTTACCAGAATTAACTTGGCAAATGGAAGAAGGCGGATTTTGTTTTGAATCGGCGACACGCAGTTTTCTCGCTCGGCGCGAAGTGCCGTCGCATTGAAGTGTCGGTGTTGGGGAGGGTTCAGACATTTTCTAGTGGGTGGGCTCATGGCCGCTTTCGTTTCGTACGGAAGGCGGACTTGCGGAAGAAGATGTCGAATGGCTGAGATCGGCTTGTGCTTTAGTGACCGTGCGGCGAGCGTAGTCCTCAGGATCTTGTTTCTCGTCAGCACGAAACTCCGCGATTTCGCGAATGATTTTCTCCGGCTCATCGCC
>OCZU010000258.1_pt1 | contig 37935 bp, 44 predicted proteins | sample 1539001 | NCBI WGS metagenome assembly OCZU01 (sample SAMEA3539306, study PRJEB22396) | soil metagenome | biome: tundra; feature: field; material: soil | place: USA | collected 2010-05 | depth 0.15 m | reverse complement strand
ACGTTCACTTCACCATCGCGCGCGATGCGGGCAAGATCGAGTGCGAAGGATTTCTGAACAATGGGGAAGGCGCTGGTATTTTTCACTTCCAGCCAGACGCGAATTATCCGCGCGAGATGCAGGCGCTCGGCTTCTCCGTCGACGACGAGAAGCAGTTCAGCATGGTGGTGATGGATGTGAGCCTGGAATTTGCGCGGCAGATGAAGAACGAGCATCTCAGCGATCTCGATGCCGACTAGCTGATCGCGTTCCGCATCTTTCACGTGGACTCAGCTTTTATTGAAACGCTGCGGGCTGAAGGATTGAAGATTTCCGACGCCGACAAACTGGTCGCCTTCCGCATTCACGGCGTGAGCCCGCAGATGGTCCGCAGTCTTCATCAGGCTGGCTATTCACCGGACGAAGATAGGCTGATCGCGATGAGAATCCACGGCGCGACGCCGGAATGGATGGCGGAACTCAAGCAGCGCGGTTACGATCATGTGGATCTGGAGAAGCTGATCGCGTTTCGCATTCACGGAGTTTCGCCGGAGTTTATCCAGAAGCTGCAAGGGCTGGGATATTCGCATCCTGATCCGGACGATCTGATCGCCATGCGCATCCACAATGTGACACCGGAATACATCAGCGACATGCGCGCGCGGGGGATTCACGACCTCAGCATCGAGCAACTGGTGAGCATGAGGATTCACGGCATCGACTAGGCTCGTACCTGGAAATCGACGAAGAAAGAGCCGCGCTTTCGCGGCTTTCTATTTTCTGGCCCTGTTCTCGATTGGCGGACGTTGTGGAAACCTCCGACAAAAATATCCTCTTTGCGGCTTCAATGGCTGGTCTTTTGGCGCGTTCTCTTTCGGGAAAAATCGGGATTCGAGGGGTACCCCCCTCACCCACCTCTTCTGAATGCCGTGACTGGCGCGGGTTTCGCAAACCCGGGGCTCATTACGGCTCGCCATTGTGCGTCCGACTGGGTTTCGGGTTTCCTGCGCCCCTTTGGAATTCAGGTCGCGAGAGGGATGGCCGGGTCCAGCACGCGCAGCAGGAACAGACTTTGGTCATCCTGCTGCAGACCGTATTGTCGCACGTCGCGCATGATGAGATCCCAAATTTCCGGCAAGGCTCTGGTAGCGTGTCGTGTCAGCAGCTCTTGCAGGCGTGTCAGGCCAAATTCTTCATCTCTGGCATTGGCTACTTCCGTTATGCCGTCGGTAACCATCAAGAAGAGATCGCACGGTGAATAGATGACGCGCTTACTAGCATAGGAACCGCCGGGGATCAGTCCCAGCGGAAGCTGCTCCATCGAGAGCCGGACCGTGTCACTGCTGCCGTGCCGATAGTGAAGGATCGGCGGATGGCCGGCCAACGCGTATTCGGCTTCACTGGAGCCACCGAAGCGGAGCAGGGCCAGGGTGGCAAACATTTCACGTTCTTTGAGATCGGGCAGCACGCGGTCCACACTTTCAAGCGTTGCTACCGGCATTTGGCGGAATTGCACGGCGAGTCGCATGGCAGTCTTCATCATCCCCATGAGCTGGCCGGCTGGCAGGCCGTGGCCGGAGATATCGGCGACGTAGGCCACCAACCCACCGTCGCTCTCGATGACGTCAATCAGATCGCCGCCCATTTCTGTGCTGGGGATCGATTTGCCGTACAGCTCGAAACTCGCGTTCTGGAAAGAGACGGTCGGAACCAGGGTCGCCTGAAGGCCGTGGGCCAAAGCAAGCTCGCTCTGCATGCGCACGCTGGCCAGGCCCTCCGTACCAGCGAAGAACAGCAGGAATCGAGTCCCGAAACCGATACCAACCAAGATGCCGATCGCATCGAATAGCACGCGCCGATGTACAGCGACGGGGACCGGGAGAGGCGGCGAAACGTGCGAGGCCCAGTAGCCCAGCCAGGCGGTCACGACAACCAGCAGAAACAGGAGAGGGATAAGGCGAACTCTTTTGATTCCGGCGGTCCGAAGCGCCGTCGCCCCCATGCCCACTAAGACGGGCCAAAAGAAACCTCCGCCGACGCGGGAAGCATTGAGCTGCAATAGATCGAACGCGAAACCACCGGCGGCGCCGATGAAGAAGTACCCTGCCAGGAGCGTCTTCATCCGCCCCAGCGGCAGCACGTGCCAGTAGGGACTGAAGGCGGCGGGAAAGGCCGAGCGCACACCAGCCAACCGCGTACGGAGCTTCTTTTTCATCGGTACTTCCCCGGGCGTCCTGGATCGCAGGGAGACCGAGCGCTAAGCCAGGGCTTCGACCATTCGTCGGTGGAAGCTGTACAGCGCTAGGAATCCGAGCAAGAGGACGGAGACGAGAATGGATAAATTCATTGATTAAGGTCGTACCAGAAACGCATAAAGATCACAAGCGGGTGCTGAACTTGAATGGCCGATCTTTGACTTTGATTGGCATTCCTGACGGCCTCCGGGGGACAGTTCGAGGTAAACGAGCTGTACAGAGAAGCGCCGTTACCGCCGGCCATACTCCGAGCGAGTGGTCGGCAACACGGAAGTCGTCGTGGGAGCTTATCTACAAGCCGGCTCCTGGAAGTCGAGTACGCCACGTCACTCCGAAAACCTTGAGTTAGCGCTTAGGTGGCGCAGCTCCCGGGACCCTGGACCGTGAGGCTTCATCATTGGCCATAAACTAATACGCGGAATGTGCCCGGAATCGCTGTACCCCGGGGGTGAGGCTGGTCTGCGGTCGGGGCTGGGGCAGGACTAAAGTCCGCTGTGTCCACGAAGAGGTGATGCGTCTTGGTGTCGAGCCCTATTGTCTTTGCTCCGAACTCGGTCTTAACGGTCTCGACCTCGCTGAACTTGTCGGGTGAGTCTTCGTGGAAGACGTGGATCATCCCTTCGCGAGTGGAAGCGAACACCAGACCTGTTTCTGGCTCATAGGCTGCAGCGTCGACTCCGGCGGAAATGGGGAACGATTGGATGACATGTCCCGTGTCCGCATTCATCACCACCAGCATCTGAGGGTCGCGCCCCGCACTGAAGAGCCTGTGGTGCTCGCGATCGAGGGCCAGAGCGGTGGGACCACCGGCGGGCGCCACGGGCCAACGGGATTTTATCGTGAGCTTGCCCGAATCTATGGCGACCACCTCGTTCTTATCTTCCAGATTCACGTAGACGGTCCCCGCGCCGTCGGCCACAGCGAACTCGGGAGCTCCGCCCAGATCAATCGTACCCGCGCCCGTTCCACTCTTGGCATCGATCACGGTGGCACTGTGCGGATCGCCATTCATGACAAAGATGTGCTTCGACGCCGGATCGTAAAGCACGCTGTCGGCGTCCTTGTCAGCTTTCGCCTCGCCGGTCGGCTTGAGTGTCTTCAAATCGAAGATGACTACTTTGCCCTCGGCGCCATCGGTGATGAATCCGCGGCCAAACTCATGCGCCAGGGCGACGCCATGGTCCTGCTTGAGACCAGTGATGTTGCCTATCAGCTTGCCGCTATCCGCGTCGATTACTTTTATTTCGGTGCCATGCGAGAGGTAAACGCGGCGAGCCGAAGAATCAACCGTGATGTAGTCAAAATACTCCCGGGTACTGCCCTCGGCGGCGCCGAAAGTATATTTCATCAACAGGTGGTAAGCGCCCTTCGCCGGTAAGGCAATCGCGAGAGCTCCGAGCAGTATCAAGGATACGAGCGCGCCGATGCGCGAATTCAAAGATGATTTCATGGGAACCTCCGGTATGGTTTGGGACGACACCACAAGGCACCAGAGCACGCTCTCATTTCACTCACGTCTCGTCAAATCGGAGGGCGCTGGGTGTTATGGAAGGGAATTCTGTTTGCGGCCGAGAGGCGTGTGCCAGGTCAGATGTCACGACGAGTGCGGTCGTCTGTGGATTCAGTGGCCAGTGGTCAGTGTTCAGTGGCCAGAAAAGCCAAGAGCATGGATCACTGATCACAGGCAACTGTTTAGACGGTTTGTGGCTCCCATCCGTCGAAAACGGCGACGGATGGGGCAGCCGGTGCTGCGGTGTCACGGCAGGACGATGATTTCTCCCACCATTCCCAATTCATCGTGCAGCACGCATTTGTACGGGTAAACGCCGGGGCCGGTGAAGGTGACGCGGAAGCGGGTCGCACTCGCGGTCAACGGTGCCTGGGCCAGACCGGTACGATCTTGTGGAAGCTCAGTAATGAATCCGGAATGCACAACGTCGGAGGGCGAACTCATGAAGGCGTGTCGAGCGCCATCAGCATCCGTGGTGACGTTGGCGGAAGGCGCAGTCTGAATCGAAGGGTCGGGCTCGGGACCGAACGTGATGGTGTGACTGGTCACCGCTTCTGCATTCGTCCATTCCACCGTCTCGCCAACGTGGATCACCTTGGTCGCGTCCATGAAGCGCATGACGGAGACGGTTTGAGTTCCGCCGCCGTTACCGATAATGTGCCCCACTCCGGAAGTTATCTCGTTGGAGCCGTGATGATGCCTGTGGGCGGATGCGTCCGTATCGGAGAGAAGCTCGTCGCGTTGCCGCTCGGCCTGGTCTTCGTAAAAATCCTGATCGTGCGGCAACGGCGTGGACAACGCCAGCACATGGATAGTGGCTGTCATATTCGGGTGAGCCAGGCAAACCAACTTGAAATTGCCAGTCACCGGGAAAACCACGCTGTAGGTGGGCGGGCTCGGTAACATGCTACTGTTCGATACCAGGCCACTATTGACACAGGCGCTGCCGTCGAAGACGGAGAAATCGGGCGAGGCTCCGCCCGGTAGGCCGGGACATCCTGCCAAACGGGACGGGCGCACCTGCCCAAGCATCAGAAAAGTAACGGTGTGGACCTCAGTTGCAGGAAACGTCCAGGTTATGGTGTCGCTGGCGTGAATCCAGATCTCGTTAGGCAAGAACGCCAGCGCCTGATGCGCCATGTTGCCGTTCTGCGCGCCGACCTGCAGTTGCCAGGTATCGGCCAGCGCAGAGACCGGCAGAAGGAGGGCAATCAGCAAAGCACAACGGCGGAGAGTTAAATGAAGTTGCGATGCGAGCAGGTTGGTCATGACTCCTCCAGAAATCAGATCTGGCGCCGAGAATTGCGCAAACCTCTCCGCGGGTCAATACAACGCGGGTGAAACGTAGGTGACACCGGAAGTCGTTGACCGGCGCGGCGTTCCGGCGGGCGGTGACATGCCTATCCAGTCTCCGAGAGCCGGGATATACTTGCGCCGAGCGAGGAGTCGTGGTCAGAGTGGCTAGTCCAACCAAACCGAATATCGTCAGTTTCGGCGCCTACGAGTTCAACCCGTACTCCAGGGAACTGCGCAGAGAAGGAATGCGCGTCCGCCTGGAGGGCCAGCCGCTGGCGATCCTGGAGGTACTGCTGGAGCGACCGGGGGAACTGGTCACGCGTGAGGAGTTGCAGAAAAGGCTCTGGCCGGAGGACACGTTTGTTGATTTTGAACACAGCCTGAACGCGGCCGTTAAACGATTGCGGGCAGGGCTGAATGACTCCGCCGACCAGCCCCGCTACATCGAGACGCTGGCACGCCGAGGTTATCGCTTTGTTGCGCCGGTTGGCGGCAGTGTGGCGGAGCGGGAAAGCGAAAAGGCGGTGGTGGTTCCGCCCGAGCCGCAGGCGCAGGCCGCAGTGGGATCTGGTCGCCGATTGTTGTGGCTAGTCGTGGTCGCTGCAGTGTGCGTCCTCGGGCTTGCAGGCTGGGGATGGCGGCTGTGGCGGAATCGCCAGGCTACTCCCGCCCTGCCGCCGGTTCGTTCGCTGGCTGTGCTTCCGTTGCAGAACCTGAGCGGAGATCCTACTCAGGAATACCTGGCTGACGGCATGACCGAGGAGCTTATCGGAAGGCTTGCCAACATTCATGGCCTCCGTGTGATCTCGCGTACCTCGGCGATGCACTTCAAGAATACCCAGCTCTCCGTGCCCGAGATCGCCAAGACGCTCGGCGTGGACGCCATTGTCGAAGGATCGGTAATACGAGAGGGCAATCAGGTTCGCGTCCATGCTCAGTTGATTCGCGGCACAAGCGACGAGCACATTTGGGCAGGAGAATACCAGCGAGAGTTTGGGAGCCTACTCGCGCTCCAGGACGAGGTGGCTCGGAGTATCGCCGAGCGAATCGAGGTCAGCCTGACGCCCGAGGAGCGGCAGACTTTGGCATCCACACACCCGGTCGACCCTGAAGCTCACGAGGATTACCTGAAGGGCCGCTACTATTTCAACCAACGAACGCGGGACGCGATGAACAAAAGCATCGGGTTTTTCCAACAGGCAATCGCCAAAGACCCGAAGTACGCCTTGGCTTATTGCGGCCTTGCAGACGCCTACGCGCTACTCGGGTTCCGCGGCGGATTTCCGTCGAAAGACGCCCTGTCGCGAGCGAAGGCAGCAGCGCTCAAAGCCATTGGACTGGATGATACGCTCGCCGAACCTCACGCATCTCTCGCGTTCATTGCGGAGACCCACGAATGGGATTGGGCAACGGCCGAACGGGAATACAAGCGCGCCCTCGAACTCAACCCGGGCGATGCGCGGGCTCATCACTGGTACGCCGGCTATCTGATGTATGTAGGACGGTTTGAGGAAGGGATTGCCGAGGCCAAGCGTGCCCGCGACCTCGATCCACTCTCCTTGCCGGTCAACAATGCCCTGGCGGGCCGGTTGCTCGTGGCGGGCCGGGTCGACGAGGCGCTGGCGCAATTGCGGCAAACGTTGGAAATGGATCCTCATTTTGCGCCCGCCCACCAGACCCTTGGCTGGGCATACCTGAATATGGGAAAGAACCACGAAGCCATTCAAGAGTTTCAACAGGCGTTACAACTCTCCGGAACCGACGATAAGGACATGATGCTGGACCTTGGTTTCGCCTATGCTACCGTGGGCAACCGGGAGGAAGCGCGCAGGATACTGGCCAAGCTGAAGAAGCTACGCGAGCAGGGGCTTCTACCCTCCGGTTCAATCGGAATTCTCTATGGAGCCTTGGGTGAGTTGGACGAGGCTTTCGCCTGGCTGGAAAAGGCTTATGAGGAGCGTGACCCTGAACTTACATACCTAAAAGTGCCGGGTCGGAGGTTCGCGCCCCTGCGTCACGATGCACGGTTTCAGCAAATGGTGCACCGTATGGGGTTACCCGAGTAAAGGGCTCCTGTTCTGGGACTCCCTGACTGACTTTCCTTGCCTGTTCGGATGCACCGCTTCGGCGAAGGATCGCGGAGATGCGGGAAAGCCAAACGTGGTTATGGAAGCGATCGCTATGGCTGCCGAGCCGCAAAGGTCCCTGTGGAGCTAAACCTTCTTGAGCGACGGTTGGTGGAGTCTCACACGACCGTCATCATCCCATTTGACGACGGCGTCATCTTCGTTGGCGCGCTCAACTGTGCCGAATTCGCCGGTCGGTTTGCCGAAGTTGCCCAGACCCTCAACGCGATCTCCGGGACTTAGTTCCTGGCCGGTAGCAGAGGCCTGGGCGAGCGGTGGCTTCCTGGCACGGTCTGAGTCAGGCGTCGCCCCGGGGTAGGATAGGGGCGGTTGGGGAGCTTTACGCAGTTTGGGTGTCGGCTTATTCGTAATCTGGCGCATATATCTTTTGTCTCTTTCTAGTGAGGCCGGGGAAGTGCCCTTCGCAGCCACTGTGCGTCTCCTCAATCTATCTAGCATAAGTTGGAAAGAACGGTTCCGCTGGTCCAAACTGCACAGTTCTGCCAAAAAAAGCGCGTATCCCACGCGCGTGCGGCTTGACGGCAGGAAGTGGGAAGCCTACACAACAAACATGGCGACGCCGGTGGCGAACACTGCGACTCAAAGGCTGCGGAAAAATGCAGCCTGGGGATGCTTCCACCAAGGCTGAAGCCCGCACTGATTTGGGCGCGTTAATGCGGCTCTGAAGCGCCACTCTCCGCGTGACGGAGCGTCCCTCTCAGCCTTAATGACGTTGGACTCTGGATCGGCGTAGATAAAATCCTGGCTCCATTCAGAGAAACAGTAAAAATCTGAACTTCACTGCCTTATACCCTCCGCCGATCCTCTGACACTGTTCGTCTTCGATAGTCCAATCCTCCGACCGGTGTGAAAGGCGCACGTTCTCCCAACATTTTGAGATGCTATCCTTTGCAGACCAATACGGACTGTTCAAAACTGCTCGGTATGAAAACAATTCTGAAACTGCCAGCCCTATTCCAAATTGACCTGTGGTCCCTTATGGAGTCGCGAGATCGTGGAAGTATGCACAAAAACAAGCGGAAACAAAGAATCCAACCAAGAGGCACTCAGGCGCACCAAAAAGGAAATGAATGAGCCGCGCACGGCGGAATCCACGCGAGAAGAAGACGTCAGTCAGACCGCGCGGCAGGAACTGGAAAAGCGGCCGCAGTCGAACGTGGAAAGAGTGCGGGAGGTTCTAGTCGTGGAGAACAATGTTGAGAAGTGAACTGTGAACTTGCAAAGCATCGCCGGTATGATAATCAATGAGTCCTAACTTCCTAAAACCGGTTCATGAAAAAGCTGACGCGGGAGCGAGTAGTGCCCACCATTTCCGCCAGAGTTTCTTGACTGATTTTGGGAATCAAAACTTCGGCCTTACCTTCCTTGCCGAAATGCGCCAGCAATAGCAGTATCCGGGCCAGTCTTTTTTCGCTGGAATTGAAAAGCTGGTCAACCAAATCTTCTTCATACCGGATATTCCGGGTCAGCAAATAGGCCACGAACATATCGGAAAACGTGTGTTCCCGGTGAAGCACTTCCATCATCGAGTTCTTATCGATTCGCATCACGGAGCAATCGGTCATTGCGGTTGCGGAGCACAGGCGCTAAGAAATCGCCCTCGTTCAGAATGCCGATTGTGGCTTCCTTCCCGATCTGCGACACAACCGTGAGTTTTACCTTTCCTTCTTGTATATAGAAAACGGCATCGGAGGGGGCGCCTTGGGCAAAGATCGTCTGCTTCTTGGGAAAAGCTGCGATTCTTCTACCGCCGTCGATGGTTGAAAGGAACGTCTTGGTATCGAATTTGCGGATTTTCTTGGGCGCAACTACAGGTGTCCTGATTGGTCCTCCTCTCTCAGAGTTCCGAACGCGCAGAAGGCGGCTTCCAGGATGAAGGAAGTATAAGTGCGCGAGAAGGGCCGGAATAGCGTCGAGTGCGGGGGCTAGGCTGCAATTCCGCCCGACTAAAGCAATGATTTCACCCTGGGAGTCAAAAGTCAACCACCCGTTTACACAGGCCATGTGGCCATGACTCGCCCGACAGGGATGGGGAGCGGCGGAAGGGGGGCGCACTCGGCATTTCGATCCGAACGGTGCTGCCCATTCCTTATGGATCGTCGGCTGCTCTTCCATAACCGGGATTGTGGAAGAATTGCCCGTAATACGTTTGGGCAGTCGAAGGGCGCGGTTCTTCTGTTTTTGTTGGCGGCGGCTGGGAGCTTGGAGTAGAATTCCGGCTGTTCGGTTCCTCTGGGAACCAGCAGTTCGATACGATCCAGGCTTACGATCCAACTTACGATCCGGGCTGAGGAACGCCATGTTCAAGCCTCGCTAATTCGCCATCCTGTTTGGCCCTGTGCGCCGGGGCTCCCTGAGTGATTTTCATTTTCTGTTCGGATGCACCGCTTTCGCGAATTATCGCGGAGGTGGATGCGGAAAGCCAAAGGTTGTTATGGAAGCGATCTCGATTGCGGCCGAGCCGCAAAGTTCGTTGTGGGCCTCGCTGGTGGAGGCGGTGCGCGGGTCGCATCGGGACTACACCGCGGGCAGCCTGAACCGGGCGATCCTGCTGCTGGCCGTGCCCATGGTGCTGGAGATGGTGCTGGAGTCGCTGTTTGCGGTGGTGGACGTGTTCTGGGTGGGGCGGCTCGGGGCCAATGCCGTCGCCACCGTCGGACTCACGGAATCGATGCTGAGCCTGGTATTTGCCGTGGGCATGGGGCTGAGTCTGTCGACCACGGCGATGGTCGCACGGCGGATCGGGGAGAAGGATCCGGAGGGCGCGGCCGTCGCTGCGGTGCAGGCCATCGCGCTCGGGATCATGGTTTCGCTTGTCATCGGGCTGCCGTGCTTTTTGCTGGCTCCGCGGCTTCTGCGATTGATGGGGGCGTCTGCGGAAATTATTTCGGTGGGTAGCTGGTACACCAGGATTTGTCTGGGCGGCAGCTGTGCAGTGCTGCTGCTGTTTCTGAACAATGCGATTTTTCGCGGGGCGGGAGATGCGGCCATCGCCATGCGGCTGCTGTGGGTTTCGAACATTATCAACCTGGTGCTGGACCCTTGCCTGATTTTTGGAGTGGGGCCGTTTCCGCGGATGGGAGTGACCGGGGCGGCGCTGGCGACACTCGTCGGGCGCAGCATCGGCGTGATTTACCAGTTCTACCGGCTGCTGAAAGGGACGGAGCGGATTCACATCCTGACGCGGCAGCTTCGCTTGCGCTTCGATGTGCTGTGGCGGCTAGTGCGGGTTTCGTTGACCGGGATTCTGCAATTTGCGATTGCGCACACCAGTTGGATCGGACTAGTAAGGATTGTGAGCATTTTCGGGGCGGCGGCGCTGGCGGGATACACGATCGCGATTCGCATCGTCATCTTCGTGATCCTGCCGTCATGGGGATTGAGCAATGCCGCGGCTACGTTGGTGGGGCAGAACCTGGGTGCGGGCAAGCCGGAACGTGCCGAGACTGCTGTTTGGCGCACGGGGCTCTATAATATGACTTTTCTGGGAACGGTCGGAGTTCTGTTCGTGCTATTCGCCGAGCCGGTGGTGCGTCTGTTCACGCAGGACGCCGAGGTTGTGCCGTTGGCAGCATCCTGCCTGCGGATTGTGAGCTGCGGCAATATTGGATATGCCTACGGCATGGTCATGCTGCAGGCGTTCAACGGCGCGGGAGATACGGTCACCCCCACGATTGTGAATTTCTTTGGGTTCTGGGTGTTGGAGATTCCGCTGGCTTATTGGTTGGCGATTCGTTTGCAGATGCAGTCGAAGGGGGCGTTTTGGGCGATTGTGGTTGCGGAGGGGGCGATCGCCGGGGCGAGCGCGCTTTTATTCAGGCGAGGACGGTGGAAGCGGCAGAAGATCTGACTCTGGGATGGCTGTCGCGGGAAAAACTAGGGGGACCGTTCCGGCTCCCGACGGTGCGGGCGAGACGCCCGCACGACAGCCGACAGATTGCCGGCGCTACTGGTTAGCGCGCTCGGGCGAGGACCAGGGTGACGTCGTCCGGTTGTTCGTTATCGCCGATCCAGTCATCGACCGCCATGGTTACGATCTGACTGATCTGGGGCAGAGGCAAGTCCCGGTTCTCGCGGACCAGGTCGATCAGGCGCTGCTCGCCGAATTCGCCGAAATCATTTTCTGGTTCGGTGACGCCATCGCTGTAGGCCAGGAAGATTTCGCCCGGATGCATTTCGACCGCGCCTTCTTCGTAGGTCATGTTATCGAATAGGCCGACTACGGTTCCACCGGCTTCCAACCTGCGGATAGTGCCATCTTTGCCGATCAAGATGGGAGGCAGGTGTCCGCCGTTGCTGTAGGTCAGGTGGTGCGAGCGTCCGTCGTAGATTCCCAGGAAAAGCGTGGCGTACTTCTCCATCGGAGTGCTCTCGTAGAGCTGATGGTTGAGCAGACTGAGCAAGGCTCCGGGAGAAACCTCGACGCCCTCGGGCCAGGACGCCATGATGCGGCCTGAGCCAGCGATTGCGCCCAGAGCCACCGGTTCTCGCATCTGGGGAAGATTCTCCACACTGTAGGCGCGAACTGCCGAGTGGATGGTCGCCATTAACAAAGCGGCGGAAATGCCTTTTCCGCTGATGTCGCCGACCGCAAGAATCAGTTTGTGGGAGCTGGCCGTCAGAAAGTCGTAGTAGTCACCGCTGACGGTGCGAGCGGGACGGCAGAATCCATGCACCTCGAGTGACTCGAGTTCCGAAACCTGACGCGGAAATAACTGCGACTGCACTTCCTGCGCGATGGACAGCTCGTTCTCCAGACGCTGCTTTTCCTTCTGCTCCTGGATCAGCTTTTCGATGGAGGCGGTCATGGAGTTGAACGAAATTGCCAGATCCGCGAGTTGGTCGCTCGATGTGACGGGGATGCGATGGCTGAAGTCGCCGCGATCTACATGTTTGGTGGCGTCGTGGAGTTGGGCAACAGCGGCCGTTACAGTGCGGGTCATTCGGGTGCCGATGATGAGGGCGATCAGTTCGATGACAGCGAAGAAAATTCCTACACCCACCAGGATGTACGCCACGCCCTGCGCGAACTCTCCCAGGGCGGCAAAGAGATGGCCGTACAAAACCGAAGGACGGGTGCGAACTCGTACCACGGGCTTTCGATCCCGCTCGCCGGTGTTCCAGTCCACCGCGGAAAGGGATGTACCGGCGAGAGGGATCTCAAGATCGAAGGTACCCACCGGACTGGGCACAGCGCCCACAGTGAAGGTGGGTTGCGACAACTGCTGGTCGGTTTGGACTGTGGTGGCTTGTTGGCTTGAACTGGCGACGCCTCCGCCGCTGCTTTTTGAAGGGGTAGCGGAGGCAGAACTACTCTTCGCGGGAGACTGGTCCAGCGTGACTCCCGAGGGAAAGACCGTGATTTCGCCCAGATCGGCGGCGATGTTACCCACCAATTCTTTATCAAATGGCTCGCTGGTAACCACTGTCAGCCGGTTCGACCTTATCGAAAGAGACGTGACCGCTCGCAGGTGCAGTCCGTCGCGGTCCCGGACGATGTCGCGAAACCTGCCCTTTACGAAACCAGGGCGAGTAAGGGACGCACCCTTGAATTCATTGCATAGCGGCAACGGCTTGTCCCCGTACCATGCGCAAACCTGCCGCCGGCTCCAGGCGGGATCGCGTTTGCGCAATCCCTCCAGCGACTCCGCGGCAGGATTGTCTCCGCGTTCCAAACGCGCTGCCAGTTCGTTGCTGACCGCGGCGTTGGCTGCTTCCAGACTTCTCAATTGGGAGTCGATCTCGGAAGTTACGACGAAGACAGCAAACTGTCCGGCCAGACCATAGAGCGTGATGAGGGTCATCGCGACCAGCAGCACGGCGGGAATCACACCGATGAAGACGTAAGTGACGATCAGGCGATTGCGCAGGCGCCACAGGACTCTGCGCTTCAACCAGCGGAAGGCAAGGATGCAGAACAACACGATGGCGAGGAACGCGAGGAATTCGACCCATCCTCCCAAGTGGTTGCCCCAGGAAGGGGTAAACAGGGCCAGCAATTTTTCGAGCGCGAACAGCCCTCCGGCCATGGCCGCCAAATAGCAGGCCAAGCGCGCCATGCGGCCTTCAGGCCACAATCCGGCTTTGATCAACCGGAGCCGGAATTCTGGAAAGGACCATTGCATGCTGTTCGTTGGACAGTCCGCAGAAGATTAGGATTATACGGCCATGAAACAGCGATCTCACCGGCGCGTCGCGGAAGCGATCATGGCGAACCGAGCCGTGCAACCGGCGTTTCGCCGATTAGATCTCAGGATAAAGATCGAAGAACGCTTCCAGGCTCGTGCGCAACTGCTTTTCAATATCTTCCTTGCTGCCTTCGAGCACGTGCATGGTGACGTGGGCTTCCCGGCCGTTCGTGAGCTTCACGGGAGCCTGACCCACCTCGGCCACATCTTCGGAGGGCAACAGCCTCATGCCATAAACCAGCGTCAGATTTGCCATAAGTTGATTTTACGACGTTCCAGCAGAGTCCCGCGAACTTCGATTGGTTTGGGATTTAGGATTCCGGCCTTTCTCATTTAGAATTCCGCAGTGCCCAGGATTCTGGTTTCCATACTCTGGATTAGTCTTTCAGCGCTGGCATGCGCGCGGCCGGTTTTGGCGCAGGAGCCGGCGGGCAACCCACCATCCACTCAGCCGCAGGTGAAGGTCAACATGCTGAACGTGTGCTCGCCTTCCGCCGAGGAGCAGAAAGAAATTGCTGCCGCGCTGGCGCGGGTTCCCAAGGGGCCATTATTCGGCTCCGATTTCGAAGTGTCCCGCGGGCGCTCGACCTTGAGCGACATGCCGAACTTTCTGCAGCCCGGACAGAGCGGCCATGTTGCCGGGGAGCCATCGGTAGCGAGTTATGTCCGCATTCGCCGCGAGTTTTCGGTGCAGGCGCTTTTTTCCAGCGTGCAGTATTCCTTCAGCAATGACGGGCAGACCATGGTGGAGACGCTGGTGCTGCACGTTCGCGATCCCAAAGATCTGATTCAGGTGTCGCTGGAAGACAGTGCCTCGTCGGTCACCAGTTCCGAGGCCATGCTCGGGTCGAACACTCCGGCCAGCCGGGTGCGACTGGAACGCTTTGGGAAATCCTCGGTGGCGTTGGCTCGGTGTTTGGCTGCGGAGGGCGGTCCGGCGCCGGATCAGAGCGCGTATGAGCCGCTGTTCCGCAGCGCGTCGGATGTGTTGGCGAACTATCGCACGCTGTTGAGCGTGAAAACAATTGTGCCGGAGGAGTTGGCGAAAATCAGCGGTGAGTCCAACGCAGAGTCTAAGCCGAAGAATGCTACAAAGGTCAAAGGGACCAAGGCGACACCGGTTCTAGATAAGAAGTGAGTTCATTTTTTCTGTTCTTGCGAGTGAACGAGCGGCTTGCATCAAAACCTGAAATCAGCCATCTAATCTGCAACTACACAATTATCCATGAGCGAAACTCGAGACGTTGTCATCATCGGGTCCGGATGCTCCGGACACACTGCCGCTCTCTACGCGGCGCGGGCTAACCTGAAGCCGCTCGTCATCGAAGGCCACGAGCCGGGCGGGCAACTCTCGCTGACCACGCTGGTCGAGAATTTCCCCGGATTTCCCGAAGGTATTCTCGGCCCACAGCTCGTCGAGAATATGCGCAAGCAAGCCGAACGCTTCGGCGCCGAATACCGCATGGCGCATCTCACCAGCGCCGACCTGAGCCAGCGGCCGTTTCTGCTGCATCTGGGCGTTCATCAGGTTCACGCCCAAACTCTGATCATCGCGAGTGGTGCTTCGGCTCGTTGGTTAGGGTTGCCGCATGAGCAGCAGCTTATAGGCCATGGTGTTTCGTCGTGCGCGACCTGCGACGGCTTCTTTTTTTCGGGGAAGGAGATCGTAGTGGTCGGGGGCGGAGACTCAGCCATGGAGGAAGCGCTCTTTCTTACCCGCTTCGCTACCAAAGTGACGGTGATTCATCGTCGCGATGCTTTTCGGGCGTCGAAGATCATGCTGGAGCGCGCGCAGCACCACGAGAAGATTCAGTTCCTGCTCAACACCGTGGTGGAAGACGTTTACGACGTTCACCACAAGGAAGTCACCGGCCTCAAATTGCGCGATGTAAAGACGGACAAAGTCTGGGATTTCCCCACCAGCGCGCTGTTTCTCGGTATCGGCCACGAGCCCAACGCAAAGATGTTTGCCGGCCAACTCGACACCGATGCCGATGGCTACCTCAAGACTCACAACTACGTATTCACGCGCGTTCACGGAGTGTACGCCTGCGGGGACGTGCAGGACCGCCGCTATCGCCAGGCCATTACCGCCGCAGGCACTGGTTGCATGGCCGCGATGGAAGTGGAGAAGTTCCTGGAAGAACAAGGCAAGTGAGCCCATTTCGCGCTGGTTACTATCGTTTTCATTCCGGGTGGCCCGTAGCCTGAAAGAATCCGGGATCGCCTGCCCCGCAAGAGTCACTCCCCCGGTCGTTCTAACCGGGGTAGCCTGAGTTTGGCCGAGGAGCCAGAGCCTTTCCACCGGCCTCTACACCGACAAAGCACTTCCCAGGCGCTCTTACGGAGGGGTACCTTCATGAACGCTCGCTTCGTCTGTTTTCTCGCTTTTTGTGGCGGCCTTTATGCGCAGCAGGTCTCGCAACCGTCACTCACGATCTACAACCAGGATTTCGCCGTCGTGCGCCAGGAACTCCCCCTTGATCTGAAGGCAGGCGAAAACCAGATCAATGTGAACGACATTACCATGCACCTTGAGCCCGACTCGGTGATCCTGCGGGACCCTACCGGTAAACATAATCTCCATGTGCTCGAGCAGAACTACCGTGCCGACCCAATCTCGGAGCCGTTGCTGCTTTCGCTGTATGAAGGCAAGACGATCAACTTCGAAGTTGGAACACCTCAAGGCGTGCAGACGGTAAAAGGCAAGGTCATTCGCAGCGGATACACGCCCCACAACGATTTCGCGATGAACCGCTATGGCCAGAACTACTACCAGGCGCAGATGGCTGTAGCCGCCGAACAGCCGATTATCGAGGTCAATGGCCAGCTACGATTCAGCCTGCCCGGTACGCCCGTCTTCCCGGACCTGACCGACGACACCATCCTCAAGCCTCGTCTCGAATGGCTCCTCGCGACCGACAAGGCAGGGAAATTCCCGGCAGAACTCTCGTATGTGACCGGCGGCATGAGCTGGCAGGCCGACTACAACATCGTCGCGCCCGAGAAAGGAGGCCTCGTCGATATTGTCGGCTGGGTCACCATGGACAACCAGACCGGCCGAACTTTTGAGAACGCCCGCATCAAACTGATGGCTGGCGATGTGAACAAGATCCAGCCGGGAATGGCCGGCCGGGTCGCGCGAATGATGGCGACGGACGGGGCCGCCCCCGTCGGTCCACCGGTTACCGAGAAGGCCTTTGATGAATACCACCTCTACACGCTCGAACGCAGCACCACTCTGCGTGATCGCGAAACCAAGCAGGTGGAGTTCATCCATGCCGCCGGCGTAACCACAAACAGGTCTACATCTACGACGGCGCCAAGATCGATCCCAATCGCTACAACGGCTGGAACTGGGAGAATATCCGCAACGACCACTCCTACGGCACCGAATCCAATCCCAAGATTTGGGTGATGCGGGAGTTCGTCAACTCGCAGGCCAATCATCTCGGCATGCCGCTACCCAAAGGCCGCGTGCGCTTCTACCGCCGCAATGACGACAGCCAAGTCGAGTTCACCGGAGAAAATGCGATCGATCACACGCCCCGAGATGAAACCGTGCGCCTCTACACCGGCAGCGCTTTCGACCTCTCGGGGGAACGCCACCGCACCAACTACGCCATCGAGATGGGCAAGAGCACGGCCACAGAAACGTTCCAGATCAAAGTCCGCAACCACAAGAAAGAACCGGTGGAGGTGCACGTCGTGGAGCGCTTATACCGCGGCACGAACTGGGAAGTCGTCGCCAAATCAGACGAGTACCAGAAGAAGGACAGTCAGACCATCGAGTTCCCGGTGACGATCGCGCCCGACAGGGAGAAGACGATCACCTACACGGCTCACTATACCTGGTGAAGATCAGGCCGCTGAAAGTTCGTCCACCGGACGCTCTCGTCTCGAACCGTAGGGGCCCACGTGTGTGCCCGGTTACGCCCCACAAATCCCCCGGTGTGATACAAATTTCTGTGGTCTTCCTACGAGCGGCCGGCATTCCTTTTCTTATCATCCCCGACCTGGCAGGTACTGCATGCTAAGGGCATTCTTCGTCCATCTTTCTGAAAATCGATATCTACGCAGTTTTGCCGAGCGATCCGCGATTGGTCGCCGCGTTTCCGGGCGGTTCGTGGCAGGTACGGAAATCGCCGACGCGGTGCGCGTCACTCAGACCGTCAACCGCGCCGGCATGAGTGTCAGCATCGACAACCTTGGCGAGAACGTCACCAATCCTGAGGAAGCCCGCCACAGCGCGCAGCTTTACCACCAGATTCTCGACGCCATCGTGGCCAACCAACTCAACGCCAACATCAGCCTGAAGTTAACTCACATGGGGTTGGATGTGGATGAGAAACTGGCGCGCGACCTGGTGGCAGGCCTTGTGGCCAGAGCGGCATCCATGCAGCCGCCGGGCTTTGTGCGCGTCGATATGGAAGGTTCCCCCTATACGCAGCGCACGCTGGACTTCGTTCACGAACTGCACCGCATGCCGGGAAATCAGAAGAGCGTCGGCACGGTGATTCAGGCCTACCTGAAGCGCTCCGAGAGCGACGTCGAAAAGCTGCTGGCGGAAGGGATCCGCATCCGCCTGTGCAAGGGCGCGTACAAGGAACCGGCGAGCATCGCTTTTGAAAGCAAAGGCGACGTGGATGCGAACTACATCCAGCTGATGAAGATTCTGATGAAGAGCGGTATCTATCACGGGATGGCGACCCATGACGAGAACATCATCCGGGAGGCCAAGGCCTTTGCCACGCGCGAAAACATTGCGCGCGATGCGTTCGAGTTTCAGATGCTGTACGGCATTCGGCGCGACTTGCAGCAGAGTCTGGTACGCGAGGGCTGGCGCATGCGCGTCTACGTTCCCTTCGGTACGGAGTGGTATCCCTACTTTATGCGGCGGCTGGGCGAGCGTCCGGCGAACGTGTTCTTCATCGCGCGGAATATGCTGCGGTCGTAGGCAGTCAGTTCTCAGTTCTCGGCTGGAGCGAGAGGCAGGTGGGTGGCCCCGCGCATCATTTCGCGCTCCTGGTCGGAGAACATGCTCCGAAAGCGCTCGGAGTTGATCACCGTTTCGCGCTGGTCCGGCGGCATCGCCCGCAAGTCGCGAACGGCAGTCATTACCAAGCGCTGGCGATCGGGAGGAAGCTGTCGCATCTGGCCATAGATCTGTCGAGCTTGTTGTTTTTGCTCGGGCGTCAGATGCTCCCACGTCTCCATGCGGTTCAATACTCGCAATTGCTGTTGCGGCGGCAGATTCGAAAAATGCTGCAATCGCTGCCGAAGTCGCTGCTGTCTTTCCGGCGGCAAGCGGCGGAATGCGGGATCGTTCTGGAGTGCGCGCTCCTGTTCGTCCGGAGGCAAATCCTTGTAGCGTCGAAGCCAGTCCCCGGCGTGGCCATGCGCTTGTGGAGGTCCCTGTTGTTGCCGAGGTGCCTGCCGTGCGGGCGCCGGGGCCGCATGACCCTGCTGCGGCGTGTGGAAAGCGCCGATGCCCGCTAGACAGGGCGAGCAAAAAACGACCGCGATCGCCATACCGGCGGTTACCAGCCAATCCGTCCTGTATTTCCCCCGCCTCATTTTCGTGCGTGCGTGCGTTTCCGGGCACTTCGTCGTTTTTCAGTTCATCCTGATGACAGTTAGCGCGCGAACCGGCTACGGATTCGCTACGACATTCTGCTGCAAGTCAAGATCATCCAGCAACTCGAAATCCGAATACATCTCGTGATTCTTGTCCAAAGCTTGCAGATCGCTTACCGCCGTGCCCGGGGGTTCCGTCATCGAAGCTTCCTCGGCATGCTTGTACACGCCACTGCCGCGGGTGACGAACAGGCCCACGCCCACTCCGAGAAGCACGGTAAGCGCCGCCGCCAGCACGGGCCGGCGAAACCAGTGCAACCAGCCCGCCTGTGGTTTGGCTATTTCTTCGCGCAGCCGCGCCTGCAGGCGGGTATCGAAATACGGCGACGGCTCTGGGGCCTGCCATTCGTCGAGCAGCGCCATGGTTGCGCGCATCGCTTTCAATTCTTCCGCACAAGTGCCACAACTCTCCAGATGCTTGCTCTCGTCCGCTGTGGTCTGGCCGAATCCTGCCGCCACCTCGGGCATGCGTTCACGAATTTCATCGCATTTCATAACCGCTTCCCCTTAACTCTTTTCGCCAGTGTCGCTCACAAAGAAAACAAATCAAGCTGACTCAACAAATTCTTTTAACTGTTCCCGCAAAGTCTCATAGGCACGGAAGAGCAACGACTTGGTCGCCGACTCGCTCTTCTTCAAAACTTCTGCAATCTGCTTGTAGTCCATTTGCTGGTACTTGTGCATGATTACCGCCAGCCTCTGCTGCTCGGGGAGCGCCTCTACTTTACGGCGAATCGCCATCATCCGCTCGCGGCGCACCATGACTTGTTCGGCGGTCAAAGCCCCGTCCGGCAGTTCGAGCGTGGTGCCGCTCTCCTCATCCGGCTCGTCGAGGCTGACCGTAACCTCCGGACGCTCGTGGCGCGTGTCCCGCGCATGATTGACCGCCAGATTGGTCGCAATGCGATACAGCCAAGTGGTAAATTTCGCGCTTGCCTCGTAGCTCTGGCGCGAGCGATACACGCGCAAAAAAACTTCCTGCGCCAGATCTTCGGCTGCCGCCGTATTGCGCGCCATCCGGTACATAAAACTTACGATCGGACGGCGATATTTCTGCACCAGGTAATCAAATGCCGATTGATCGCCCGCCTTGGCGCGCAGCATGATCTCGGCGTCGGAATCGCTACCCTCGGCCGCAGCCGACGCCTGCGGCGTCGTCGCAGCCATCAGCATGCCCCGATCCAGTGCGGCAGTGCTCACACTAGTTTCAACCCCGTGGTGGCCCGAAAGTTTCGCTTTTTGCCCATCGGGCGAAGTCGTGAAACTCCCTTCTGGTGAAGGAGATAGAGGTGTCCGCGAAGGTTTTGGGTCGGGCGCCATACAAACAAGGAAGAACCGGCCAGGGCGCGGTCCGAACTCAAACCCGAACTCGCCCCTGCCGCCGATTAGGCTACCACGCCCGGCCCCCGTACCGAAACCCGTTCGTTCCGTGCGAGGAGGCACGGTTTCAATAGAGATGTAAACATCGATAGAGACACTTAACTGGGGGTCGTAGCTGGTGGTCGCGCGCCGCGTCTCAGAAGTTGAACGCGAATCCTACCGAGATCACGGGATAGAACTTGAAGGCGGACATGTCTTTGTTCAACTTATTTCTTTCGGCCTGCACGTTGGCCTGAAACGCAGGATCGGAGTTGACGGAGAGACAGTTCACACCATCAGAGTCGCAAGCGCTTCCCGCCAGGTTGAGTGCGGTGCGGGGAGCGCCGGTGTAAATAACTCCAACCTCAAAGGGGACGCTGAAATGGCGGTGGTTGCGAGGGAGTAGATTTCCCCAGCCGACGGTGAACATGGGTCCGGCCTTGGCGAAGTCGACCTTACCAGTGCCAGCGATCGGGTCGGTAGCATCGCTGGCGTACGTGGTATTGTTGAGGGTAAAGGTTTTGCCTCCGGGAACGGAAGCGTTGGCGGCAAGCTGGTTGCCGTTGTAGACGAGCACGCCCGGACTGAGATGGAAGCTGCCCCCGAAGGGAAACCAGTCGTAGTGAGCTTCTACGGAGCGGAAGCGCAGCTGGGCCGCGTAGGCGACGCCATCCTTGTTGAAGCCGCGGTCATAGCTGAACATGTTGAACCCGGCGCGCAGGTTGGAACGGTAAGTGAGAGGTGTGGCAGCTTCTGCACCGGCGCCCAGCGAGGATACCTTGACGGCGATGCCGAGCCGAGAAAATGGCTTGCTGGATTCCGCTTGTGCGGAACAGAGGGTCGGAAGCATGAGGACAGCGAGAAATAGGGAGGCGAGGACAAATGCGGGACGTCGTGGCATGAGAATACTCCGTTTCACTCAAATTCTCGGCGTTCGTATGGCACGGGTTCAACTCAAATATCGTTCCAAGAGAGGATTGTCACGTTTCGCAGTACGGAAATGGGAGATGCCGAAGAGGGACAGCCTTATCCGCTGGGCTGAACTGGAAAGCAGATCACATCGTTATGCTCACGATCAAATTCACGGAAGGCCCAACATGACACTCTACTACCGGCACCTATATCGTAAGCAAAAGCCGGTAGCTTAAGAGGAAGTAATGCACACGTTGGCTGCTTCAACGGGAGCAAGAATGGGAGCCGCGGCAATTCCATGACCACGACGACGGGCTGGGAACTTGGGTATAATGATGAACTTACCGCAACACAGTGGGCGCTTAACTCAGCGGTAGAGTGCCATCTTCACACGGTGGAAGTCATAGGTTCGAATCCTATAGCGCCCACCATTAACTTATTGACCATAAGAGTGTTATCCCAGCTTCGATGTCCCGAAATGTCCAGTTGTCTGAAGTTCGTCTCCGATTTTGACCGGAAGCACCATACGCACGACACTGGAATGTGCTGTGCGCTTCTGTTCACTGACAGCTTGCGTGTACACGTTCAACGTGGTTCGAATGTCGGCGTGGCGTAAGAGTTCCTGTTGGACTTTCACATCCACCCCGAGCTGCCTCAACATCGACGAATAGGTGTGGCGAAACGTGTGCCAGCCTACATCGCCGCCGAGCTCCGCCGTTTTCGCAGCCGGCTTGATCTGTGTTGCCAGCATTGAACTCGAACGCAAGGGCAATTCCCCGGCTTTTTGAGGGCTCGCGAATACCCAGTCACCCTCCTGCGCGAACTGCGAAGCACGCTTCCAGTTGAACAGGATCTCGGCGAGTGCGGGAACCAAGGGCAATCCGGATTGCGAATATTTGGTCTTCACGTCACCAACTACGCCATCAACGATGGCCCGACGCACCAGCACCGTGAGCTGTTGCCAGTCGAAATCCAGCCACTTGAGTGCAAACAGTTCACTACATCTCAAGCCGGTGCCAAGAGCGACAATCACCGCGGCTCGGCAAGGTTCTGCCAAAGTGGCGATCAGCGCCTGAATTTCGTCGGGGTTCAGAATGCGGGGCTCCGTCTGCCTTCGGCTGATGCCCTTCACTCTTACCAATGCGAGGGGATTCACTCCTAGATCGATCAGGCCCCAGCGCATCGCGCAATTGAAGATCACAGCCATGACGTTGCGTATGTTGCCTTTGGTTTTAGGCGCGAGGTCGAGCGTTTTCAACCACTGCTCGATCGTGAACGGGGCGCCTTTGCTCGCTAGCTTTCGCAAAGGCCAGTCCGTCCACTTCGGCCGGATGTGAGTTTCGATGTAGGACCGGTACGCCAAATTCGTGGAGTGACGCTCTGGCATTTCCTCCGCGATGTAACGATCCAAGAGAGCCCCGAACCCGATGGTCCGGGACGTGGGGTTTTCGGAATTGGCCGTCAATTGCAGATGCTCGCAAGCTCTAAGAGCCTCCGCCTTCGTGGGGTATTGCTCGATGTTGCCGATCATTTCGCCGCGGCGTTTCACTTTGCCAACCGGCCCATACTCGCGCCAGCGATACACCCAGCGATGGAGTCCAAGTTGACAGATCATGTATGGTCAATTCAGGAACTTCTTGCGCATTTGGATTCAAACTGACCCACTACCGGAAATCATACTGACCCACTACCCCAGATCGTCGTAGCCGCAGTGGTCACACAAGAAACCAACGACAAGCAGCAACTGGCGCCGATGCTGGCGCAAGTCGAACAGAATCTGGGAGCCAAGCCCGAGGCGGCGAGCGCGGATACCGGTTACTGGAGCGAAGCGCAAGTGAATGATGAACGGCTGAAGGGCATCGAATTATACGTAGCCACGGGCAAACAGAAACATAGTGAAGCGGACGGTGAACGACCGCCTGGCGCAAAACTACCAGGGACTTCACCGCGGGAGAAGATGAAGCAGAAACTGGCGAGCGAAGCGGGACGGGACATCTATCGGATGCGGAAAGCGATCGTGGAACCGGTGTTCGGACAGATCTAAGGAATGGCGGCGATTTTCCCGATTCAGTTTCCGGGGAGAAAGCAAAGTGCGAGCGGAATGGAAGTTGATCTGCCTGACGCACAATCTGCTCAAGCTGTTCCGGTCGGGTTGGTTGTTCCGTACTGCCTGAGAAGCGAAATCGCCCCGCCGAGACCCTTCAGCTGCCTTTGAGAAAGAACCTGGCCACCTACGCAGCGTCGAAAGCCCTTCTTATCGGGAGATGTTGCACGAATCAAGACGCTGCATCGTGCGCGTGCTGGTTTTGCCTCCTTCTTCTCTCCGACAGACTCCTAGTCTCGTGTTGCCTCTCTCACGATCCGAACAGCGGCTTTGGGCCCAGCCTAGTCTTCAGTGGTTGCTTCCCTGACGATCCTAGCGGCAGTTTGGCTGGCATCTTCCTTGTAGGCAGTTAGCTTGTTCATGGCAACTGTGCGAATAGGGTCGCCCAGTGATTTCTGCTTTGATACATCGAACTTCTCAATATCCGCCGTTTGCCCGTCTAGGGACACTCCGACAACCCTGTACACTCCGACCAGTCCCTCTGGTACTACGATCTGCCCAACTTTTATCTGTGCTCTTGCCATGCCGATAGTTTCCCACAGGCCAGACCCGATTGCTAGACCTATGGATTTCAAACTGGACCACTACCGGTTATTCAAGAAGTCTTCACCGCAGTTGGAGTTTACTTTTGCTCGGTAGCTTCTCTCACGATCCGAGCAGCGTTCTGGCTTTCGTCAAGATAGGAAAGGGTCGTCCACGACGCTCTTTGGACTATCGGAGGGGTAGTCGTGGTTTGTACTAGAGCCGTCTTTGTGCTTGCGTCAACTCCAACCACTACGAACCTGCCATTCACCCCTTCAACTGTCACGGTATCGTTCGTTCTCGGGATGTAGCGCGGTTTTGCCATGCCCCACAGTTTCCCACAGGCCGGAGCCGATTGCTACCCCTGTGAGTTGCAGATTGCACCGCTTCCCCTGGTTCGTGATAACTGTACCTTCACAGCCAACCGCGGTATCATTCTCGTGACCTTGAATAGAGAGCCTCAATGCCTCGCCAACCGAGCAATCAGCTCTGGTCGAGCGGTCGACCTGCCCAGATTCGAGCACGAGGTCCTACCGGATTTGATGAGGAGGTCCGACGACTCGGATTGGATGAGCAAACATCCTCACGCGAGTTGAAGAAGTGGTGCGAACTCAACAAGAATCGGTGCTACATCCCCGAATCGCTGCTGAAGCACTGGGGGATGTCGGTGGATCCGGACACGGCGTGAACGCATTCTCCACCAGCTTCGCGTAAGGCAAGTTCCCCGCCAGTACCGTCCTTCGCACCGTCATCCCGAACAGATCAGAACTCTTCTAGGGATTACGCGGCTCGGTTCATCTCCGTGCACTTCCGACAGGAGCATTTGAAATCTGGCTTTTCGGGAATTGCGGTGTGGCCGCACTCCAAGCACAGGAACCATCCTTCAGGGCGAGGCAACATTGGCTCGAAATCCCCACCCAGCACGCAATATGGACATCGAACAATTTCGTCAGCCATTTTGAGCCATCCGCTCTTTCGCTCTCGGATTAGTCCGGCAATTCGATCCGATCCGGATGCTTCTTTTCCCGCTCGTGCTCTTCCGCAAGAACCTTTTCGAGCCAATGTGCTTGGCGGTCAGCGACCGACTTATCCGCGGAGGCCGACGGATGACAGATGACGAACTCCTCACCGCAAGCGTCGCACCGGAGGGCGCCCATTTCCTGGAAACCAGCGGGCTCCTTATCTCGCGTCTGACCCTTGCTTATTGCCACTGCTTTCATCTACTGAACTGTTCCGATCTCATTCATTTGCCAACAAGCCAGCTCAAGGCTTCCTGCCGGCTTTTGAAAGTTGGAAACTCGCGCCGAGAGAAGTCCTTTAGATTCTCCCCCAATACTTCTGAGAGATTCCCTCCTCCTACCAAAGCGGATTTGTTGATGTAGGGCTTATCGAATACTGCGGTTTCCTTTATGGTCCGGATGGCGTCCTGATCCAATGAGGCCCCAGTGAAATCGGAAAGCACCAGGACCGACCCGCGCGGTTGAGTGATCACGTAGTCGGGAACTGCTCGCGCGATCTTTTCGACCTCACCGGAGGGGCAGTGGGAGAAGTCGACCAAAAGAATCTGTTTCTGCTGATGGCTGATGAAATGGATTCGTTCATTCACGACCTGAAACCTTCTTTGCTTTGCGTCTGGCTTTCGCCGCTGCCTTGGACGCTTCGATTTCGCTTTCCCTGTTCTAGGTCTCTGTGTCGCGCGACAACTTACCCTTCTGTTTGGCCCAGCGGACCTTCGCCGCCTTACTGGCGCTTTCCTTTCGTTGCTCGGCCGTGAGCTTCTTGGCACGAGCCTTACCGCCTTGCTTCCCGAACTTTGCGAAGTACTTTGTTAATTCTTTTCGGTTCACAGGCAAAGAGTACCACACATGCGTAAGGGCTACGCATTTTATTCTTGACATGCGTAGGGGGTACGCATACAATCCCGATTGTTTAGGGAATCAAATCGGCTAGGAGGCAACAAATGGCTAAGAAAAACGCGACCACAGTTTCGGTTATGCCAGTTCGGAACGACCCTGACGCACGGCTCTTGCAGCAGATCTTTCGTATGACAACGGAAGAGTATTTATTTCTAAAGTTCCTCGCTTCTGCAGCCCGGCCATCTGATTGCACTGCGAGGCAGCGTCTCCTGTTCCGAAAGTTACAAGAATCCTGCAGAGTGGAGGTCATTGAATATCCGTGCCTCGACGGTCCACGCTGGGTGCTCTCCACATCAGGTGAGGCGATCTTCGATGGCGCCGCTCGTCTCCTCCCTGGGATTACGAGCGGTCCGGCTAAGATACTGCAATTCCCGTCGCTTCGATAAGGAGTGGTCACATGACGTTTCCATCTACAAAGCGAATCGCCTTATACGCTAGAGTGTCGACCTCGAAGTGTGAGAAATGCGGAAAGCGGAAGTCTGAACATGAAGCGGTCGACCACGAGTACAGGGGCCAGGATTCCGAGGTCCAACTCCGCGAACTGAGGGAATACGTAGAGCTGCGCGGATGGCAAATTACCGAAATCTATACCGATAGCGTTTCTGGCACGAAGAACTCTCGGCCGGGACTTGACAAGTTGATGGTCGACGCTGCACGACGGCGCTTCGATGTGCTCGTCGTGTGGCGTTTTGATCGTTTTGCCCGTTCGGTATCCCACTTACTCAGGGCGCTTGAGCAATTCCAGGCGCTGGGGATTGATTTTGTATCCCTTTCGGAGAACGTCGATACCAGTACACCGACGGGAAAGATGATCTTCACCGTTCTTGGCGCCGTGGCAGAACTAGAACGCAGTTTGATCGTCGAACGGGTCAAGGCCGGCATTCGCAATGCCCGGGCAAAAGGGAAAAAGCTAGGACGCCCAAGGGCCGATGTCCGAGAATCCGAGATCGAAGGTCTTCGTGCATCCGGGGCTTCCTGGCGGGCAATCGCCAAAGAGATGGGGGTTGGGGTCGGAACGGTCCACCGAATCGGACAGCGGCGTTCCAAAAACGTCTGCGGGGCCTTTTCCGAACGGCAGTCCGGAGGTGCTTTATGTCCAAGCGAACTGCCAACCTGATTGTTATTTCCTCCCACGCGGTAGCTTCCCCCATCGTGCACTGTGCGCCTCAATTGGCTTGCGTCAATCGGAAAATCGCGGAGAGGGTGACGAACTCCTCAAATGCCCACGTGTATTCGATCTTCGCCGAGGCAGCGTTTCTGGCGGGGAAAGCCATAGAGGCAGCAACGGAGCTGCAACGAATGCCCGGCATGTCTGCGGAGGCCTTTGCTGAAACGCTGGACTTTTGGCGCCGCGTCCGCGACCACGCCGGAACTGCCGCCCTTGATTCGCTCGGAGGAAACAGCACGCTCGCGGAGGCACTGGTCACATTCCGATTGCTCCACCAGCAACTTGGCTCTCGCGTCGCCAAAGCAGCGCGACCGCAAAGATGAACCAGCTCGCTTGTTCGAAGATCACGATTCCACACTCATTGGGAGAACGCCCGTCCCGCCCCCTGCCGGGTGATCCCGTGCGCCATACGACGATTGTGCCCTGCATAAGGTCTTCGGGGTATGGCTAATGGTGGGTCGAGGCGGTAGTTTAATCTTATAAGCGGTCCGCTCCCGCATACTCTGGCAGGAAGGACCTGCTTGATACGTATTTTTCTAGTCGACGACAATGCGAGAATTAGAGCCAATCTCCGAGCTGTGCTCGAACAGGTGGCGGAATGGGTTGTCGTGGGTGAAGCCGCCAATGGCCGTAAAGCCGTCGAGACGTGGCGCGAGAGCGCGCCGGACGTCACGGTGATGGATTTCTTGATGCCAGAAATGAACGGTCTGGAAGCGGCTCGGCGACTGTCGAAGCGATACCCTGAAGTCCCGATTCTTATGGTCACGACGGATCCTTCACGACAATTGGGGGAAGAGGCCAAAAGAGCTGGCATAAGGGGTCTCTGTGCGAAATGCGATGTTCGTTCCCTGTTGAAGGCAGTGGAAGCGTTGCTTAGGGGACAAACCTATTTCCATTGGGACTTCGCCGCGGCCTAACTTTCTTTCGACGGTGTTCGCTCGCCACCGCTCCCCGGGCAGAATCGCGCTCCCCACGGTCATCTGTTTTCGTTAACAAGGCCCAAGACGATGACAGCGCGTAGTCGTCCAGCGCTAGCATTCGGTCGCTGGAGTTTGGATTTCCCAGGTCTTTCTGCCGGCATCCCCGCGCAGCAAAGACTTGACGAGGAGGTATCCTTCTCCGGTAGGTAGCGGACATTGGAACTATTGGAGGAGGGCAAGAGTTCTACAGGTCTTGCTGATGATCTCGCGTTGGACAGGATTCAGTTCCACAAATTCAAATCCGTAGCGATAGTCCGAGCGGCTGCGCACAATTGCGTCCACGCTAAGCGGCCTGCTCACAACTGGCACCGGAAATTTGAGAGTGACAGCCGTGCCTGCGGGCCATCCGGTCACGAATAAACCAGCCATTCCGGCCTTACTGATGTTTAGGGATCGGCCTCGCATGACCCGCTGGTCCCCGGCTCCGACAGTGGCAACGTCGACCTCCGTATCGATCTCATACCGCGGGAATCGGCGCCCGTCAATCGCGCCGTTGGTATCTGCGGGGCAATTCATCGAAGTCGAAGTCCATCTTTTCTTACGCCCGACGGACTTGACCAGTTTTTGCTGAAACGTTACGAAAACCGAACAGACCGCATAATACCAGCCGTTCCGAAAACCCCTCGAAAGCAGTAATCGCAAGTCATTGTTTCTAGATGACCGCCAGCTGTAGTTCCTGGCGTTCCGAAAAGAACTGTTTTTCGAACGCAGGGCCTCTATGGCCGCCCAAATGGCCGTAGTCGGCGTGGGTATTTCCCAAAAGGTATTGTCAGAAACGCTGTCTGTCCCTAAGTCTAACGGTCGCATTTGGCGACATGGGCGGCGCGACGGGACAGGACTCACACCCATAAGTTGCCGTAATGCTCGCGCACCGAAAAGAAAGGCCGACGTTGAACCGTCGACCTGAAAACAGGCTGCTACCAAAATTCTTACTTACTGCAAGTATCGCTAACCATCTTGAGGGTTGTAACTCGCAGATCACCGTACTCCTCTTTGCTGGATGCCTTCTCAACCCGTCCCTCTTTTTGTTCTTTATTCTCTTCTGCTTTTGTTTCGCGGGCAGCGGAACCAGCGACCGTCACCTGGTGGCCGACATGCTGGTCAAGCTTAACGCTAATGCTCCTCAGGCCCCAGATCTTGCCGTCTTCGCTGACGATGGAAAATTCGCCCGGCTCGTCGCCTTTTTGCAAGCACCCGGTTACGGTCTTGGTATGACCCCTGAGTTTCTGATTTGCTTCAGCTTTGCCTGCGGCTACGGCTTGGCCTTTTGCTCCGCGAATTTCCGCAAGGAACGACCGGGCTGCAGACGGAACTGGCACTTTGCCCAACAGCAAAGCCCGAGTAGTGACGTTAGGTCCATATATCGCTTGCCGGGAATCATTGTCTTGACGGAGCGATGCACCTTCCAATGTGAGCCCGGCGAACGCACCTTTGGCGCGGGAGTAGGTCAGGATCTCTGTATCCATCTTCCAATCTGTACCGGCCTCGGCATGTCGTCCCACTGGACCCGCTGCTGCCGAAGCGTCCCCTCCAACTTGGAAATTACTGGAGAGCAGCCTTTGCATACCTTTTTCATTCTGAATGATCATTACCACGTCCACAGCTTCGACACCGATCTGCAACCCCCAGCTTCCGCCGGAAATCGTGATGAACGCTGGCGCACTCCAGCCATTCGCCGTGCGGCAGGTGGCTACGCCTTTGCCTCCTTTGGCTCCGAAGACAAAGCCGCCTTTGACCATGTGCGGCACAACGGTTATGCATTTGGCGTGCTCCAACACTTCTTCCGGGATTCCCTTGTCGGGCATTCCTATAATTTCGTGCATCACCTGTTTGGCGCTGTCCAGCCGGTCGGTGGCATCTTCCCGCGCCGACGCTGCCCAGCCCAGCGTGCCGAGACTCAACATCGCAAGTACGAACATTACTTTTTTCATGGGACAGCCTCATTTCTGTACCAGTGCGCCAGCCTTGCTTTCGTGCTGTGCGTGCACTCGCACGCAGATCCGCACAGATATGCTGGGCGCACCTGGACGGTTTTGACCGTAACAAATCAGGATTCAGGAGGTCTGAGCAATAATGCTCACCTCATGTACCCCGATTAACCGGAGACGGCACAATGCAACGCCGAAAGAAATTGCATACCTGGAAGGCCATAGACACGGATTTACAATGAAAACATGCCGAAAAGCATGTATGACATGGACGAACAGGAACTTGGAGCTCTGATTGAAAAACTCAGTGAGACTGTGGAGCGCCTAGCGCACGAAAGGCCAGGCTCTGGCGAATACAATCACGAATCCGGAGTGCTAAAAGATGCTAGGTTACTACTCGCCGACAGGCGGAAAAAGAAGGAAGTTCGGACTGATGTAAAGTTCTAGAAAAAGAAAAAGCAACCGATGCCAGTCGAACTGCACCACTACTGGGAGTTGAAATTCTATTGAAGAAAACTCTGGAAGGCACCCCGATTCGTATCCGGCCTCAAGAAATGTTGTAGCGATGGCGCGGGTACACGGCTTCGGCATGCTGCTGGCAGACGCAGCGGCGGTGGTGGGGATGCAGGTGGATGTTGAAGTCAACTTCCATCTTTACTAGCGTAGCAGTCGTGTTCTTCCGTTCGTGCGCCTAGCACTTCTGCAGACAGCAGGCGACCTCGAATCACACTCGCAAACGCGGTGTTAGGATTACTAGAAGCAGGTGCTTCATGGGCCCCGTCTACGGTCTTCATGTTCTTGAGAACTGCCTCACGTGCCCGGCGAGAAAAGAACATTTCTTCTGTAATCTCTCCGTTGGCGCCCTACAACGCCTCAACGAAATCAAAGCAGCCGCCATTTATCCAAAGCGAGCTGTGCTCTTCATGGAAGGGCAACAACCGCGTGGCGTCTTTGTGCTCTGCGCGGGACACGCCAAGCTTTCCACCTCTTCCTTCGCAGGCAAAACGATCATCACGAAAGTATCCGAGTTGGGAGACGTTCTCGGCCTGAATGCGGTCGTTGCCAACCGTCCTTACGAAGTTACCGCCGAAATGACGGAGCCTGGACAGGCCAATTTCATCCCCCACGATTCCTTGCTGCAATTCCGGCAAGACCACGGGGAAGTGGCCTTGCGCGTCGCCGAACAGTTGAGCCGCGACTACTACACCGCCTACGAGGAGATCCGCATTCTCGGTCTGACCCGTTCACCGTCGGAAAAGTTCGCCAAGCTCCTGCTTTCTTGGTGGACCAAGACCGCGCAGAACGACCGTGCCATGCAGGTCAAGCTCACGCTGCACCACGAGGACATTGCGGAGATCCTCGACACCACCCGAGAGACTGTCAGCCGCCTGTTTTCTAAATTTAGGAAGAAACAGTTGCTGCAGCTCAAGGGGAAGACCCTCGTGATCCGCAACCGGCGGGCCCTAGAAAAGATCGCGCCCAGATGGGATTCCTGAGGTTGTGTAATCAGCTTTGTTTCCACACTCCAAAGCGTGATCTGTGAAGGCGTGCCGGATCGGTTTCCTTCATTATCTGCTGTAAGAGTTGCCCTAGGCGCGTACTCGAATCCGCGAGAGGGTCCGACATGGAGTACCCCAACGAAAGCGATGCGAAGCATCACATCTCAATTTGCGCCGGAGCGCTGTGACGGAGATCACAACCGGGTCAATGAGGTGAAGTCGAGGGGTGGCGCGACGGTTTAGGTGCGGCCTAGCCGAGACCGGCCCTTTCGTTTGCCGGTGCCCTGTTAACGCCAGCGAACGCGAAACACGCGCCTCCCGATGGAGTTTACTTGCTGTCTCGCAGTAAGGCCGAATCTGCAATCCTGTCCGAGAAGTACACGAGCGCCACCACGTTGCGGGGTACGAAAATGGCTTTGGTCTCATTCGGTCCGACGATGTAAAGACCGCCGTCGGATTCATCAACTAATTGGGCCGACACCGCCTGACTTTGCTCATAGCTTTGCGGGATGCCTTCAATGTGGGATCGTGCCAGGGTTTCACGAACGAATTGGAGTGGTGCAAACGCGATCAACGAGGGCGGGTTATTGAGCGGGGGCGTGTGCGCGTGAAGACCGGCCAGCGGCCCCCCTGCACCAGTTTTCCGACCAGTGTATGGAGCCTACGGCCTGACACGTGGAAATAGCACTGAAGAAGCGCCGCCCCCGAGGCCAACACGCTGGGAAATACCAAACGAAATCCTAGCACTCCACACGACCGTTGCCGCAAACAGGCCATTACACTCAAGTGCCCAGCGCAAGCCAGATGAGTGTAATGGGGATTTTTCACCACTTGAGACAATTGCCCAAGCGGTTTCGCGGCTCTGGATAGCTTCCGAGTGGCCGAATTTGGGTAGAAGAGTAGAATGTCTCCGAGGGTTTCCATGAAAGCGATCTCACTCGTAGCTTTGGCCACCCTTTTCCTCTCATTCCCCGCAGCCGCGCAAACTCAGCCTGTGACGGCGTCCAGCGAACTACAACTGGGGGTGGAAGCTCATTATTCTGCGTTGACCAACGCCATGCCGTCAGCTTCCCAAGCTGACAAGACCATCCACTACGAGGAAGCAATTAAGCACTTTCAGAAGGCGATTGAGTTAGATCCAAGCCTGCTCGACGCCCGACAGTATCTGGAAACAACTCTTCTCCAGTTCGGCCTCTTCTATCAGTTGCGAAACCGTCTGCCCGAAGCGGAACACCAGTTCAAACACGCCATCGACGTGGATCCGAAGAGTTCTGAGCCCCGCGCCTCGCTCGTTAGCGTGCTGATGCAGGAAGGCAAGCAAGCGCAGGCCGAATCCGTCATGCGACAAGCCAAGAAAGATCTCTCCCATGAGGAAGGCTACCGCCTGCTCGGCGACTTCTATTTCTCCACCGGCGATCTCGATAAGGCTACCAATGAGTACACTTCGCTCTACCGCGATCATCCCGATGACATTGCGGTCAGGAAGAACTATATTCAGCTTCTGATCTGCAAAAACCGCCTCGACGAAGCTACCATAATCGACAACGAGATCCTCAAGGCCAACGCTGACGACGTGGATGCCCTCGTCTACAAGGCTCAAGTGCAAATCCGCAAGAAAGATGCCAGCAGCGCCATCGACTCTCTGCAAAGCGCGCTCCGCAATGATCCTGACAACGCTGTAGCCCACTACTACTTGGGAAGTGCCTTCGACCAACAGCATAATGAAGCCCGCGCCGAGTCTGAGTGGCGCGAAGCACTCCGCTTGCGTCCCGACATGACGGATGCAAAGCGTGCTTTGGCCGCCGCGGCCCTCAAGTTGAACCGCAGTGACCCGAGCCGGAATTAGCTCCTGCGGCCATCGATGCGGTGCAAAAATGGCGCTACCCGGCCCTACCTGCTGATGGGCGAGCCAGTAGACGTCCAGACTCAAATCCAGGTGAATTTCCAGCTCCGCTAAACCCGTCCGGCTCAGCCAAGCCACAAATGGAAAGCCAAGGCTTGGAAGAAGACGAGTCTTGGATTGTTGACGAAAACAGGCGATAACGCAACTTTGCGCCTTTTGTTCGCCAGACAGGCGAAAGGAAAGCGCAAGCTTGTGCTATGGGGATATTACGCCAATAAGGCCTTAGAAAATCAGACCCGTTGAGCGAAATGAAGCTGACCGCGGCCTTCCACAAGTACTTCATCTCGGTATATGAAGGACATGGTCGGCAGTACATGTTCGGCGGTAGTCCATCTGGAATCTGACACTATCCCACTGTAACTTGTCGTTCCTGCCTCATCCCCCGCAAAATGGAAAACCCATGAGACGAGTCGCGTACTGCGCCATCGTATTGTTTTTTCTTTTACACTCGCTGACCCCTTTCCCGGCACAAGCCCAAGTATCCGTGACCACGCACCACAACGACGTCAGCCGTACCGGACAGAATCTCAACGAGACGGTCCTGAATACTTCCAACGTCAACTTGAACCAGTTCGGCAAACTCTTCGCTTGTCCAGTGGACGGCCAGATCTACGCTCAGCCTCTCTACGTTGCGCAGGTGACGATATCCTCTACCACCCATAACGTCGTTTACGTGGCTACTGAAAATAACAGCGTCTATGCATTCGATGCTGATAACGGGACGCAGCTTTGGCACGTCAACCTCGGGACACCCGTGCCGAGTTCGAACATTTCGTCCACGTATAAGGATTTGACCCCGGTAATCGGCATCACCGGCACTCCGGTGATCGATCCTGCCAGCAGCACGCTTTACCTAGTGGCCAAGACGAAGGACACGAGCAATAACACCTACCATCAGAATCTGCATGCGCTCGATATCACTACGGGAGTCGAAAAGCCCGGGAGCCCAGTGGAGATCACTGCCAGCGTATCGGGCAGCGGTTCAGGATCCAGTGGAGGCACAATTGCATTTCAACCGCTGTACCAACTGAATCGTCCTGGATTGCTTCTGTTGAACGGCATGATCTACATCGCATTCGGGTCCCACGGAGACATCGGTCCTTATCACGGGTGGGTGCTTGGCTACAACGCGTCCACGTTAGAGCAAACGGCCGTGTTCAATTCGACGCCCAACGGCAGTGAAGCAGCCATCTGGCAGGGTGGGCAAGGTCTTGTCGCCGATGCCGCCAACATCTATTTCATGACGGGCAACGGCAGCTTTGATGCCAATACTGGCGGAACTGGGTACGGCGACAGCGTGGTCAAGTTGGGGACTTTGACCGGGCTTTCGGTCAGTGACTACTTCACACCCGATAATCAGGGTGCCCTCAACCAGAGTGACCTCGACCTCGGCTCGGGCGGGCCGATCCTGCTGCCTGAGACCACTTCGATCGTGGGCGGCGGCAAGGACGGCATTCTTCGCCTGATCGATACCGCCGGCATGGGTGAATACAATTCAGTTTTCGATGCGGACCTCCAGGAATTTCAGGCGACCAGCGGCAAGATCATGATCGGCCCGATTTACTGGAACAGCCCCAAGAACGGTCCCGTTCTGTATCTCTGGGGACCGGGTGATTACTTGAAGGCCTTTGAGTTCTTGAACGGATCCTTTCAAACTACACCCATATCTCAGAGCTCAATGATAAGCCCATCGGGAAATTCCAATGCCGCTGCCTTGTCGCTGTCCGCCAACGCAAGCACATCGGGCACCGGAATTGTGTGGGCTTCTGTCTCCTACTCCGGCGATTCTAATCAGCAGACGGTGCCGGGAATCCTTCGCGCTTTCGACGCGACTAACCTGACCACGGAACTGTGGGACAGCAAACAGAATGTCGCCCGAGACGATGTAGGGAACTACGCAAAGTTTGCTCCCCCGACCATCGCGAGCGGCAAAGTGTACTTGGCTACCTTCTCCAATCAACTGCTGGTCTACGGGTTGCTGCCGCCACCGGTCCTTTCGCTGATCTCGGTCTCGCCCACGTCGGGCCGAACAGCGGGTGGGACGGCCGTGACTATAAAAGGGAATGGATTTCAGTCAGGGGCAACGGTGGCCTTCGGGGGAAATGCAGCGACAAACGTGAACGTTGTGAGCACCACCTCAATTGCCGCTACCACTCCGCCGCACGCAGCGGGAACAGTGAATGTCACGGTAACCAATCCTAACGGGCAGAGTGCCACATTATTGAAGGCCTACACTTATAAAAAGAGAAAATGAACACTAAATCCGCCGTAAGCTCTCGCGGGTGCCCCATCTTTAGCTGCGCCTTTTGCGGCAAAATGGGGATTTTGATTTTGCTCACGCTGAGCCGATCGGCACAATGCCAACCCAGCTAATCAGGTCAAGGGTTGGGATAGAACCCGGACGCGTTTGCTTTAGGCGGAGGGGTACCACTCTCACCCTTTCGGTTGCGAGGTGGGTTCGCAATTCCGCCATGGCCACGTTTCCCGAGGCCCCCCTATAATGCCGGACGGCCGAATTTCCCAGGTCCGGTTTGAAGCCTTGGCATCTCGTCCGGGAGCCTTCCCATTCGCCACGAGGTTCAAGCGCTGGTGCGCATACGCCCCGACTGCGAATGGTTTGCTCACAGCTTAGTTCCATCTCATGCGTACGGCTCCTGTCGGCGCTGTGTCCGACCACCGCGCTGAAAATGGAACCACCAAGTGCCCAGAGTCCCTTTGCCTGATGTTGGCGTTACCTTTATCAGGGAGACGTGTACCGCCTCCTGCGAGGTCATTACTCCCCGGTCATGGCTCCTACAGACTCATTCGTCAATCCCGCTCGGCTCTCCCCTCCTTCGGCCTAAGCCTCGTTCGAAGAGTCTCTGCAGGTTGCTGCCAGCCCCTGCTGCCGGCGGGTGTCCCTGGCCAAGACAGCGAGAGCCTACTTTGCCGAGCGCAGACCGAGAGCTCACGCTCGGAGTTATGGGCAAAGTCCCCGCTAATGCCGTCTTCCTGCATCGTGGCGTCATCAGGCTCGATCCGCACACGAACCTTATGCTGGCCGGAACGCACTGGAATTATCTCCGACAAGCTGCCCTGCACGGAGTCGGTGGGAATCAAGCCAAATCTCTTTTTTGTGGAACCGGCGACTTTACCAGAATAGGCGAGGTCGCCATCCACCCAGACCAGGAACTGCGCGTTGTGGAAGCCGTGCTGCAGCTTCAAGTGCAGGCTGGCATCCTTTGCAGTCAACGCGGTATGCACCGCCATGAGCAGGGCGGCGACCAAGAACAACCCAAGTACAACCCGAGCCTTGACAGGTACACGTGCGGCCCACTGGCGTGCGTGTTGGCAGAACAACGCCGTCTTGGCGCGAAGCTGTGCTATGTGTTCCCGGTTTAAACAGCAACGTCCTAGCGTGAGTTGTTCCTCAACACAGTCAAGGAGACAGTTTCCCCGGCGCTCCTTCGCGTCGATCATCGCCACACGGCACAAGGGAACAAACGGTACGCCGGCACAATCAGCTCAGCGGGGATGTGCGCCCGGCGCACTGTGGGTAATTTCGACGGGAGCAACCGGTCCGGTGGTCTGGGCTGTCTTTTTGCGAGGAAGCCCCCTGCGGCAAAGACGACAGTATTTTTGAGCTCGCGCTCGGCGCCTTTCAATTTTGTCCTGGCGTCTACATTCGTCGGAGCAAAAACACGATCCCCGCGCGACCCGTTTTTCTGAGATTTGGGATCTGCAGCGAACACAAAAGCGGTCAATTTGTGACATAGAGTTTCTCTGGAAGCCCAGGAAATCTGGAATCTACGTCCTTTCTTTCAAGAACCGAACTGGCGAAGAACAGCACTGGTGAGAACTGCGGAAATTTCGCTTATCCGTATTCCCCATCTTCCCGCTCGTCTGGTTGGGGTCGGATACCGTCCGGGAGCTTGCTGGGATCGAACGGCGTCGGCGCCGCGACCGGCGCAGCATTAGGAACCGACGCCGCAGGTGGACCGTACATCCTGGCCATTCTTTGCCCGATGGTCGCGCCAATCCCTTGCCCTAGGGTAGGCCGCTCGTCGGGTGTGGGCTGTGCATTTTCATCCCGCCTGAGTCACGGGAGAGAGGTGAGCCAGGGAAGCGCCGGCAGAGAGGGCGCCGGCGGAAGAGTTGGCAATTGTAACCACTTGGGGAGAGCTTTCGGATCGAAGTCAAACGCCATATAGCTAATCCCCCTTTTTCTGCTCAGCCTTGTTGCGTCTGGGTTGTGAATTTTGCGGAGCTTTACCGGCACCTGCTCGAAGGCGATGGGTTTTGCGGATATTACGAGACAGGTTCACTAATAAGCCCACGAATTGGCAGTGTCCAATTCGTGTCCAACAATTGTTCCGTTGGCTTCCGTTGCGGTACTTTCGTTGCCACCCGAGTCCCGCAAGTGTTTGAAAAGGTTGAGTGGGGGTAGGTTCGAATCCTATAGCGCCCACCATCTGACTTAATCTTCCGGCTGGACGTCCTGGCGGCCTTCCGATACTTTTCTGGTTCTTGACCTGCGCGGTGTTGGAAGCCCGGGTTTGGGATCACTCCAACTGCGGATAGAATAAACTGTGCAGATAAGGGCGCGTAGCTCAAACGGATAGAGCATCGGATTTCTAATCCGGCGGTTGCAGG
>OCZU010000255.1_pt1 | contig 38423 bp, 35 predicted proteins | sample 1539001 | NCBI WGS metagenome assembly OCZU01 (sample SAMEA3539306, study PRJEB22396) | soil metagenome | biome: tundra; feature: field; material: soil | place: USA | collected 2010-05 | depth 0.15 m | reverse complement strand
ACGTAACTGCCGAGAAAATTTTTTGCCGTGACCGCCATGCCTTTGATGATTTGTTCGCCTAACATAAAAATTATCGGTCCACCTCGCCCAGCACAATGTCCACGCTGCCGAGAATAATGACGATGTCGCCCACGGTGTGGCCAAGGCACATATCTTCGAGAATGGTCAGGTTGACAAAACTCGGCGGGCGCACGCGGTAACGATACGGATTCGGCGAACCATTGCTGATGAGATAAAAGCCGAGTTCGCCTTTCGGGGCTTCGATGCGGCCGTAAGCTTCGCCCGCTTTCGGACGGAACCCGCGAAGCCTGGCCTTGGGATCGACAATCGGGCCGGCGGGAATTTTAGGCAACGCCTGCTGTAGAATTTTCACGGACTCGCGCATTTCCAGCACGCGCATCATGTAACGGTCATAGACATCGCCGTGCTCGCCGAGCGGAACCTTGAACTCGAAACGGTCGTAGATGCCGTATTTGTCCACCTTGCGGATGTCGTAATTGACGCCCGACGCGCGCAGCATCGGGCCCGTGATGGAGGCGCTGACGGCCAGTTCGCGCGACAGAAAGCCGACGTTTTGCGTGCGGGCCATCAGAATTTCGTTTTCGTTGAGCAACAATTCGAACTCGTCCAGGAATCCTGGAAATTCATCCACGACTTTCTTGACCAGCTCAAGCCAGCCGTCCGGCGCGTCGCAACGACAGCCGCCGAAGCGCATGAAGTTGCACATCATCCGCGCGCCGCTGATGGCTTCAAACAGGTCGAGAATTTTTTCACGCTCACGAAACGCATACATGAGCGGCGTGCCGGACGCGCCCATGTCCTGCGTCAGGAACCCGCAAAGCGAGGCGTGATTTTGGAGACGCGTCAACTCGGCGAGGATGACGCGCAAATATTCCGCGCGTTCGGGCACCTGCAACCCGGCGAGTTTCTCGACCGCAAGGGCGTAAGCCCAGTTGTTCGTCATCGAACAAAAGTAATCCAGCCGGTCGGTGTACGGCATCGAACCCAGATATGAAGTGCCTTCGCCGATTTTTTCGTGGTTGCGATGCAGATAGCCGAACACCGGCTTCAACTTCACCACGCGTTCGCCGTCGAGCACCACGTCCATGCGAAACACGCCATGAGTCGAGGGATGCTGCGGACCCATCGAGATTTCGAGCAACTCGCCGTCGCCGCTGGCGTCGCGTTTCGGCAGCAGCTCGAATTTCTTCGCGGGCGTTTCAACGATGACGCTCATGACTTCGCCTCCCGCGCCTGACGCTGCTTTGCTTTCTCCAAAACCTCGTCATGCGGCGTCGGCTCGTATTCGTAATCGTCCGGCTCGACGTAATCCTTGCGCATGGGAAAATCTTTGAACTCGTCCCACATCAGAATCCGGCGCAGATCGGGATGGCCGTCGAAGAAGATTCCGTAAAGGTCGAAAATCTCGCGCTCCTGAAATTCGCAGCCGCGCCAGACGGACGTGAGCGAAGGCAAATGATTTTTGTCCGCGCGATTTTCCGTACGCAAACGAAGGATCACCGGCCCGTGCTTTTTCTCCATTGAATAAAGGTGATAAACCGTTTCGAGATAGCCAGGGCGCAAAGTCTTTTTTATTTCCTCGACTTCCTTCTCCACGCCCTCCACGACTTTTTTGACCCTGACTTTTTCCGTCAGCTCGGTATCGAGCCAGTCAACACCCGTGACATTCGAGACATAATCGAAACGAAGGTCCGGATCGTCCCGGAGAAATTTTGCCACCGCCCAACCGTGCTCGCGATCCATGATAAACGAGCGCTGCGCCGACGGCGAATCGTTCGAAAGGATTTCCAGCTTCGCGCCGGTGACAGCGGACTCGATTCGCGATTTGATTTGTTCCAGCGTTTCCACAAGTCGAATTTTAGCGAACCAACGTTCGATGGCCAGCCTTGAATTAATTTTCCAATACGCCAACCAATTGCGGGGCCAGCGCCTCCAGGGCTTGTTGCATGGCGCGGTTATGCTCGGAGTAGCGCTCCGCCGGGAAGCGCCCGGAAGGCTCGTAAAGAGAATAGTTCAACCGCCAGCCGGAGTCGCTGGCTGAGGAGGAAAACTGACAGTCCACAAACTGGCTTTGAATACTTCGTACGGGGGTGGTCAGAGCCCTTGCCTTACAGTGAAGCGGCGCGTGTACTTCCATCGAAGCTTCGATCGTGAGAGGAATGGAAATCTCAAACGGCAGCGTGCGCTTTTCCACAATTTGATTCGGCAACAGTGAACGCTCAAAATTCAACGGCACGCTGCCGGAGATTTCCTTTCCCAAAGAATGAAATTGCCCGCGAACCAAATATTCCAGTTCAAATGATAATGGCGCGTGAGGATCATCAAGTCCTTTGATTTTGAAATCCGTGAGTTCGCTGGAGGCGCCGGCGAATTGGCTGGCCGCGTACGTGCGGCGGCTCGCCGGCGGCAGATCTCGATAATACTCGCGATACCATCCGGCGTGAACACCATTCAATTCCACCGTCTCATGCACCACCGCGTCGGTGCGGTTCGTGATTTGGATGACGCGGGAAAGTTTGATCACCGTCCCGTTTGCGGGATAAGCGGGAATTTCTTCAAAATGAGATTTTTCACCATCCAAAATCAGAGCGTCGCGTCCGGGCAGGCCGGCGTTGGAAAGCGTCGCGAGATCAAACGACTTGGCCGTGCAATCCAGAAAAACGTTCCCACCCGCCGCCGGCACCCAGACGACCATGTGATTGAACTGGTCGAGCGAGGGAAGATCCTCACGGATCGGGGCACTCAAATTTACCAGCGCGAGCGCCGCCGGGACTCCAGCGGCTTTGAGCATTTGTTGCGCGAGCACAGCGTGGTCTTTGCAATCGCCGTACCGGTTGCGCACCATGTCGGCGGGCGCTTGCGGCACGCGCGCCCGGCGGCCAAATTCAATTGCCTTGTAGGTGTAGTTGGTTTGAACGTAGTCCGCGATGGCGGAAATTGTTTGTGAGAGATTGGTCGCCTGCAAGGTGAGCCGCCGTGCCATTTGTTTTTGTTCGGCGGCCAGCTCAAGCCGGTCGCGAATGGTTTCCAGATAATTGGTCGCCAAATCCGTCCATCTTGCCGACGCGCTGCTCAAATACACCGCCGGAAAATATTCCGCGCCCGCTGGCAGCATCGGTTCCCAGCGGATGACCGGCGGCCCGGCTTTGCTCCACAACAACCCGCGCGGCAGAATTTTCGGTGCCAGGGGCGGAGCACTGGCGAAGCGAATCAAGTTTGTGTCGCCGGTAAAGTACAAATCCCGTTCTTGAATGGAAAATGCGCCGGCAAAAATGCACGGCAAAAAGGTGAATTCCTCCGGACGCCCAAACTCGCGACGCGTCAAGATCAACTCAATGTTGTAGCCGGGCTGCAAGCCGGGCACGGGAATATTCAACACCTTGCGATTGCCCGCCGCCGCACCGGAGCGATCATCCAAAACATAGAAATCCGAGATGCGCCCCGTGCTGACAAGCTCGCCCGCGGAGTCTTTCACCAGCAGTTCATTCACGTACACGTCCTCGTTTAGCGGACCGAAACTGATTTGAAACGAACTGAACGCGGAAACTCCGGCGGCAGAAATCACGCGCACGTTCGAGCGTTCGGTGGTTTTCAATTCGCCGCCTTTTTCAAAAGAAACCGCCGTGATTTGACGCGTGTAGAACGCGCCTTCATCGCGACCGAAATTCACCGGCGGTTCGGGCAGTGGCCGCGTCAGTTCCTCCGGCAGGTCCACCGGCGAAATGGCTTCGCGGATTTGCGCGCTTGAACCTTCACCGAGAATCGCCGAAACCATCAGCACGTACTGACGCGCGTCGGAATCCGCGGGTGTTTCCTTGAGAACGTTCTCGAAAGATTCTTTGGCTTCGCGATACCATTTCAACGCTAACTGCGCCCTGCCCTTCAACATCCACGCCGCCGTCGTTGGCCCGGCCTCCTTGGACATTTCGTCGCTGATCTTCAGCGTTTCAGCGGGCTTGCCGGACAGAATAAAAGCGTCACCCAGCGCATAGGCGATGCCGGCGTGGAACGGATTCTTTTTGTGTTGCTCCTGCAACAGCGTGGCAGCGTCGTCGAACCGCTTCAATTGTTTGAGCAACGCGGCCTGCGTGAGGCGAAGTGACGGCGAATCCTGCTTTTTCAAATATTCCTCCACTTCGGCCAGCGCCTTTTTCGACTGTTGGGTTTGCCCCAGCAAACTCATGTATTCGCGGAAATGGTCTTCCGAATTGAAGCCGCCCGAGAAAAGTTTGGCGTAGTTCGCGATGGCGAGATCAGTATCACCCAATCGGCCTTGCAGAAACGCGCGGTCGGCGGCGAGCGCGGGTTGCGCATCCACAAAGTCCGGGCGCTGCTCCAGCGCGTCCAGAGCTTTGCGCAGATGGCCGGCGCGAATGCAGGCTTCCGCGAGATTCGCCAGATAAAATGCGTTTGTGCCCGTGTCATCGAGCTGGATCGCTCCTTGAAAGAATCGCTCGCTCCGGTCAAAGCGTTGTTCGTTGAAATAAGCCAGCCCGATTCCGTTCAACGCCATTCGTTCGGAGCGCTTTTCGCGGGGGCTCAAGCTTCCGGCATTCGGCGGCGGGCGCGGCGTATCCAGAAATTCCACGCGCGACAAGGCGTCGTCCATGATTTTTTCCTTTTGCGGAGTTTTGCTTTCCGCCCACGTGGCCGCCATCCAGGCAAAGCCGCCGCCGTGCAAGATCTTGAGTCGATAAGAATATTCCTTGCCGCTGGAGAGGGTTAGCGAAAACGCCGCGTCCACGCCTTCCAACCCGCGCTCCTGGATTTTGCGCGCGCTTTTCAGCGCGTCTTCACGCGTCAGCAAACTGGACAGCCCGCGATAAATCGCTTCGGGATCGGCCGGCAAATCGGCCAGAGAAACGGCCGTGACGCACAGCGCCCCATTTTGCCTGTGCATCGCACCGAATGAAGCCGGCGCACATTCCGTGTCCAGATTGCGCCACTGAATCCAATCGGAGTTCGCGCACCGCACGCGGTACGCGAAGTTGGTCGAAACAAAATCCTCGATGGCTTCTCCGCGCGCGAGGGACGGCATACGCCGATAATCCATCAAGGCCAGGCCGCTCATCAACTGGCGCGCTTCGTCCTTGATTTGTTGGCGATTCGGCTGATTTCCCCAAACCATCATCTGGTAAGCCCAGCCGTTGGTGGCGCAAAACCATTGGACATAAAAAGCCGAGTAGTCGCGCACCTTCGCCTCGGTGCAAACCTCCAAACCGCTCAAGCCCGAAAAATAGCACGGAAATTGTTCGACGACTCGCGACGATTCCGACACGCTTTGGATTCGCGTCCGTCCGATTTCAGCCAGGGATTCTGTCGTGTAATCGAGATTGCCTGTCGGCTCGGCGATGACAATGAAATACATTTCCGGATTGGCGCGGATGAACGAGAGTTTGGCGTACGGATTGACTTTTTTTGCGTCCGCCTGAACCCACGGCCGCCCCGGTGTCGTGAAACGGAAGTTCAATTCATCAAAGCTTAAAGTTTCCACGCGCGACGGCTGGTTTTTCGAATTCATCGCCCGCAAAAGCCCGCCCGCCATGGCTGCCGCGATAAACATGAAAAAAAGCCCGTTCAAAACGAGCGCCCAAATGGCCTGCGCACGGCCTTGGACAAATCGTTTCCGTGCGCTGGAAAATTCAACCAAGCCAACAATGGCAAGAACAACCGAAGCCACGATCAACCCCATCGCCAGCAACCCGACGAAGCCCAGCGCAACTCGATAGCCGGCGCTTTGAGTGGCTCCGCCGGCAACAATGTCCACAACAGTCGGCAACAAACAAGCAATCAAAAGTAACGCCAGTGCCCAGACACATTTGCTGCTCGTTGTCGGACGTTTGGAAATGGAAACGCACTTGAAAATCCCGAACAACAGCAGCACGACAACAAAAATTTGCCCGGTAACGCGACCTGCCGCGGTGGCGTCACTTGCGGCGAAGAATATGTTCATCGGTTGCTTCGGATCTGTGATCGAGCCTGTTTTCGACGACGAGGGAACATAGCCACAACACCGGTTTCCATTCTGGCCTGTTCGTTTTTTTGCGGTTCACCCTTCCATCCTTGCAGGAGAAATCCGGATTCAAATCAGCCGGCACGGTGCAAAATTGGTGCCTTCCACACCGCCGGATTGTTGGGCGGGACGAGATCATGTTCGCCAAACTGCGGCACGGGATACTCGCCGGAGATTTCGGCATTGAGATGGCGCGGGCGATTCGCGCCGGTGAGCTGTTGGGCGTCAATTTTTTCCTGCAGCGTCATGAAGGCGTGCAGCAATGCTTCGGGTCGCGGCGGACAGCCGGGGATATGGACATCCACGGGAATGTAGCGGTCAATCCCCTTGAGCACGTTGTAACCCTGCTTGAACGGGCCGCCGGAAATCGCGCACGCGCCCATGGCGATGACGTATTTCGGCTCGGACATCTGGTTGAAGAGGCGAACCACTTGTGGCGCCATTTTTTTGGTGACCGTCCCCGCCACGATCATCAAGTCCGCCTGTCGCGGCGACGGGCGAAAAACCTCCGCGCCAAACCGCGCGAGATCCCAGCGCGCCATGGAGGCGGCGATCATTTCAATGGCGCAGCACGCCAGCCCGAAACCGAGCGGCCAGATGGAATTCTTCCGGCCCCAGTTGTAAAGCTCTTCCAGGCTCGTCACGAAGACGCCCTGTTTCTGCAATTCACTTTTCAGTGCTTCATCCATTATTGTGAAGCAGTTGGGAGTTCGATGTTCTTCATTGATCGTGATGCGTAATGCGTGATGCGCGAATTATTTCCAATTCAGCACACCTTTCTTCCACGCCCAGACGAGACCTTCAACCAGCAGCAGCAGAAAAATCATCATCGCGACGAACGCGCCTTTGCCGAGGCCGGTGAACGCCACCGCGAACGGCAGCAAAAAAATCGTTTCCACGTCGAAGATCAGGAAGATGATCGCGTAAAGATAGTATTCCGATTTGAACTGGACCCACGCGTCGCCTTTCGATTCAAGGCCGCATTCGTAAATCGCATTTTTGTCCTGGCCGGGTTTGCGCGGCGAGAACTTTTTCGCCCACAGCCACGCCAAAGCCAGCGGCGTCAACGCGAAGGCGATGGCCGCAATCAGCAGCACGACGACCGGCAGATAGGAATTGTCGGCAACTGGCATAAATCAACATTGTTCCAATTTTCACAAGCACCGTACCAAGCGGAAATCTGCGAGTCAAGGAATGGGCAAGATTTGTGCGATAATGGCCAAATTATGGCAATTGCCGCTGGAATTCTCCCCGGCAATCAGACTTTTCACCTGCCGGAACAGCAAGGCTGTTTCCGCGGTTTACTTTGGCTTGTGACGATGCAGCCCAACTTCTTTGGCGATGTCATCGAATTCTTCGCGGCTGACTTCCTCCAGTTGCTTGCCCTTGGCCGCGAGTTTTTCATTGACCTTGAGAACTTTCTCCGTCATCAACTCATGCGTTTCTTCCGTGCCGCCAACCAACGCGAAATTCGACCCGGTCGTGACGCGCTTGTGTCCGTCGGAATCGAGGCCGACCCCGACCATCACCGCCTTGCGCCGGGGCTTTTTGTTTTTCGCATTCGCCATGGGACGAAGCTAGGATTTCAACCTCCCAAGGTCAAGGCGCGGTTGGCAAGCGCATATGGATTATGGAGGGTAGGAAACGAGTCGCCCCTCTCTCCGGCTCTCCACCCGTTCCTCGCGGGGTGAAAGAGTCGCCGCGTTCAGAATCGTCAACCACCCATTTCACTGCTTCGATTCAAACACGTAGTCGCCGGATTCGACGGCGGATACCGCGCGATGCAGGAGGACATGGATTTCGACGCGGGCCGCGTGCTTGCGGGCGAACTCGCACTCGCGCAAGCTGGTCACGAACTGGCCGGCCTGGTCACGCGTGTCGCCGCGAGCGAGCCGAGCAAGCCGGAACAGCTTGGTCATCGGGAATATTTTATCATGTATAAATATCAGGAAACACCGTCGCTCGCGGCCGGTTGCCGCGCATGAACAAGTCAAAAATCAATTCCGCTTTTGATCTCACGGGCGAGACCGCGCTCATCACGGGCGGCGGAACGGGGCTTGCGTTCGGCATGGCACGCTGCCTGGTCGCCTCGGGCGCGCGCGTTGTCCTCGTCGGACGGCGCCAGGAGGAATTGGACAAAGCCCGTGCCGCGCTGGGCGAAAATGCCTTCGCACTTTCCGGTGACGTGACGAAGCTCGAAGCTGTTCCGGCGCTCGCTGACCAGGCCGAAAATCTCGCCGGGCCAGTTTCCATTCTCATCAACAACGCGGGCGTGCATCTCAAAAAACCGGCGTTGGAAACTTCCGATGCGGAATTTGCCGCGGTGATCCAGACGCACGTTTATGGCGCGTTTGCGCTGACGCGCGAAGTCGGGCGATGCATGGTTGCGCGCAAGACAGGCTGCGTCCTTTTCACCTCTTCGATGGCGGCGCTGATGGGCCTGCCGCTGGTCGTGGCGTATTCAGCAGCCAAGAGCGCCTATGTTGGCATCGTGCGGGCGCTGGCTTCGGAGTGGGGCGCGGCGGGCGGGCGGGTCAACGCCATTGCCCCCGGTTGGATCACCTCGGACATGCTCGTCAAGGCGTTGAGCGGCGACCCCGCCCGCAAAGCGAAAATTTTTGGCCGCACGCCGCTGGGAAAATTTGGTGATCCGGATGACATCGGCTGGGCGGCAGTTTATCTTTGCAGTCCCACTGCTAAATTTGTGACCGGTGTTGTGTTGCCGGTGGATGGGGGCGCGGCGGAAAGTTTTTGAATTCATGAAAAAGCTTGGACTCGGAATTCCCGGTCTCGATGCGGGTCGCAGTATTATTTCCACAGGACCTCACCGCAACCTTTGGACGTATTTTGAAGTTGTGAGGCCCGGAAAAGCTTAAATCGGAGGCGACAGAGGCGACCGAGAATTCAATTTCCCACTCAATCACCCCCGCTTGCTCCTTCTAGAATTTATGAGACGCAAAAATCTCGGCCTGATCCACACCTCGGCGACGCTGGTGCCAGTATTCGCGCAACTTTGCAAAAGCAAGCTGCCGGGTGTGGAGGTGTTCAACATCGTGGACGACAGCCTCGTCAAAGGCATCATCGCCAGCGGAGGTTTGACGTCGCAAATCTCGCGTCGCGTGGCGCGCTACCTGGAATCCGCCGAACTGGCGGGCGCGGATTACATCATGGTGACGTGCTCGTCCATCGGCCCGGCGGTAGAGGCGGCGGCGAAATTGATTGGTGTGCCGGTGTTGCGTGTGGACCAACCCATGGCCGACAAAGCCGTGCAAACCGGCAAGCGCATCGGCGTCATCGCCACGCTTCGGACGACGCTGGGGCCGACGGCGGATTTGATTTTGCGACGCGCACAGAAAGCCGGAAGGCAAATCGAACTGACTTCCAAGCTGTGCGAAGGCGCCTTTGACGCATTGATGATCGGAGACGCGGCCACACACGACGCAAAAGTCACGTCGGCCCTGAAGGAATTATCGAACCAGATGGATGTGATTGTTCTCGCGCAGGCTTCAATGGCGCGCGTCGTGGACTCGTTGGGAGCGGAACACAAGCGCGTGCCGATTCTGGCGAGTCCTGGACTGGCAGTGGATTATCTGGCGACGGTGCTTTGAACGGATCGTGGCTGTGTCGGAAAGACCATCTGCAGCATGGCTGAATTATTTTCTTGCCGCCCCAGGTGGTTCCCAGATTTCTTCGGGCCAGACATAACTGCCCGGCTTGATGGTCAACAGCATGGGTTTCCGGCCCTCTACCAAAAGTGTCGCCACGCCCGGCGCAACCTCGCGCAAAACTTTCAGCCGCGTCCAATTCATGCGCCGGACCAGCTCCACCGCCGTCGCGCCGCCTTCCGCGTACACGTGGGAAACCGTCGCGCGGTTAATCACGGCCCCGGCAAGCCGGGTCAAATATCCCGAAAGCTTTCTCGCGATCGGCGCTTCGCGAATCGTTCGCAAACCGATGTGCAAAATCACGCGCGACCTTGATTGAAACGCCTCGGCAACCTGTCCGCTGATGGCCTTCGCCGCGGCGCGCGTGAAATCCGCACCCGACGCAACTTCTCCCGGTAGCGAAAAAATGGGCGTACCCGCGCGCCGCGCCGCGCCGATGAATTTTGTTGACGACTCACTGGTGCTGCCGCAGACGAATAACTCCTGCGGTTGCGGAGCGCGGACCGCCGAGTCCGCGCGAACTTTGAGTTTGCGTGTGTGTTTTCCGTTCCTCCCGGACAAGGCTGTCCGCGCTCCCCGCGAAACAAGCACCGCCGCAAAAAACTCCGCGCCGCCCGCGAGCAACATTATCCCATCTGCACGCCCGGCCCACAGCTGAACATCCCGCGGAGAAGTGGATTCGCAGATGACGACACCTTCGTCCGGCAACGGGTCGCGGAGTTTACAGACCCGAATCAGATTCGCAGCGCTGCCGTTGAGCAACGCGCACACATCTGCCGTCCAGCGCGGATGCGCCGGATCGCGGGCGAATTCGGTTTTGTGAATCAGCTTGCCGCCGACAAAATATTTTCCGTTGCGAATGATCCGGCCCAGCGAGGGATTGGCGGGATGCAACAAAACGCGCGGAGCGGCGATCTCCTGATTTGGCGAGCCAGAAGGTAGTGGCACGGGCGTCCCGCCCGTGAGTTTTTGATCGGCAGCCCGGCTTCTGTTGAAACGTACGGGCGGGACGCCCGTGCCACTACCAAGAGACCGGCGCTCCATTTCGCGCATAATCGCTTCGATTTCCGCCAGCACGTTTCCGCGCAAAACGGAATCCACTTTTTTGTAAATCCACTTCGCGCCCGCCTGGCGCAACAGTTTCGCGGCGGCGGCGGCGCGACGCGCCGCCTCATCCGGCGCGGAGGCGCGTGAATCTGTGTCGACGCATACCAAATCTGCCTTTGGAGTGCCGGCTTTGGCCGGTTTGCGGTGTTGAAACGCCTGACGGCGGAACCCCAGGCCAGCCACGATAATCTCCGCGCGCAATCCGTGACGCACTCCAACCGCGCCGATTTCGGCAGCACCGGTCAAATCGTCGGCGATGACTCCAATCATACGATGGCAACTCCCGCATCCCGCCCGGCGGCAAATTCGATCGCGTTCAGCGCGCGCTCGACCGAAAGTTTTCCCGGCACTTCGTGATACCCGATAGGGGTCGTGGCCATGCTCACGGTCAACGGGTCCGAGTAAGGCATCCTGCATGCGCGGTTCGCGCCGGTCCGCGCGGACGAATCCGCCGCAGCCAACGTGAGAACCAGTTGCCTCGTGCCGTCGCGAATCGTTTGGTTGGTTCCCAGCGTAAAGCCTGACGCCCGCACCCGAATAGATTCCGTGCCTGCCCGCACCGACATGCCCGCAATCAAAGTCAAAAGGCTTGCGCTGACGACGACGCATCGGGACTCAGACGGTTTGGCTGGAAGTATTTTCACGCTTTTTTGGCTGTCTGAAAACGCTAAGTCATTCCCACCGGATGAGTCATCCGAAAGGCGCCAAGTGTCTTGATAAAATTGCCATCAGCTTCTTGAGGATGATTTTTACCCCGCAAAATTGTGAACGAGCTCGGGAAAAAGACAATGATCGCAAACCGCGTTCGAGTGGTCGCAAAAATCGCGCACGATCTGAATCAACTCCTGCTGCTGCGCGGCGGTTTGCAACGCGCGGCTCGAACCGCCGCCCAAAAGCCGCTGGCGCGCGAGACGCAAAACCGCATTGTCTTCCGCCGGCGGCCAGGCGTGGAAGCGATGTTCCATCGCGTTCTGGAGTTTTGTGTTTCCACCCTCCATCGCGCGGGCGCGGAGCCACGGCAAGATCACGTTCACCGCCAGGTCGGTCACGCGCGTCGCACCCAGAAGGGGCTGTGCTTTTTTCAAGCGTCGGGAGTGGATGGTCCAATGCCACGACCAGAATTCGTCCGGACCGATTTTCAAAACGTCGTGCAGGGAGCCGGCCAGTTTTTCATCCGCCAAATCCGCGGCGCACCAGCGTTCGAGGTTTGAAATCATTTTGTCATCGGCGAGCCAGTGGGCGGCGAGCGCGAGGCCTCGTTGCGGATGATTGGCCGGTCGCTGCCCGTGAAACTGCCAGAGCGAACGTGGCAGGACGCAATCGGAAAACTCCTCGCGCTCGCGCCACCATTGATCCCAAACGCGGCGCAGATAAGTGTCGGCACTGGACTGCGCGCGAGTCATTTCGGCGGGCAGCAGATTGCCGACGCCCAGCAGGCGTGACTGCAAATCGAGCGGCGAGAGTTGCGGAGCGAACCAGCGGGCGCGCTGCTCGGCCAGGCCTAACATCGGCCAGGAGTTGTGTTTGTAGCCGAGCGCGCGGAAAATTCCTTCCCCCAAGGATTGTTCCCAGCCGGCGTGCCGCGCCCGCGCGGAAATCTGCGCGGCCTTGGCCTGAAACCGGATTTGCGCCGCCTGCCGGAGCAGCCCGGTCAATTGTTCCGCCGTGAGTTCGCGCAACGGAGCGGAACACTGGCCGCGCAAATTTTCCGGCAGCGTTCCGGCGGCTTCGGTGTTCAGCCATAAACTGAGCGTGGCAATGGGTGAATCGAGAAAGTCGCGCAGGACCAAAGTTGCGGGCGCCGTTGCGAATTCTGCCTTCCGGCGGCTGCCCGGCGCGGTGGCGTCTGAAGACGGAACTCCAAACGCGGATTTTATTTCCGTCCCAGATGACGTGCAAGATCACGTTTTCAAATGCGGGATTGCGGTCGTGGCCATGGGCGCGCCAACCGTTCGCGTGCAGGTCCACTTCCACGTCGCCGGTGCGGGACGGGGCGCTGCCGAATTGCACGACCGCGCCACGAAAATCCGGGCCGCCTTCGCGACTGAGAAAACCCGGATGAAGCATTCGCACGGTCTGGCCGTCCAACGTTCTCAGTTGATGGCGGAGGAACCGCTGGTGTTGCCAGACCGATTGCAACAAGCGCTCGGGCGGAATGTCGTCGCCTTCGCGCAGGGCGCAGACGCCACCGTCGCGCAGCCGCCATTGCGCATAGAAACTGGTCGGATAACCGGACACTTGCCATTGCTTTTGCGCCGATGCTCCTGCAATGTCAAGCTGAGCTTGCCGCCGGGAAAAATAATTGAACGCATCGAATGGCGGAATGGACTGTTGATATGGAAATGATTTCGACTTCAAGCAGAGTGGATCTGTGCAAACGGATGTTTATTCCTTTGCTCGCCTGCCTGTCCACGAACGCAATAGAAACGCCGGTTTTCGCTGCGGTGCCTGAATCTTTCGACATTCGCCGCGACGCCACGGTGGAGGCCGTTGAACAGGTCATGCCCAGCGTGGTCAACATCGCCACGAAGAACATGGTGCCGGTGCGCGATCCGTTTGATGAAGTGTACCGTCAGTTTTGGGGACGCCGTCAGTCGGATTCCGACTTCAGTTACAGTCTGGGCTCCGGCGTGGTGATTGATGAAGCGGGTTACTTGCTGACGAACGATCACGTGGTGCGCCGCGCGGATAAAATCGCCGTGAGATTCGCCACGGGCACGGACGTTTATGAGGCCACGGTGATTGCCAGCGATCGGAAAAGTGACGTCGCTTTGCTCAAATTGATCGCCCGTCCGGGCGAAAAATTCCACGCCATCAAACTCGCGCACGCGGATGATTTGCTGTTGGGCGAAACGGTCCTGGCGCTGGGCAATCCGTTCGGGCTGGGCGGTTCGGTCAGCCGCGGAATTCTGAGTTCAAAAAGCCGGCGCTCACCCAAGGAGGGCGAGCCGCTGGTCATTCGAGATTGTCTGCAAACCGACGCCGCCATCAATCCCGGCAGCAGCGGCGGGCCGCTGGTGAATTTGCGCGGCGAACTCATCGGCATCAACGTCCAATATGTGCCGGACGCGCAGAGCCTCGGTTTCGCCATTCCCATCAAGCGCGTGGTCGAAGCGCTGTCGGATTTTTCGACCGAATTTGTGAAATCGTTCTGGTTCGGGGCGCACGTGAAAGTTGGAACCTCACCGCTGGTGGTCACCTCGGTGCAGCCGGAAAGTCCCGCCGGCCGCGCGGGCCTGATCAGTGGCGATGCCCTCTTGCTGGTGAACGGGAAGGCGCCCAAGAGCTTCATTGATTTCGCTGACTTGCTGGCGACCCGAGGCGATTCCGCCCAGACGCTGACGATTCAACGCGGTTTCGAGCGGAGCGAATTGACGGTGCGGCTCGCGCCGATAAACAGCGTGTTCAATGCGGACCTGATTCGCAGCAAGCTCGGACTGAATCTGGAACCGCTGACCCCGCAGATGGCCGCGCGCTACGGCTTGAGCGCCACGAACGGCCTCATCGTAAGCGGCGTTCTGAAAGACAGCCCGGCGGACGTGGCGCAATTGCGGAGCGGCATGTTGGTGACCGGAGTTGACGGCCAAACTCCGTCCGATCTGACCACGCTTGCAAAATTGCTTTATGGAAAAAAAAAAGGCGAACCCGTGCGGCTGGAAATCGGCGCATTGCAACAAGCCGGCAACTTCAAGGTGCTGCGCCGGGGCAGCGTTGAAATAGCTGCGCGCTGATCCGAAATTTTGTTGGCTGAATTTGAGATGTTTCCGTTAGACTCCACCACCGACACATGAACGACGGTTTGATGATTGAAGTTGAAAACCTGACCAAGCGGTATGCCGGGCATACCGCCGTGTCGGGCATTTCCTTCACCGTCGCGCGCGGCGAGATCGTCGGCCTGCTCGGCCCAAACGGAGCGGGCAAGAGCACGACGATGCGGATCCTCTCCTGCTTTTTGCCGGCCACGTCCGGCACCGTGCGCGTGGCCGGGCGGGACGTTTTTTCGGATTCAGCCGAAGTGCGGCGCCGCATTGGCTACATGCCGGAAAACAATCCACTGCACCTGGAAATGCGCGTGCGGGAGTATTTGAAATTCCGCGCCCGGATCAAGGGACTGGGCTGGCGACGCTCGCGCGAACGCGTGGATACCGTCATGGAACAGTGCGGGCTGACCGACGTCCGCAAAAAAATCATCGGGCAGCTTTCCAAAGGCTACCGCCAGCGTGTCGGCCTCGCGGACGCGCTCGTGCACGAACCGGAGCTGATCATCCTGGACGAGCCGACCATCGGCCTCGACCCGCAGCAAATCCGCGCGGTGCGGCAGTTGATCAAAGGTCTGGCCAGCTCGCACACGGTGTTGATTTCAACGCACATTCTGCCGGAAGCGGAAATGACCTGCAACCGGATGCTCATCCTTTACGATGGAAAGATTCTCGCGGCGGACACGCCGGAGAATCTGCAGCGCGTGATGAGCAGCAACAGCCAGATCGTCGCGGAAATCGCCGCACCGGAACTGGAATTGATCGAGTGCTGGTCGCAAATGCCGGAGATCGAACAATACAATGTCTCGGCCGCGGAGGGCGAATATTTCCGCTGCGCGCTGACGCCGCGCGACGGCCTGGATTTGCGGACGCACATTTTCGCATTGGTGCGCGAGCGCGGCTGGTATTTGCGCGAGCTGACCCGCAGCCGTCACTCGCTGGAGGACATTTACGTGCAGGTTACCAGCCCGGAGGAGGAAACGTGATGATAGGGAAACATCCAACATCCAACATCGAACATCCAACATTCAATTGCCGGCCCCCGGCCAGGCTCGATTCATTGGATGTTCGATGTTCGATGTTCGATGTTCGGTGTTGTTCAATGGAGCAATTTCGATGAGGGCCTACTGCACTTTGACCCGGCGCGAACTGGCGGGCTTTTTCCTTTCCCTCACGGGCTATGTGATCGTTGCGGCGGCGGCGTTTCTGGTTGGATTCAGTTTCTGTCTCTTGATTTCCGAATCGCAGGGGGGGCCACCGCTGACCGCGCCCGTGACGGAGATTTTTTACGCCACGGCTTATTTCTGGCTCATTCTTCTGCTGGCGGTGCCGGTGATCACGATGCGCCTGTTCGCGCAGGAAAAATTTTCAGGAACCTATGAAACGCTGATGACGACGCCGGTCAGCGACTTTCAAGTGGTCGCCGCCAAGTTCACCGGCGCGATTGTGTTTTACATGGTGATGTGGCTGCCGCTGCTCGGCTGCCTTTTGATTTTGCAACACTACACCAGCGGCCAGGGAGCGTTCGATGCGGGCGCGGTGGGTTGCACGTTTCTCGGAATTCTTCTCATCGGCTGCCTGTTCATTTCGCTCGGTTGCTTTGCCTCGGCCTTGACGCGCAGCCAGACGACCGCGGCCATGATTAGCGTGTTCTTTTCCATGAGCCTGTTCATGTCGAGCTGGCTTTCAGACAAACTGCCTTCGTCCGGCTGGAAAAGCCAGGTTCTGTCGCTGTTCGCCTTGCGGGATCAAATGAGCGAATTCGTTCGCGGCGTGGTGGACACGCGGACGGTGGTGTTTTATCTCAGCCTGACCGGCTTCATTCTTTTCCTGACGTTGCGGGTCGTTGAAAGCCGGCGCTGGAAATAAACATGCCCGCCGCCCCTTCATCCAAACCCAGTTTTTCGCCCGGACGCAAATGGAGCATCGGCTTGAGCGTCGGGGTGATGACCGTGGCGGTGTTCGCCGTCGTGGTGATGCTGAATTATTTAAGCGGACAAATTTTCCGGCGCGCCTATCTCAGCTCGAACACCCGCATCGAACTTTCAACGCGGACGACCAGCCTGTTGCGCGCGCTGACCAACCGCGTGCAGGTCACCGTCTATTGCAGCAAAGACGACCCGTCCATGCGCGACGTTTTCGGCGACATGGCCGACTTGCTGAAGGAATACACTGCGGCCAATCCGAACCTGGGCGTCCACTACATTGATTATGACCGCGATCCTGGCGCGGCGGAGCAATTCAAAATCAAATACAACCTCACCGGTTCCACGAACAGAAACCTCATCCTCTTTGATTGCGAAAGCCGCATCAAGATTGTGAACGGCGACGCTCTCGTGCAAAAACAACTGGAGTCAGTGGCGCGCGACAATCCGCAAGAAATCGGTTTTCGCAGAAAGCCCGTCGCGTTCGTCGGTGAATTGTTGTTCACCGGCGCGCTCATCGGGGTCACGAATCCCAAACCGCTCAAAGCGTATTTCCTCGAAGGCCACGGCGAGCATCGCCTGGACAATGCCGACGACCCGAAGGGTTACGCGAAGTTTGCGGACGTGCTGCGGCTCAATTGCGTTGATGTCGAGAAGCTCACGCTGTTGGGAACGAACACCGTGCCGGAGGATTGCAGCCTGCTCATCATCGCCGGGCCCAGGGATGTGTTTCCCCCGGTGGAACTCAGCCGCATCGAAAAATACCTTGGCGAAGGCGGAAGATTGCTCGCCCTGTTCAACGAGCTTTCGGTGGAGCACCCCACCGGCCTGGAAAAACTCCTTGCCAAATGGGGCGTCAATGTCACTGCCGGCATCGTCAAAGACCCGGATTATTTCGCAACCCCGGAAGGTTTTGACGTGGTGGCGGCCTGCGGGGTCAAGCTCCCCTCCTCTTTCAACATCAAACATCCGGTGATTAATTCCCTGATCGGTCGTCGACTGCAATTGATCCTCCCGCGCGAGATTGACGCGCTGGATTCCTCGTCGCAGCCCGACAACGGTCTGAAGGCCGAAGAAATTCTCTTCTCCGGGCCGCGTTCATTTCTATTTCTATCAAACGGCGGCATGGTGCAGAAGGCGGCAGGGGCAAAGCCGCTCATGGTCGCGGTTGAAAAAAACGCGGCCAAGGGAGTCGCCGCTGAACGCGGCGCCACGCGGTTGCTGGTCGTGGGCGATTCGATTTTTCTCGGCAACGCGCGGATTGAATTCTATGCGAACCGCGACTTCGCCGGTTATGCGGTCAACTGGCTGCTGGATCGTCCGGTGTTGCTGGAGGGCGTCGCGCCGAAATCCATTACGGAGTATCGCCTGCAGATTACAAATATTCAGTTGCAGACCGTGCAATGGATCCTGCTCGCAGCGATACCGGGCGGAGTCTTGCTGCTCGGCGGTGGGGTCTGGCTCCGCCGCAGGAAGTAGGCGCTGCGCATGAACCCCAAGAACACCTGGCTTTGGGTCATCGCTGCGGCGGGCATGTTCGCGGCAATTTTTGTTTACGACCGTTTCAAGCCAAAGCCGGAAACCGGCCCCGCCAGATTGCTGCCCGGCCTCAATGCCACCGCTGTGGCCAGCGTGGAAATCATTCCCGCGAACCAGCACGCCATTCACGCTGAGCGCAAGAACGGCCGCTGGCGTTTGACCGAGCCGGTCAGTTATCCCGCGCAATCCGCCAGCATCGAAGCCCTGCTCAGCGCGCTCGAGCAACTCGTGCCGGCCACACGCATCAGCGCGCAGGAATTGAGCAGCGTGCGCGACACGGATGAAAAATTCGGCTTCAATCCGCCGCTCACAACCTTGATTCTCCAGCCCGGCGACCAGCACATTCAAATCGGAAACAAAAACGGTCCCGGCGATCAGATGTTCGTCAAAATCGTCGGCGTGGACGGCGTGTTTGTCGCGGACACGGACTTGTTGAGGTTGATTCCCCGCTCGCCGGACGCCTGGCGCGAGGCGGCGCTCGTGGACCTGGCGCGGCTCGATTTCGACCGGCTCGTCGTGACCAACGGCGCAAAATCGCTCGCCCTGCAACGCAACCCCACCAATCAAATCTGGCGGATGGTGTTTCCGATGGACGCCCGCGCGGACGGAATCAAGGTGGCGGAATCGCTGCAACAATTGCGCGGTCTCCGCACGACGCAATTCGTGGATGTGGCGATCACCGAACTGGACTCGTTTGGACTGCAAACTCCCGAACTGAGTCTGGAGTTCAAGCGCGGAACCAACACGGCGCTGTTCCTCGCCTTCGGCAAAAGTCCCACCAATGACCCCGGCCGGGTTTACGCGCGGCGCAATGATGAAAAAACCGTTGTGACCGTCGCCAGGGATTTGCTCGAACCGTGGCGCGCGTCGTACGAAACTCTTCGCGACCACCAACTCGTTTCGCCGACCGGGCCGCTGTCCGCGATTGAAATCCACGCGCGGGACGATTTTACTTTGCTTCGCACGAACAACGCGTGGCTCATCACTCCGCAAAACCTTCCGGCGGACACTGCGCTGGTCAGCGAACTTCTTGGCCATCTCGCCCGCTTGCAGGTCGTTCAGTTCGTCAAGGATGTCGTCGTGGACTTTGCTGAAATGGGACTCGCGGTTCCGTCGTATGAAATCAGCCTGCACGCCACGGCCACCAACGCCGCCGCCGGCCTTACGAACATCCTCATCGCCCGGATTGATTTCGGCACGAACCAGAACGATTTGATTTTAGCCCGCCGCGCGGACGAAGACTCCGTCTATGGCGTCAAACTCGAGGATTTCCAGCGGCTGCCAACCACCGCGCTGCAACTGCGCGAGCGCCGCATCTGGACCTTTTCCACCAATGACGTGGTCCGCCTGACCATTCGGCAGAACGGAAAAGTCCGCCAACTGCTCCGTCTGGGCGCGGCCAAGTGGTCGCTCGCGCAGGGTTCGCAAGGCATCCTGGATGAAGTCACCATGGCCGCCATTGAGGAAACGGTGTTCCGCCTCGGCGAACTGGCCGCCGTTTCGTGGATCGAACGCGGCGGGCCAAATCCCCAGCGTTACGGCTTCAATCCGGACGGCCTCCAGCTTTCCCTCGAACTCCACGATGGAGAAAAACTCGACCTCGAATTCGGCGGCGCGGCCGGCCTCGGTTCGCAGTATGCCTTGGTCAGCCAGGACCACGAACCGTGGGTTTTTGAATTTCCGCCGGTGCTCTACCAATTCGTGCAGCTTTTTCTCACCATCCCCGCCAGCCCTCCCTGAGCCATGCCCTCGCACAAGCCCAGCCGCTTTTGGAGACTGTGCCGGATTTATTTTCGCCGTTTCCGCATCGGCCTGTGGCTCGTGATCCTGGCCTTGCTCGGCGCGTTGCTTTACTTGAATCAAATCGGGCTGCCGGATTTTGCAAAAAAACCGTTGCTGGAAAAATTGCGTGCCCGCGGAATTGACCTGCAATTCACCCGGCTGCGCCTGAATTTTTATCGCGGCCTCGTCGCGGACAATGTAATCTTCGGCCGCGCGGATGATGCCGCCAGCCCGACGCTGGCGCTCAAAGAAATCCAAGTGCGGCTGGATTACGCGGCGCTGGCGAAACTGCAGGTTCAGGTCAGTTCGCTCCTGCTGCGCCAGGGCCGCTTCGTCTGGCTCGTGATCGCGTCTAACCAGCCGCCGCGCGTTCTGGCCGTTGAAAACATCCAGACCGAGTTGCGCTTTCTGCCCGGCGACCTCTGGGCGCTGGATCGTTTCCAGGCGCAATTCGCCGGCGCGAACATCAAGCTCGCCGGCACCGTCACCAATGCCTCCGCGATTCGCGACTGGAAAATTTTCCAGGCCCCCGCAGTCCAGCCGCCCGACCGGGCCAACGCGCTTCAACAACGCCTTGGCCAGCTGGCCGATGCGCTGGAGCAGATTCATTTTCCTTCCACGCCGGAATTGAATCTGGAGGTTGAATGCGACGCAAGGGATCTCTCCAGCCTTGGCGCCCGCATGACGCTTCGCGCGCCCGGCGCGAAAACACCCTGGGGAACTTTCGACGGCGGCGTTTTTTCGGCGCGCGTCATTCCGCCGGCCTCCGGCGAACCGTCCCGTGCCGAAGTCATTCTGCGCGCGGCCAGCGCCCAAACCCGCTGGGCCACGGCCAGCAATCTGGATTTGACACTTCATGTTTTCGCCAGCGCCCATGCCACCAACTTCAGCGCCGATCTGAAACTCAAAACCGCCCGCGTGGAAACGAAATGGGGCCGCGCCGGCAAAGTTCGTCTGACCGCGCAATGGCTCCACTCCTCCACGAACACAATTCCGCTTTCGGGCCGCGGCGAACTGCAACTGGCCGAAGCCGAAACCATCTGGGGCAACGGAAAGGGTCTGCAACTGAACGTTTCGCTGTCCGCTCCCACCAATTCACCGGTTCAAGTCAGCCCGGCCTGGGGCGCGTGGACCAATCTCGCGCCTTACGCGCTGGGCTGGGAGTGCCGTCTGGACAAGTTGCAGCGTCTGGGCAAGGCGCAAGCTCCGAACCTGGAAGCCGGCGGACTTTTCTGCTCCGGCCAATGGCAGGCGCCCGAACTCCGCGTGACGCGGCTTTCCGCCAGTCTTTACGACGGCGGCGTCATTGCGGGAGCGAAGCTCAACGTGGCCACGCGTGAATTCGGTTTCAACGCCACCTCCGATTTTGACCCGCAGAAAATGTCCGCGCTGTTAACAGTCCAAGCCCGCCGCTGGCTGGCACAATGCTCGTGGGAAAAACCGCCGCAACTTCAAGCTGACGGCGCGCTGATCCTGCCCGCGTGGACCAATCAAGCTCCCGACTGGCGCGCCGAAGTGTTGCCGACGGTTCAGGCGCAGGGAGGATTTCAGGTCGGGCGCGCCGCGTTTCGCGGCGTGACGGTTTCGCGGGTGGACGGCCACTTCGCTTGTTCCAATTTGCTCTGGCGGCTGCCGGACGTGGCTGTCGTCCGGCCCGAAGGCCGGTTGGATCTGGTTCACGAAACGGACGGGCGCACGGAGGATTTTTATTTTCACATTCATAGCACGCTGGACCTGGCTGCCTTGCGCCCTCTATTGGAAACCAACGCGCAGACCGGCCTTGATCTGGTCGGCTTCACGCAGCCGCCCCTGATTGATGCGGAGATCCGCGGACGTTGGAACGATTTTGAGCGCATCAGCGCGAAGGCAACCGTGGCGCTGACCAATTTCACCGTGCGTGGCCAGTCGGCCAGCCGGCTGGAAACGGCGCTGGAATACACGAATAAAGTTTTGAATTGCATCAATCCGCGCCTCGAACGCGGACCGCAGGAAACCCTGACGGCGGGTTTGCTGGCGGTGGATTTTGCGGCGCTGAAGATTTATGTGACGAACGGTTTCGGCACGGCGGATCCGCGCGCGCTGACGCTCGCCATCGGCCCGAAAGTCGCCGAGGTGATGGAGCCATACCATTTCCTGGAACTGCCCACCGCCCAGGTTGAGGGCGTGATCCCGATGCGCGACCAACGGGATGCCGACCTGCATTTTGACGCGGTCACCAAAGCCTTTGAATGTTTGCGGTTCAAGGTGCCGCGCGCATCCGGCCAGGTTCACTGGGTGGGAGACCGGCTGACGCTGAAGAATGTTTCGGCGGATTTTTATCACGGCACGGCGGCGGGCAGCGCCGAGTTTTTTTTCCCAACGAATCGCGCCGGGGCGGAACTCCAGTTTGATGTCGTCGTGACCAACGCCGACATTCATTTGCTGATGAACGACCTGGACCCGCACACCAACCGTCTCGAAGGTCTGCTCACCGGCCGCTGGACGGTCGTGCAAGGCAACACTGAAGACGGCCGGTCGTGGCAGGGAAATGGTCGTGCGAGTTTGCGCGACGGATTGATCTGGGAATTTCCGGTCTTCGGCATTTTGTCGCCAACGCTGGACAAAATCGCGCCCGGTTTCGGCAGCAACCGCGCGAGCGAAGGCACCGCCAACTTTGTAATGAGCCAGGGCCGCATCCATTCGGATGACCTGGAAATTCACGCTTCCGGAGCACGGCTGGAATACCGGGGCAGCATGGACCTGGAAGGCCGTGTGAACGCGCGCGTGGAAGCCGAACTGCTGCGCGACACGTGGATGGTGGGGCGCATGCTCAGCCTGGCGCTCTGGCCCGTGAGCAAAATCTTCGAATACAAAATCACGGGCACGCTGGGCGAACCAAAAATGGAGCCTCTTTATCTTTTGCCGAAACTTATCCTGATGCCCTTGCATCCCTTCCGCACCATGAAAGAATTGATGCCCGCGCCGCCGGACTGGACGCAAACGAATGCGCCACCAACCATCGCGCCGTGAAGGCTCGGAAGGCGCTAAGCTTTTTTCAACTCTTTCCAAGCGGTTCAAGTCTGTTAATGTGTCCGCGTCGTTTAACGCGTCGTTGATCCGTTGAAAGAGCCAGATAAAATATCCGCCAGTGAGATAACCGATCCTGCGGTTTACTTCAATCGCCGGAACTTCATACGGACGGGAATCCTTGCGGCCAGCGCCGTGGCCACCGGCGTGGTCTATCGGCGGCTCAACCACGTGGCAACGGGCACAATTAAAACTGCCCCGATCGAAGGACTGACCACGGCGACGACGAATGACGCCGCCGGCTTTCGCGTGGCCGAGCCGGAGACTTCTCTGCAGGACATCACGCACTACAATAATTTCTACGAATTCTCGACCGACAAGGAAGGGGTTGCTCCGGCCGCGGCTGAATTCGAAACCAAAGGCTGGCAGGTGTCGGTCGAGGGATTGGTGAAGAAGCCCAAGGTCTTCGGCCTCGACGATTTGTTGAAGATCAGCCCGCCCGAAGAACGCATCTACCGCATGCGCTGTGTCGAGGCTTGGTCCATGGTGATTCCGTGGGCTGGTTTTCCGCTGTCCAAACTTCTCGATCGGGTCGAGCCGCTCAGCGACGCGAAATTTGTCGCCTTCGAAACACTGCTGGATCCCAAGCGCATGCCGGGACAGCGGAGCGAAGTGCTCAACTGGCCTTATATCGAAGGCTTGAGAATGGATGAAGCGATGCACCCGTTGACCCTCCTGGCCAGCGGACTGTATGGCCGTGCGTTGCCGCCACAGGATGGCGCGCCCATCCGGCTGGTCACGCCCTGGAAATACGGTTTCAAAGGCATCAAGTCCATTGTCAAAATCAAACTCGAGGCGACGCAACCGCGCACGACCTGGAGCGATGCCGCCCCGAACGAATACGGCTTCTACGCGAACGTGAACCCGCGCGTTGACCATCCGCGCTGGAGCCAGGCCACCGAGCAACGCATCGGCGCAGCGGGACGGCGTCCAACCCTGATGTTCAACGGCTACGCGGAACAGGTCGCCCATTTATACGCCGGGATGGATCTGCGCGCGAATTTCTGACCGGCACGAACCCCCACATGAAAGAGAACGATCTTCGCTTCGCCAGGTTGCTCGTGCTCGTCAATGCCGCCGTGCCGCTGGCATTGCTGGGTTCGGATGCGTGGCACCACAAGCTGGGGGCCAACCCGGTCAATTTCGCCATCCTCACGACCGGCATGCTGACGCTGATCTTTTTGTTGCTGACGCTGCTGGTGACGCCGTTGAGAAAAATCAGCGGCTGGAACTGGATCATTTTCTCCCGGCGCACACTCGGACTTTACGCCTTCCTCTACGCCTCGCTGCACTTCCTGATTTTCTTCAGCCTGGATCGGTCGTTCAGCGTTTCCGGCACGTTGTCAGAAATGGTCAAACGCAAATATCTGCTCGTGGGCATCACCGGTCTTCTGGTGATGGTGCCGCTGGCCGTCACCTCCACCAACGCCATGATCAAGCGCCTGGGCGGCAAACGCTGGCGGGCGCTCCATCGGCTCGCTTACGTGGCCGCCATCGCGGGCGTGATTCATTATTATATGCAGGTGAAAGCGGACGTGCGCCAACCGCTGGCGTTTGCGGCCGTGCTGGCCATCCTGCTCGGATACCGGCTGATCGTTTACTTGCGCCGCCCCAAGCCAGTGCCAGCGGCAGCCACCGCAGTTAAGGGATGAGTCCGGCCATTTTCCGCAGTCCGGAATGGCGGCTGCGATCCCTGAACGCGGGAAACGGTGGCGCCAGGGTTTTCGTCAACCTTCCGAGGAGTTGATAGTCAGTGAAATAATGCTTAAGTTCGGGACAGTAGTGCCGATGTATGGGTCAGAACGTGACGAACTTTATGCGAATTGAACGAAATCATCTGCCCGCCCCTGCCGCCGACGTCGAAAGACCCGGCAAGCCTGCCCCATCGGCGTCGAGTCCCCCAATGGCTGCCTTCGCGGAAAGCCGTCGCCTCAATCAGGCGTTGGCCGACACGCCGGAGGTGCGCGCGGATCAGGTGGCCCGAGCCAAGGCGTTGGTGGCCGATCCAAATTACCCGTCCAAAGAGCAGCTGGGCAGGATCGCCGGCTTGCTGGCGGCAAACTGGCAGCGCGAGGATTGAGTCGCGGCTTGTCTGACGAAGCTGAGGTCACGCGTGCCCCTCATGCAATAATCCTGTTGAGTTTGCCGCTCCGACCGGTTATTTCTCAAACATGCGCCGGCTGATTTTCTTTTGGATGCTCTGCAGTTTGTTCGCGGCGGTTTTCCCCGCCGAGTCCGCGACGGGCAGTGTCATCAAAGTCCTTCCACAATTGCTCGATCTGCAAGGCCGGCAGACGCTCTCGCCCAGCCTCTATGAGCGCGACGCGTACCAGGCGTTTTTGCGGGTGCATACCAATGATGTTTCCGGCATGCGCTTCGCCGTTCAGTGGCAGGCCAGCGGCAAAAGCGCCGCGCCGCTGAAATTGCGCATCGAAGTGCGCGGGACGGCCAAGGGCGATCTGCCCAGCCACACCGTGCTGGAACGCGAAGTCGAACCGGGCGGCTGGTTCAGTCATTGGATTTATATTCCGATCACCGGCGAGGACTACAAAAAATTCGGCAGCCTGACCGCGTGGCGCGCGACGTTGTGGGAGGGCGACCGGCTGTTGAGCGAACAAATTTCCTTTCTATGGTGAGGGAGATGCAACTTGACACCCGCACCGCCTTGTCTTCTCCCTCTCCTCCCCCAAAGGAGCTGCGGGCGAAGCCTCGGTGGAAAATAAGTTGCTACCGGGCCGGGGTGAGGAGGCCGATTGTTTCAAACTCAAGTCCCCTCACCCCGACCCTCTCCCCGCTTTGGCGGGGAGAGGGAGTTGAAACCGCATGTTGCTTTTGCTGGTTTGTCGTAATCGCGCTGCTTTCGCTCTCATCCCTTTCGGCCAAAGAACTGGCCGGCTACAAAATCGGCGACCGCGCCGAGGAAGACATCACCACGCCGGCTCCACTGGTGATCATTGACGCGGAAGCCACGGCGGCGTTGAAGGAAAAGGAGGGCGAGCGGGTGCCGGTCATTTTCCGGTTTTATCCACGGGCCCTGGACGAAGCGATGGCGGCCTTTCACGAAAGTTTTGTCAAGACGCGCGGCGACTTTCTGGACGCGGTCGAACAGAATTTTGATGAGCGGAAGCTCGATTCGACCGGGCTGGCATCGGACAAATTCAGCCAGTTGATCATCTCATTCCAAAAAAATAATGCGCTGTTTCCCGTCACCACGGAACTGGCCCGCCTCTGGGCCGGCGGCGAATCGGACCAGGTGTATGAAGCGCCGCTCAGTGCCAGCCTGCGCGATGAAATGAAACTTTTCATCCGCGCCACCAACGCCGCCCCGGCGGGCGCCAAGGTCGGCGCCACGGTGCGGGTCGTTTCCTATGGCGACAACGAAACGCTCACGGAGCAACTGGTCGCGCGGCACGGAACCAATCATCCCAAGACCGATTTCATTTCCTTTCAGCGCGCCCGGACGGATCTGCAAAACACTTTTCCACCCGAGCAGCACGCCGCCGCCAGAAGCCTCGGCTCATTTCTGAGGCCGAACTGCTTCGTCGAAGCTGAACTGACCATCGCCCTGCGCACCCAACGCGCCGCAGGGATTTCCGCGACGGAAAATTACGCGGCGGGCCAGATCATCGCCCGACGCGGACAGTTGATTGACCAAAAAATCATGGCGACGATTGATGCGCTGAAGGAAAAAACCGCCGCCGTCCAATTGCGCGAGCTGGCCGCGAGAGAATCAACCAAGCCCGCTCCGGTGCGCGAAAAAAATTTCTGGCTGATCGGCGGAGCGGCGGGAGCGCTTTTGCTGTTGGGTGCGTCCCTCGGACTGTGGGTGCGTCGAAAATCGTCCGTCTCGTTGCTGCCCGCGCGCCGGGACAGCGGAGCGCTGGAACCATCGGCTTCCCTCGCGGGCGACTCTGACTGGCAGCAACGGGCGCTCGCCGCCGAAAGTCGCGCCGAGAAGGCGCAGGCGGTGATCCGCCAGGGTTTGATCGCGCACCTGGCGCGCTGGATGTCCGACACGCTCGTGCAAAAGCTGCTGTTGCAGCGCGGGCAATTGATCGAAGCGCAGCAAAAGGCCGTCACGGAAGTTGACAAGCTTGGGCAGCGCCTCGACACGATTCATTCGCGGATGCAGGGCCGGCTGACGGCTTACGAGCGGCGCATCTCGGAACTGGAAAAGGAATTGGACACGAAGGACGAGATCAACCGCGAGCTGATCCAGGCCGAGATTCAAAGCATCAGAAGCCAGATGGATGCCGAACGCGTGCGGGGCGAAGGCGGTTTGAACTAGGCGGCGCGCTGCTTTTCCTGCGTCCGCAATGCCAGCTCGTAGCATTGCATTGCTTCGTCGAAACGCTCCAGGCGATTGAGCAGACCGCCTTTGTGAAGGTGGGCGATGGTCATCGAACCGTCCAAGGCGATGGCGCGATCATAACACTCGATGGCTTCCTGCGAGCGGCGCAACTTTTCCAGTGCGTCGCCTTTCTTGACCAGGATTTCAGCATGGTTCGGATCCAGCACCAAGGCCTCGTCGAAATACGCGATTGCCCGCTCCGGTTGGTCCTGGCTCAACAAAGCATGCCCTTTGCCCAGCAGTATCACGACCTGTCCTGCGTGCGGAGGAAGAGCCGCCTCCGCGGAAGGCGTCACTGAATTCCCAGGCAACGATTCAGCCGCACCGGCTTTAACATCGAATTTATTTTCATCGGCGCCACCGGCCGTCTTGCCATTCGTCAAATGACTCCCACCACCGCGCTCGATTTCCAAAATCCGTTTCTCCAGCCGTTCCAACGCGCCCAGCAACCGGTTGTTGGTTTGTTCCAGCAAAGGCTGATTGTCCACCCCAAGCCCAGCCATCGAAGACGCCGCCCCCAGCCCGCGGCTGAAGGGCAACGCGGCGATAATTTCCGAGAGGCGGCTGACCGTGCGCCAGTGAAAATACGCCGTGAGGAGCAAAGCGAACACGCCGACCACGACAAAGACTCCGGCAATGATCATCATCGCGCGGACGATTTCCAGCTCGTGCGTCCGCTGCATGTCCACGGTTTTCTCGACGGCCTGGAGCCGGTTGGAAAGTGAAACCGCGTTTTGGAGCGCGGCGAGTTCGCTTTCGCGCACGGCGCGTTCGATGGCGATCTGGGTTTCGTGAATCTGCTCTTGAAGCTGCAGATACGCGCGCAGCGTGTCGTTGGACGCGACCGCGTCATCGGGCACGGCGGCGGTGGCCACCGCGTTCGTGTCCGCCGCGCTCCCCACCGGCATTCCGCAGATCAGCGCCAGCAAAAGACACCAAACCAAGCCCGGTCTAAACCATCCCAACTCCACTTTGCACATAAAATTTTGCAGGAGCCTGAGTCGCACCAGATGGATTGTCAAGGAGGTCATATTCACACTGTTCACACCCATTCACAGAGGACGGCTCGAGCGCGAAATTGCCGGGCAAACGGAACGGAGCGCGGAATTAAGATGCGTCTGCCCTGCACTGCCCGGCGCGGCGCGTTGACACTGCCGTTCCGCCTGTTTAGCTTCCCGCGCATGTCTGGATTGCCGTTTGAACTCCTGCTCGCGCTGCGTTACCTGCGGCCCAAGCGCACGTTCGTTTCGGTGATCACCTTGATTTCCGTGCTGGGCGTCGCGCTGGGCGTCGCGGTGCTCATCATCGTGATCAGCGTCATGAGCGGCTTCGACCAGCAGATGCGGGACACCATCCTCGGCTTCAACGCCCACTTGAAGATCACCGGCTCTGACGGCGATATTCTGACCAATTATCCCGCCGTCCTGAGCCTCGTCGCGTCCAATCGAAACGTGAAGGCAGTCGCGCCGATCGTGCTTGGCCAGGTGTTGCTTGAAACCCAGCCAAGACAGGGGCAATCCCGCGTTTACGCGCCGTGGCTGCGCGGCGTGGACCCGCAAATGGAATCGAAGGTCAGCACGCTGCCGTCGAGCATGGTGGATGGAAAATTCGACGTGAGCGGGCGCGGCTTGCTGGTCGGCACCGCGTTTGCGCGCATGATGCATTTGCAGGTTGGCGATCGCGTGAACATTTATTCGCCGAGCGAATTAAAGCGGATGAAGGACACCCGCAACAAGGCGGCGCAGGAGGCCATTTTGCCGGACGAATACGAAGTGCGCGGCATCTTCGACGTGGGTTACTTCGAATACAATTCTTCGATCGTCGCCGTCTCCCTTGAAAACGCCCAGGAGATGTATGAACTGGGCGACAGTGTTCACGGGCTGATGGTGATGATTCAAGACCCGTTCAATGCGAATGCGGTCAAGGCGGAATTAGCGCGGGCGCTCGGCTTCGATTTCGAAGTCCGGACGTGGCTGGATGAAAGCCCGCTGCTCGCCGCCGTGATGGTCGAAAAAAATGTGATGCTCTACATCCTCTTCTTCATCGTCCTCGTCGCGGCGTTCGGCATCACCTGCACCACGATTACTTTCATTGTGATGAAGACGCGCGAAATCGGAGTGATGAAAGCGGTCGGCGCTTCCAACCGCCAGATCATGTGGGTTTTCATGGGGCAAAGCCTCATCGTCAGCCTTTTCGGTATCGCGACCGGAGTGGGCGCGGGCTTGACCTTGCTGGCCTATCGCAACGAATTTCTGGCGCTCATGCGGCGGCTCACCGGCTTCGAACTTTTTCCGGAGTCCATTTATCAATTCGCCCAACTGCCCGCGAAAATCGTTCCGGGCGACATCGCGATTATTTGCGGCGGCTCGCTGCTGATTTGCCTCGCGGCGGCGGCGTTTCCCGCGCGCTACGCCAGCAAACTCAACCCCGTGGAGGCGCTGCGGTATGAATAGGAAAGGGGAAACATCCAACATCGAACATCCGACATCGAACATCCAATTTTCGGCACGTTCGCGACCCGCGCACGATTGGATGTTGGTTGTTCGATGTTGGATGTTGGATGTTGAATTCTTTCGTGCCGTTGGAGGCTTGCAATGACCGACGCTCTCGTCTCCGCCCGGGCGGTCAGCAAGACCTATGACATGGGCAGGCGCTCGCTGACCGTCCTCCGGGAAATGAATTTCAGCGTCAGCCGCGGCGAATTCATCGCGCTGCGCGGCGCGTCCGGCGCGGGCAAAAGCACGCTGCTTCATCTGCTCGGCGGTCTCGACTCGCCGGACGCGGGCGAAATCTGGTTCGCCGGAAAAAATCTCACGACGCTTTCCGCCAATGAACTGGCCGGCCTGCGCAATTCAAAAATCGGCTTTGTGTTTCAATCCTATCACCTGCTGCCGGAACTCGACGCGCTTGAAAATGTCTGCCTGCCCGCGCGCATCGCCCGCGTCCCGGCGGGCGTTGCCGCTGCGCGCGGGCGCGAACTGCTGGCGCGCGTCGGATTGAAAGAGCGCATGGAGCATCGGCCCAACGAACTTTCCGGCGGCGAACGCCAGCGCGTGGCCATCGCCCGCGCGTTGGTCAACCAGCCCGATTTGATTCTCGCCGACGAGCCGACGGGCAATCTGGATTCGCACACCGGCGGCGAAATCATTGACCTGCTTTGCTCCATCGTGGCCGAAAGACAGGCCACGCTCGTCATCGCGACGCACGACACGAACATCGCCGCCCGCGCGCCAAAAGTGGTTCAACTTGTGGACGGACAAATCCAACAGCAGTGATTCACAATATGCGCGACACTTTTGGAGTGCGGCGGGAAGCGAAGCGCCACGCCGCTTTGGAAATTCTCGTGTTGGTCCTCAAAAGCGGTGTCGCCGCTGCGTTCTGCCACCGCAGTCCAAAATGCGACCCGTAAATCCGAGGTACAATGAGTGAGGAATATTGGGAGCAACGCTACCAAACCCACGACATGCCTTGGGAAAAAGGCGCGCCGTCGCCGGGCCTTGTGGATTTTCTGGCCACGCACCTGGAGCTGCCGCGCGGAACGGTCTGCGTCCCTGGCTGCGGCACCGGCCATGATGTTCGTGAATGGGCGCTGGCGGGTTTCAAGACCTTCGGTTTCGACATTGCGCCCAGCGGAATCCGGCTGGCCACCGAAAAAACCGCCGCCGCCGGACTCACCGCAAAATTTCAACTCGCGGACTTTTTACGCGACGAGCCGCCGATGCAATTCGACTGGCTGTTCGAGCACACGCTGTTTTGCGCCATCAATCCAGGCGAACGCGACGATTACGTCCGTGCTGTGCTGCGTTGGCTGAAACCCGGCGGGCAATTTCTCGCCGTGAATTATCTGATTCCCGACACGGACGGCCCGCCGTTTGGCACGACGCGCGACGAACAATGGAAGCGGTTTTCGCCGCATTTCGATTTGGTGGAAGAGTGGGTGCCACGCTCGTATCCCAACCGCACCGGCCTGGAATTAATGCTTTGGTGGCGCAGAAAAGGGCGCCAGGGCGACGCGCCAACCCTGCCAACCGCCTGATTTGCAGACCACCATTTTGGACAGAGGTGGCAAGCAAAGCGCGACACCGCCTTGGGGCAGCGCTTGAAAAAACGAATCCTTGCGAACCTCCGAAAGCGCCGTCGCCGCTGCCGCTCTGCCGGCGCAGTCCATGACGCGCAATGCTTCGTCCCCGGTTCAGGCGGAGGCGTCAACTCTCAATCTCTGGAGATGTCCGTTGAAAATCCCGGCCGTCGCGACTACGCTCACCTGTCATGCAGGAAAATCGGGATTACATGCGACGAACGCCGGACGGCTTCCGTTGGTCGGCGACTGTGGTGTTGTTGGTTGTCAACGCCGTGGCGTTCATCCTGCAACTCAGCGTGTTGCCGCACGTGATCCACGAGAGCTATCTGGCGTTGAGCCTGGAAGGTTTGCGGCGCGGATACGTCTGGCAGTTGCTCACCTTCCAATTTCTGCATGCCGGCTGGCTTCATCTGATTCTGAACTGCTGGGCGCTCTACATGTTCGGACGTGATGTCGAATGGACCTTGGGCAAGGCACGGTTTATCACGCTGTATTTTTCCAGCGGCGTCGTGGGCGGATTGTTCCAGGAATTTGTGGCCTTGATCTGGCCCCATTATTTTGGCTCGGCGGTCGTCGGCGCGTCGGCGGGAATTTTCGGGGTGGTCTCGGCCTTTGCCATGCTTTTTCCAGAACGTCCCTTGATGCTGTTGATCCTGTTCGTCATTCCCTTGAAAATGAGGGCGAAATATCTTCTCCTGATCAACCTCCTGCTCACTGCGCTAGGCCTCTCTTTTCCCAAATCCTTTTTCGGCGGCAACGTCGCCCATGCGGCGCATCTGGGCGGCATTTTGACCGGTCTGGCCTTCATTCGTTGGCGGGAAGCATTTCAACAAAGTCATTAGCGCATAAATTTGGTTGAACACATTTGGCTTGAAAGCGGTATAAAACAAGATGCGCATTGAAAAATCCCTTCCGCACGGCTAATCTCAACACATCAATGGGACTCGCTGATCGTAATTACATGCGGGATGAATACCACCCGCCGCGCGTGGCGACGAAGTTGATCGTCGTGCTCATCGCCGCCTTCGTCATCGAGAGCGTACTGGTTTTTTATTTCAACATAGATGTCCTGAAACATCTGGGTTTGACCGTCGCCGGCATCAAAGCCGGAAAAGTCTGGCAGCTCCTTAGCTTTCAATTTCTGCATTCGACCCCGTGGCCCTGGCATGTGTTGTTCAATTGTCTGGGGCTGTATTTCTTCGGCCGTCCAGTGGAAGAAAGACTTGGCTCGAAAACATTCCTGATTCTGTACCTCTTATGCGGCGGCGTTGGCGGTCTGCTGCAGGTCAGCACAACCGCTTTCTTGCCGCATCATGAAGATTTCCCCGTAGTGGGTGCGTCTGCGGGTATTTGCGGCATGATCGCCATCTTTTGCTCGCTTAATCCGATGCAGGAACTGACCACGTGGATTTACTTTTTTCCGGTCACCATTCGCGCCAGATATTTTCTGATGTTTCTCGGGCTGTTTTCTCTTTTTGGGACATTGATACCCTTCGGCAACACTGCCCACGCAGCGCACCTGGGTGGAATTTTGCTGGGCATGGCCTACGTCCGCTGGGGGGAGGCCACGTCCCAACGCCTGCGAGGTCTGAATCCGTTTCAATCCCGACAACGGAAACAGGAATTGATCAAGGCCGCTTCCTTCAAAATGTCACGGTGGACGCGGCATAAATCGCAAAATACCGATGACGCCGCACCCGAGGAATTCATCAGCCGCGAAGTGGATCCGATCCTCGACAAAATCTCCGCGCACGGCATCCAGAGCCTGACCGACAGCGAACGCAAGATCCTCGAAGCCGCCCGCAACAAAATGGCCAAACGTTGATCCCTCGAATCCAAGCGCAATAAAATGACCCGTTCTTGAATCGCGCGTCCCGCATGTCCGCCGAAAATCTCCACGGCAAAGCCATTCGCACGCTGGTGATTTGCACGGCCTTGTGGGCCTTGAGTTTTCCCGGGATGAAGGCGCTGTCACTGGAGCAGCACAAACTTTTGCCGGATGCCGGCAGTTGGTTCTTCACCTCGCTGGGCGTCATGTATCGTTTTGGCGCGGCCGGTGTGATCCTGCTTTTGTTCAGTGTTTCGGAGATCAAAACCATTTCTCGCCTGGAAATCGAGCAGGGGCTTGCACTCGCAGCTTTTGGCGTGGGTGGAATTCTTTTCCAGATGGACGGCCTCACTTACACGCTGGCGTCCACGTCGGCATTTCTCACGCAAAGTTATTGTTTGTTCATCCCCTTGTGGGTGGCGCTGGTGAACCGCCGGCGTCCGTCCTTGAAAATATTTTCCAGCACGCTGTTCGTGGTCGTCGGCGTGGCCGTGCTGGCGGATGTAAATTTCGATTCCTTCAAGCTGGGCCGCGGAGAGCTGGAAACGCTCATCGCATCGCTGATGTTCACGGGACAAATCCTGTTGCTCGAAAGCCCGCGTTACGCTGCGAACCGGGCGGACAATTTTTCCACGGTGATGTTTTTGGTGATGGCGTTGCTTTGCCTCCCGCTCGTCTGGCTGACCGCACCCGGCGCCTCGGCGTGCCTGCGCGCTTATGCCTCGCCGGCGGCGTGCGGGTTGCTCGCGGTGCTCGTGGTGTTCTGCACGGTGTTCGCTTACACCCTGATGAATCGCTGGCAACGCCAGGTGACGGCCACCGAAGCAGGATTGATTTATTCCATTGAGCCGGTCATCGCCAGTGGGCTGACGCTGTTTGTGCCCGCCTGGTTGTCCCACTGGACAGACATCATTTACGCCAACGAACAACTCACTGCGCGCCTGCTCATTGGCGGCGGGCTTATCACGGTGGCGAATGTCTTGTTGCAATCGAAGTGGCTCAACGTCAAAGCGCCGCCGGCCGTTGAATCGTGAATCACTAATTAACATTTTCCACGCCTTGCCGGTTTCGCTATTTTCTCCACCATGATTTTACGTTACTCACGCCCTGAAATGCGGGCCATCTGGACCGACGAAAATAAACTCCGCATCTGGCTGCAAATCGAACTCCTCGCCAGTGAAGCCCTCGTCAAGCAAGGCATCGTGCCGCGTGCCGACTTTGCGAAGATGAAACGCGGCGCAGAAAAATGCTTTGCGGACACCCAGGCGCTCACCGCACGCGCCAAGGAATTGGAGAAGACGCTCAATCATGACGTCATCGGCTTTACCACCGCCGTGACCGAGCAGATCAACGACCGCGCCAGCCGCTGGTTGCACTTCGGCCTCACGAGCAGTGACATCGGCGACACCGCGTTCGCGGTTCAAATGACGCAGAGCGCGGACATCTTGATTGCCGACGTGAAGAAGCTATTGCCCGTCATAGCCCGCCGCGCCAGGGAACATCAGATGACACCGTGCATCGGACGCAGCCATGGCATTCATGGCGAGCCGACAACCTTCGGTTTGAAAATGGCGCTCATGCACGACGAATTCCGCCGTGCGCTCGGACGCCTCCAACGCGCCCGCCAAGTCGTCGCGGTGGGCAAACTCTCTGGCGCCGTCGGAACGAACGCGCATTTGTCCCCGAGTGTGGAAAACTTTGTCTGCAAACAACTCGGCCTCCAGCCCGCGCCCATCGCCACGCAAGTAGTCCAGCGCGACCTCCACGCCGAGTTCATGAACACGTTGGCCCTCATCGGCGCAAGCATCGAGCGATGGGCCGTCGAGTTCCGTCATCTTCAGCGCACGGAAGTTCTCGAAGCCGAAGAGCCGTTCACCCCCGGCCAGAAAGGCAGCAGCGCCATGCCGCACAAGCGCAACCCCATCACGTGGGAACGGCTCACCGGCCTCGCGCGGGTGTTGCGCGGCAATGCCGTGGCCGCGCTGGAAAACGTCGCCCTCTGGCACGAGCGAGACATCAGCCACAGCAGCGTCGAGCGCATCATCTTCCCGGATTCCTGCACGCTGCTCGATTACATGTTCGGCCTGCTCACGCGTCTGATGGACGGCCTCGTCGTCTATCCCGCGAACATGAAGAAAAACCTCGGCCTCTCGCTCGGCATGTGGAATTCACAAACCGTCCTGCTCGCGCTCATCAAGAAAGGCCTGACCCGCGAAGAGGCCTACGACCTCGTCCAACGCAACGCGATGAAAACGTGGGAAACCAAACACGCCGGCCGAGACGACGCTGATTTTGTCGAAGTCCTGAAAGCCGATCCCGACGTGGCAAAACATTTCAAGAAAGGTGAACTCGAAAAACTCTGCTCGCTCGACTTCCATTTCAAGGAAGTGAAGAACCGGTTCAAGAAACTGGGGCTGTGAATCGCAGACTTGTTCGCGGTCTGAAAACGGGCTAATTTCAACACCGTGAACACGACTCAAGAAATTCCCGAACAACGTCAGCGCCGGCTCGAACTCGCACGCCAGGCGTTCAAGGAATTTTACATTCAATGCTTCTGGTCATGGCAGGAGAATCCGGAAATCACCGAGGCAACCATTCCACTGATTGTCCGCGCACTCCGCATTCATGGCGGTGCCAAAGGCTACGAACTCGCCGCCGAACTATGCCGTTAGGAGAATTTGAGCGCGAAGTCCTTCGCCTGATTGCGCGCAATCGCAACCCGGACAGCTTCATCGCCGGTGCGACCGTGCTGCACCAGTTCCCGGACTCACCGCGCGCATCGCGTGACGTGGACGTTTTTCACGACACCACCGAAAGTCTGGCCCGCTCCGTTGAGGTGGACACCGCGTTGTTGCGCGCCAGGGGCTATGAGGTCGAGTTGGGTCGCGAACAGGAAACATTCCGTCTCGCCCTCGTTCGCCGGGCCGGGCGCGGCACGAAACTGGAGTGGGTCTTTGACAGTGCCTTTCGCTTCTTTCCCATTGAGCCGGACGACGATCTCGGCTGGCGGTTGAATTTTTGGGACGCGGCCACGAACAAAACCCTCGCGCTCTTTGGCCGGCATGAATTCAGGGATTTCGTGGACGTTCATTATCTGCACCATCACCATCTCCATTTTGGCGCGCTGGTCTGGGCGGCTTCCGGCAAGGACGGCGGCCTCACGCCACAAATGATTCTCGAATGGACCAAGCGCCAGGCGTTCTATACGCCTGAACAAGTCAAAGAAGTGCAGTCCACCAAACCGGTGGACCTCGTCCAAATGCGCCGCGACTGGCTGGGTATGGTCACGGAAGCCGAAGCGCTCCTGGAGAAACTGCCACCAGCCGAAATGGGCTGCCTCTACCTCGAGACCACCGGCAAACCCGTCTCCCCCGACCCGGCGTCGCCGGAATTTCCGAAACTCACGCGTCACTATGGCAGCGTCAAAGGCGCATGGCCGCGTATTGTGGAAGGCTAAAACCAGCATGGTCATGGCGAAACATTTCAAGCAAGGCGAACTGGAGAAACTCTGCTCGCTCGACTTCCATTTCAAGGAAGTGAAGAACCGGTTCAAGAAACTGGGGCTTTAACCACGGATGGACGCGAATGAACACGGATAGGGATAATGAAGATCAACCCGCAAAGCTTCTTTAACTTCTGCGCGAATCATGCGCCGTTGTTGCGCGCTTTGGCGGAACGTGCCGGGGAGATTTCCGAAGCGGATGCGATGCGGCTGATTCGTGCGAATCCAAGCGCAGTTGAGGAATTACCCGAAACGGCGTGGCGGCGGTTGCGCGAGTTACAGATTCTTGTTCCGATCGAGCCGGGCAGCGAACTCTTTTTTTTGGCTGACCCGGTCGCGCGACTATTAACATATCTGTTCAATGAGGCGAATCCTGCCACGCCGGAAATGATTCGCGGCTGTGTTCTGTCGCTCGAAACAACCGGGAAGCGGCTCGCCCGTGCGCTCGACGAAGAAGATGTCCAACAGGTCAAGCTCGCCTTCGAGGACATAAGCCAGCCGTTACGCCGTATCCATGCTGACTTGAATGAGACGCAGCACGCGATTCTTGCCGAAGTTGCACGCTACAAGGCCGAGCGCGCCCGTGTTTCGGTGCGTGAGAAATATCAGCGCATCGTTCACTGGATGGAGCGTTACGTTGAGCCGATGATTGAAGTCGTCCGCGCCGACGGACAGTTGCGTGCCGCGTTTGATGAAACTGAGCGGTTGCTACATCGCGCCCGCGAAGAGGCGTTGTTCAACGACCATCCGGCACTCGTCCGCAACCTGCGGTTCTTGAGGCTTGTGGGCGCGCACGCACTCCGCGTCTTCACGCAATGCCGGAAAGAGATTCAACCGCTTTACGAATCGTTGCGCCGTTCAAGCTTCATTGCCGAAGGCGCAGCCCGCGCTTTGGAGAAGCTGCAGGCGGAAGGATTAACGAAATGGGGCAACGAATATCTCGTCGGCGTCGCCGCGTTACGCTTCCAGAATGTGCCGAGCGACATGGCGATTGCGTTGGCGCTGCGGCGTGTTATCGAACATCCGCCCGAGCCGCCACCTGTGTTGGAGTTCGCAGCAGAGCGAGAAGATCCCAGCGCGCTGGTGCGTCTGATGTGGCTGGATTCGTTGCCCGATCTCGTGCGTCGCGACTTGCCAGTGGAAGATTTGATGGGTTGGCTGGTAGAGAAATATCCAGGGCGGGATACATCAGACGTGCTCGCCGGATTCAGCGGGTTGTTATTTCACAACGACTTTCAAGCTGCCTTCGCTGACGAGAAGCCACACGCTTACAATACGACTGACGGTGAAATCGAAGCGTCACCCCTCACCCTTGTTTCCGCATGAACGAACTGCCCCATCTGGCAAAGATTTTCGACCGCCTGAAGCGGGGCTGTCATCTCGGCCCGGACGACGAGCCGGAATTCTCCGTGTTGTCCTCGCCGCGATTTGACGAGTATGCTGCTTACTTCACGGCGCTTGGCCTCACACTTGTCCGCCATGAGCGGGAGTTTTTCTATTTCGAGCCGGATAACCAGGAAGATGTGCCAATCACGCTCCCGCGTATTGCCGTCTTTTCCTACATCATCATTGACCACGCAGCCAACCAAGGACGGCCGATTGAGGAATTCATTTTCGGTCAAAACTTTTTGATAGCCGCACTCCCGCACTTCACGCTCGACCGCTACACTGCGTTGCTCCGGCAAGTGGACGTGCATAGCGTGGACGACCTACGAACATTGCTGAATCGCATGGAACAAATCGGCTGGGTCAAAATCAAAGGGATGGGTGAAGATGAATTTCGGT
>OCZU010000252.1_pt1 | contig 38520 bp, 37 predicted proteins | sample 1539001 | NCBI WGS metagenome assembly OCZU01 (sample SAMEA3539306, study PRJEB22396) | soil metagenome | biome: tundra; feature: field; material: soil | place: USA | collected 2010-05 | depth 0.15 m | reverse complement strand
CCTTTTGAAACAGTCCCTCATCCACCAATTCTCTTAGCACTTTGGCGGCTGAAACTCTTAATTTCTGGCTTCTTTATCAATGCTTTCTGCTCCCTTGAGAAGGAAACCGTGGTCCGTTTCATGCGTGTTTGTCATTCTCGTATTCTCCTTTGTTGTGGTGGTCATGGTTGGACCTTCCCCTGGAGGGACTTCAAACGTTCTTCATACTTTGCCAACCCTTCCTTGCCTTGTGCTTCATCCGGCTTGGTGTAGTGTCTGCTCACAACCTCAAATGAGTTGCCCGCAACTTGGTAAGCGGCCCGCATATCGCCTGTCAGGTTATAAAGGGCTGTCGCCGCGCCGTGCCTCCCGCTGTAAAGGCCACAATACCGAGCGCACACTTTCTCTGCGTGCGGTTTGATGTGGTACTTGTTGAAGGAATTAGAATCAATAGGGCTGTGGTCACCATTTTCAAACAGCAAGCCCGTTGACGGCTTCCCCATCGCTTCGTGCCAGGCTGTGATGAGAGATGACACCGGCTCGATGGTGCCAAGGTCGCGTTTGCTGCGTTCGGTCTTGGTGTCTCCAAGCTCCCCGTAAGGCGCTGCCTCACGGACTGTCAACACACCCCCATTGATGCCTTCCCACTTCACGGCAGCAGCTTCGGATGGCCGCATACCAAGCACGGCGCACAGCGCAAAGAAAAGCTTTGCATTGGTGCGTGGAATGGCGTTGATGATTGCAACGGTTTCCTCTGGTGTGTACGCAACACGCGGCTTTGGAGGTCGCACCTTTGCCAGAATCCTTAGATCACGGTTGAAGGGGTTGCGGTCAATCAAGCCCAGACTCGTTGCGTGGGAGAAGATGCCGGAACACAGGCTGCGGATGTGCGCGAGTGAGTTCCGGTTGAGGCGGGACGCGAGGCCGGTAAGGAACTTGCTCCCGTCAACGGTCCTGTAGGACGCCATCGGCTTCGATTCCATCTCAGCCTTGAGGTACTGCTCCCAGATGTTCTTATAGCCGCGATGGGTGCTCCATCGCCGGTTCTTTTCAACCCAAGGCAGGTATGTTGCCAGGACAAAGGCCCCTATCGTCAGGGGAGGGGCTTCAGGGATGGGTGCCTGGATTTTGAGAGCCTGGTGGGTCTCTGCGTTGATAGCGGCCATTCGCGCCTTGCGGAGGATGTCCATGGCTGTGCAGTCAGCCGATGGGGTCTGCTTGCCCACGTCGCACAGCTTCTCAGTGACTTTTACACGTGACCCTTTACCACCATCACGGTAGAATCGGAGCCAGAATGCGCCTTTGCGCTCCACCACGGTGCCGGTCTGCTCACGGAAGCGTCGCTGCTTTTTGCCCATGTCCCGCAGTTTATTTAACGGCCATAACAGACCGCAATATGACCTTGGTAATATTGTGCAAGTTGTTCATATGTAATTAGTTGGCCCCGTAGCTCAGTTGGATAGAGCAGCGGTTTCCTAAACCGTTGGTCGGCGGTTCGACTCCGCCCGGGGCCCCCATGCTTTCAATCACTTGCATGGTTACCATCGATTACTTGGGCGCAATTGGCGGATCGGCACGCGTGCTATAATCAAAACTCAACGCTACTGCCACGGTTTGCTCGTGACGCGGTGATCCTGTTGGATCAGATTCATCTCCGCTTTTCCTGCCCGCCGTTTATTCAGCGTCAAATCAAAGTACAAGAGCGGCATGGGAACTCACGACACGTGTGTAACATCAGGCCCCTCCAGAAAGAACAATTAGGAATGACAAGCTTTACGGAATTACCGCTTTCTTCTGCTTTGCAGCAGAGGCTGGCGACAGCTCAATTCATTATCCCTACGCCCATTCAGGCGCAGGCTATTCCTTGCGCCCTTGAGGGCAAGGACGTGCTGGCTACGGCTCAAACCGGAACCGGCAAAACGCTGGCGTTTCTGATCCCGGTGATCGAGATGCTGCAGCGCGAACCTTCGCAGAAAGTCCGTGTGCTGGTTTTGCTGCCCACCCGCGAGTTGGCGATTCAGGTCAACGAAGAATACGAAAAATTGCGCGGCAGGGACCTATCCAAGGCAGCGCTGGTAATCGGCGGGGTTTCCGAGAAAGCACAAATTCAGGCGGTGCGTGCCGGCTCCAGCCTGGTGGTTGCAACGCCCGGGCGCCTGCAGGATTTCATTTCCCGCAAGCTGATTGATTTGCGCGAGGTCAAAATCCTGGTACTCGACGAAGCGGACCGCATGCTGGACATGGGCTTTCTGCCCGCCATCCGCCGCATCCTTGCAATCTTGCCGCAACGCCGGCAGACGCTGTGCTTCTCGGCTACGATGGAGCAATCCGTCGCGGGCCTAGTGAATGACTCCATGCGCGATCCCGTTCGTGTGGCGATCGGCTCAGTGCTTAAACCAGTTGAGAGCGTTCGGCTGCAGGCCTATGAAGTGCGCCCGGCCGAGAAACCCGACGTGCTGCGGCAATTGCTCTACGCCGAGAAAGGACAAACGCTCATCTTTGCCCGCACTAAGCGCGGGACAGAACGGCTGGCGAAGGAACTCGCTCGCGAAGGTTTTTCCGCGACGATGATTCACGGCGACCGCTCGCAGTCACAGCGCAATGGAGCGCTCGCTGGATTCCAGCAGGGACGGTTCACCATCCTGGTCGCCACCGACGTGGCCGCGCGTGGTTTGCACGTGGATGATGTGGCCCATGTGATCAACTACGACTTGCCCAAGATGGCGGAGGATTTCATTCATCGCGTGGGACGGACGGGGCGCGCGGGGTCGGAAGGATTGGCTACCAGTTTAGTGGCGGGCGGGGAAGTCATCGAACTTCGACATATCGAACGCACCCTGAAACTGAAAATCGAACGCAAGCAGGTGGACTGGGCAAATGCGGAACGATCCGAGCATGTCGTCCAAAACACGCTGGCCAGCCGGACGCTGACGAGGTTGCCCGGCGAAGTATTCGCCTAGAAGGCGAAGGGCATTGGCGAGCAAGTTGAGGGGGCGCGTCCGAAAGACGCGCCCCAACTTTTCAACTGGACTTTTTGGCAAACCTGGCAGGAAACCGGACGTCTACGGTTCTGTTTTTTCGGGAACGCGTTCGCGGGGAATACTGGAAATATCGGCGTCGTCGGCTCCGAGCTGAAACAGTGCGGCTTGCTCGGCGGCGTGCCTTTGCAACTCGTCCAAATCCAGTTCGCTTGAATCGCCCGGCGTTCCTAACGTGTCTTCGGTCTTGCGTTGGGTTCGACGTTCGGCTTTGTCGCGCTGCTTTTGCTGGCGCGTGTGTTCTTTCTGGCGTTTGGTAAAACTTGATCGACCTCTTCCTGGCATACCAATCTCCAATCGTCAATTTTGACAACAGCGGCTGGCGCTTTGTGCTTTCCTCAACCTTCCGAGCTCAAGCAGCGGGGCACTGAACCGGCCCGCCCTGCGTGAAGCTGAGCCGCGTGAGCGGTGCATGACTACCAGCGCGGCTCCCGGGGCTGACGCGCATGGCCTTGATAGTCGTCGCGGCCGCCGCCTCCACCGCCAAAACGCTGTCCTCCTCCACTGCGCGGCGCATCGGTCTTCGGCTTCGCCTCGTTAATCTTCAGCGCGCGACCGCCAAGCTCAGTTCCATTCAATGCTGCGACAGCTTTATCCGCTTCCGCCGCATTGGTCATCTCGACAAAGGCGAAGCCCCGGGCGCGGCCGGTTTCACGGTCCGTAACAATGCTGACACGCTCGACTGCGCCATGCGCCTCGAACAAGCCGCGAAGCTCGGGTTCCGTGGTGCTGTGTGGTAAGTTGCCGACGTAAAGATTCTTCATAAGAGTTCTTCTTTTCCTGTTTCTATTGCAAATAAGGGTTGAGGTTTGCTGGTTTCAGGTGTGGAATGCTGCTCGATAGCTTCAGCCCACCGGGAGGGTCTGGGTGTTTCCCGGATCGCCCGCGAGCGAGCTTCGCTGACGGAGCGGACACTGGAGATTTTTCTGCACGCTTCCAGTATTCCCCACCGCTGATGCGATGAGTCCTGGGAACCGTGAGCGAGCATCGCTGCAACAATTTCCTTGTGCAAGGAGTCCGCGTCCGCTTCTGCAGGCGCTTCATCCGAGTGCGGCGCTGCAGCGAGATACTCGGGACCACCCACAAAGAAAGCAATCCTCTGCGGGGGATTAGCGCTCCGAAGATCGGTGCAGAACTTGTCCCGGCTGTCGGTTTCGCCGGCCACGTTGATGAGCACCAGATTGTACAGGTCGGCCCGCCACCAGCAGCGCGCTTCGATCACATCGGCCGCGCAATCCACATCGATGCCGAGCTTTCTCATCACGTCGGCCCGCAAATCGCGTTTCGTCTGCGAGGTGTCCAGCAGCAAGACGCGCTTCTTCTTCGCTGGACTGACATCCGGATTCAAAAGCGGCAATGCGATCACCGGCGTGGTCATGCTACTTTCTCCTTGAGGCTGGCTTGCTTCGCCGGGGCTACCAGGTGTTTCTCAGCCAGGGCATTCAGCATCTTTTCGTTGCTCTGGCGGCGGCTGATCTTCTGCCTGCGCCGGCGGTTGAATCTGGCCTTATCGCCGTTGATTCCGGACATATTTGTCTCCTGCCTTAGGGCTGGTTAACGAAAACAACGATGCCGCGAGATTCCCGTTACTCGCGAATCATCGAATCGGCCGACCGCAAGGCCGTTCGTTGAAGTCGATCTCTTGGGAATAAGGGAATTGACTTGCAGAGGTTCTCAGGTTTGGCACGTTACTCGCCTTTCAGGGAATTTCTCAATCGCGAAGGCGCAACGTGCTGTTCAGGGTGTCTTCGAGGTCAAGATCTTTAGTATACGCCCGATTCGCATATTCTGCTTGGAATGTCTAACAAACCTTACCTATTCAATAACTTGCGGAGCCGTCGGAAAGTCTCTTTGGGAGGGAGCAGCCTTGTCCAAGCGCGAGAGTCAGATACTTCCTCGCACAGTTCGATGTAGCACAGGGCACCTTGAACCCGATGTTGGAGCTTCGGCCGTATACCTGTCTCGGAGAATGTCAGGTCGGAGCGGGACCCAAACGAAATCGTTTACGAAACCACGCCAATTACACTCGCAACCCGTTCACACATCCTCCGATCCGCTTCCCCGCCGGCACGTTAACTCGTCAGGACGTAGATGTTATTAGAGGGTTCCGGCGTCACTTCTGCTGTCGCCATACAATCCCTTAATGCATTGACTTGCCGATGTTTGGTCCCTAAGATAATCCGCCAGGGCCTGACCCTCCCCGCGTGATCGTCTCGAGTGAGCTGGACATGCGCGTACTCTCGATTCTGAGCCAGCGGTTTTCGGTATGCGTTCACACATCAGAAAGGAGCTTGGCTTATGCTGGAGATTCAGACCAAGCACTTGCCCCCTGACATCGTCGTTCTGGAAATAAACGGAAGAATCACCATCGGCAGGGAGTGCAAGCAACTGGAGTGGGCTACCGAAACCCTGGTGCGCGAGAAGAAGGAAAAAAAGATCATCTTTGACCTGACTGGCGTAACCCACATTGATAGCACCGGAGTCGGGATCATCGTGATGTCCGCCGGACAGGTGAAGGAGGCGGGCGGAGAGTTGCGACTGGCAGGCGCCAACAAACACGTGGAACAGGTGCTGAAGCTGACCAGCGTAGATAAAATTGTCACATGGAACCCAACCGTGACAGAGGCGGCCATAGGCTTCTAGGCGAGGCCTGGATCCTCTAGGGCTGCGAAGGGCTGACGTTGCTGGGGTCCGTGCCTTTGCAGAGGAGCAGGCAAAGAAGGAGACCTCCGCCGGCAGCCGTGCTGCCGCCAATCTCGAGCCATTTTGTGTTCAGAGCGCTACCCACTCCTCCTGGCCGTGGGGCGACGCTGCCGCAGGCTGCTGATTCGTCGCGGGTGGTTTTCTCCCCTTCATGCAAGGTCGCGGATTGAGACGCTCCGTTTGCCTTTGATGCTTTTCGCAGAATGCCGCCCTGCGTGATATTCACATCGCCCTTGTGCGCCGCCACCTGCACCGTTCCCGTGACGTCAACCACATCGTATTGTGTCCGTTCGCTGGAGACGGGCTCGACCGTGATGCAGTTCACGTGAACGCTCATCGATAAAGAAGTGCCGACGGCCACGCTCCCATGCTCCAGGCTCAGGAAGTTGCTTTGGAACTTCACGATCGCTCCGGCTGAATCAGGACGGACGAACCCTCCGCGTCGAGATTGGCGACAAATCCAGGTTTGGTCTCCAGCAAGTCTCCGGGAAAGACGGATGTGGAGTCTACCGCCTCAGCGCCGTTAATCCATACCCCACCCTTGCTGTGGACGATGGCGGAGCTCGTGTCCGCCGCCACGAGCGACAGAGGGCACAGGACGACCATCACCGAGTAAAGAAGATTGCGCAAAGCAGGCACACTCATACCCAAGCGAAATTTTCACAAACGAATTCAATGAAGATCGTAGCGACAGAGAGTCAGGTCGTCTATTGGCTCGCTGGGTGCCGATCGCACGCGAATTAAGGTGGTACACCCCGGCGTGCCCAACTGCCCCCAGCTCAAAAACTTCGGTATGCTTGGCGAACATGGAACCAACCTCCGCCAACGGGCCGGTGATTGAATTCCGCGATGTTGCCTATGCTCTGCCCAACGGCCAGCAGTTGCTCTCGGGGCTGAACCTGCAGGTACAACGCGGCGAGACGGTTGTCTTGCTGGGACGCAGTGGTTCCGGAAAAACCACCACGCTGAAGTTGATCAATCGCCTGTTGACCCCCACCGGCGGGGACGTGCGCGTGAACGACGCTCCTACTGCCGGAAGTGACGTCATTCGCTTACGCCGCAGCATCGGGTATGTCATCCAGGATGTGGGCTTGTTCCCGCATTTCACCGTGGAACGAAACATCGGCCTTGTCCCACGAATCGAGGGCTGGACCGCCGAACGTGTTCATCAGCGCGTGCAGAAATTGTTGCGCATGGTCGGGCTTGAATCGCACCTGGCCTCGCGTTACCCTCACCAGCTCTCGGGCGGACAGCGCCAGCGCGTCGGAGTCGCTCGCGCGCTGGCCGCAGACCCTGCAATTCTCTTAATGGATGAACCCTTCGGAGCGCTCGACCCCCTCACCCGCGACCAATTGCAGCGCGAGTTTCTGGCGCTCCAGCAGCGGCTCAATAAGACAGTAGTCTTCGTCACGCACGATCTACGCGAAGCCTTGCGGCTCGGGTCGCGCATCGCTCTCATGGAAGCTGGCCGGCTGGTCACGGTCCTTCCCCCGAAAGATTTCCTGCAGTCGAACGATCCGCTGGCCGCTGCCTACGTGCAGGCTTTCGGCGAGGGACTGGACTCGGTAGCAAATCGAGGCGCGTCATGAACCTCTTTCACTTCCTCCTGCAAAATCACGAACAGGTTCTCGAACTCACGCTGGAGCATCTCTGGTTGGTGGGAGTCTCCACGCTGCTTGCGGTGCTGGTTGGCATACCGCTCGGCATACTGAGCGCGCACTGGCCGGTCTGGAACAAGCCAGTGTTGGGGACAGCCAACATCATTCAGACGATTCCCAGTCTTGCCCTCTTCGGTTTCTTGCTGCCGGTGCCGTGGCTCGGGGATCGTGCCGATCGTCTCGCGATCCTGGCGCTCACTCTCTACGCGCTGCTGCCTGTAATCCGTAACACCTACACCGGAATCCGCGGAGTCGATCCAGCGGTGGTCGAAGCCGGGCGCGGGATGGGACTCACGAGCCGCCAACTCTTGTTTCAGGTGGAGCTACCGCTGGCGTCGAGCGTGATTCTCTCCGGCGTACGAGTCGCAGTCGTCGTTTCGGTGGGACTGGCCACCATTGCCGCCGCGATTGGCGCAGGAGGCCTGGGCGAGTTCATCTTTCGCGGTCTCGCCATGGTGAACAATCAGCTCATTCTGGCCGGAGCCATTCCCGCGGCGATCCTGGCCCTGTCGGCTGATTTCGGTTTGGGATGGCTGGAAAAACGATTGCGGCCACGATGAGACACGACCAGCACGGGCGATGTTGGAATGTATTCGCAGCACGGTGCTGGATACTAGTCTGCCTGATTCCAGTAGCTCTGCTGCTGTCTTCATGTACCCCGTCGCATTCCGACCGCATCGTGGTCGGTTCCAAGAACTTTACCGAGTCCCTGATCCTGGGCGAACTCCTGGCCCAGCAAATTGAAGAGCGAACGCACCTGAAAGTCGAGCGCCGTTTCTATCTCGCGGGAACCTACATCTGCCAGCAGGCGTTGCTGGCCGGGCGCATCGACATCTATCCCGAATACACCGGCACCGCGTTGACCGCCATCCTCAAACAAAAAGTTGGAGGCGATAAGGCGGAAGTCTATCAGCGGGTCAAAAGCGAATACGAAGCGCGCCTTGGCCTTACGCTCGGTCCGCCCTTCGGTTTCAACGACACTTTTGCAATGGAAATTCGCGGGGAAGATGCGCGCCGCCTGAATGTCAGAACATTGTCGCAGGCGGCCGCTTTTGCGCCCCAATGGCGAGCCGGATTCGGCTACGAGTTCATGGAGCGCCCCGACGGATACACTGGGCTGGCCGCCGCCTATGGCCTGCACTTTGCCGCGCCGCCCCGCATCCTGGACCTGGGTTTGCTGGCCCCGGCATTGAAGGATCATCAAATCGACATCGCGGCCGGCAATGCCACCGACGGCCTGATCCCGGCACTCGACTTATCTGTTCTCGATGATGACCGCCACTATTTCCCTCCCTACGAAGCTGTCGCTGTAATTCGCCAGCAGACTGTGCAGCAGCATCCCGAAGTTGCTAAGGCGATTGCTGAGTTAGGCAGCAAGATTTCAGATCAGGAAATGCAGCAATTGAACTACGCCCTCGACGGTCAGCACCGAGACGTAAAAGATGTCGCGCGAGAATTCCTGCGAAACAAGGGATTGATCCATTAAAGTTTGTGTGGGGACAGCCGCCCTTCGACTTCGCTCAGGGCAGGCTCTCGGCTGTCCCGCAGAGCCGAGCGAAGCGTTGTGGTACTGAATCTTGGGGAAGAGGAGGGGGTGGAGCAGGCCTTTCCAGGCCTGCGTCGAAAGCAGTCTGCGAACTTAGACCAGTAACTCTCCTCGCAACGTAAGCACCGCATTTCCTTTGAGAATCACGCGCCCTCCTGCGACCTCGCACCACATCTCGCCGCCGCGCTCCGAAACTTGACGGGCGTGCAATCTGGTCTTGCCTAGCCGCTGAGCCCAATACGGCGCCAATGAGCAGTGAGTGGAGCCGGTGACGGGATCTTCGGGAATCCCATAGCTGGGTGCGAAGTAACGCGACACAAAATCGGCGTCCTCGCCGGGAGCAGTGACTGCGACTCCCGCCGGATGACGTCTCTCAAGCAATCGAAAGTCAGGGCGAATGCGCCGGACCTCTTCCTGAGACTCATACACCGCGAAGTAGTTGTCTTCGATCTGAGCAATTGCTGCCGGAGCTTGCCCCAAACCTGAGATCAATGCAGCTGGCGGGGCCGCGCAGGTCCAGGGCGTGAGCATGGGGAAGTCCATCGCGAGCAAGTCGCCGTCGCGGCAAACGGTAAGCGCCCCGCTCGCGCGCGTTTCGAAGCTTACCGACCCTCGGTCCGTTTCAAGAATCTTAAGCACGACGAAGGCGGAGGCCAGCGTCGCATGCCCGCAGAGTTTCACCTCGCACCGAGGCGTGAACCACCGCAACTCGTAGTGATCGCCGCGAGGCACGAAATAACCGGTCTCCGAAAGATTGTTTTCCGCTGCGACCGCCTGCAGCAAGTCGTCATCTAACCATTCTGCAAGAGGGCAGACTGCGGCCGGGTTGCCGGAGAATGTCTTGTCAGTAAAAGCGTCAACGTGAAACACCGGTAGGGACATACCCTATGGTACTCGGGCCGTTCGAGGGATAGAATCCAACGCACTGAGTTGCTTCGCGCCAGTCGCCGCTCGACTTATTTCGCCGCTTACAGCCGCCAGATCGGGAGGTCTGAATGCTTGCCACGCAGAACGATTCTGCTGTCCGTCACGACCTGATCGAGCAACTCTCAGACGCCCGTCAACAAACCGACGACGTGTTCGCTCTGGTCAAGACCGATTCTCTCTACGAACGCCCCATCGCCGAACGTCACCGCATCATTTTCTACATCGGTCATCTCGAGGCCTTCGATTGGAATCTCTTCCGCGAACGCGCTCTCGGACTCAAAAGCTTTCATCCCGAGTTTGACCGTCTGTTTGCCTTCGGCATTGATCCGGTTGGCGGCGGGCTGCCCACCGATCAGCCTGCGGATTGGCCTTCGGTCGAGGCAGTACGGGATTACGTTAGACGGATCCGAACCACTCTGGATGAGAAACTTGCTGACGCAATCGCCGACTCCCACCTCTCCACCAGCAACGGATTCCCCCTCCACACTTTGCTCAACGTGGCTGTCGAGCATCGACTCATGCACGCTGAAACACTGGCCTACATGCTGCATCAATTGCCGCTCTATCGCAAAGTGCGGCACACGGAATCGCTCAACGCTGTCACTTCGCCCGTCGCTCATCGCAGTATTGAAATTCCAGCTGGTCCGGTCACCCTCGGCCTCCCGCGTAGAAGCGGCCTTTTCGGTTGGGACAACGAGTTTGAAGCTCACGCTGTCAACGTCCCGGCATTTGCGATCGACCAGTACAAGGTGACGAACCGTCAGTATCTCGAATTCATCAACGCCGGTGGTTACGAAACGCGCGCATTCTGGTGTGACGGTGACAATAGCAATAGTTGGGACTGGAACTGGAAATCGGAGCGGGGAATTTCACGTCCGGCGTTCTGGAAAGGCGAGGGCGACGGATGGCTTTACCGCACCATGTTCGAGGACATTCCGCTGCCGTTGGATTGGCCAGTCTATGTGAGCCAGGCGGAAGCCAAAGCCTATGCGCGCTGGGCAGGTAAGTCGTTGCCCACCGAAGGCGAGTGGCAGCGAGCGGCATTCGCCACGCCGCGCGGCGACGAGCGAGCATATCCGTGGGGGAGAGAAGAGCCCGCAGATACATTCGGCAATTTTGATTTCACTCGCTGGAGTCCCGTCACTGTGAATGCGTTTCCTGCAGGCCAGAGTGCCTTCGGTGTTCACGCCATGTTGGGCAACGGGTGGGAATGGACCTCTACCGAATTCGCGCCCTTCCCCGGGTTCGAGCCATTCTCGTTTTACCGCGGTTATTCTGCCGACTTTTTTGACGGTAAACACTTCGTCATGAAGGGCGGGTCAGCGCGCACGGCAGCGTGCATGTTGCGGCGCACGTTCCGCAACTGGTTCCAGGCGCACTACCAATTCATCTACACCGGATTTCGCTGCGTGAGTCACTGATCATCAAGAATTAAGGAGTTGCCAACATGCTGGTTCAGACCATCACTCCGAGCACAAGCTATGAATTCGCAGCGGACGTGCGCACCGGGCTCACCAAGCCGGGCCAGAAGGAACTACTGTCGAAGTATTTGTATGACGATGTCGGCTCCGCGTTGTTCGAAGTGATTAGCCACCTGCCGGAGTACGGACTCACGCGCGCCGATGAGCGCCTGCTGCGGCGCCACGGGTGCGACATTGTCGAGCGCCTCCCGACTCCCGTGTCCGTGGCCGAACTCGGCAGCGGCAGCGGAAGGAAAACTCGCCACATCCTCGAAGCTTTGTGTCGCCGCCAGCGCACCGCTTACTACCCAATCGAGATTTCTCCTTCCGCTCTCGCCATGTGCGAACGCGAACTCAGCGACATCGAGTCCATCAGCATCCTGGGCTTCGAGCGTGAGTATCTCGAAGGCTTGTTGGAGGTGGCCGCGCAGCGCTCCGGTGGCCAGCATCTTCTTGTGTTGTTTCTGGGAAGCACGATCGGGAATTTCGATCGCCCCGCCGGTGTTCAGTTTCTGGCCGAAGTTCGCCGCATTCTTCAGCCCGGGGATTCACTTTTACTCGGAACCGATCTTGAAAAATCCAGCGCTCAGCTGCTGCACGCCTACGATGACGAGCTGGGAGTGACCGCCGCCTTCAACCTGAACCTGCTGGCCCGCATTAACCGCGAACTGGATGCCGAGTTCGATGTCTCGCGGTTTGAGCACGTGGCAAGAATCAATCACGAAGCTCGCAGCGTGGAGATGCATCTGCGGTCCAAGTGCCGCCAGACCGTTAACATTCCTGCCGCAGAGCTGCAAGTCGAATTTCTCGAAGGCGAAACCGTCTGGACCGAAAGCAGCCACAAATACTCGCCGGAAGAAGTGTTTCCCATGGCGCGCACCGCCGGTTTCCGCTGTGAAGCACAATGGATTGATGAACAATGGCCGTTCGCGGAGAACTTGCTGGTCGCGGAATAACGGCATCTGCGACCCCCAGCCATTTTCCTGCACGCGTTTTCTCGGCTAAGCCTCACCCCGCATGAAAATCCGCTCATCAAGTAAAACTTTGTAAATCTAGCGTTTTGTGCGATGTGCCGATGTAAATTAGTAAGAGACGTATGAACACAACCACAAGCCGAGTTCTAGCGGTCGCACTTTGTGCCGCAAGCACAGGCAGCATCGCGGCCCCTTCCTGCTATGCCATGCCCTCCGGCCAGCAAACTCCGCAGGCTGCTGCGCCCCGCGCCGTCGCCAAGCGCATCGGTGCCATCAAAGCTATCGACGGAAACGAGATCACGCTTACGCCGGACTCTGGCCCCGACGTGAAGGTTACGGTGCAGGCCGCAACGCAAATCGTTCGCTTCGCTCCGGGCGAGACAAATCTGAACAATGCCACGCCCATCCAGTTGCAGGATCTCCAGGTGGGTGACCGCATTCGAGCGACCGGCTGGGCCTCCGACGATAACCTGCCCCTTCCTGTCTTGAAGATTGTAGTGATGAAGCACTCCGACCTCGAAGCTCGTCATCAGCAGGATCTGCAGGACTGGCAGAAGCGTGGAGTGGATGGACTCGCCGGCGCTGTGGGTGCAGCGGCGGGAACCGTCACCATCTCCGTGCGAAGCAAGAATGTCGTCATTCATACCTCTAGTACCACTGTCGTTCGCCGCTATGCGCTCGACTCCGTAAAATTTGACGACGCCAAGCCCAGCACTCTGCAGGAGATTCATCCCGGCGACCAAGTGCGTGCGCGCGGCGACCGCAGCGCGGATGGTGCTGAACTGACTGCCGAAGAGATTGTTTCCGGATCCTTCCGCAACATTGCTGGTGTCGTCACCACGTCCGACGCAAGTTCGTCGACCCTCAGCGTTCAGGATCTGTTATCGAAGAAACAGGTACTCATCAAGGTGACAGCGGATTCGCAACTTCGCCACCTGCCCCCCGAGATGGCGCAGCGAATCGCGATGCGCCTGAAGGGAGCTGCTGCCGCAGGGGCGGCTGGAACCCCGCCCAATGCGGCTTCCTCGACGAATGGCCAGAGTACGCAAGCACTTCCTCCCAGCGGAGTGAGCGCGGGAGGGAATGGCGCAGGCGGGCGTCCGGGCGGCGCGCCGGATTTCCAGCAGATGCTCAGCCGCGTGCCATCGGCTTCGCTGGCCGACCTCCACAAAGGCGACGCAGTGATCATTGTCTCGACGGAGGGCGGCACTGCGATCACACTGCTCAGCGGCGTGGAACCAATTCTGCAGGCAGCTCCCAGTGCCAGCAGCGCAGCGATCCTTACGCCGTGGAGCATGAGCGCACCCTCCGGCGACTCCGGAGGTCCATAGCATTTCGCTTCCCTCGCACCCGAGCACTGCATCTAAAGACTTAACCGAAGATTTCTTTTGTGGAAATGGATTGACTGAATGAAGGTTCGTAGTTACCGCTGTTTTGCACTCATCTTTTTGTCGTTGCACTTATGCGGGACGCTCGCCGCATCCCAGGCGCCAGCCCCGCAGACGGCCGAGGCGCCGCCAATCGCGCCGCAGACGGCCTCCGGCACTCTTCGCGGGCAAGTAACCGACCCTTCCGGCGCCGCCATCGCCAACGCCAGCATAGTCATGACGCCTGCAGGCGTTTCCTCATCGCCCGTAACAACACAAACCAACGGACAAGGCCTCTATGAGTTCAAAGGTCTGGCAGCCGGCCAGTACTCGCTGACGGTCGTTGCCCAGGGATTCGCCGTCTACGAAAACGACAGCGTGGCCATCACCACGGATCAGCCGCTGCGCCTCAACGTCCCGATGGCCATTGAAGTCGAGCAGGAGAAAGTGCAGGTCTCTGATACCGCGCCGACTGTCGATGTCAATCCTGGGAACAACGCCGGCGCCATCACCATCTCAGGGAAGGAACTGGAGGCCTTGCCCGACGATCCCGACGAATTGCTCACGGACCTGCAGGCGCTGGCCGGTCCCTCCGCTGGCCCGAACGGCGGCCAAATGTACATCGACGGCTTCACCGCGGGCCAGCTTCCTCCCAAGGCGTCGATTCGTGAAATCAGGATCAATCAGAATCCATTTTCTTCCGAGTACGACAAGCTGGGATACGGCCGCATTGAGGTCTTCACCAAGCCCGGCACTGACAAATTCCATGGCCAGGTTTACGTAAGTGGAAACGACTCCGCCTTCAACTCACCCAGCCCGTTCGGAGCCCCGGAGCCGGGATATGACTCCACTCAATTCAGCGGAAACGTCGGCGGCCCGATCAACAAGAGCGCTTCCTTCTTCTTGAACGCCGAGCGCCGCAACATCAACCAGGTCGAAGCCATCGACGCCACAACGCTTGACCCCACCACTCTACTACCAACGCCGGATCTGGGCGCGATTCTGAATCCCCAGGGACGCACCAACATCAGCCCGCGCCTCGACTACCAGCTCAGCAAGAACAACACCCTGACTGCTCGCTACCAGTATTACCGCGATTCCGAAACCAACAATATCGGAGGTGCCTTCAGCCTGGCTTCCCAGGCGGACAATTCCGTATCCACTGAGCAAACGCTGCAGGTCGGCGACACACAGATTTTCGGCGCCAGGATCGTCAACGAGACTCGCTTCCAGTATCTCCGCGACGTCAGCAGTCAAACCCCGCTCAACACCGACCCCACGATCAACGTCCCGGGCGGGTTCAACGGCGGCGGCAACAGCGCGGGGACGAGCAGTGACCATCAGGACCACTACGAGCTGCAGAACTACACGTCAGTGATTCACGGCAATCACACCACCAAGTTTGGAGGCCGCCTGCGCGCCGTCCGCGATGTGAACAGCTCAACCGCAGGATTCAACGGCACCTTTACGTTTTCGTCACTCGACGGCGCGACCGATACTCCGGCGAACTGCTCCGTCGATCTTCAAACCAACCCCAATCCCAACCCGCCCTGCCCCATCTCGTATCAGTACGCGCAGCAGCAGCTTCAGGGTGGAGGGAACACTCCCTACGCCACCCAGCTCTTGATCACCACCGGCATTCCCACTGCCTCGGTCACCAACGTTGATGCCGGTTTCTACGCCCAGGACGACTGGCGCGCGCGGCCGAACATCACTCTCAGCCTGGGCTTACGCTTTGAGACTCAGGATGGCATTCACGATCATGGCGATTGGGCGCCCCGTCTGGGATTTGCCTGGGGTGTCGGTGGCCGGAGCTCGCCACCGAAGGTCGTGATTCGAGGCGGCACCGGCATATTTTACGACCGCTTTCAGGAGGGGCAGATCCTGCAGGCAGAACGGTTGAATGGCGTGACCCAATCGGAATACGTCATTAACAATCCTACGTGCTTTCCCATTGCAACGGCTTGTAGCCTCTCAGGCGCGACCAGCACTTCCACGCTTTACCAGATCAGCCCGACACTGCATTCGCCTTACACCATACAGTCAGCGGTCAGCGTCGAGCGGCAGGTCACGAAAGCGGCGACTGCCTCGGTCACGTATTTGAACTCGCGCGGTTTCGATCAACTACTCAGCATCAACGCCAACGCCCCTGACCCCATTACGTCATTGCGGCCCAACCCGAGTGCGGGAAATATCTACCGGTTCGTGTCCGAAGGAAACTTCAGGCAAAACCAACTCATCGCCAACACCAACGTGAAGGTGGGTTCAAAGGTTCAACTCTTTGGCTTCTATACGCTGAACTACGCCAACAGTGATACCTCCGGAGTCTCCGGCTTTGCCTCCAACTCTTACAACATCAGTCAGGACTACGGCCGCGCTTCGTTCGATACGCGTAACCGCCTCATCTTCGGCGGTTCGTTTGCCTTTCCTTACGCCTTCCGCCTCAGCCCATTCATGATCGTCAATTCCGGCTCGCCCTTTAACATCACCGTGCCCACCGATCTGAACGGCGATTCCATCTTCAACGATCGCCCCGTTTTGATTTCCAACGCGACGTGCCCCAATCCCGGGACCGTCACTGGCACCACCTACTGCACGCCACTGGGAACTTTCGGCGCCACGCTTCCCTCAGCCGGCGAAAAGCTGGTTCCCATTAACTATGGAACCGGCCCCGCGCGCGAGACCTTGAATCTGCGTCTTACCAAGACTTTCGGCTTCGGTCCTAAGGCGAAGAGTGCTGCTTCGGGCCCCGGCGGCAGCCCGGGCGGCCCGGGCGGCCCGGGCGGCGGCGGACATAGCCACGGTCCCATGTTCGGCGGCGGCGGTCCAATAGGGCTTCCAAATGCCAGCGATCGCCGCTACAACGTCAGCCTCGGCGTGTCCGTGCGCAACGTGTTCAACAAAGTCAACATGGGAAATCCCAGCGGCATTCTCAACTCGACAGCGCAGGGGACAGTCTCTCAATTCTTTGATTCGCCGAATGGCCTGCAGGGCGGCCCATTTTCCAGCGGCTCAGCCGTTCGCCGCATCGACTTGCAAGCGACCTTCAGTTTCTGATTTCGCACGCCTGGCACCACGAATGCCGTGTCAGCTCACGGAAGAAGTCACAAATGCGTGTTGTACCGTGGAAGAGCGGCGCGTCAGCGCCGCGAGAGCCTCCAAGAAATAACGCGGGCTTCAGCCCCAGTGGTCGCATTTTGGGCCCACAACGAATTGTGCCGCCGCTTCGTAAGGTAAACATGAATGCGGGACCATCCATGGCGCCTTCCGACACAGCGATTCGAAAGCCGATTCTCCACCGAATCTCTCCTGTCATACTCTGGCGCTGTTCGTTCGGGTTATTCTGAAGATGGGCCTGTCCATGTTGTCGCTGGCCGCAGAGTGAGTCCGTTTGTCCCCTCGTTCGACCACAAGACGCCAGTTTCTTCGCGGGGCTGCCGCCGTTGGCACCGTCGCGATTGCCGGAGACTCCATCTTGCTGGCGCCCAACCGTCCTCGCCTCGTGCGCCAGGACTTTTTTCTGCCGCGCTGGCCGGAACGGTTAAACGGCTTCACCATCGCTCTGCTCAGCGATTTCCATTACGATCCTTATTTTTCGATCCATCCCCTGCACGCAGCTATCCCCATGGTCAATGGCCTTCGTCCTGATCTGATCGTGCTCACCGGAGACTTTGTCTCCGTGCGGCTGATTGGAGACGACCGCAAAGCAGCGTTCGCGGCCGAACCCTGTGCTCGCCTCCTGCGCCAGATGACCGCACCTCACGGCCTCTGGGCGGTCATGGGCAACCACGACGACGGCACCGATCGCAGACACGTAACCCGCGCACTCCAGGCTGAAAATATCCAGGTTCTGGCAAACCAGTCGGAGGCGATCGAGCGCGATGGCGCGCGCATCTGGCTGGCTGGCGTGAATGATGTGATGAGCAGGACAGCCGACCTGACAAAGACGCTGCGCCATGTCCCCGCCAATGAAGCCGTCATCCTGTTGGCGCACGAACCCGACTTCGCCGATGAAGCTTCGCGATTCCCCATCGACCTGCAGCTTTCAGGGCACTCTCACGGGGGCCAGATCAGAGTTCCGCTGCTCCCTCCGCTCTTCCTGCCCGCCCTGGCAAAAAAGTATGTCTGGGGGAGGTTCCAGGTAGGTCCGCTCGCTCTCTATACCAACGCCGGTCTGGGAACCGTCGGCATTCCGATGCGCTTGAATTGTCCGCCCGAGGTTACGCTGCTCACGCTGCATCCCGCAGCGAAACCAGAGCTCTAGCAGGCGGTTGTGGCCGCCCTCAGCGACAGCAGGCAGCACGTAATATGCAATCGCCTTCACATCGAAAGCTTCAAAGCGGTGTCGACTTTGATGAATGCGCTGATAACAATATACTTAAATCCCACTTTCGCACTGGCACCACAGTTGCCAGCAAAGCGGCAACACGGAGCGGTTCGATTTGTAAGGTTCTCCTAAATATGCTTCGCATCTGGCCATGGTTACTGATCTTGGCACTTCCAGCAGCCTGCACTGCTTCCCTTCCGTTTCCGCGCCTTCGCCAGACTGTCTTGACTGAGCGCGAACACCAGGTCTGGAGGACTCCCACCCGCGCCGCCGAGTTCAGCGATATTCCGCGCGTGAGCGCTCGTTCGCGTTGCGAAGACACGCGGCCCCCTCAGGCTTTGACCACGCCCGATCCTCTTCTGGTCCCGGTCGAGGCAGGACTGAAAGTCAAAGTCAGCTTCATCATCGGCGCCGACGGCCGCGTGCATAGTCCTTTGATTCTGCAGAGCGCCGGCTCCGTCGGCGACCGCAACGTTCTGCAAACTGTCCGCGCCTGGCGGTATCGTCCCGCAACCTGCAACGGTGTGCCCACCGAAGCGGAAGGGAAGATCGAATTTTCTCGCCGTTGAGATTCCGCCCGCTTGGGCTAAAATGACCCCATGAGCAAAGCGGTCTGAATCGTGGATAGAGACAAGAAACTCGCCAAGCCATCCAGTTCGACTCCCGCGCAGGATTCCGAGGGCGTGCCGAGCATCGGCCCGCACAATCCCGCCCTGGGTGAGATCTATCAGCGCCTCTATCCCGAAATAAAGCGGCCCAAGCCGAATCAGGAAGCCATCGCCGCGGCTCTGCAAGCCATGCAGCGCCTCACCATGGAAGCGGATTCGGAAACTGTTGCGGAGGATGCTTCGTTAGACACCAACCTCGGCCCTCAGCATGCGTGCCCCTCTTGCGGGCATCGCAATCGCGCCGGCAACAAGTTCTGCGGCAGTTGTGGGCTTCCCATGGGAGCCGTGTCACCTCTGTCGGCTGACCCCGCATCGCCGGATCTCGCGTTCTCCGCAGTCGACGACAGGCCTATGTCCCAAACGCCACCTCCCGTGCCGGAAGCCGCGGATGAAGTGCACCCGGCGCCGAACGCTCCTCCCGGAACGCATCACTACCACCACCATTACCATCACCACTATTTCCAGGGTGGCCACGATGCTGCTAGTGCGCCTCGTCCCAATGCTCCCGAAAGCGCGCGGGAAGCGGACCGGCTGAGAATTGCCGCCGCCGCCAAGGGCGAACCCATGAGCCGCGGTGAGGCCGCGGTCCGCCGTCTCACCCAGGAATGGGTTCTCGCCTGCAACACTCGTCAACTCGATGAGTTGATCGAGCTCTATGCCGCCGACGCGCTCGTCCTGCGCTCGAACCTTCCTCCTATTCGCGGCGCTATGGCTGTCCGTGAATTCTTTCACGCCTCGCTCGAAGCCGGCCTGGGAGAAGTGGCCGTCGACCCCATGCGCGTGGAAGTTTCTGGAGACTTGGCTCACGAAGTGGGACGCTACAGCGCGCTGGTTCCAGGAACCGCCGGCAAGCGGCGCGAAGAGCGCGGCAAATATCTCTGGGTTTTCGCCAAGCAGGCGAGCGCAGATTGGAAGCTGATTTCAGAATGCTGGTCCAGCGACCTGACACTTTCAAGCTCAGAGTCCGACATTCCCAAAGCCGTGACCCCGTCAGCCAAGCCCCAGCCGCGAAGAGGATAGCGGGTCTCGGTCATAGGTGTTAGGTCTTTGGCCTAAGACCTATAACCTGTCACCTATCACCTAAGACCTAAACCACGCCCATCTTCCCCAGCTCTCCACGCAACTGCTCCAACGTCTGCATCTGAATCGTCCGCATCCCCATCTTTGCCGCGCACTCCAGATTCAGCGAACGATCATCGATAAAGCAGCACTCTTCCGGATTGATCTGCGTAGTCTCGATCGCCAGCCGGTAAATGCCGCTCTCCGGCTTGCGCAGTCCCACAAAGCAGGAGCTGACAAACAGCCGGAAGATTCCCCGCAAGCCGTACTTCTCGATGCGGTGCAAATTCAACTCACGCGACTCGTTGTTGATCGTGCCCATGAAGTATCGTCCGGATTTAGCCAGCGCGCGGGCGAAGCCCAGAACCTCCGGCATCGGCTGCGACAACGAGAACATGTAATCCCGAAACTCGTCGCGGGTGAAGGGACGGTTGCGGTAAAACACAGTGCGCTCCAAATACTCGTCAAGCGAAATCTTGCCGCGCTCAAACGACGAAACCACCATCTCATGCCGGTCGTGAAACTCTTCTTCGTCGAGACGAAAATGTTCGAGCGCCGCGATGCGTTGCGTGCGGTCCCAGGCGTTCGTGAGCAGCACTCCTCCCACATCCCAAAAGATGGCGTGAATAGCAGACACCTGTGAATCCTCCTCTTGTTCTTGCATACCTCTTTCCAGACTCTCTCATTCCGAGCTGTTCTCAACCTTTGTCATTCCGAACCGTTCTTTGGTGAGGAATCTGGGCGTTTTCAGGCTGCCCGACTCCTCTCCGATCAAGAGTCTAGATCAATTGCCATCGGAACGCTGCGGTGGACAGATGCCCTGTGTTTCCGCGTGAGCGAATCGTTGACTAGCATATGCCTCGTCCGTAAGATGGAGCGACCCAAAGGGCCATCTCCCGAATGATCGGCCAAACCATCCTTGAAATACCCCCCTAGGCCCATCGATGACTGGCGTCCATAGCTGCCGGGGGAATATTTCGATCTCCTATGTATGCTCCGAATCCGCCTGAAAAATTGTCCTTTGCTTGGGCAGGCATTTTGCGGTATTCGGGTACGGTCTCCGGATCGTCGTAGCCGTTCAACTCCTGATTCGCCCCTGCCTTCAGCCGCTCGTTCTTAAGCTGGCTAGCGAGGATGAGGCATTTCCGCAGAAGGGTCGTGATCGACTGCTTGTCATCAGTCGCGAGGATGATGATGTCGTCAAGGAGTATGAAGTGCATTTCCTCTCAGAAGAAGCGTTTGTCTCCTGTAATAGCTCAAAGCAATAACCTACGATCTTTACGAAATGTTCCAGTTGGAACATTAGGCCTAATGTTCCAACTGGAACATTCAGCAATTGCCCTAGTGTTTGTAGACAGTGGTGTCGGGATGGTAGTTGCGCCAGTCGAACCAGTAATCCTTGAGCGCGGGGACGCGGTCGAGACATTTTCCCTGTGCGGGGCCGGAGGTGGCGCAGCCCTGGAAGTTCCACTGGCTGGCGGTGGTGGCATCGAGCAGCGTCCACTCCTTGACGTCACCTTGAAGAAAGAATTCGGCATCGCGGCCATCGATGCGGCTGACGAAGACGCGGAATGATTTGCCGTCGGGTCCGAGCACCAGAAGCAGCGGCGCGCCATTGACCCGATCGAGAACCGGAGACTGCTTCGCGAAGGTGTCCCAGGGATAAGCGCGCGGGGCGCCGGCGATGGTGAGTCCGATGACAACGTCGCGCGACTTCAGTTCGGTGCCCGGAAAGCTGATGACGACTGGCAGCTTGGCGACGTCTGGTTCCCAATTGCTGTTGTACTCTTTCGTGTATTTGGCGACGGGCGCCAGCACTTGGCCCGAGGGGGACTCGGTTCTCCACGCACCGAAGGTGAGTTCGTCACTGAGGACAAGTTCGAGTGCTGCGCCTTGCAGCGGGCCGTAGATCGCCTTGCCGGTGATCTGCTGCCACCAGGTTCCGGTTTCTGTATCCCGCATGAGGAAGTTCTGGTTGTTGATGCCGGCCAGATAGAAATGCAGCACTTTTCCGTTCACCGTTCGTGTCCACACCAGACCGGTGTGACAGAGCGTTCAATAGGTGACCGCGATCGGCACCCCACCGACCACATCGTTCAACACGTGATGGTAGGCCATCTGGCTGATGGGGTAGGCGCGGGCGTCGCTGCCCAGGCTAACGGCCAGGATCATCTCTTTCGCGTCGAGCTTGCTCTCCGCCTGAGCCAGGAACTTCGGGCCGGCGATGGGATGGAACATCCACTCGAAGTAATTGAGGCGCGCCATGACTGCGGAGAACGTGACGACAAATAGGACGGCCGTCAAGACAGCTCTGCGCCACCGGCTGGCGGTTCTCCATAGCGCGAAGGCGAAGGCAAAACACGCCAGGCCTGCGATCAGCGTGGCCAGGGGAGCGCGCTGGCGCAGGGCCATGGCAAGGAAGAGTGCGCGCGTCGCCTGGTGACGGAAGGGACGAATGATGAAAGCAGGAATGAAGAACAGCACGCTGGTAGTGATGGCGCACAGGGAGAATGCAGACCAGATCCAGCGGGAGGCTTGGCAATTCGCTGGCTGGCGATCCGCCAAATGATTCTGGCGCGTGGATGGCGAAGCTGTGCTCATAGATTGTCGCCCGGATGCTGGCGAGCCTAGCCCGTGACTGTAAGCGAAAGAGCCTGGCTGGCGGAATAGTATAAAAAAATAAAAGACCTCGATCCCGTGGAAGCGGATCGAGGTCTGGTTACAGCTTTGCAAGTTTATTGCGGGGTGAAGTTTTGGTGATAGCTCAAACTCACCACGTCCTGGAACATGGGCGTTCCCGGAGGCAGATTGTTCGGGTTCAGGAACTGCGTGTCAAAGAAATAGTTTCGCGTCGGAGCGCTGTAGGTGGAGTTGCAGCACTTGAATATGCCCGTGGCATATTGCGAGTAGTACATGCTGATCAGCGAGCCGACATAGTTCACGGTGCCACCGTTTCCGTCGTCGCTTCGGTCTTCCAGATAGCGAAGGAAGTTGTGCATACCGCCATCGGTGCCGAAATCCTTTAAGCCGGCCGCAGTCGCCCACCCGGGCTCGGGGAACGGAATGCTCTTACCGGCGGCAATGGCCATTCTGTAATAGCTGGTGTTTCCCTGCCGGCCCGGGAAGGCTGGCGGACCGCCAACCTTGGTGGCCTGGCCGGGGTACAGGAAGCTTTCGTGGTCTGTCCATCCTGTGTTCGTCGTCGGTACCGTGGCGGCTGACGGCGAGTTGGAGAGCAGCGTAACCGCGTCCGCGATGATCGCAGCCGCGGAGTGTGGAGTTGCGGGGTTGCCTCCGCTGGGCCAGAAGGGATCGTTGACTCCGCTGTTGTAGTCTCCAAACACGTAAACCGGTTCTTCCGAGGCGACGGTGAAGCCGTTGCCGAAAGTTGCAGGAGCAATGGGATGCGGCAGGTAGCTGACTCCGCCAGCGCTCATACCGCCGTCGACCAGTCGCAGCACGTGCCGCGGACCGGTGACCATGTTCCACTCTGCCGTCGTTGAACAGGCGGCGATTCCGGCTGTGGTTCCGCTGATGTAATACGGCTGGCTCATGGTCCCCGCCGCAATGCCAAAACCGGCACCCAGGTTGGCCTGGCCCCAATTATCAAGGAATCCGTTCTGTTTTCCGGCCACATCTTCCGACGAATAGGGGTAGTACTTGGCCGCTTCGAGAGCGTTATCGGGCACTCCAGTGACCGACGCACTATTGACCGTGTCGTTCAAACCGGATATGCCCGAGAGGTTGTTATAGAAAGCAGTCAAAGGATGCTTATCGGCAAGCATGCCGCGGTGGTCCGAGAAATAGAGGATGTAGCCGTTGTTGTTAGTGGAGTTCACCAGAGTGCCGCTGCCGCCTGCGTACGGAGCTGCGCCCTGCAGCCAGAGCCACAGATTCCCTGCGTCGAGTTCAACAGCGTTCATGACTCCGTTCGGGCTGCAAGAAGTTTCGGCATCGCCGGCGGGACGCGAATCCCGGGGCTCGCCTTCGCGGGCATCGTAAAAGTTGATCGGAACCCAGTTGTTTGCAGTAGCGGCGGCACCGGTCGCCGTGGCGTACGCCTTGCCGCTTTGAAGCTGCTGAAGGATGAGGATGGCGGGACCAAGCGGGTTGTAGCATTGGGCCGCGGGCAGGGCAGGATACTGTGGGCAAACAGGAATTCCAGCGGCCTGGTAGGGGGCGGTGGGCGGCATATCGTAGCCGCGGCCGAACCCGAAACCGAGCCATTCCTGCGTTACGCCGACCCAGTTTCCGGTGGCAGCGCTCAAATACTCGACTCGCAACCATACGCTTTGGCACAGATTGCCCGCAATGGTGACCTCGCCGTGCAAGGGCCAGGAAGCGGGCCCGCCGCAGCCTGTAGGAGCAACCCAACTTCCGGTGGCCGCCTTAGCCAAACCGAGGTACATGTTGCTGCCCGCATAAGGGCCTTGGGTCAAATTGTAGGGAACTGCAGCCCCGGTCGTGATCGCCGGGCCGATCTGGACGTCCTGGCCGGGATCAGTCACGACGCGCTCAGGGTGCAGGTCGGCTTTTGTGTCGGCCAGCAAAATGCGAATCTGGGCTTTCGTATAGAGTCGCGAGTTGGTAAGAAGCGCGGTATCGCCTGGTGTCGGTCTGCGAATGATGTCAACTGCGCCAACCGGAGAATTTTGCACGAAGGGCAACTGCAGTTTGGTTGCGCCGGTCAATCCGGTAGTGATGAAGCTGTTGAACGTAGTTGTGGAAATGCCTTTCCAACCGGCGTTGGCTGCGCCTCCGCAAGCAGTGCAAACCGCAGGCGGAGCGGGCGGGAAGCCACCGGCCCAGCTACCCGCGTTCAGCTGTAAACAGTTTCCGCTGGCTCCTGGCCCCGGTGTAGGGGCGGCAGGGCAGCCACCTGGGGCCGTCGGTACCCATACATTTCCAGTGTAGCCGTTGCCGGTACCCCATCCATTCTCGAGTTGGTCCGTGATGACCTGGCCCACGGCCGCGATTTTGTCAGTGAAGGTCAAGTTGGCGCCAGAGGCCAGGAAGAGGTTGCCGTTGGTGTGCACGCGGCCGCCGAAGTTAAAGTTCGGACCGGCAAAGTAATCACAGTCGCCGTCGCAGAAGACACCGAACTCAAAAGCGGGAAGCAAAGCGACCTCTACAGTGCGGGTGAGGTTGACGGATGCGCCCGTGGCGGACTGGGCGGAAAACGAGGCGACCTGTCCGGAACCCGACTGGCGGGTGGCGGTGACTTGCAGGTTGAAAGCAATGAGAGATGCCACCATGCCCTGATCCGAACCGGAACCGACGATATCCCATTTCCCTGTGGGGTTGCCGGCTGCGTCAGAATACGGCCAGGTGATGGGCGGCTCGACGTAATTCATGTTGGTGATGTTCGAACCGGTCACTGCAGTCGGCCAATTGGCAGGAGCAGTGAGAGCTTGAATGGACGCGGCCGTCGGCGTTTGAGAGGACTGATATAACTGAGAAAGTTGGGCGGTCAAGTTTTCCATGCCAGCCTCGGCGCCGTAGAAGGCGAGGTTGCTTTCGAGGTCGTTGCCTCCCATGCGTTGTTCATTGCTGACCATGTATAGGAGTCCCACGGCCACGGCCGACAATAAGACCGTCAACAGAAGCGCCGCGATGAGCGTGAAGCCCCGCGAATCTCGTTTACTCTTCCTCATATATTTTCCCCCTCTACCCCTCAAACAGCGCGACTTCAGATAGCCGATCATTGGCACACCGTGCTGCTGCTGCTATAGGAATTGCAGAAACTCATGTTGCGGGCGCTGACGGAGCTCGCCAGGTACATGCTCTGGGATTGGTTTCCCCCCGAAAGCAAACTCTCTCCCATGACCCACATATTGACCTTCTGAATCAAGGCGGGGGAAAGTCCAGCGGCAAGCGGATTGGCCTGATTGGCGCTCATGGTGCCGAGCTGGGAATTGATAATGTCATAGCTAAATTGCAGGTTGATGATGTTATCGGCCACAGGGACAGCGGTGAGGCCGTTGACCTGGCGCATCAGGCGCGGAGTTTGCACAGTTCCACCCGCGGCAGGAACTTGCAGGAAATAAGTGACCGCGTAAAGGCGGCAGACGGTAACCTGGTTGCCCGCACCCAGGTTCGCACCCAAGCTGGCAATCGCGCTGGCGAGGCTATTGGCGCCGGTCTGGTTGAAATTGAGTTGGTCGCCAGCGGCAAAGTTGATGGCCGTGTTGTTGGGGATACCTGTGATCTCGGCCACGGCGGTCGCGCTCTGCACGACGCTGGTACCCTGCGCGGTCTTGCCATTGCCCGGCGTGCTAACGCTGAACAGCAGCAGATCGCCCACGTTGAGGCCACCCGGCGCAAGAATGTTAGTAGGCTGAGTGGGATCGGGAGTAGCCACCAATCCCACGGCGGCCGAGGTTGTGTTTGGAAAAGTAAACGCGAAGTTGGTCAGAGGAAAGTTGTAATCGCAATAGATCGAGGTGATGCTATCGTTCACCGCTGCGGGAGCGTTGGCGATGACGGTGTTGTTCTGTACGCCGTTGTTGAAGCCGGGCAGGAGGCCATACATGTAATTCTGGACGCCGGCGCCACTGTTCGGGTAGGCGTCGCCGGGAACATAGCAGGTGCCGGTTTGGTTGCAGGCGACCAAGGTTGCGCCGCCGTTGTTGGCCAGCTGCAGACCGCCCGAGGGCAGGCCTGCGCCCGCCATGCTGATGTCCTTGGTCATCAACTCGATGGCGGCACGCATATTCTGTTGGGTCTCAGCGCGCTGGGTCACGGTAAACGTGGCATTCATGCCCATGCGAAAAAGTTGGGTCATGGCCATGATGACGATCAGGCCGATGGAAGAAGCGACCATCATTTCCAGAAGGCTGAAGCCGCGCTGCGATTTTGAGATGGGCATGGTCATGGTTTTAGTCTGGCCTTAGTGGTAGCTGGAGATCAGCCCGTTCACGGTGTAAGTGCGGGCGGGCCAACCGGGTTTCGTGTAGGAAACGGCGATGGTGACGGCGATGAGATTAGTGTTGACCACGCCCGTGGGCAGCAACACGTTGTTGAACGTGATGGTGCGGGTGAAGTTGCCGAGGCTTTGGGTGACGTCGTCGGCCGTGCCGAGCACGCCATCGGGGCCGGGCAGGACCAGGCATTCGACGCCGCCGGGGCAAGCGGCACCCGTGTCAGGAGCGGTGCAGGGTACGTCATCCGCAGTTCCGACGAGTCCATCCGGTCCGGCGCAAGTCAGCGGCAGGGATCCACTCAAGAAGATTCCGCCATTGGCGACGTTGTTGATGGCTGCGAAAGGAAGCTGCTGACTGTTGCGCGCAGTGTAGATGCTTTCCATGGCATCGAGCGCCTTGTGGCGGGCGATGAGATCTTCCTGCGCCGAGGCAGTGGCGGAGATGGCAGTGGCGAAGCTCGCCATCACGGCGAGCAGGCCGACGGTCATGATGACGATGGCGATCATGACTTCGATCAGCGTAAAACCGCGCTGAGTTCGATGCTTCCTGATTAATTTGTCCTGTTGCATCATTGTTGCACCCAAGTAGCAACGCCTGCCGGCTGAGTTAAACGCCATCCGCGGATTCTGCCGGTTGCTCCCCAAACGGTAACGGCCCGCGAAGCGAAGATGGTGGGCTCGGAGGGCCGCGTGAGATAGACGACCCCGCTGTTAAAGTTGCCGAGGTTGTCTTGCGAGGAGCCATCGGGCATGAAGACGACATAGTTCAGAGGTCCGCCGGCTAAGGTCTGGCCCAAGTCGATGGCATTGGCGCCCGCGCCAAAGTTGTCCGGCGCACTAGCGGGAAATCCCACCCGCACGGCAAAGCTGACATCCGGTGGCAGCGAGTATGTGATCACCTGCTGCAGGGGTGGCGCCGCCAGGGCTCCGACCGCAGGAGGCTGATACTGGATCTGAATGGTACCGGCGGGAAAGCCCGCAGGATTGAAATTGACGTAGTACTCGTGCCCCTGGGTGATGGCCAGGTTGCGCGTGTTGCGCAGAGCCATCAATGTGGTGTCATAAGCCGAGTTCAGATGGCTCTGATTCATCATAGGGAGCAGGGAGATGAACGTGACACTGGCCATGATCAAGCCGAAGGACACGGTGATCATCAGCTCCAGGAGCGAGAACCCGTTATTTTTGCGCGATGCCATAAGTTCTTTCCGGAGGGGAGCCTCGTATCGTCTGGTGGCGCTAATCGACATCTTCATCATCTTCAACGTTGCCAAGGAGCCTGACCGGACGGGGAAGACCTGCCGCCGTTCGGGGAGCAGCCCCACCGGCACTGGATACGGTCTGGCAGTCTTCATCGTAGGAAGGTGGGGGTGTGGCGTCAAAGCACGACAGTGCAACGAGAGACTATTGGTCTTTTGTAATGGGCATGGTGACTCAGGTCACATGATTGACTACAGGAGAGTTAGTAGAACGATGAGGTACGACAGGCGCGGCGGCAATGACAAAAGTAACTTGTCGGAGGAACCGCCGTGATCCTAGGATTAGGGGCAGGTTATGAATCTCTCATCGTTATTGGTTTGTGCCGACGAGGCTGCCGTTCAAATGCTGCGACGCGTGCTGGAAGAACTGGGCATTGACGTGGAGTTGTGCCGGGACGCGGTGCGCGCGGGTGTGAGGCTGGCGCAAGAACGCTTTGACGTGATCATTCTTGACTGCGAAACGCAGGAGGGCGTGATTGCCTTATTGCATGAAAGCCGGTCTTCGCGACTGAATGACTCGACCCTGACGGTGGTGGTGGTGGCAGGGCAGGGAAGCATCCGCGAGATGTTTGCCCTTGGGGTCAACTTCGTCTTGTACAAGCCGGTGTCGCACGAGCGGGCTTTGAGCACGCTGCGGGCGGCCCAGACGGTGCTGCACCGGGACAAGCGCCGCAAGGCGCGCGCGGCAGTCCACGCCCATGCGACGATCGACTATGCCGGCGTGCAACAGGCGAAAGCGACGCTGGTGGATCTGGCGGAAGATGGCATGGCAGTGAACTTTGGGAAGAAGCTGCCGCCAACCTGCAAAGTTTATTTCCAGTTTCAGTTACCGGGACAGATGGCGAACGTGCGGCTCTCCGGACAAGTGATGTGGCAGGATTGGAACGGGCGCGCGGGAATCCAGTTTATGGACGTGCCACAGTCTTCGCGGCGAGTTCTGCAAGAGTGGTTGAAGCTGAACGTGGCCGAGGCGTCGAAGCAGCAGTTGGCTTCGGAGGTGGTGGAAGTAGAGCACTCCATCCGGCCGAGTGAAGACTCGGTTGCGCCGGAGCAGCAGCCGCTTGAGAAACAGGCCGGAGAGAAGCAGGCCGTCGAGAAGCAGGCCGAGGAGAAGCAGGAGGCGAACGGGCGCAACGGGGAGGCGGGGGCTCGACTGCGGTCGGAGCCGGACAACCGTCGCGGACAAAACCGCTATGCCTGCCGACTGGGAGCCGAGGTATACCAGAAGGGAAGCTCCGTACGGAACTACTGTCACTTGAGTGACCTGGGCCCGGGAGGATGCTATCTGGAAATGCCGCTGGCCTTCGCGCAGGGGACGCCGGTGGAGATTGTTGTGCGCACTCACGAGATGAAGTTGCGGTTGAGCGGGCAGGTGAAGGCTTCGCATCCTGGCTACGGGATGGGCGTCTCGTTCAAACTGAACACCAAGGAAGAACGCCATGGGGTGCAGCAGTTGATTGACTTCGTAGCGGCTACGGCAGAAAGCTCCAGCTAGCGAACCTCAGGGGCTGAAGCCCTATCCAAATTCTTGCTTTGAAGGCAGGCCTGGAAGGCCTGCTCCACCCGTTTGATCTGTCCCCGTCCGCTCTTTCCTCAGATTCAGCTTTCGGGCGCGCCCGCTTGGCTCGCTGGGCAGCCGAGGCGCCTGTCCCCACGTGTTTCATTTCGTTGAGACTTCTTCCGCGACAGCCTTCCTGAAATAATCCAGTGACATTTGCAGGCCCGCTTCCAATTGAATCTTCGGTTCCCAGCCGAGGAGTTGGCGGGCTTTGGTGATGTCGGGGCGGCGCTGCTTGGGGTCGTCTTGCGGGAGGGGTTCGTATGCGATCCTGCTTTTCGAACCTGTCACCTTGATCACGTGCTGCGCGCATTCGAGAATTGTGAACTCGCTTGGATTGCCGATGTTTACCGGAAGATGCTCCGAGGACTTGGCTAGACGGATGAAGCCGTCGATTTCGTCGGTGACGTAGCAGAAGCTGCGGGTCTGGCTGCCGTCGCCATAGACGGTGAGTGGTTCGCCGCGCAGAGCCTGCTTCATGAAATTCGACACCACGCGGCCGTCGTTCAATTGCAAACGGGGGCCGTAGGTGTTGAAGATGCGGACGATGCGCGTGTCCACTTTGTGATAGCGGTGATAGGCCATAGTAACGGCTTCAGTGAAACGCTTGGCTTCGTCGTAGACCGAGCGCGGGCCGATAGAATTCACGTTGCCCCAGTAAGTTTCTTTCTGGGGATGCTCGAGGGGATCGCCGTAGCACTCGGACGTGGAGGAGACGAGATACTTCGCGTTGTATTTGAGCGCGACATCGAGGGCGTGAAAAGTTCCGAGCGATCCGACTTTCAGGGTGGGGATGCCGTGGATGGTGTAATCCACAGGGCTGGCGGGGCTGGCGAAGTGGAAGACGTAATCGACCTTGCCGACGTCGAAGGGCTCGCAGATATCTTTTTCTATGAAGTCGAATCGCGACTCATTCTGGAGATGGGCGAGATTTCCGCGGCGGCCGGTGAGGAGGTTGTCGACGACAACCACACTCCAGCCTTCACCGAGCAGGGCATCGCAGAGATGGGATCCGAGGAAACCGGCGCCGCCGGTGACCAGGGCGCGTTGTGGGCTCATGCTTTGTTGGTGCCGTTCTTCATTATTGCGGCCTTCAAGGCGGCGGGCGCGCTCTCAGGAAGAGAGGCGGCACGTCCCACGCTGTAGTAGGTGAATCCGTGTGCCGCCATCACTTCGGGATCATACAGGTTGCGGCCGTCGATCACGATGGGATATTTGAGTTCCTGGTTGAGGCGGCGGAGATCGAGGTTGGCAAACTCTTCCCACTCGGTGAGGATCAGCAAGGCGTCCGCGGCATGCGCCGCTTCGTAGGCGGAGTTGACGAACTTCAGGCCGGAGCTCATGACTTCCTGCGCGCGCTCCATGGCGGCGGGGTCGTAGGCGGTGATCTTGCAGCCTTCCTGCAATAGAGCTTGAACAATAAGGATGGCGGGCGATTCGCGAATGTCATCCGTACCGCCTTTGAAGGCCAGGCCGAGGATGCCGAGGTGTTTGCCGCGGAGCGTCCACAGGGCGCTGCGCACTTTCCGGAGAAAACGGTCGCGCTGGTCCTCGTTAATGCGCATGACTTCATCGAGCAAACGGAAATCGTAACCAGACTCGCGGGCGACGGCGCGAAAGGCCATCACGTCTTTGGGAAAACAGGAGCCACCGTATCCGATGCCGGGATTCAGGAAGCGCGGGCCAATGCGGGAGTCGGTGCCGATGCCGTGGCACACCTGGTTTACATTGGCGCCCACGGATTCGCAGATGGAAGCGACCGCATTGATGAAAGAGATCTTCATGGCGAGGAATGCGTTGCAGGCGTGCTTGATCAGTTCCGCACTCTTGGTGCTGGTCACGATGATGGGAGCCGGAATCGAGGTACGATCGGGTTGCGGGATGGCGTCGGGATGCCGGTAATAGTTGCCGCTGGTGAGCGGGGCATAAATTTCGCGCAACACGTCGGCGGCGCGCTCGGTGTCGCAGCCGACGAGGATGCGGTCGGGAAAAAGGAAATCGGTAACGGCAGTGCCTTCGCGCAAGAATTCGGGGTTCGAAGCGACGTCGAACAAATCGGGGTCGGCGCCGTTGCGCAGAATAATCTTGCGAACCCACTCGCTGGTGTACACCGGGACCGTGCTTTTCTCGACAATGACTTTATATCCGTTGATGGCGCCAGTAATCTCGCGCGCGACCGACTCGACGTAAGAGAGGTCCGCATCGCCGCGATCGGTGGGAGGCGTGCCTACGGCAACGAAGATGGCCGAACTGGCACCCACGGCCTCCTGCAAATCGCCAGAGAACTGCAGACGATGACCGCGATGGCGGCTCAATAGTTCAGGCAGGAAGTTCTCGTGGATGGGGACCTGGCCGTTCTTGAGGGCGGCTAATTTGCGTTCGTCGTTGTCGACAAGAATGACGTCATGACCAAGGTCGGCAAAGCAGGCGCCAGCAACCAATCCGACGTATCCGGAACCGACGACAGCGATCCGCATGTTTCAGACTCCATGGACTGAAGGTCTTGGGCCCGTTGCGTGTCTGGACCACTCCGCAGAGAAGCCACGGGAGCAGCCAAGAAAAACGACTCGGGGAACGACTCTAAGTAGCCGCAAGATTGCTCGATTCTAACATTTCCCCGCACCGGTAGAGGGACGGCTAGACTCGAGAGCCGTCGTTTCCCCTGTTCTTTTTCTACCGATTTGGGACCATGTACGGCGAGTCAGGGGCTGTGTGGTTCACCAGCATGGATATTGACAACCCGCGGTTTTGGGGAGAAACTCCGCTACAGAAGCAGATTTGGGGTGGCAGTTCCTCCCGTATGGCTCAACAATCCATGTTCGGGCCTGATCCAGCGAGGCCGGGTTCGCCGGCACAGAAAGAGGATGTAACGGCTGGCCGGATGGGCGGGTCGGACCTGGCGGATCTGGCCGCGAAATTTGCCGCGCACGCCGGGGACAACCTATCGGCGGAGCTTTCGACCGAGTTAGCGCTAGAAGTTGTTCTCAACGAAATTGTGGAGCAGGCATGCCTGGTGACCGGGGCAACCGGGGCTGCGGTCATTCTGGGGCGCGATGGAGAAATGGTGTGCCGCGCCAGCGGCGGAGTCAATGCTCCGGCGTTGGGCTCGCGATTGGACAGCGAATCCGGTCTGACCGCGGAGTGCGTAAGAACGCGGCAGGTGCAGCGTTGCGACGATGCGCAGTCCGACCCGCGCGCCGATGTCGAAGCTTCCCGGAGTCTGGGAGTGCATTCGGTAATGATTCTTCCCCTGCTCCGAAACGGCGATCTGGAGGGAGTGCTGGAGGTTTTTTCGGCGCGGCCCGGGGCCTTCGGAGAACGGGATGAACTTACGCTTGAGACGCTGGCCTCGCGCATACTCACGAATCTGGAACAAGTGCGCGAGCCCTACCGGTTCGTGGAGCAGAAGCTGCCGGTAACGCCGGTCCTGCCGATACCGGCGACTGAGTGGGAAGATGTGCGTGGACGCTACGCGACGAGACTGAAAGAAGAAGGGTACAAAGACGGGATCGGCCGGGAGACTCTTGTGCAAGGTCTGCGGAGTGGGTTTGATTTTGTGACCTTTGTGCTGGGGACAGCGGTTTTGATTTGCGCGGTGTTTTTGGCGACCATTGTGGGTCTGCGACTGGGCGGGCGAAGAACTGCGGTGCGGGGACACGTAACAAAGTCAGCATCCAGGAGTGCTTTTGCCGGGCAGAACCGGGCGGCCCCAAATGGAGCGGTGCAGGGAGATGGCGTGCAGGCTGACAGGGCAGGTGCAAAGCCTGCAACGAATGCGAATTCCCCGTCTGCCTCGTCGGGGGCAGGGAACTTGACGTCTCCGGTCGGCGGGAAAAGAAGCGTACTCACGGCGTCGAGCGCATCTACTGCTGGTTCGGGTGCCTCCTCTCTTCCGGCGGGTGGCCTGTTAGTTTATGAAAACGGGAAGGAAGTTTTTCGCGTGCCGCCCACTGTCGAAGGCGGGACAGCAAGTGCGACGGGTTCGGACGGGACCGGGGTGCAGACCGAATTGCAGCGGGCTTCCGCGGTTGAGCCAGCGGGGATTCTCGAGCTGACCCCGGAGGTAGCGGAAGGTAGCGTCCTCCACCGGGTTGAACCAGACTATCCGGAGGAAGCGCGGCAGCGGCAGATCCAGGGGCCCGTCGTGCTCGACGTACACATCGACCGTGATGGCACGATTCAGGAAGTAAAGCTGGTCAGCGGCCAGCCCTTGCTGGCCGACGCTGCGATCGCCGCCGTGAAACAGTGGCGATTCAAACCTCAGATGCGGAAGGGACATCCCACCGAGATGCAAACCAGAATTACCCTGAACTTCAGGATGCCCACATAGGTTTCAAGTTCGGGTCATATGCTGACAGGCGGATTGCTCCCACCTCTTAGTTGTGAAACAACCCCCAGGGCAACACTTCAGAGCGAGCCGAGGAAGGCCAACAAGTTGGCCGAGTCGGTGGAATCCAGAGCTTTGTAGTTAGAGATGACGGTAGCGGCCTCGCCACCGTGCCTGCGGATCGCCGCGTCGGTGGTTTTCGAGTGGTTGTCGTGCATCAGGCCGCCGGCCTTGGTGACAATGTTAGAGAGCCCCCACAGCGGCGCGGTCCTCCACATGGTGAGAGTAGCCCGGCCAGTCTGATTCGGCTGGAAGGGAATGCCGCCGGAGTCTCCGGTACCCAAATCGTGGAGCAGGAAATCCGAGTAGGGATTAAAGGTGACGTTGCTGAGAGATGCGACTACCGCAGTCTGTCCCCCCGTGGTGGTCCTCAGCTTAACGTTTGCCTGCGTGGTGAAGCTCTCCATATGACACACGCTGCATCCGATGTTGTTGAATACGGTTTCTCCAGCCGCGGTCTGGGTCGTCGGCGTTTGCGGCGGGATGGGAGCCAATAGTGCAGTGAATTGGGTGATCTTGATCATATTCACCTGATTCACGTCCTGTGGAGTGTTGTTATCAACCTGGCAGGCGGAGGGATACGGCAGGCCCTGCGGCAGATGTTCATTCTGGTTGAACATTGCGGGTACTCCGAAGGGGCCGGCGTCGGTGGTAATGCCTAGCTCGTGGAATTCGGCATCTGCATTAAATTGGAACAAGGACACCGCATTCAGCTTCTGTCCGAACTTTCCTGGACGGATGACGTTGTTCTCGTCCGGCACCATGTTGACGAGGCCTGTGATTCCGTATGGCTTGCTGATTCCGACGTTCGCGAGGATGGCAGAGTCAGGAATGTTGTCGATCAACCCCAAACCAAACAATTGTGGCGATCGCACCAGGCTGACCACGGTTGCGTCGGCAGGAACGACTTCGTGGGGCAGATTTTGCGCCGTACCTCCGCCGGATACGGCTAAACCTGAAGCAGTGGCTGCATAGGTGAAGGTTGTTGCCGAGGGCACGTTGAGGATAGTGAAGCTTCCGTTGTAACCAGCAACGCCAACGCCAATGATCTGCGCAGTTTGTCCGGGGGAAAATTTGTGCGCGGCAGTTGTGGTGATGGTCACCGTGGTTCCCGACTCGGTAGCGCCGTTGGGCGCGGTGGCAACTTTCATAGCATTGCAGGCCGGCAATGTTTGGAAGGCGGCATTCGAGGTGCCGTGAACGATCGGGCCCCCTTCATTTTCCTGGAAAGTTCCGTTGCCATCGAGATAGTTGAAAGTCCCGTCGGGATTCCACTTGCCGTAACGGGTGCCGGCAACGTTGCTGGTGTCTCCCGCGGTACCGGTCAGTACGTCGGTTCCAGCGCCGTGACACGTGAAGCAGCCGGTCTTAGTTGACACTGGTCCCAGTCCGCGGACCGGGTCCCACTTGATCGTAAACGTCCCATAGCCGCCATTGAAAAGATTGGTGACACTGGTTGTTAATCCGGCGAAAGGACCGCCAAACTGTCCAACCGTCGGAGGCGGTGGAGGCGGAGGCGCAGTTACGGCTTCCACTTTGTGAATATGGCGAGATGAAATTGCCAGAATGCCAAAAACTGCCAATGCCAAAATTACAAAATGCCGCAGGGTGCGCACCTTCATTAGAAACTCCTTAAACGACGACACCGCAAGGACGCACTTCCGAGAAAAAAGAAGCTCGGACTCAACCATCGCTCGGATACGTCGGGCGAAGGTAAAGGTTCAATATGGGACAGACGCGCACCAGGATTGCGATACCCTTCCTGCGAAACGCAAGGTCGTCGCTTCCTGATAGCGGAGTACCAAGCGGCGTTACGCTTCGCGAAGTGTATCGGAACCCGCATAACAAACTTGACCAAATCAATCAGGGCCCGTGGTTAGCCTCGGATTCTGCTATCCAAACGTGCGCATGTCAAGGGGCAGATTTCAACAAGGAAGCGTTGCGAGGTGTTTGCATGAACAGGCGGCGTAGCCGATGGAGTCTTTGTTCTCCAGTAGATCGATTCTGTTTGTCGCGGCTCTGAGCAGCTCGATTGAGTCTTTCTTCACTGGGGCTTTTTACCTCTTGCAGGAACTTGCAGGGCTGGGTAAACTGGCCCAACTTGTTTTTCGTTGTAAGCCACCTCTGCGGGTGGTTCGGCAGTGCACCCCCCCCAAAACGAAGTCGATCAATGTGTAGCGTCACCGCTGTAGCGGTGTGTGGTGTTGTCTTTTTGACGATAGCCAGACGGAAGCACATCGGCGTTTTCCTCAATTGCGCGGATGTGACTGAGAGGGCGGAGCTGTGAACGGAGAGGCGCGTCTGATAGAGGGATTCCTGCCAGGGGTCGAGTGCGCGAGATTGCTCGACCAGCCGCGTTGGTATGCTGTGCGCACCCGCTCACGCCACGAAAAGCTGGTGGCAAGGCAACTGGAGAATCAAGGAATTGAGTCGTTTCTCCCGGTCGTCACGCAAGTACGCAACTGGAGCGACCGCCGCAAGCAGGTCGAAGCGCCATTGTTCTCCGGTTACGCCTTCCTGCGCGTGATTCATTCCTCCAATGATCGCATCCGTGTGCTGCGGACTCAGGGGGTAGTTAGCTTTGTAGGAGTCCACGGCACAGGAACCCCCATCCCCGACTACCAGATCGAGGACATCAAGACTCTGGTGGCCAGCAAAATCCCCTATAAAGAGCATGCGTTCCTCCATGTTGGCCAGCGTGTGCGCGTTCGTGGCGGAGCGCTTGACGGCGTGCAAGGCATCCTGGTGGCAGAGAACGGGGATCGCAGTGTGGTGATCTCGGTGGAGCCGATTCAGCGATCGTTGTGCGTGCGGGTTGCCGGTTACGAAGTCGAAGCAGCTTAATCTTCCTCTTCCAGTCTCCTCTCCAGCCTCTGATGAAATAGAGCAAATTATGAAGTTACCTGCGAGGGCCTAGTCTTATGAACCAAGTCGAAAATAAAGGTAAATCCAACAAGAACGATAACCAACTCACGAGAGTGGAGCCGTCGGCGGAACGGGTTACGACCGAACAACCCGCCGCCGAACAAACCGCGGCCGGTCGATCTGCGGCAGATCAGCCGCAGAGCGACCCGCATTTCTCTCTCCGCAGCCTGCGGGCTGAGGCGGAAGTCTATGCGATCACTCGTACTCTCGAATACACGGGGTGGAACCGCAGGCGGGCAGCCCAGTTACTGTCCATCAGCTACCGTGGGATTCTGTACAAGATTCGCCAGCACAACCTGACCCCGGGTTCCGGGCGGGAATTGCCGACTCTTGCGCAGAGCCTCAAGGCCGACAAGCCGATAGCGACTTAGGGAGCGCCGGGCCACTGATCTGTCCCAAAGAGGGACTTTCTCCTCTCTCCTTTTGCACGCTGGACGAAATACCACCAAGGACTACAATCCCAAGAGGGACGCGGTCCGAACGGCTAACTAGTAACCGGAAGATGGAGGTTTTTGCAATGATGACGATACGCTTAGCGTCGGTGCTGCGAATGTTGTTGGTGCTGCTGACGGCATCCGTGGTTTGCGCCGCGCAAACCAACACGAGTGCGAGTTCCGAGGCTGGCACCAGTACGATTTCGCCCGAGGTTACCAAGCAATCCACGGACAGGCCGCAGTTCCAGTCGCGCAATCCACGTTACCGGATCGAAGCGGGTGACTCGTTCGACTTGACGTTTGAGCTCAGTCCGGAATTCAACCAGACTGCCGTCTCGGTGCAACCGGATGGTTTCGTGACCCTGCGGGGAGTGGGGGATATTAAGGTTGGAGGTCAGACCGTTCCGGAGCTAACCTCAACGCTTCGTCAGGCTTATGGAAAGATCCTGAACAATCCGTTGATCTCAGTGGTGCTGAAAGAATTCGAGAAGCCGTATTTTGTGGCGGATGGCCAGGTGGCAAAGCCTGGGAAATATGAAATGCATGGGAACATGACGGTCACGCAAGCGATTGCGATTGCCGGAGGATTTCAGTCCAGCGCGAAACATTCGCAAGTCGTGCTGTTCCGCCGGGTCGACGATCAGTGGACGGAGGCGAAACTGATCGACGTGAAGAAGATGGAGAACAACCGCGATTTGCGAGAAGATCCGTTTCTCCATCCCGGAGATATGTTGTTCGTTCCGAAAAACATCATGTCGAAGATCGATCGTTTTCTACCCAATCTGAGCATGGGCACGTACATGCCGTTGCAAGTACCCTAGGTGGCACGAAGCGGAACGGGTGAACCCGTCCGGATGACTGAAAAGAAGTACGGAGACAATTATGAATGAACCAATTTCCATGAATAGCAATGGGCACCGTTCCTATTCCTTTACCGCGCGAGATGTGGTTGCGATCGGGTTTCGCCACCAGCGGGTGATGGTGCTGTGCTTCGTCGGAGTCGTTCTCGGAGTGCTCCTTTCCGCTTTGGTTCTGCCCACGAAGTATCGGGCCGAGACCAAACTGCTGGTGAAGCGCGAACGCGTGGATCCCATTATCACTCCGGAACAGAGTGCCCCCATGATGTTTCATGACACCGTGGGCGAGGAAGAGATCAACTCCGAAGTGGAATTGATTCAAAGCCAGGACGTTCTGCAAAAAGTGGTTGTGACGTGCGGCCTGGACAAAAAGAAGTTCCTCTCGAGCCTGCTGCATCCTGGACAGACTCCGGCAAATCGCACGGACAAAGCGGTGCTGGACCTGCGCTCTGACCTGCAGTTGGAGGTCATCAAG
>OCZU010000251.1_pt1 | contig 38650 bp, 35 predicted proteins | sample 1539001 | NCBI WGS metagenome assembly OCZU01 (sample SAMEA3539306, study PRJEB22396) | soil metagenome | biome: tundra; feature: field; material: soil | place: USA | collected 2010-05 | depth 0.15 m | reverse complement strand
GATACGGCGACCACCGAGATCTACACTCTTTCCCTACACGACGCTCTTCCGATCTGGGTACGGGCGCTGCCGTCGTGTCCGGGCAGGGCATCCCCGGCCCGGCCGCGAGGATCGCGCAGGCGCTGTACGACCTGCGGCGGGCGGCGAGCTTGGGGAGACCGGCGTGGTGCTGCTGGCACCAGCGCACCAGTTCCCGCTCGGAATGACACTCGCCGCCCGGCGCAGGACCGGGGTGATCCAGTGGGCACACGACACCGCAGGATTAGTGATCGAGGACGACTACGACGGCGAGTTTCGCTACGACCGGCAACCGGTGGGTGCCCTGCAGGCGCTGGCACCCGAGCAGGTCGTCTATGCCGGCACCGCCAGCAAGAGCCTGGCGCCCGGGCTGCGGCTCGGCTGGCTCGTGCTCCCCGCGCACCTCGTCGACGATGTGGTCGAATCCCGGATTCTGGCTGACCGGCAGGCTAGCGCGACCGAGCAGCTCACGCTGGCCGAGTTCATCGTCAGCGGCGCCTACGACCGGCAGGTGCGCCGCGGCCGACTCAGCTACCGGCGACGGCGGGACCGGCTGGTCGCGGCGCTGCAGCGGCAGGCGCCGCAGGTCCGGGTGACTGGCATAACGGCAGGCATGCACGCGCTGCTGGAACTGCCAGCCAGCCAGAACGAGGAGCAGATCGTCGCCCGCGCGGCGCGGCCTCGCGATCGAAGGGCTATCTGCCTACAGGGCGGACGACAGCCGATCCGGCCCAGCCCTGGTGGTGGGCTACGGCACGCCACCCGATCATGCGTTCACCGGCGCGGTGGGCCGGCTCTGCGCAGTACTGAGCGAAGGCGATCTTGCTCATAAGCGCGACGGATAGATTGCGCTTTCCCATACTTGGAGCAGCGGCAGTACCTGAGCGCGGATGTTCGTATATTTTCCGCCGCTCCGGCCTTTGATCGAACGCGGCGGCAGTTGCCGCCGCGCCGGGAGCCTGGGGGCCTGCGTGGCAGCGAAGTTCGGTCGCAAGGACGACGACAAGCAAGAGAAGATCGAGCAGTGGCGCCTCTCGATGCAGGCGGAGTTCGAGCGCCTCAGCGGGCTGCCGCTGATCGAACTGGCAACCCAGGTCATGATCAGGGGGTTCGGCCCCGGAGGTCCAGGCGCCGACGACGCCGCTATCACGCTGGGGCAGGCGAATGTCGGTGCCGGTCCTACTGCCGAGCGCATCACGTTCGAGTTCGCGCCGGAACGGGGGTTCACGTTCCCGCTTCCGACGCCGGAGGATTTCAAGCTTCGCGAGCAAATCGCGAAGCTGGTCGCCGAAGGCCTGCAGGAACTGGAGCACGCATCGCTTGTGCGCTTTCAGATGCACACGGCGATTGGCTACCTGGACTGGGCAGCAACCAGGTACGGGCGGGCCGCGCTGGACCGCGGCGAGGTCCAGAGCATCCTGCAGCGGAGATCCGCTTTGGGCTGAGCTATGCGGACGTGGCCGGCGGCTACGAGCCGGCACCGGAGTGAGCAGGACCGCGATTTGACTTGCCAAAATGGCCAGGCCGGGTTCTGCTTGGCGAATGAGTCACTGGCGCAAGCGTCGAGAGCCGCCAGACATCGGACCGCGAGCACAGCGCGTCATCGGCGACGTCATGGCGACGTTAGAGAGCAGGCCGTTCTGCGAGCACGGCAGGCCGCCGCGCTCTGAGCTGAGTGTCTGGTCATCACTGCGCCCTGATGTGCTGCTCTGTGAGTTCTGCTGGGGTGCCGCCCAGGCCATGGCCGCGGATTCCGATATCAGATGCTCAGCATGCGGCGCGTCGGCTGCCGACGAGCAGACGTCGGCGCAGATCCTCGGTCACCCGCACAAATGGCTGGGGGTTCACTTCTTCCTGTGCGGGAACTGCGCCGACGCCGACAGCCGTGCCGCACCGTGACGGCTGCCAGTGGTCGGGGCGCCGCTGTCGATGCAGCGGTCGCCCGGGGTCAGCACGCTGCCGACGCTGACTAGGTCAGGCGGCGGGCGGGGAATAGGGGTCGAAGTCGGACGGGCGAGGTGGCTCAGGACCGTCAGCGTTCATCCGTGCTACCCGCTCGATCCTGGTGATGCGGAACGGGCGCCCGGCCGCAGTGATCTCAATTCCCCGGTCGCGTTCTAGCGCGCCGGCGGCATCCTCGTAGGCAGCGCAGGTTTGCGAGCCCGGCTTCTCGAACATGGGCGCGTACTCGCGCAGGTAGGACACCAGCGAGGCGCGAGCTTGCGCCGGGGTGGCGTGCTCGCCGACCCATGCCTGCCGCCAGCGGCCGTCGGTGCGCTCCCCGATGGCGAACCAGGTGCCCAGCAGCACCACGTCCGGGTACTCGACATGACGGCTGCGCTCGTCCCGCAGGACCTCGGCGGGCAAGACGCCAGCTGTGGTGGCTGATTCCCGCAGCCAGGCACGCAGGGCGGCTGCGGCCGGTCCGAGTCGCTGTCGGCGTCGCCGATGTACCGGGGCGCAGGCGGCTGCCCGGCTCGCTCGGAGTCCGGCGCGCGTTCATCGCCGGGCCTGGCCGCCTCGGGACCATCAGGGCCGGTGCGCAGAGCCTGCTCTGCCCGCGCCACGGCGAACCGGCGGCCCGCGACGGTGAGGTGGTCATGGCGCTCATGGTCCAGCAGGTCAGCGGCTTTGACGTAGTCGCCGTGCTCGCGGCTGCCTTGTGCCGCGGTGGAGACGCGGATCAGGAACTGGTGCGCGAGCTCATCGCGTGCTTCCTGCGGGGTCGGGCTCGCTTCGAGCCCGAGGATGCGCCACCTGGTCGCGATCTGCTCCACGGCGTAAAACACCGGATGCGCCCATGCCACCCCTGCAAACGCGCCCCCGGATCCAGGAGCGGAGCCAGCCCGTTCCAGTGCTGGTCCGAGCCGGGACCACACAGACCCGCCTCCGCCGGCTGACATGCGTTCCATATTCTCCGTTCTCAGCCGTCGGCGCAGCCTGATAGCCGCATTGGCGGCGGCGCGGCCACGGTCACCGCCCGTGATCTCCGCAGGCAGGGGGGATCTTTTCCAGGCCCGGAGTTGGTGGCTGTCCGGGCGTGCTGCGAAGTCATAGTGTTGCGGGTTAGAGTGCTCACTTCGAATGGTGCTGGACATGCTGCGGGTTGCGGGCGGAGGGATCGGGCTTTTGGCTGCTCGGCCGCGGGCGCGGACTCGCAGCCGAGCAGGTAGGTGACCAGCGGACCCCGACGATGCCGTCCGAACCCACGATGAGGTTCTGGCCATGCTCCAGGCGCAGCAAGCGTCGCCCTCTTTGCGGGGCCGCCTTGCGGTGAGCTATCACGAGCTCGGCAGGGTCGCGCAGGATGAGGGACGACTAGGCGAGGCCGCTGAGTGGTATGCCCGCTCGCTGGCCATCAGGGCGGAACTCGACGATCTGCCCATGATGGCGTTCAGCTACCACCAGCTCGGCGTGGTGGCGCAACTGCGGGGGCAGTTCGGTGAGGCGGCTGACTGGTACGCCCGGTTCCTGGCCATCGAGGAGGAACTCGGCGATCTGCCCATGCTGGTGGTCGGCTACCACCAGCTCGGCATGGTGGCGCAACTGCGGGGGCGGCTGGATGAGGCGGCAGACTGGTACGCCCAGTCCCTGACCGTCGAGGAAGAACTCGGCGACCTGCCCAAGATAGCGCTCAGCTGCTGCCAGCTCGGGTTGCTCGCCGAGGCGCAAAGACGTCCCAGCCAGGCACTGGAGTGGGCAGTCCGGTGCGCAGCGCTCTTCGACGACGTGCCGCATCTATCGGCGGGGGTTGATCCTGGCCAGCTAGCCCGACTAGCCCGGCAGCTCGGGAACGAAGCCCTGGAAGCATGCTGGCGTCAGGTCACGGGCGATTCGCTACCCCCCACGGTGCGTGACTACGTCCGGTTCTACGATCCGAATATCAGCCATACCCCCGAATGAGCTCAGCGCGGCGCTGTGACTCATGGGTCACTGACCTTGATTCAGATAGATGTCTTGCGCAGATAAGTTTGTAATGCAAAATTATTGTCATGACGAACGAACAGGCTCCGCTGGCGGACACTCCGCAGCAACTGCTGTCGAGCGCCCAGGACCTCACTCGGCGGGTGCGCCGGGCCCGACGCGGCACCTGGTTCCCGCTCGTCCTGCTCGGACTGGTGGTCATCGCCGCGACGCCCTTTTACCGGATCGGGTCGCATCCCAGCATCACGTGCGGTCCGGTCACCGCGGCCCCCGGCCCCGGCGGGGCAGTGCAGAAAGTCTGTCTGATCGCCCTGGGCTGGCCGGTGTTCATCTACTGGGCCGTCGCGCTGGTCCTGGCCTACGCGGTGATCACCGGCTTCTATCTGCTCAGGGCCAGACGGCGCGGGGTCGGCGCCCGGATCCTGCCCTACGTGCTGGCGGGGATCGCCGGGCTCGTACTGGACGCGGCACTCTGGCCGGTCCAGCAGCACCTGGACAAGGCGTACCTGCGGTCACACAGTCAAGCCGCTCTGCTGGCCGGCCACGGGCTGGATCCGCTGCTCGCCATCGGTCTGGCACTGCTCGTGCTGGCCTGGGTCGAACGCAACTGGGCGCTGCTCGTCTTCGCGGCTGGCTACCTGGCGGCGGCGCTGCTGCCGAGCCTGTACAGCATCACCAGGCTACTTGCGCAGCTCGGCTGGACTGTGGATCGGCAGTGGCACTTTCTGCCCGCGCTCTGGCTGGCCGGCGGGGTGCTGCTGCTCGGCGGCGCCGCCTTTGCCGTGGCCGAGCGGCTCCGGGCATGACTCACCCGGCGAACGGGCTGGACGACATCGTCCACCAGCGCGTCCGGCTGGGCATCCTCGCCATCGCGCAAGAGGCCCGGCGGGTGGAGTTCGGCTTCCTGCGCACCAGCCTGGAGCTGACCGCAGGCAACCTCTCCCAGCACCTGGCAGTGCTAGAGAAGGCCGGCCTGGTAGAGATCGAGAAGGGTTACGCCGGCAAGCGGGGCCGCACCTGGATTCACCTGACGCCGGCCGGCAAGAACGCGCTGCACGCCGAGATCGCCCAGCTCAAGCGCTTGATCAGCCAGATTGAGCAGAGCACGACGGCAGCCGCTGCTACCAGACCTGCCTCGTCGCTGGAGAATTCCGGTGTACCGCGCCCACCGTCTCCGGACGCCTGAAGACAGAGCTGATGGCCACCCGGCCCGGCCCCTGCAGGGTCAGCCACACCCACTTCGCCTGCCACCGGCGCGAGCTGTACCAGTAGTTACCGCGCGGATACTCGAAGTGGAGGTACATCCGGACTGACGGGTCTTTCCAGATCAGCCCCGACGGCTGCAGCAGAATGCGCTCGTTCGGGCGCAGGTCGCGGACGAACGTGTTACCCGGCGCGTGCAGCAGGAGCAGGCCAGGGGCGCCGACCGAGGTGAACCGGTCAATGACCCGGCCTACCGGGTAATGCCACTCCGTTTCGTCCCCGCTCCTGGTGGTGAACCACACACCGGAGTTCAGCCACTGGTAGCCGACGTTCCCGGTCGCGACCAGGAAGCGATGCTCGAGCACGTCTACGGACTGGTTCGCCTGCAGCGGCACGGCGATGGTCTCACCAGCGTGAGACGCGCTGAACGCGATGTGGCCAGGACCCTGAGCTCGCATCATGATCAGCGGCATCCCGGCCAGCTTCCGGTTCCAGCCGCCCTTCATCTTCATGGCTTCGAGCCGGACACCGGGATCAGTGTGCAGCAGCGCGTGATGGGAGAAGTAGACCCAGTCGTCGGTATGCAGGGCCATCTCGGCCACCGGAACGTAGCTGCCGCTGATCTGGCAGGTCGACCGGTTGAAGCGAATCCTGGCCATGTCCCTGATCGGCGGCTGCTTGACCCAGCCGGAATTGGAGACCCGGATCCGCACGTCGACGGGCGCGCCGCAGCGCGGGCAGGCCAGTGCGCTTCCGTCGCTGGGCATCCGGCAGTACGGGCAGGTGTAAGCGCTCGCGCCAGGCGGCATCCCCATCTCGGTCCCCTCTCGCTGTGAGCCCTGCACCTCTGGAGCTCGATCCGATCCATCCCCGGCTCGCCTTGCTAGTTAGACAGCACGTTCACCGGCACACCGGTGGATACGTGGCTCAGATGGTAGCTCTGAACGAGGTGGCGGTGATCTGGTCCCTACGTGTCAGCGATCCAGCTTCCGTGAAAGCCCAGCGGGATCCGGCCGGGCAGGTGGACGCGTGCTACCGGCGTGCTGGTGAAATCCTGCGCCGCGAGGATCACCAGGTCGGCAGCGCCGCGGTCGGGGTCGTGGGCGAACGCGATCACGTACCCGTCGTCCTCGGCGGCGTCGGCGGCGCGGGGGACGAACACGGCCTCGCCCGCGGCCGCGTCCCGCCCGAACTCGTGCGCCTGAACGGTACCGGCGACCAGGTCGTGCTTGAGCAGCGCGTTGGCGAACGCCTGATCTGCGAAGTCGCCGCTGAGCTGGACAGTGGCCCGGTTGACCTCGCCGGTAACCGCGCTGTACCCGTAGCGGTGCTGCCGGGAGAGCACCCGGTCGTCCACACGCGGGTAATCCTGAGGGCGGTCGTCCAGGCACAGCCGCCGCACCTGGCCAGCTGCCGGGTCGATGATCCACCGCTCCAGCGTCGGCGGCCCGTGCCCTCGCATGACGGATACGTCGAACGCGTCCGGGTACCGGCACAGGTCCGCCACGACCCGGCCGCCGTAATCGTAGGCGTTGAGCGTATGGAAGACCCAGCACGGGTCGACCGCGATCCAGCGCACGCTGCCGTCACCACCACCGACGCCATCGCGCCGGAGCAGGCCGACCCGGGCCTGGTGCGCCGGGTTCCAGGTGTAGGGCACCTGCAGGCCGGATGACGCGGCCTCCATGCTGAAGGTGACCGGCAGGTCGAACAGGACAACGTACTTCTCGGTGAGCGCGAAGTCGTGCATCATCGGCCCGTCGGTGACCGGGATGTCGGTACTGGCGGTCACCTGGCCAGCCGGGCTGATGACGACGTGCTGGATATGATCCCAGGCCCAGAAATATGCGATGGCGTGCAGCTCGCCGGTCCGCGGGTCGAGCTTGGTGTGGGCGGCGTAGCCGCCCGGCAGGGTCCCGCCGAAATCGTACGGTCCGAGGGTTCCCAGCTCGTCGGAGAGCTCATACGGCAGCGGGCCGCCTTCCACGGTGGCCAGGGTCCGCCCGGCATGGGCGATGACGTGCGTGTTGGCGGCGAAGTCCATGCCCTCGTGCACCGGGCCTGGCGGCCATTTCTCGCCACAGGACTCCGACGTGGCCTTGGAACGGACCCACCGATTGCGGTACCACTGGGCACGGCCGTCGCGCAGCCGCACCCCGTGCACCATCCCCGCGCCCAGGAACCAGTGACCCGGATCCTCCAGGCCCAAGGGATTGGGTCCGTTGCGCAGGTAACGGCCGCTCAGCTCGGCAGGCACCCGACCCGTGACTGGCAGGTCGAATGCCGTGATCTCTTGCGCCACCGGAGCAAAAGGGCCTTCGAGGAAGCGATTCCGGCCAGGCACGGGACGTCCCTTCGGGTCACGCGAGGGCGCCGCGGTCACGACGAGGCGCCGTTGTCACGATGAACAATGCCTCAGTTGCCCACGTCCAATAACCTATCATGATCTTTCCGGAAATACATTGCTTGTTTTCTATAACAATGGTAGTTTGACGAAAGGCACCGAGGACTGGCGCAGCGGAGAGCAGCAACGGCGGGCGATGCCGCGCCCGGACAGGCCAGCCGGGCAGCCGACCCTGCCAGCCGACCCTGCCAGCTGGGGCGATGCCCTTGGCGATAGCCACAATTATGCGATGACATCTTGCTCGCAGATTTACCCGAAGCACGTTTATCCGTCGGCGGCAGTCAAGGTTAGCAAGCCGTTCTGAGAGTCCGTCCAGCCGGTTCGTTTCGCATGGATCGTGTCATGGCGGGGGAATGAGATGAGCAAATGCCGCACAATCACCTCGGCTCTCCATTGAATTCTGGCGGTGTCGTGCAAGCCGACCAGGGACCGCCACTGCCGGTCGCGATCGTCGGCATCGGATGCCGGTTCCCTGGCGGAGTCCTGACCGTCGACACCGCCTGCTCGTCTGCCGTCAGACGACGGGCACAGTCGTCCTGATTACGTGAACTAGTCGTCCTGACCTAACCAGCGGACGGGTGAACCATGAAAATTCTCATCTACGGGGCCGGTGTGATCGGGCAGATCTACGCGGCTCGGCTGCAGCAGGCAGGGCACGACGTGACCGTGCTCGCGCGCGATCGGACGCATGAGCGGCTGGCTCGCGATGGCATCGTGCTGGCGAACGGGGCCGCGTCAAGCCAGGTCCGGGTGACGGTGACCGACCGGGTCGGCCCGGAGAGCTCGTTCGACCTGGCCCTGGTGACTGTCCGGCGGGATCAGGTGGACGAGATACTGCCTGCTCTAGCGGACCTGCCGGCAGCCAGCGTGCTCCTGATGCAGGACAACTCGCTGGGACTGGCCCGCGCTGGCGACATCGTCGGCCGCGACCGGGTGCTCTTCGGGTTTCCCGGCGTCGGCGGGTATCGCAAGGACGATGGTGCCATCTGCTACATCGAGATCAGGCAGCAGCCGACAACGCTCGGCCGGCGCGACGGCAGGGAGAAAGCGGTCCGGGCTGTCCTGGAGTCAGCGGGCTTCGCGGTGCAGACGACCGACGATATGGACGGGTGGCTCAAGACCCATGCCGTCTTCATCGCCGCCGTGGGTGCCAGCATCTACTCCTGCGGCGGCGATGCGCGCGCGCTCGCGGCCGATCGCGCGGGCGTCGCCGCGATGGTCAGTGCCGTGGGCGAGGGCTTCCGGGCACTGGCCGGCAACGGGGTGAAGGTCACGCCGCTGCCGCTGCGGGTGATCTTCACCGTCGTACCGAAGATGTTCGCCGTCCGGTACTGGCAAGGGCAGCTTCGGGGGCCCGTGGGAACGGTGTCGCTGGCGCCTCATCTGAGGGCGACTAAGGACACAGAGATGGTCGCGCTCTGTCGGGACGTCCGCAGGCTGGTCGAAGGCAGCGTACCGACCCCGTACCTGGACGAGCTGTTGTCCGCGGTCGGCGTTGCGCGATGACTGACCCCCTAGGCATGCGTGACCCGCGGCGCCGGGCTTCTGCTGGTGGCCGGGCACCTTGGCGACCGCCTGGGACGCAAGCGAATGCTCCAGCTCGGGCTGGTGAGAGCGGGATGAGATGAGCGGCATCAGCACAGGTGAGCTTCGCCACCAGGCGGCGTTCAGCAGGGTCGCTATCGTCAATCGCGGCGAAGCTGCGATGCGGCTGATCCGGGCGGCGCGCGAGCTCGAAATCGAGCGGGGCTCGCCGCTGACCACGATCGCCATGTACACCGACGCCGAGCGCAACTCCATGTTCGTCCGGGAGGCCGACGAGGCGGTGCGCATCGCCAGCGCCGACAAGGACCCCTACCTTGACCACGCCGTCCTGGAGCGGGCGCTGCGGGACAGTGCCGCGGAGGCCGTCTGGGTCGGCTGGGGGTTCGTATCGGAGGACCCGGACTTTGCCGACCTCGTGCAGGACATGGGCCTGGTCTTCATCGGCCCTCCGGGGAAGGTGATGCGCCTGCTCGGCGACAAGATCGGTGCCAAACGGCTGGCCGAGGAGGCCGGCGTCCCCGTAGCCCTGTGGAGCGGCGGTCCTGTCACCAGCGTGGCGGAGGCGCACCGGCACGCCGATGCCATCGGATACCCCGTGATGATCAAGGCGGCGGCCGGCGGCGGCGGCCGCGGCATCCGGCGCGTGCAGGACGTCAGCGGGCTCGACGCGGCATTCGACAGCGCCCGCAGGGAGGCGGTCGCCAGCTTCGGCGACGGCACCATGCTGATGGAGCGGGTGATAGAGGGCGGCCGCCACGTCGAGGTCCAGATCGCCGCCGACGCCCACGGCGGGGTGTGGGCGATCGGGGTGCGGGACTGCTCCATCCAGCGCCGGCATCAGAAGGTGATCGAGGAGTCGGCATCGACCGCCCTGCCCGCGAGCACGCAGCAGCGATGCCAGGCGGCGGCGGTCACCCTGGCGCAGTTCAGCGGGTACCAAGGGGTCGCGAGCGTTGAGTTTCTCTACCAGCCCGACACCGACCTCCTGGTCTTCCTTGAGGTCAACACCCGCCTGCAGGTCGAGCATGCGGTGACCGAGATCACGACCGGTGTCGACCTGGTCAAGCTTCAGCTGTACCTCGCTGGCGGTGGCCGGCTGGAGGGAGAGCCCCCGGCGTCGAGAGGGCACGCCGTCGAGGTGCGGCTCAACGCCGAGGATCCCGAGCATGACTTCGCGCCTGCCCCCGGCACTGTCGAGTACCTGGTGTGGGCGTCCGGACCGGGAGTGCGGATCGAGACCGGCCTGGCCCAGGGTGACTCCATCCCGGCCGAGTACGACTCGATGATTGCCAAGATCATCGGCCACGGACGGGATCGGTCAGAAGCGCTGGCCAGAGTCAGCCGCGCGCTACGGGAGACCACGGTCGTCATCGGGGGCGGGATGACCAACAAGGCATTCCTGGCCGGCCTGCTGAGCCATCCGGACGTAGTAGCAGGCCGGTACGACACCGGCTGGCTGGACCGCCTGATGAGCGAGGGCGACCACCTTCCGGTCGGCGGGCAGGCGGCTGCCCTCGCCGCCGCTGCCATCGACGCCTACGACCGCAATCGCGAAACCGAGCGGGAGCGGTTCCTCTTGTCCGCGGTCAGGGGCAGGCCGCAGACCGACATGGAACTCGGTCACCGAGTCGAGCTGCACCTGCACGGAGCGTCCTACATCGTGCAGGTGTACCAGATCGGGGCGCGCCGGTACCGGCTGCTGGTCGACGGCCATCGGGTCGACGTCGACGCCGAGCGAGGCGGGCCGTTCGAACGGCGCCTGGTCGCGGCTGGCCGCTCGTACCGGGTGGTGTCGATCCGGCAGGGGACCGAGACGCTGGTCGAAGTCGACGGGCTGCCGCACCGGGTGTCCGCGGCCGACGGCGGCCTGGTCCGCTCCCCGTCGCCCGGCGTGGTCGTTCAGATCGCTGCCCGCGCCGGTGCGGAAGTAGCGGCCGGCGAGCGCCTGGCGACGCTGGAGAGCATGAAGATGGAGGTTGCCCTGCGCGCTCCGGCCGGCGGGTGGGTGCGCGAGGTGCTCGCCGCCGTGGGCACTCCGGTCGACGCGGGCAGCCCGCTGTTCCGCATCGAAGCCAAGCTTTCCGACGCCGGGGCCGCTGCCGGTTGCGACCGTGCTGACTTCACGGCCGTCGCCACGTCCGACTCCGATGACCCGCGGATCACCATCGCCCGTGCACTTGCCGAGCTGCGGTTTCAGGTTCTTGGCTACGACTACAGCGACGCCGAGGCCCGCCGCAGCGTCGCCATCTACCAGCGACACCGGTCAGATCTGCCGCCAGGGCACGCCGGTACCCTGCGGCTCGAGCTGGCCGTGCTCGACGCGTTCGCCGACGTCGTCTCGCTGAGCAAGAACCGGCGGACCGGTGATGACGAGGGGACCGAGCACGTCCACGCGCCCCGTGAGTTCTTTCACGCATTCCTGCAGACGATGGACGCCAGCGAGGCCGGCCTGCCGCCGAGTTTCACGCTGCGGCTCCGCGACGCGCTGACCGGCTATGAGGTAACCGGGCTTGAGCGCTCGCAGGCGCTGCAGGAGGCGCTGCTGTGGATGTTCCTCGCCCAGCAGCGCCATGCCACGCTGCTGCCAGCGGTCCTGGCCATCCTCGGGTTCCACCTCGACCACCCCGATGTTCCGCTAGAGCTGCGGCACGGAATGCTCGCGGCGCTCGACCGGGTGATCGCGGCCACTCAGCTTCGCCACCCGCTGGTCGGGACGCTGGCCCGCAGCGTCAGGTTCCGCCTTTTCGACAGCCCGCTGATCCAGGCGAGCCGCGATCAGATCCTGCGGACGATGCGCGGGCAGCTCGCGATCCTGGCGGCTTCCGCCGACCCGGCGCAGCGGGCCGAAGCCATGGCCGCGCTGGTCTCCAGCCCGCTGCCCGTGATCCGCCTGATGGCAGTGCTGGCCCGCGACCACGACGCGGAACGGCACGAGCTGATCGAGGTGCAGACGCGCCGCTTCTACGAGATCAGGGAACTGGCCGGGGTTCGCCGCCTCGACCGGGACGGGCGGCGGATGGTCACAGGGACCTTCGTGGCGGCAGGTGAGCGCGTCCGGGTCATGGCCGCGGAGGCGTCTACTGCTGAGCCGGCCGACCTCGCCGCGGCTCTGGCTGCGGTCGGAGCGGAGGTCGGAGCCGACGCCGGAGCGAACTCCGGCCTGCGGACTGCCGCGGTGGCTGACATGTACGTGCGCTGCGCCGACGGCGCCTGCGCTCGCGGCCTGGATCTGAGCGCGCGGCTGGCGGCCGCCCTGGCCGCCACGTCCCTGCCGGCCGGGCTGCGGCAGGTAACCGTCTCGATGCCGACCGAGGCAGGACAGGTCTCCCGCGCCACCTTCGAGCACGACGCCGACGGGACCGGCTTCACCGAGAACCAGTTCCTGCGTGACCTGCACCCGATGGTAGCCGAGCGGCTGCACCTGTGGCGGCTGGCCGAGTTCGACCTGCGCCGGCTGCCCGCTCCCGACGACGTCTACCTGTTCGAGGCCACGAGCCGGACCAACTCACGGGACCGGCGCCTCATGGCGTCCGCCGAACTGCATGACCTGACACCGCTGCGCGACGCAACCGGCGGCGTGATCGCCATACCCGCCCTGGAGCAGGTGCTGGACAGCTGCCTGGAGGCACTCCGGCGGGCCATGGCCGACCTTGCCTCGCCCGAACCGCCGCAGTGGAACAGGATCGTCCTGCACGTCTGGCCGCTGATCGAGTGCGACCAGGACGAGATGCTCGCTGTCCTGCGGGCGCTGGCGCCGCGTACCGGTGGCATAGGGCTCGAGCAGGTCGGCGTCCAGGGCCGGATCGCAGGAGCAGACGGAATCCGGGACGTGCGCCTGCGGATGGCACGCCCGGCGGGTACCGGCCTGACCTTCGAGGTGACACCAGCGCCGAGCGAGCCGTTAAAGCCAATAGACGCCTATACCCAGCTGGTGATCAGCGCTCAGCAGCGAGCCACCGCATACCCGTATGAGCTGATCCGGCTGCTGCTGCGGCACCCCGGTGGCCCCGGCCAGGTGGCCGGGGGCGAGCCAGGCGTCCCGGCCGAGTTCCGCGAGTACGACCTCGGCGACGACGGGACGGCCCGCGTTGTCGAGCGGCCGCACGGGGAGAACACGTCCGGCATCGTCTTCGGGATCATCACCACCGCGACCACCCGCTATCCCGAGGGGATGACCCGGGTACTGATCCTCGGCGATCCGACCAGGGCACTCGGCTCGGTCGCGGAACCGGAGTGCCGGCGGATCGTCGCGGCCATCGACCTGGCCGCCCGCATCGGAGCGCCGGTCGAGTGGCTGGCCGTGTCCTCCGGAGCCAAGATCGCGATGGACAGCGGCACCGAGAACATGGACTGGGTGGCGCGGGTGCTGCGCCGCCTGATCGAGTTCACCCAGGCCGGCGGTGAGGTCAACGTGGTCGTGACGGGCATCAATGTCGGCGGCCAGTCGTACTGGAACGCCGAGGCGACGATGCTGATGCACACCAAGGGCATCCTGGTAATGACGCCGGACAGCGCCATGGTACTGACCGGCAAGCAGTCACTGGAGTACTCCGGCGGCGTGGCCGCCGAGGACAACTTCGGGATCGGCGGCTACGACTCGATCATGGGCCCCAACGGCCAGGCTCAGTACTGGGCCGCGGACATCGCCGACGCATTCGCGATCCTGATGGCTCACTACGAGTTCGCCTACACCGCTCCTGGCGAGCGGTTCGGGCGCCCGGCGGTCACCGCTGATCCCGTCCGCCGCGACGTGTGCCGCAGCCCGCACCAGGTGGAGGGCATCGACTTCACCACGGTCGGCGACATCTTCTCGCCGCTGACCAATGCCGAGCGCAAGAGCGCATTCGACATCCGTGCCCTGATGCGGGCCGTCATCGACGCCGACCTGGCCCCGCTGGAGCGGTGGGCCCAGATGGCAGAGGCTGACACGTCGGTGGTCTTCGACGCCTTCCTCGGCGGCTGCCCCGTCACCCTGATCGGGATCGAGTCGCGTCCGGTGCCGCGCCTTGGCCTGCCGCCTGCCGACGGCCCGACCTCGTGGTCCGGCGGCACGCTCTTCCCGATGTCGTCCAAGAAGGTGGCCCGCGGCATCAACGCCGCCAGCGGAAACCGGCCGGTGGTGGTGCTCGCCAATCTCTCCGGATTCGACGGGTCGCCCGAGTCGCTGCGCCGGCTGCAGCTGGAATACGGAGCCGAGATCGGGCGGGCCATCGTCAATTTCGATGGGCCGGTCGTGTTCTGCGTCGTTTCCCGCTACCACGGCGGCGCGTTCGTCGTGTTCTCCGGTGTGCTCAACGACAGCCTGGAAGTGATCGCGGTCGACGGGTCGTACGCGTCAGTGATCGGCGGCGGGCCCGCCGCCGCGGTGGTGTTCGGCGGCCAGGTGCGGAAGCGGACCGAGGCGGACCCGCGGCTGGCCGATCTGCGCGCGCGGATCGCCCGCGCCGACGACGCGGAGGCAGCCAGGCTCCGGGCCGAGCTCGATCAGCTGCGGCCAGCCGTCCGGGTGCAGAAGCAGGCCGAGGTAGCTGAGGAGTTCGACCAGATCCACAGCGTCGGACGAGCCAAGGAGGTCGGCTCGGTCGACGCCATCATCGCGCCAGGCGAGCTGCGTCCCTACCTGATCGCGGCGGTGCAGCGCGGCATCGCGCGCACTCAGCAGGCGGTGAGCCGGTCGATGAGCAGCCCGAGGTCCACGGTCGCGATCCGCACGGATGAGTCGCTGCAACCGTAGGGCAGCACGATTGTCTGCCCGTGCAGCATCGAGCCGCAGGAGTACACGACGTTCGGGACGTAACCTCTGCGCTCCGACTCGTCGGCCAGCAGCAGCGGCTCGGGCAGTGCGGCAATCAGATGCTCCGGCTCGTCGATGTCGAGCAGCACCGCGCCGATGGCGTACTCGCGCATCGGCCCGACGCCGTGCGTGAAGACCAGCCATCCCGCCGCGGTCTCGATCGGCGAGCCGCAGTTGCCAAGCTGGATCAGCTCCCATGCGAAGGCCGGCGTCCCGACTGTGCTGGCGCGTGACCAGCGGCGGCCATCGACGGAGTACCCGATCGCGATGTTCTCCCTGTCCCAGCGGGACAGCGCTGCATACTGGCCGCCGATCAGCCGGGGAAAGAGCGCCATGCCCTTGTTCTTGGCCGCGGGACCTGCGAGCTGGGAGACGGTGAACGTGCGGAAGTCGCTGGTCTCCAGCAGTTGCGGCGCCACCTGCGACCCGTCGAACGCCGTGTAGGTCGCGTAATAGATCGGGTCGCAGCCGTCGTCGCAGAAGCGTACGAACCTCGCGTCCTCCATGCCATGGTTCTCGGCCGGGCCGGCCGGCCACAGCACCTGCTCGGACACGGAGTCGCGTGGGTCGAACTCGATCGCGTAGCTGGACGCCGCCATCCGCCGCGCCACGTGCAGCAGCCCGGCGGAGTCACCGCCAGTCGCGTCCTGCTCGGCGAGGCCGGCCAGCGCGACCTCTAGCTCGGCCGCCGTGAAGCGGGGCGGCAGTACGCCCAGGAGAATTCGGGCGCTCCTGCCATCGTGGCCAGATTCGGTGAGTTTCTGCCCGAAAAGATTACGATCATAGGTAACGGGACGAACGCGGCCGGTGTCGAGAAAGCGGCCAGCCGGGTCGAACCGGACCTGCGTATCGCCGTCGATCGTGCCGGTCCTGAACTCGATGCTCGACAGGTGACCTTCGCCCACCGCCCGCAGGCTCATCACGAACCGGACTTCTCCGGGCTGGCATCCGGCCTGGTCGGGATGCGCGACGATCGACGGGTTGAACAGGGCAGCGGCCTCAAGCGCGTACTCCTGCGTGAAGTAGGCGCCGATCAGCATCCGCCGCGTGCCTGGAACAGCCAGCTCGCCGAGCAGGTGTGCGACCAGCTCGAAATTTTCGGCCAGGATCGCTGTGAGGTCGCGGTAGTCACCGGAGAATCGGGCGATCGTCCGGGCCAGGGCCTGTTCAGCGTCCTGCTCACTCAGCGCCAGGACGCGATTGATGACAGCCATCGCTCGGGATTCGCCCCGGATCAGGGTTTCCTGGCCGGGGATGAACGGACGGCAGATCGTGCGCGAGGCGTCGGGTGTCAGCCGGTGATGAGTACGTACCAGCAGCTGTCGCGTGCGGCCGGGGTCCGTGCTGCCGGTGCCTGTCATCGGCACGTCGCCTTCATCGGCGCCTCGGCGGTCAGGCGCTGCCCTTGCTGCAGGACGGAGATCATCGCGAGCGTTGACTCGGCGCCCTGGTTACTATTGCGGCCCGCCCGGCTGAGCCCGTCGCAGCCGCCGCCCGTCTGGGAGTGCAGGAGCGGAATGCCAGCATCGTTGTCACCGAGAAACCAGGCCACGGTCATCTCCGCACCGGCCAGCCAGCTGAGTTCGCCGGTGATCGCCGCGGCCCGCGCGCATGCGTCCGCCAGCGCGGCGACCTCGATCGGCTGCTGATCGAACGCGGGACGGACCTCGCCAGAGCTCCAGCCTCCGACCGGCACTACCGATAGGTGCCCGTCCCTGGTCTGCACGGTCAGGAGCCATTCCAGCATGCGCAGCCCGGTCTGCAGGATCCGGTCATCGCAGAGCTTGTCACCTGCCACGATGACGGCCTCGGCGATCGCGGCATTCGCATAGCTGAGCCTCGGCGCGGGCCATGGCCAGCTCGGGGAGGCCGGCGGCTCACCGATGACGGCGCAGGCTCGGCGGATGAGCGCCAGCGCGCCGCGATGATCACTCCATCTGTCGAGGACCTCGGCTGCACCGAGCGCCGCGAACGCCATAGCGTGCGGCCAGACCGATGAGGCCCGCGCGCTGGTGCCGAACCGGGTCAAGGACTCCTCGCGGATCTCCGCTGTCGGTCCCCGCGCGGCGGCAGTGCCCAGTGCCCAGACCGCGCGGCCCCAGCAGTCTTCCGTTCCTGGCTGGTCGCGCCACCGGCCATCGTAGCCAAGCCGGTTACGGAACCTTCCGTCTGGCGCCTGAGCTCGGGCGAGGAAGCCCAGGTAACAGGTCCCCAGGGCGACGAGTTCCTGAGCTGGCGACGGCTCCCGGCACACGACGACCAGGCCGCGCGCGACGTCGTCGACGCAGTATCCGTGCTCGTACCTGGGCACGATCCCGTCGGCGTGCTCAAGCAAGCCGACGGTGTCGGTCATCCGATGCAGATGCTGGAACGGAGCAGCCGGGTAGCTCATCGCGGCGCTCCTGCCGGGGTCATGGTGAGCGAGGACGCGAGTTCCCGGTAAGAACTCGCGACCGCCGGCCACAGCAAGTGCGGGGCGAGGTCCGCCGAGTGTCTGCTCATCAGCGCCGACAAGCCCGGCTCAGTCAGTACACGCCGGATCGCACGTGCCATGCCTGGCGGATCCTGCCGCTCGACCAGGAGACCCGCGCCGCCGCTGAGAAGCTCGACGGCGTGCGGGAATCTGGTCGAGACTACCGGCTTTCCTGCCGTGACCGCCTCGATCAGGACCCCGGAGGTGACCTGTTCGGCCGAGTCGTAGGGCAAGAGCACCAGGTCCGCCGCGCCGATCAACTGTTTCAGAGCGCCGGCGGGCAGGAACCTGGCATCGAATCGCACCCGGTCATCGACGTCGCGCGTGCGTGCTCGCGCCTGCAGCGAAGACCGGTAGGCCTCGCCATCGCGGCCGAGTACGCGCGGATGAGTCTGCCCGGATACCAGATAGTCGATCGCCAGCCCGTACTCGCGAAGCAGAGCCACCGCGTCGATCGCGTGCTCGATTCCCTTGCCCGGTCCCAGGAGTCCCCAGGTCAGCACCCTCGGCCGGTCGGGGCATGCGGTCGCCACCACGGCGACGCGATTGTCGGCAGCCCCGTGCGGTATCACCACCACCTTCGCGGCACTGGTGTCGTAGATGTCCAGCAGCCGAGCACGGGCTGTCAGCGTCATCGTGACGACCGCGGCGGCGGCCGCGATGACCTCGTGCAGGATCTGGTACTGCCGCAGTGTCGGCTGTGCCAGCACCGTATGCAGGACCACGATGCACGGTACTCGTAGAGCTTCGAGCAGGGAAACGACATCCTGACCGTCAGGTCCGCCATAGATGCCGTACTCGTGCTGCACGATCACGACGTCGAAGCCGTTGAGTATTTCTGCCGCAGCCCTCGCGCTCGCGGCTGAGCCGTTGACGAGGTCATACACGACTTCTTGCGCCGCCAACGGCGGGACCGGCTCGTCGAGCACTCTTACGACAGCGGCCTGGTCGCCGGGCTCGGGCAGGTGCCTGCGCAGAGCCGCGCTGAATGTTGCCAGTCCGCACTGCGTGGGCGGATACGTGCTCAGCAGCGCATAGGTCGTCGGCATGAGGTAGCTCCCTGTCGTGGGCTGTCAGCGACCCGGACTGCGGCCAGCGGGATCCTTGAGTCAGGGCGGCGCGGCTCGGCAAGTCGGGCGTCGGTGCGGGGGTGGTGCGGGATGCGGCGCGTGCAGCAGGTGCGGCGGACGGCGTGCCTGGATCACCGGACCACGGCTTTGAGGCGCCTCGGTCGTTACCCGGCCTGGTCTAACCGAGCGACGCAGGGTCGCGTGCGACGTCGTCGCTCGCTGAAGCATGGCGCAGGTCGGCCGTCGCGATCCCGGGACATGGGACACTGGGCAGTCTTCGCGTGATCCGCCAGGGTGTACACGGGTTGCCTCCATTCCCCGAGAGGCACCGCCGTCACCTGGCTGGCTCGGTGCGTGCCGCCACCAACCTACAGTTGCATCTGTAAACTCGCAACATGATTCAAGAAATGGCGGTAAAATATCTGCGATGGCTAGCTGGAGCTTCCTGACCAACCACGCCCGAGTGCTGCTGTGCATCGCGCACGACCCGGGTGTGCGGCTGCGCGACATCGCGGCCAGCCTGGGCATTACCGAGCGCAGCGCCCATGGCATCGTGTCCGAGCTCGCTGACGCGGGCTACGTGGTGAAGGAGAAGGACGGCCGCCGTAATCGGTACCAGATCCAGACTCACCTGCCGCTGCCCGAGCCCGGCACTCAGGAGATCGCCATCGGCAAGGTCCTGGCTCTGCTCACCGGCGAGCACTATGCCTCCGGGTCGCCTTCCGGCAGCGATGACGACTGACGGCAGTTGCTGGTGCCTGCCCGCCCATGATCATGGTCACGGGCGGGCAGGACGACTGAGAATCGACCACGATCGGACGGCCGGACAGCTGCGGCATTCAGCCCGCATGTGTTGGGGTCAGCTCTGCCGTGGTCGGTGAGACTGGACGGTCAACGACACGAGGTGAGACTGGACGGTCAACGACACGAGTCCGCGCTTGCCGGGCGCGCCGCTGCATGAGAGCTGCAACCGACACAATCGAGATCGCGAGCGCGAGTACGATTCCAACGCTGATCAAAAGCGCCAATGTGGCGGGTCCGATGTTCATGACCGCCTCCTTAGCAGCACCTGCCCGGTCGGCCGCCTGGAGCGGCACGGTCCGCGCGTTTCGGTGCCTATGCAGTAAGACTCGGGCTCACTCGCCGGCTGGGTCGCGGGCGCCGCGCACGGTGATGAGCACGACTCCGGCGGCGAACACCAGTCCGGCGCAGAGCGCCGCACCCACGTCGTGCGGCGGCCGGGCCGGCCAGATCCACGGCGTGGTCGTGGCCGGGCCGTGCCAGTTCGAGTACAGCGCGTACGCGCCGACCACCATGTAGGTCATCGGACCGGTCCAGGCCAGCGCCCCGCCCAGGACTGCGGCGCAGAGCAGTCCGATGCCAGTCAGCCCGGCCACGTTGCGGATCACGTCCAGGGCGCCGCCGGCCAGGTCCGCGCCCGCACCGGCGCCGGTCAGCGCGCCGGCCGCGACCGCGGTAAGAGCCAGCGCGGTGCCAAGCCGCAGGACCGGCAGCCACCGGCCGGTGGCGCGTTCCGGTTCGCCGAACGGGCTTGCGGTCGTGATGGCGATGACCGTCGCGGCGCCGGCCTCGATGATCAGCGGCAGCTGCAAGGCGCCATAGGTATCCCAGGGCCAGTGCAGCGCGACCCGCAGCCCGACAGCGCAGGCCGCGATCGTCGCCAGGGCTACGGGGATCCGCCTGCTGGCCAGATGCAGGCGCACCAGGCGCAGGCCAGCTAGTGGTCGGGCAAGCGGTGTCGCATGCGCCGGCGGTGCCAGGTGCGCCGGCGGTGCCAGGTGGGCCGGCGGTGCCCCCTGGGCAGGCCGCGCCTTGGGCGTCCTTGCCGCGGTCATGGGAGCTGCGCCAGGGTGATGTGACCGGCCCGCAGCGCGGCCAGGTGCTGCACGAGCCAGGCGTGCCGGACCGAAGCTGGCAGCGCGGCGAACCGTCGAGCTGCGGCATAGACCGCGGTGCCTGGCGCGGGTCCCGGCACGGGGAGGCCCGACGTCGCGATGATTCCCCCGCGCGGCACCGGGCCGCCGCCCGACAGTTGCACGAACGCATCTTTCAGCAGAGCCGCCCTGACAGCCTGCAGCGCGAGAATGCCCTGCGATCGGCCCTCGCGGCCGACCGGGCTGTCCACTCGCACGAACGACGGCACCACGCTGGCCACAAGACCGACCGCGGTCCCGGCCCGGACCTGGGCAGCGAACTGTGCGGCGACGGTACCGGAAGCCGAAATCGGCAGGCTCGGCAACTGGTCGGGCAGGGCCAGGATGCCCGTTGATCCGATGCCGACGCTGTTGCCTACTGACTCCGCGTAGATCGGTGCGCTCTGGCTGATCCGGGCCGGTGCGCCCGGCAGGCCAGCGACCTCACTGATCACGGGTTCGAGTGCGGCCGTCACGACCGGCAGGTAGGCCGCATACGCCGGGTTGAGGCAGACCGGGATCGCGGTATGACCGCAAACTGGCGTATAGCGGATCGGCCGGTCATTAGCCGCGTCATGTAGCGCAGGGATGACCAGCATGCCGCGCGGGTCCAGCCGCGCGGTGCCGACCAGCGCGATCGCGGTCCCGGACGTCAGCAGGCCGACGGCGGTGAGCACCGCGGCTGACCCGCGCAGGAAACGGCCGCCCGACCGCTCTGGCAGACCAAGACCACCGATCACGGCGACCGCGAGCCCAGCCATGAACATCACCTGAGCGATCGACAGGTCGGGCAGGTATCGGTAGAACGTGCCCAGTCCCGAGTCCGGTCCGATGTCGAAGGAGCCAACCAGCGGCGGCGAGAGCTGCCAGATCGAGCTGTTGCTATGCGCCGCTTCCGAGCCGAGCCCGATCGCGAAGAAGGTGCCGACAGTGACTACCGGCGTGGTGAACCTGCTGGGGCAGATCGAGCCGGCGGCGAACCCGACGGCGGCGACTGCAGGTATGCCCGCGGCGCCGACCAGGGCTGGCCACCACAGCGGACCGCCCCAGGCTGCCTGCCGTGCGATCATCACGTACATGACGGCCACGCAGCCCAGGTAGGCCAGCATCGCCCACAACGTAACGGCGCCCCAGGTGGCGAGCTGGCGAACCCATCGTGGCTTGGCAGCGATCGCCATCAGATCGGTGGTACGGCGGCGGCCCTCCCGCGACCCCATCCAGGCAGCCGCGCCGACGACGGGCGGCACGAAATCCAGCAGGGCACCGTGCTGCATGGTCATGGCGCGCACGTTCCACAATGGTGCCGCTGCCATCGCGTTGCGGTAGGCGTCGTACCAGAACAGCGCGACGGCAACCGGGATCAGCCACAGCATCGCGCTGCGGCGCAGCTCCAGTCGCAGCAGCCGCCACTCGGCAAGTGCGGGCCTGCGCGCTCCCGGCCTCGGCCGGGAGCGGGTCGGGGCGCTGACGGCGGTCATGACCGAGCGCGCGCGAGGACGGCGCTGTATCCGCGCTCCAGCGGTGCGTCGCCGATGCTGTGGCCCTCGCCACGAGCGGTCAGGTCACCGGGAGTGCCGTGGAAGACGATCTTCCCGCCGTCCATCAGCGCGACCTCAGTGCACGCGGCGCCGACATCCTCAACCAGATGCGTGCTGACCACGACGGTGGCGGACGCGCCGATGCCGCGCAGCAGGTCCCGGAACGTTACTCGTTGCTCGGGATCCAGGCCCGCCGTCGGCTCGTCGAGCAGCAGCAGGTCGGGGGAATTCACGATCGCCTGCGCGATCCCGACCCGGCGCAGCATCCCGCCGGACAGGGTGCGCAGCTTCGCCGTCGCCTTGGAGCCGAGGTCGACCTGTTCGATCGCTGCGGTGACAGCGACCGGTACCCGGTCGGCCGGCACCTCCTTCAGCAGCGCGAAGTACTCGACGAACTCGGTGACCGTGAACCCCGGGTAGTAGCCAAGGCTCTGCGGCAGGTAGCCGAGCCGGCGCCGGATCTCCCGGCGCGGGCCACAGGAGCCAGGGTCGAAGCCGAGCAGCCGCAGCATCCCGCCGCTCGGCGGAATCACGGTCGCCATCATTCGCAGCAGCGAGGTCTTTCCAGCGCCATTCGGGCCAAGCAGACCGAACACGCCCGGGCCCGCCCGCAGGCTCACCCCGGCCACGGCCGTCGTCCGGCCGAACCGGCGGGTCAGGTCGGTGATCTCGATGTTCATTGTTGTCCTTTCGCCGATCGCGTGCCAGGCCGGCAAGCGGTCACTACCGTCAAGGTTGCTCGATGGACCCGAGCCGTGTCGTCGCACCACGGAGCCGGATGGGCGGTCATACCGCCGGGGTATAGCGGCCCGCACGCCAGCTGAGCTGATACCTGGGTATGACACCGCTGGAGGGACGACCGGGCAGCCAGGGGCCGCCTACGCTGGGATCGTGACTTGGGTACCCGGGGCAGGACCGGCGCGAGGCAGCGCGCGCGGGCCGGCTCGGACAGCGGCGGGCCGGGCGTTGTCCGGGCTGGTACAGGTGCTTGGCGGCCCGGATCAGGCGCGGGCGTGGCAGTCACCGCGGCAGCGCCAGGTGGCATACACCGCGCTGGTTATCGCGACGCTGGTGCTGAGCGTGATCAGCGTGGCCAGCTTGCACGATCGGTCCCGTTTCGTGCTCGCGCCGCTGCTCCACCAGTTGCTCAGCAGCGGGCTGGCCATCGCGGTCGTGGCACCGCTACTGATGGCGGCTCGGTATCCGCTGCTGGGCTGGCGGATCGGGTGGCTCGGGCTGTTCTATGCCCCGCTGGTCCCTGCCCACTGGTGGAGTGGCTGGCCGTGGGGACCAGCCCAGGTCCTCGTGCTGCTCGCCTTGCTCTCTGCGGCCGGTGCTCGCAATCCGCGGCCGGTCCTGTGGTGGATGTGGGGGCTCAGCATCATCCCGTGGTGGCTGTGGGTGAGCGAGGATCTCGCCAATCTGAACGGCCCGGCCAGCGCCACGATCGTGTTCACCGCCGTGACGATCGCGCTCGACAGCACCTTCTTCCGGCAGCGCGCCCAACGGGACCTGGCCGACCAGACCGAGCGCATCGAGCTGGAAAGGGCGCGACTGGCGGTGCTGGAGGAGCGGGCCAGGATCGCGCGGGAGTTGCATGACGTGGTGGCCCATCACATGTCCCTGATCGCGGTGCGGGCAGAGACCGCGCCCTACCGGCTCAGCGACGTCCCCGAGCCAGTGCGCGCGGAGTTCCAGTCGCTGAGCGCGGCCGCACGCGAGGCGATGGCGGATATGCGGCGACTGCTCGGCGTGCTCAGGCACGATCAGCCGTCAGAACGGTCACCGCAGCCGCGGCTGTCGGATCTCCCCGTGCTCATCGACGCCGCGCGGCAGGCCGGCGTCTGCGTCGAGCTGACCGCGCTCGCGGCCCTCGACCAGGTACCCGCCGGCGTCGGCGTGTGCGCGTACCGGATCGTGCAAGAGTCATTGTCCAATGCCAGCCAGCATGCCCCTGGAGCTGCGGTCACGATCTCGGTGGACCACGACGCCGGCGCGGTGCTGCTGCGGGTGGCTAACGGACCTGGTGAGTCGGCTGGTCACTCGGGCGACGGCCACGGACTCGTCGGGATGCGCGAACGGGTGGAACTGCTCGGTGGCTCGCTGTCAGCAGGTCCGGCACCAGGCGGCGGCTTCGTCGTATCCGCGGTTCTTCCGCTCGGCGCTGCGGCATGACACCAGACAGCGCCGTGCCATCCGGCGTCACCGCACGTTGCCTGATCGCCGATGACCAGGCGATGGTGCGAGAGGGTTTCGCCGCGGTGCTGGCCGCCCAGCCGGGCCTGCTAGTGGTGGGCCAGGCCGCCAACGGCGCGGACGCGGTCAGCCAGGCCCGGCGGCTGGAGCCCGATGTCGTCCTGATGGACGTGCGGATGCCAGTCATGGACGGCTTGCAAGCGACCCGCCAGATCCTCGGCACTGGGCCCGGCAAGCCTGTTCAGCACCGGCCGCGGGTGCTGATGCTGACGACCTTCGATATCGACGAATACGTGTATGAAGCGCTGCGGTCCGGGGCGAGCGGATTCTTGCTCAAGGACGCGACCGCCGCTGAACTGGTCCATGCGGTCCGCGTCGTGGCCGCGGGTGACGCACTGCTCGCGCCGTCGGTGACCCGTCGGCTGATCGCTGAATTCGCCCGCTGGCCGCATGCCGCGTTGCCGCCGACCACTACGCTCGGCGCGCTGACGCACCGGGAGACCGAAGTGCTGCGGCTGATCGCCCGCGGATTGTCGAACGCCGAGATCAGCGGCGCGCTCGTGATCGCCGAGCAGACCACGAAAACCCACGTTGGCCGCATCTTGGCCAAGCTGGACCTGCGCGACCGGGCACAGGCGGTGGTGCTCGCCTACGAAACCGGACTCGTTACCCCCGGCGGATAGCCCAGGCAACACCTCAGCGCAGGCACCAGTCCGCCGTGCCGGCCGTTCCGGTCGAGCGCGACCGGAACGGCCGGGCACGGCCGGAACGATTAGCTGCTCTCGGTGCCGTGCAGCGCGTCGATGTCCGCCCGGAGAGCTGCCATGTCGAGGTTGGCATTGGCCGCGTCCTGCGAGGTGATCATGACCCAGGCTTCGTCCAGGCAGGCGGCGGTCCACGCGTGTGTGGACTTCTGCATGGCTCCCCAGGTCACCCAGGTGTCGAACTGCTGACCGTCGGACCCGACCTTCACGATGCAGTGCCCGTCATTGGGGTCGGGCTGCTGGCCGCCGGCCGTGGTCCACGGCTGTCCCTGGCCGAAAAGACTGTCGGCGTCATCGGTCAGGTTAACGCCGACGTAAGCGCCGTGGAACGCGGCCATAGCGGCATCCACGGCAGCGGGATTGGCATGGTCGACCGGCGCGAACGCTTCAATCTTGCCGGCCTTGTACCAGAACAGGAGCAGGTCGGCGATATTGGCGCCCTGATCCTGTCCCTTGTCATAGGCCAGGTACTCGGCGACCAGCGTGTTGGAGGTCTCCCACGGCTGGTTCTCACCGCCCCCGGCGGCCTTGGCCATCTCGTTGTGCTGCCGGCCGGCGAAGGTGCAGTCGCCGACGCCGCTCGGGTGCGTGGTGCACGCGGGGTCCGGACCGTTGCCGAGCATGCCCCAGGCGGTGATGCCAGCGCTGACATCGACCGGATAGACGGGCACGGGGAGCGGCGTCGCCAGGTAGCTGGACAGGTACTGGATGGCAAACCGCTGATGCGGTGGCTTGACCGGCCGACGGCCGCGATGGCCGGCTATACGAATGTCAGGCATGGCAAATCCTTTCTCGCTGAGCGTCAATGCTAGCGGCTATGCCCTGCATGAGACCGTGCATCGCGCGAAGACAGCCGAAAGTGATGAGGCGCGACTAACAACTTCCGCCAGGTCACGGAAATGGCGACGCTGCCGGATGAAATATCCGTCTTTGGCCGACAGTCGTCTGGACCTGATTGGCCTTATCTGAGAACGGCCGCTCGTAGTGAGTAAATCAACGCCCAGACGCTCAGATCAGCAATGCCGACGGGCGCACAGTTACGGACTTCTTGCGATCTTCGGGCGGTTCAGCCGGTGCGGTTCAGCGGGTGCGGCGCAGCCGCGCAACGTCGAGCGGGGGCGCGGCCAGCGGCTCTCCGGCTCCGGCTACCTGGCCGAACCTGCCGTTGGCCCAGTCAGCAACCGCCGCCTCGATCTCCTGTGGTGTCCTGGCGACGAAGTTCCACCACATCAGCAGCGGCTCGCCAAGCGGAGTGCCGCCCAGCAGCAGCATCGAAGTACCGGAAGCGGCCGATACCTGGACCTCGTCCCGGCCAGGTGCCAGATACAGCATGCTCCCTGGCCGCAACGCCGTTCCCGCGGCCGCCCCGCCAGCCGTCGCTTCGCCGGCCGCCGCCCCGCCGCCAGTCCCCGCTTCGCCGGCCGCCCCGCCGATCGATGCCGCCCCGTCGGCCGCCGCCCCGTCGGCCGCCCCGCTGATCGATGCCGCCCCGTCGGTCACGAAGATCACGTGCTCGAACGACGGCGCCAGCGGGATCGCCGCCCCGGTCGCCCGCCGTGCCGTGATCTGCGCCCCGACGAGGTCCGAGAACGTCGTCGCTGGCGACCGCGCGTCCGCCAGCGTCCCGATGAACACAGTGATGTCGAGGTCGCCGGCCCGAGTCCGCGGCAGCGCGGCATGATGCTCAAAGTCGGGTGTGGCGAGCCGGGACGCTTCCGGCAGTGCCAGCCAGAGCTGGACGCCGTGCAACTGCGGGTCGTGCTCGGCCGGCGACTCCTCAGCGTGCGCGATCCCGCGCCCCGCCGTCATCAGGTTCAGCTGACCCGGCCGGATCATCTGCTCGCTACCCAGGCTGTCCCGGTGCAGCACGTTGCCGGCCATCAGCCAGGTGACGGTCTGCAGCCCGATGTGCGGGTGCGGAGGCACCGCCATCCCGCTGACGCCGTCCACCGACAGCGGCCCGTAATGGTCGGCGAAGCACCACGCCCCCACGCTGCGGCGCAGCCGCAGTGGCAGCAACCGTCGCACGGTCATCTCACCAACGTTCGCCAGCCGCGCACGCGTGAGTTCAAGACCATCATCTATAACGGGAGGCTCGGCCGCATCTAGCTCCGTGTCCGTGGTGCTCATCGGGGATTCCCTCCGGGTCCGGCGCCTGGCTGAGTCGCTGCGGTGTAGACAGAACCCATACCAGATACCCAACCGGAGAAGGTCGCCGATGCATACCGCCCACGAACTGCTCGACGAGCTCAGCGCGTCCGGCCGCCAGTTGCGTGCTGCGATCCCCGAGGTGTACTCGGGTTACGTCCGGATGTCGGCCGGTGCGATGGGTGATGGTGACCTGCCGGGGAAGGTCAAGGAGCTGATCGCGCTGGCCATCGCTGTGACCAGGGAGTGCGATGGCTGCATCGCCGCTCACGCTCGCGGCGCCGCCGCCAAGGGCGCGACCAGCCAGGAGGTCGCCGAGGCGCTCGGCGTGACCATCATGATGAACGGCGGACCAGGCACGGTCTGGGCGCCGCGCGCCTACGATGCCTTCAGGGAGTTCGCCTCCAGCCAGGACTGAACCGCGGAGCGCCGCCAGATCTGCGATGGAACGGGACTGCGGCTGCCGGACATATAGGGGTGTGGGAATCGACTGGCACTCGGCTGCCGATCAGGAACTCTGGTCACAGGCCGCGAACGAGCATGCAGGCCCGGCGTTTGGCGAGCTGTTCGAACGCCACGCCGACCGGGTCTACGCACATTGCTTCAGCCGGACCGGCTCGTGGTCGATGGCTGAGGACCTGACGTCGGTGGTCTTCCTTGAGGCCTGGCGTCGGCGCCGTGACGTCCGGTTCAGCGGTGAGTCGGTGCTTCCGTGGCTGCTCGCGGTAGCCAACAACGCCACCCGTAACGCCGAGCGGACGCTGCGCCGTCATCAGCGCCTGCTGGCGAAGCTACCGCCACCGGGCGCGGAGCCGGATGTCGCAGCCGACGCTGACGCACGAGTTGATCAGGAGCGACTGGCTCGCCATCTGTTGTGCGCGATGGAAGGCCTGCGCGAGGCGGAGAAGGAAGTACTGGCACTGTGCGACTGGGCCGGGCTGAGCTACGCGGAGGCCGCGGCCGCGCTGGGAGTGCCGGAGGGCACGGTACGATCCCGGCTCTTCCGCGCCCGCCAGCACCTGAGAAACCTCGCGGGTACCGGCAGTTCGCCGGCGCCACTGCCCGATCCGCAACGCGCGCTCTTATAAGGCTGGAGACGTAACGATGAGTTATTTCAACCCGCGGCGAGTGCCGACGCTGCCGGCCAGGCGGCGGGAGGCTGCCCGGCTTCAGCTTGAGCAGGTAGTCGCGCGATCCGCCCAGGCACGCCACCGGAGCAAGTCGACGGTCATCGCCGCCGGTGCGGCAGCGATCGTGCTGACCGCGGGTGCGGCGGCGTTCGCGGTCGCCGAGTTCCAGCCAGTCAGCAACAAGACGCAGGCACGCTGCTACACCGTAGCCGACCTCGCGGGCGGGCGGTACACGACGGTCGCCCAGGCCGACAGGCCAGGCAGCAAAGCCCAGGTGCAGGACGCCCTGAGCGTCTGCGCGGCCCTGTTCAGGCAGGGATTCCTGACGATTGGCGGACCTGGTGTGAACCAGCGCGCCAATGGCCTGCCGAATCACCCGGTCCCCAGGCTGACGGAGTGCACGATGCGCGACGGTACCGCAGCGGTCTTTCCCGGCGGCCCGGCTACCTGCGCGAAGCTCGGCCTCCCGCGGTCGTCCTGACCGTCGGCCTGCTCCAGCCGTCCGTAGCTCCAGCCGCCCGCTCATCCGGCCGTCTGTAGCTCCAGCTGCCCCCTGCCGTCCGTAGCTCCAGCCGCCCGCTCATCCGGCGCATGGGAGGCCGGGACACCAGGTTTCGGAGGACGCCTCGTCATTAAATGACCCGAGAGAGGCAGCAGTTCCGTTTTTCGCTATCCCGAAGCTTGTTGAGCCGAAGTTGTCGTTCTTGAAGAGAGTGTTCGCACATCCGCTGGAAGCGATCACCGACGATATGGTGTCGTTCCAGCCGCTTGGCATGCTCGATGCCCGGAAACTGCCACATCTTGAGGTCTGGGTCCAAGTGAGCGTGCCGCCGCCGAAGTTGCTATTCTGATAATCGATGCTGAGCACGAACTCGGTATCCGGTGCTTCCGCACCGGCATTGAGCTCGTTCGGAGTGACCGATCCCGGCTTTGCCCAGGCAGCCAGGCGTACCCGGCCATCGGTGGCCGTGGCGATGGCGCGGGCGAAGGTGGTAAAGCACGTAGCATGAGCCGTACGTGAACTGCCGACCGGCATTGCCTTGGCGACACAATAGTGACCAGCCGACGGCGTGATTGCCATGGTAGCTGCGTCGGCAGCGCCGCCACCATAGAGGATTAGGCCAGCGACAGAGACCAGCAGGAGCAGTCGTTGCCTCATGACTTGTTCCCTTCTAGCGTCAATTTTGGCCGCTTGAGTCTGTGGCGCTGAGGTCCAGAGCTCGTCAAGAGCGCACAGCTCCGAGCACGAGTAGTGATCGCTACCCGCTCGACTGGCGAGTGACGCATCAAGCTATTATAGGTGATGATGTACTTTTCTGTCAATATCAGAATACTGTCAATATAAGCCATTACGATATGATTGAATCTAGTAATTAGTTCAACGATCGCCAGATGAGCCGGCGAAGTCCCGGTTCGTGAAGGATCGACCACGGAATTCCGTGGTCGATCCTTCACGAACACAGAGTCCTCCACGAATCCGGGCGGGGTGAGCTGGGTTGGCTGGGCGGGCTGAGAGCCGCATTGGCGAGGGTCGGCAGCACTGACCTGCGGATCAAGTGCTGCGGAAACTGATCGTGGCGGTCAGGAGCATGCTCACCAGCTTCAGGGTGTGGCGTCCGGGCGCAAGTCCGAGCGCCTTCGGGTCGATCACGTAGCTGACCGAGCCTTGTGCGCTCGCGTGCAGGATCTTGATCAGGTGGTTTTCGATGAGCAGCGACACGGGGTGCAGCGGGAGGAAGCCGCCGTCGGACATCCGCCCTGTGCCGCCGGCGCCGGCGTCGGCACGGGTCAGCCGGATGCCATGCTCAAGGCGACTCAGCGCCGCGGCAGCCCGGAGTCGCACGGCACGATCCTGATGCTGCGCAAAGGTAGCGGCGACCAGGCTCGGGACGAATCTGTTCGCCCTGATGGTGCCCCAGCCGCTGGCGACGTCGAAACCCTTGGTAGCGGTGAAGCCTTTGATGATGACCTTGCCGTTCTTGACAACCGAGTTGTTTCCGCTGACCACGTCAGCTATCCCGGCCTTCATTCCCCGCGGGCCGAGAGTGCCGTACAGCACGTTGTTGATGGGTCCGACATTCCTGCCGTGATTCAGCTGAGTCGCGAGCGCGAGCACGCCGGCCAGCAGCGGCCCAGATTCGGAGGTGCCGTCGGAGGCGTCCATGGTGATGTCCGGCACCGACCGCATGTCCGAGCGGGTAATGGACGTCACCCGATCCTGATAACCCGGCCGGGAGAACACTTGAGAGTATCCGGCTCCCTCGCCGAATTGTCCGCCCTCATTCCAAAGCTGGTCTAGGCCGAGCCGCTCGCCCTTAACGTTAAAGTTGGGGAAGGTGCCGCCAACGGCCGTGACCCAGGGGGAGTCGTCCCAGGCTGCCGTGGCGCGCGTCTTGGTGATGTCCTCGCACTGACCATTGGCCACGGCCAGGTTCTGGGCGGCGTCGCAGTCCCCGGTCCCGACAAGTACCGGAATGCCGGCTGCGGCGGCCGTAAGCTCGCCGGGATCCTGCGCGGTGATCTCTTCCTGACCGTGGCTGTAGGTGCTCTCGGCGGTCCCGTCGCTGATCGAGATGACATTGGCCAGGTGGTGTCGGCTGATGTACTCCACAGCCTGCATCATCTCCGGCGGTGCGACGTTGCTGGCGGCGTCGTCGGTCATCTCGCTGTCGGCCGGGGCGACGGCGATCAGGATCTTGGCATATGGCGCATCAGGTGGACCGACTGGACATCAAGCTCAAGTTCGCCGATCCAGGCGTCACACGATCCGTAGCTGCCGAGCTTGACCATGCCTGGCGGGCACTTGGCTGGCAACTTGCGGCGACCTGTCGGGAAGATGGTCGTGATCTGCGTGTTCGGCAGGCCGAACTGCTTGTCCACGCCTCGCATGAACCTGTTGATGTGCGGGTCGGCCCAGCCCTCGATCACTGCGACCGTGATACCGGATCCGTCAATTCCCTGCTTCTACAGATCGCCGATCTGGTAATCGAGGATGTCGGGTGCACCGGGACTGAAAATAAGCTGCTGGTAATCCTTGCGCATCTTTTTCAGCGCAGCGGTGAGTACCCGGATGCGATCTCGCTTCGATGCAGGAGCAGCGGCACCGGCTGCGGTGACATGGCCTAGCGGAACTAGAAGGGACAGCATCAGCGCGGTCGCCAGCAGAATAATGCGGGGTCGTCGGCATATCCTCGTCATGTCCGCCCTCTCCCGTCATCGCGGTCGCCCGGCGGCATTCAGCATGGGCACAGCCGCGTGTTGCCGGTCGTCGAGGAGCGAGTCAATACCCGGAAATCGGCACCGGCTTTTGCTCAGTGTCAGGCGGAGCAATCGACGCACCGTCACATTCAGGCAACGATCGGGACACATCGGCGTTTGCCGACAGCGTCTGCGGCGCATCTGGCGCCCACCGGCACGTCGGCCAGGGTCTTGGCTGGGGTGGTCAGCCGACCAGGGTCTTCACGGCGGCGGTCAGCTGGGCTAGGCCCTTCTTGGCGTCAGCGAAGAACATCGACGTCTTCGGGTTCGTGTAGAGCTCATTGTCGATTCCTGCGTAGCCGTGACCCATGGACCGCTTGATCACGATGACGGACTTAGCCTGGTCCACATCCAGAATCGGCATTCCGGAGATCGCGGTGCCGGACCGGCGGGCGGCGGGGTTGGTGACATCGTTGGCACCGATCACTAGGGCCACGTCAGTTCGCGCGAACTCCCCGTTAATCTCGTCCATTTCCTTGAGCAGCGGGTAGGGCACGTTGGCCTCGGCGAGCAAGACGTTCATGTGCCCGGGCATCCGGCCGGCCACCGGGTGAATCGCGTAGCTGACGTCGACTCCGCGTGATTCGAGCAGGTCGGCTAGCGCCGCGACCTCATGCTGGGCCTGGGCCGCCGCCAGGCCGTAACCGGGCACGATGATCACCTTGGAGGCGTAGGCGAGCTGGATCGCCGCGTCGTCGGCGGCGATTGCCTGGACGCCAGCGCCGGCCACCCCGGCGGCCGCGACTATCGCGTCACCGGAGCCGAAGCCGCCGATCATGATGTTGCCGATCGAGCGGTTCATCGCGTCGGCCATGAGCTTGGTCAAGATCCCGCCGGACGCGCCGACGAGGGCACCGGCAATGATCAGGGCCGTGTTGTTGATAACGAAACCGGCCATCGCGACGGCGGTGCCGGTGAATGCGTTCAGTAGTGAGATAACGACCGGCATGTCGGCACCGCCGATCGGCATGACCATCGACACGCCGAAGATGAGCGCCGCGGCGATGACGATCCCGAGCAGGGCCAGGCTCGGTGCCGCGATCACGTAACCGCCGACGCCGACGGCCACCAGCACCAGCACCAGGTTCACGATCCGGGCACCGGGGAAGCTGACCGGCGCCGAGGTGATCAGACCCTGCAGCTTCCCTGCTGCGATGATCGAGCCGGAGAACGTGACCGAGCCGATGATGACGTCTAGCAGCGTGGGAACCGACGTCGAGGCCGCGATGTGCGTGCCGAGAGTCATGTAGTCGCGGATCGCGACCAGGGCCGCCGCGCCGCCGCCGACCGCATTGAAGATGCTGACCAGCTGTGGCATGGCGGTCATCTTCACGGTCCTGGCCGTATACAGCCCGAGGCCGCCGCCAACCAGCACGCCAGCCGCGATCACGATCCAGCCGGTGACACTGATCGCGCCGAGGTGGATGATCAGGGCGGCCGTGGCCGCGACGGCTGCGATCATCCCGACTGCCGACACCTGGTTGCCGCGCCGGGCTGTCGCCGGGTTGTTCATCAGGTGCAGGCCCATGATGAAGCACGACGCCGCGGTGACGTAGATCAGCTGGATGACGGTGTTGAAGGTGCCGCTCATGCCGCCGCCTTGCCGTTCTTGCTCGGGATGACCGCCGCGGCCGGGGCAGCCACTGCGGCCGGGGCGGCCACTGCGGCCGACGCTGCCGGGGGAGTTGCCCGGCGGTGGAACATCTTCAGCATCCGGCCGGTGACCACGTAGCCGCCCACCACGTTCATCGCGGCGAACGCGACGGCAACGAAGACCAGGATGTACCCGACGACGTTGTGCGCCGTCGCGGCAATCACCATCGCGCCGACCAGCACGATCCCGTGGATTGAGTTCGCAGCGGACATCAGCGGCGTGTGCAAGGTGGCGGGCACCTTGCTGATGACCTCGAACCCCACCCACAGGCTGAGGACGAAGATGATGAAGTCCGTAAGCAGCACGCCAGGTACCTCCAGGTCACTGCGCCGCGGGGGGCTGGGTGGGGGCGGCCGGCGCGTCCGGTTCGGCGGGCGCGTCCGGTTCGGCTGGCGCGGCGAGCGCGGCGACCGCGGGATGAATCACCTTGCCGTCATGGGTGACGACGACGCCCGCCGTGAGCTCGTCCTCTAGGTCGACCGTGAGCACGCCGTCCTTGATCAGGTAGAGCAGCAGCGAGCTGACATTGCGGGCATACATCGCGGAGGACGCCGCAGCCATCGTCGACGGCAGGTTCTCGGCCCCGATGATGGTGACCCCATGCTCGGTCACGATGGTCTGGCTGGGAACCGAGCCTTCCACGTTGCCGCCGAGGGCGCTGGCACCCATGTCCACCAGGACCGAGCCGGCCGCCATCGCCTTCAGCGCGTCGGCCGTCACTAGCAGCGGCGGGCGCCTGCCTGGCACCTGAGCGGTGGTGATCACGACGTCGTGCCTGGCGATGTGGCCCGCTAGCTCGGCCTGCTGAGCCGCTCGCTCCTCGTCGTTCAGCGTGCGGGCGTAACCGCCGGCGCCGGCCGCCGGACCGACCGAGGTCAGCTCGATAAACGTGCCGCCCAGCGACTCGACCTCCATCTTGGTCTCTGGCCGTACGTCATACGCGCTGACGACGGCGCCAAGCCGACGGGCGGTCCCTATCGCCTGCAGGCCGGCCACCCCCGTGCCGAGGATCAGTACCTTGGCCGGACGAGCCGTACCCGCGGCCGTGATTAGCAGCGGGAAGAACCGGCCGAAGGTCGCGGCCGCGATCAGCGCTGCCTTGTAACCGGCGATGTTGGCCTGGGACGTCAGCGCGTCCATTGGCTGCGCGCGCGACAGCGTCCGCGGGATCAGGTCGAGGCTGACCGCTGTGACCCCGGTCGCCGCAAGCCGCTCAGCCAGGGCAGGATCGGTCAGCGGCGTGAACAGGCCGAATACGGCCTGTCCTGCGCGCAGTCTGCCGATCTGATCAGCATCAGGCCGGGCGACCATCAAGACGGCGTCGGCGGTACCCAGCTGATCTGCGGCGACGATTGCCGCGCCGGCCTCGGAGTAAGACTCGTCTGGGAAGAAAGCGCCTTCCCCCGCACCGGATTCGACCAGAACCTCGTGCTCGGCCGTCCGCAATTTGGCGACCGCGTCAGGGACGAGCGCCACTCGGCGCTCATCGGGCGAGGTCTCCTTGACCACGGCTACCTTCATGGGGGCGACCTCGTTCGGGCGGGTTTCAAGACTGGGCGGCGGGCTGCAGGCGGCTAGATTGCGGCCTGCGAATCGGCCGCAGCTTCCCAAGTATGGACCTTACCGCCTGACGTGCCGCGCGCGGCCGGCGGGCTCAGTGCAGGCCTCGGCACCGCGTTTGGGAGAGTAGCGGAGATGACGAAGTCCGAGCCGTATGACGCGATGCTGGGTGCGGAGGCCGCAGGCGACCCGCTGGCTGGCCGGCTGCTCGCCGCTCAGCGGGCTATCGCAGCGCTGCAGGTCAACTCCGATGCGCGAATGCGACTGCACTCGCGTCTGATGGCGATTTGCGCCGTACTTAAAGTGCCGGGCGCGGACAGAGTCCGCGGTGCCAGACGGCTGGACCGGCTCATCGCCGACGCCGATCAGGCGCGCGGCGGGAATACCGGCCCCCGTGATGACAGCCAGACGGGTAATCTCGGCCCGCAGGCCTGAATTCTTGAGTTCTGGCTGGCGACAGGCACCTTTTATTACTGAATTGCACGCAGTTCCGGTAACGACACGCACTCGCTGAGTGCGGAAATGATTGTGCGCGGCTGTCGCATCGCCTAATTTCAAGCAGGTCAGAGGTCATAGAACCCGGTCGGCACCAGCTGTCCGGTCCGCGTGACCTCCCGCTGGGGACCGCAGGAGTGAGGAAATGAACAAGCGTGACCTGATCGATGCGATTTCGGGCCGGTTGGGAGACAAAAAGACCGCAACTGAGGCCGTAAACGCAGTTCTCGACACTATCCAGTCCACTGTCGCTAAGGGCGACAAGGTGGCAATTACCGGATTCGGCGTATTCGAAAAGGCAGAACGGCCGGCCCGAACCGCGCGTAATCCAGCTACCGGCGCGTCCATCAAGGTTCCCAAGTCCTCGGTCCCCAAGTTTCGGGCCGGTGCTGACTTCAAGGCACTTGTTAATGGCGACAAGAAGAAGCTCGCTGCGGCGGGCAAGAAGTAGTCAGGGCCAGAGGTAGCAGCACGGCGAATGGCTCCGCACGCAGGTGGTGCGGAGCGGACGGCGGACGGCACGCAGTGCCGCCCGCCGTCCGCTCGCCGCCGCAGGCGGCTAGCGCAGGCCCCGGCGCCGGGCGAGTGCGGTCCGGAGCAACCGGTCGATCAGCTGCGGGAACGACACTCCGGTTGCCTCCCACATCTTCTGAAAGTACGACGTCGGCGACATGCCAGGGAAGGTGTTGATCTCGTTCAGCATGATCTGGCGATCAGGGGTATAGAAGAAGTCCACTCGTGCCAGTCCCTCGCCGGACACGGCGGTGAACGCTGCCGCGGCCAGCTGGCGAATCCGCTCGGTGTCCTCGCTCGGGATGGGAGCAGGGATCAGCATGCCGCTGGCCTGATCCAGGTACTTGGCCTCGAAGTCGTAGAACTCCTCGCCGCCCTCCAGGCGCAGCTCTCCCGGCAGGCTGGTGTCCGGCGGCGTGCCGTCGATGCCCTGCAGCACGGCGACCTCGATCTCGCGGGCGACGATCGCGGCCTCGACGAGCACCTTGGGATCGAACTCCCGAGCTAGATCGATCGCCGTCGCGAGTTCGCTGGCGTCACGGGCCTTGGAAGTACCCAGGCTTGAGCCGCCTCTGGCCGGCTTGACGAACAGTGGCCAGCCGAGCTCCGCGATCTCCGCTGCCACCCGCTGCTGGTCATCGCTGGGCCGCGAGCTGGCCGGCCAGTCTTGCTCGTGCACGACGACGTGCTCTCCTACTGGCAGCCCGCGCGCCCGGAAGATCAGCTTCATGAACTCCTTGTCCATGCTGACGGCGCTGGCCAGGACGCCCGCGCCGACGTAGGGGACGCCGGCCATCTCTAGCAGGCCCTGGATGGTCCCGTCCTCGCCAAACGGGCCATGCAGAACCGGAAGCACGACATCAACGTCGCCGAACACGTGCGGTATATGGCCCGGAGCGCTAGCTACGACCTGCATATCGCCCTGATATGCCCACGGCACCACGTGAGCGTCAGGCTTGGCGACCGACTCGACGCTGGGCAGTTCACCGCCGGTGATGGCGAGCTTGGCTGGATCGTCGCTGACTTGGAGCCAGGTGCCGTCACGGGTAATGCCGATTCCGACGACCTCATAAGTGTCCCGGTCGATGGCCCTCAGTACGTTGCCGCCGCCCAGGCAGGAGATGGCATGCTCAGGGCCCCGGCCGCCGAACACGACCGCCACTTTGATCTTGCGCTCGCCGTCCACGATTCCTCCCGTATCACTGCCCGGCCGCTACCTTCCGCCTAGCGAGTCGAGCGCCGCGATGGCGTCCGCCAGCAGGTCCTCGCCGTCCTCGAGCCCGATCGAGAACCGTACGGAGCCCGGGTCGATTCCGGCTGCCGCTAGCATCCCCGCGTCCATCTGCCGGTGCGTCGTCGATGCTACGTGGCTGACCTTGGTATGCGTGCCGCCCAGTGACGTGGCCAGCTGCGCGAGCCGGAGCCGGTCGGCCAGCGCCATTCCGGCCTCGTGCCCGCCATATGGTGCCACGGTCACGATGGCCCCGAACCTGGTCCCTTCAGGGCCTGCGTCGAACTGGCGCCGGGCGAGTTCGTGGCCCCGGTGCTGGGTCAGTCCCGGGTAGTAGACGGTGCGAACCGCCGGATGCCTGGCTAGGCTCGCAGCCAGCAGCTGAGCGGTCGCGCATTGCCTGCGTACCCGGAGCGGCAGCGTTTCCAGGCCGCGGCGGAGCAGATACGCCTCGTCCGGAGCCAGCGAACCGCCGGTGTCGATCCGCAGTTGCCGGATCGCCTTGATGAGCTCCGGATGGCCGGTCACGACACCACCGGTGACGTCGGAGTGGCCGCCGAAATATTTCGTCGCGGAGTGCAGGACCAGGTCGGCGCCGTGCTCTAGCGGTCGGCAGATGACCGGCGGCGCGAGCGTGGAATCAACCACCAGCAGGGCGCCTGCTTCGTGAGCCAGGCGGGCCAGTCCAGCCAGATCGGCCACGGCCACTGTCGGATTGGCCAGAGTCTCCGCGTAGACGATTGAGGTACCTGGCCGCAGCGCTGCGCTGACCTGCCCGAGGTCGGTCATGTCGACGAAATCGGTGTGAACGCCGAAATTCGATGCGACGTTCCGCAGGAAGCTGTAGCTGCCGCCATAGATCGCGGCGGGGGCAACCACATGTGCTCCCGCTCTGGTGAATGTCCAGAAGACAGTCGATATCGCTGCCATCCCTGAGCTGAACGCCTGGGCGGCGATCTGGTAGCCAAGATTGATGCCCTCCAGCGCGGCTACGGCCGAGCTGAATGCCTCAACCGTCGGGTTGTCGATCCGGCTGTAGCTGAATCCCGGGGCTGCGTCGCCGAGGACGGCAGCATACTCGGCGCCGGAACTGAATGCGAAGGCGGCCGTGCGGTAAATCGGCGTGGCCAGCGGCCGCTGAGCCGGTGGCGGCAACAGCGGCAAGTGCACTGACCTGGTGTTCTCGCCAAGCCTCCGGGAGGCCTCGGGCCGCTGCGGTTCGGCCGGTTGCTGGGGACCGGCTGTGTACTGGGGACCGGTCGGTTGCTGGGGCCCGGCTGCGTGCTGGGGTCCGGCCAGGCTCTGCGGGCTCGGCTGGTGCGATAGCGCTGCCGGAGTCAGCGGGTCCGCGGAACGCGGCGCCTCGATTGCACGAGCCAGGCCAGGCATCCGGCGCGGATCCGCCGGGCGGGGCTGCCGGGCGAGTTCGTGCGGATCGCTCCGGAGCCAGCCAGCGGCGAGTCTGGGGTCGGCGCCGAGTTGCGGATCGGTGGCCGAGCGGGGGTCGCTAGCGCTAGGCGGGTTGGCCGCGTGCCTCGGGTCGGTCAGTGCACGTGGGTCGGTGAGCGCTCCTGGGTCGCTGGCGCTGCGCGGGTCGGCTGCGTACCTGGGGTCGGTCTGTGCGCGTGGGTCGGTGGCGCTGCGAGGGTCGGCTGCGCGTCTCGGGTCGGCTGCGCGTCTCGGGTCGGTTTGTGCGCGTGGGTCGCCGGCGCTGCGCGGGTCCGCTGCGTACCTGGGGTCGGTCTGCGCGCGTGGGTCGCCGGCGGCGCGCGGGAGCGCTGCGCGCCGTGGGTCGGTG
>OCZU010000249.1_pt1 | contig 38710 bp, 35 predicted proteins | sample 1539001 | NCBI WGS metagenome assembly OCZU01 (sample SAMEA3539306, study PRJEB22396) | soil metagenome | biome: tundra; feature: field; material: soil | place: USA | collected 2010-05 | depth 0.15 m | reverse complement strand
AGGGGGTGCGGCCGGGGGGGTTTGGCATTTTGCTGACGCGGAATCTGGTGGATGAACTGATTTACAGCGAGAAGGGTAATGAGGTCTTGTTTATTAAGTATTTGAAGTAGTTGGCTTCCTACGGTAATTGCGATAGGCTCAAGAAACCGGCGGGTGGGCATGTTGCTTAATCAAGTAACAATGTTACTGTTGCCGGCATGGCAAATTCCCACAGATTTGGGTTCGTTTAGTAGCGGACGGCTCCAAGATGGCGGCGGTCCGCGCCCCCTACCGCTTGGTGCGTTGACTTAGGGTGAGTCACTTTTGTCATTGTTTGAGGGCGAGAGGAATATTCAGATTTCAAAGAACGTGAGCGGCGGAAGACAGCGAACATGCAGCGGTCCCTCGGTCCCCAATAGGAAGATAGCACGGCGGCGGCAGGGGGACCGGGGAGTGCTGGTACCCGATTGTTTGTTATCAATACCTTCGCGGGGTTGCTGAGCGCGTGACCGCCCCACCATTGGCGCACGGATGGCACTCGCGCTACACTAAGAGACAGCCATGACCATCGACGAACGCCTCGAACGGCTCACCGATCGCCACGAAGCCCTCACCCAGAGCCTCGAACTGCTCCACCACGACGTGCAGGGACTCCGCGCCGCCATCGAAGCCGACGCGCAAAACATCCGCGCCCTGGTCGCCGCCAGCCAAGCCGACGGCGAGAACATACGCGCACTCGCGCGGATCGCCGAAATCCACGAACACCGTCTGACCGACCTGGAAAACTGATTAGGCCGGGAAGACCTTCAAGACTTCGTCGCCGTAGTGATTGATGACCTTCACCGCGGGCGCCAATAAGCTCAGCCCCGGCCAGATCGACAGACTTGTGGCGGCAGTCCGGAAAGGGCAAAAGCCCTCATCAGCTAAGCGCCGCTCCAAATGATCCGCCTGGTTTTGGATACCAATATCCTGGTTTCTGCCAACATCAACGAAGAGGGGATTGAGGCCCTGGTCGTCTCTTTTGGGGTTGAACGAAAAGGTCCAACTATGTGTATCCGAACCGATTCTCAAGGAATATGAGCAAGTGCTCTTGTATCCCCGCCTGAAGTTCGCGCCCGCGGAAATCGCCCGTTTTCTGGCCCGGCTGCGCTCTGTCAGTATTCTGGCCGCTCCTGCCCATACCGTAGCAGCGTCGCCTGACGAGCCGGACAATCGCTTTCTGGAGTGCGCGGAAGCTGCTGGCGCTAATTTTCTGGTTACCGGCAACAAACGGCACGTCCCCAAAAGCTGGAAGACTACCCAGGTAGTCAATGCCAGGGAACTCCTTGCATGATCGGCTCAAGCTTCCTAAAATCGGCGCGGTATGAGGTCGCGGACGGCGCGGCTCATCGTGTGCCTGATCCGAGACCCCGACAAGCGGTTTTCGTTCGATGCCCATCTGGAGATCCGCGCCGAGCACGGGTTGGCGGGCCAACGAGACTCGTACAACCCCGACCATGGTATCGTCGCGGACCTGCTCGGAATCCTGCAAGTGCACAGCGCCCGTTTCGCCCCAGAAGTTTACGATTCCCGGATGGCTCCTTTCCACGCTGCCACCTTCCGGCCTGGGTGGGAATGCAAGCGGAACGCTCTTTTATCCGCTGGGTTTGATCTGGATTGGACAATACAATAGCCCGACGTCATTCAGCGCGACGGGCTTGGACCGCGGTATCATCACCGACATCTTCTACGGCGCCGGCGTGGGAGTCTATTTTAAGTAGATCGGCGGCGCGTTTACCGCGGCGGCTCTATGGCCTCGACCACGCGGTCGCCCGGCACGTCGCGCAGCACCTGCCGGATGCGGCTGGGCCACACGATTTCGATTTCCTTGGCGGCGGCGGAAGCGCCCAATCCAAAGTGTACCCGCGGATCGCTGGACGAGGCGTATCCCGTGCTGGTGGTGACGTGATTGTATTGTGTCAACCCGTCCGCCGTGGTCAGCCGGATCTTCGCGCCGATTCCCATCCGATTGCTCTTGGTCCCTTTGAGCTGCAGCAGGATCCAATGGTTGCCGTTGCGCGTGGTGTTGTGAAAGATCCTGGCAGGGCCGTTCAGCACACTCACGACCAGGTCCATGCGCCCATCGTTATCCAGATCGCCCACCGCCAGCCCGCGATTGGCGGCCGGTTTCTGGAGATCCGGCCCGGCCGTGCTGCTGACATTCTGAAAGCGCCCGGTCCCCAGATTGCGGAATACCGCGAGTGGCTCCTCGTAAGCGCGCGGCGCCAGCTTGGCAATATTGTCCTGCACGTTGGAACGGGCTACCGCCAGGTCTTTCCAGCCGTCGTTGTCCAGGTCTACGATAGCGTTGGACCATCCGGACATCTGATAGGTTTCCGCGGCCAGCCCGGCCGTCGTGGTCTTATCCGCGAACTCGCCTTGGCCCAGGTTGACGAATAGGGGAAAGGTCTCCTTCTCGATGCCGGTCACCCACAGCGACGGCTGGCCTTTGTTGAACACGTCGCGAAAATCGACGCCCATGCCGGACATGACGTTGCCGTTTTCGGGGAATGCCACGCCGGAGTTCAACGCCACCTCCTCGAAGCGTTTGCCGCCGAGGTTATGGAACAGTTGGAACGGAGCGTCGTCATTGGCGACGAATATATCCGGGTAGCCATCGCCATCGTAGTCGGCGATGGCCACTCCCATGCCGCGGCCCAGATGCCCGGCGATGCCGGTCTGGGCGGATACGTCGGTGAACGTGCCGTTGCCGTTGTTGCGATACAGCGTGTTGGGAAGCGGTTTGTAGTGGCGCGGGCTGCAGTACAAGAGTTCGCCGTTGGTTTTGCAAACGGGCTCATGGTCGGGGTCCCACTGGCAGTAGTTGGATACGAACAGATCCAGCAGACCGTCGTTGTTGTAGTCCACCCACGCGGCGGCGGCCGACCACATCTTCTTGCCTTCGTACGATCCTCCGCCCACGCCGGCCTTCACGGTCACATCCGTAAAAGTGCCGTCTCCATTGTTGTGGAACAACTGGTTCCCGTTGACGTTGGCCACGTACAGGTCTGGCCGCCCGTCATTGTCGTAGTCGCCTACGGCCACCCCCATGCCGTATCCGGCGCCGCCCAGTCCGGCTTTTTCCGTGACGTCGGTGAAGGTCAGATCGCCGTTGTTGTGATAGAGCCGGTTCCGGTGTTGAGGGCCCTCTTTGGCGAGCGACGGCAGGCTTGCGCCATTGACGAAGTAGAGATCCGGATAGCCGTCGCCGTCGTAATCGAAGACGGCCACGCCCGCGATCAGTCCTTCGGGCTGCTGTTTGCGCGCGGTGGCGCCGTTGTTGCTGACAAAGTGGACTCCCGCGCGGTCCGCGATCTCCTCGAAAGTGAACGGGCCGAGCGCCGCGCTGCCCGCCAAAGCGGCCAGCGGAGCACATAGCAACAGCCATCGCCAGCGCATCAAACGACGAGTATACCGTGGGGTGGGACAGGCCTCCCGGCCTGTCCGGCAATCCGGCCACGTTATAATCTCCATCAGGTGAGACTCGCCGCGCTCATTCTGTCGCTTCCGTTGGGACTAGCCGCGCTTTGGGCTGACGGGTCCGGGAACCATTTGCGCGAAGCCAGCGCGGCGTACCAATCCGGCGACCTGGCCACTGCCATCCGGCTATATCGCGAGTTTCTGAAGGACTATCCCGACGCGGCCGAAATCCGTTCGAATCTGGGCGCCGCGCTGGTGCGCGATGGACAGTTCGCCGGCGCCATCGCGGAATACGATCTGGCCCTGCGGAAGATGCCGAACAATGCCCAGGTGAGGATGAACCTGGCGCTGGCATACTACAAGCTCGGACGGCTGCCCGAAGCCGTGCAGCATCTGGAAGTCCTCCACAGGCTGGAGCCGTTGGAACTGAAACCGGCTCTGCTGCTGGCCGACTGCCTGCTCGAAACGAACCAGCCGCGTAAAGCGGTGGAAGTGCTCTCACCGCTGCAGGAGGAGTATCCCGACGATCGCGCGATGATCTACGCGCTCGGCATGGCGCTGCTGAAAGACAACCGGACCCAGGAGGCGCAGGTCCTGCTGGACCGCATCCTGCGCGACGGTGAGTCGGCGGAATCGGCATTCCTGCTGGGCCAAACCGAGTTGCTCCGTAACGACTTAGTTGCCGCGGCCGGCCACTTGGCGCGCGCCGTGGAACTGAATCCGAAGATGCCGTGGGCGCATACGCTGTACGGGCAAGCGCTGAAGGCCGCCGGAAAACCGGAACAGGCCACCCAGCAGTTCAACGAGGAGTTGAAGGTGAACCCGTACGATTTCACGGCCAACACTGAGATAGCCCTGCTGCTCAGGCAGGATGGCAAGCTGGATGAGGCGCTGGCGCACATCACGCTGGCGCTTCAGGTGCGCCCCAACGATCCAGGCGCGCTGTATCAGCGGGCGTCGATTCACCTCTCGCAGGGACTCAACCAGCAGGCGCGCCAGGAACTGGAGCAGCTCATCCGGGACTATCCGAGCTTTTCCGAGGCTCACGCCGCGCTCGCCACAGTATATTACCGGCTGAAGCGTACCGCCGACGGCGACAAGGAGACTGCGGAGGCGCGCCGGGTTAGGGAAGAAGCGCAGAAGGTGCTGGAGGAGAAGCGCAAGCCGGCATCCTCCGAAAAGCAGTAGCGCGCGACCCCAATGTTAAGCTGAATCTGGGGTTCGGGATGCGGCGGCCACTGATTCTTTATTCAACAAACACCTGGCTGGCTTTCAACATCGCCGAACGATATTACCGGGGGCGGCACTACATATGGTGCACGCCCTTCTTTAACGGCCGCTCGGACAAAGGCGAAGCTGGGTTCGTACCGCCGCCGTCCTGCCCTTGGGAGATCTATCGCTCCCTCTACGGCGAATGGCGCGCAGGTGACCGGCACAGCATGAAAATTGCACAGAACCGGGATGGCATCCTGCGCGGCGTTCAGGCGAATCGAAGCTCGGGAGTGACTTCGGAGCGCCGGGAGAGAGAGATTGCGTCTATCGTGGAACGCGCCGATATTCGGGATTTTGAACCATTGGTATATGTGGTGCCATACGGAAGGGTGTCCGGCCTGGTCAAGGAAGTCCCGGTCGAGGAGCGTGCGCACCCTCTTTCCCAGGAGTACATCATCGAGAGCCTGCCGCGAAGATTGTTCGATATAATCAAGCTAGAATTGTAGAGAGGTTGCCAATGGACTGGTCTAGCAAAATGGGGAAATTTCTGGATGCCCGGCCGCGAGACGATGTCGTCGAAGCCGTGTATCTCGCTACGCGTGTCATGTCGCATCGCGCGGTTCTCGCCAGCCGTGGTATTTCCCCGAGGGCATATCTGGCTCGATTTCCCAACGCGCCGCCGGCTGGCCGCCGTCTTGCCTTGGAGATCTTGAAAAATGTCGTTACCGAATCGGGCCCACTCGACAAGATTCCCCAACAGACACTCGATTCGCACATCATGACGTTGTCGCAGCTCATGCGCAGCCGGCTGAAGCGGGATCTCCAATACGACGAGGGACGCGGACGTATGCTATTGGAACAGATGCGCAAAGAAGACCGCCTCGCCTCCCGTTATTAGCGAGTTTCCCCCGCCCGCTCCGTAATAGTCAAAATCTGGTCGGCCGGCACGTTGTGCAACGTCTGATGGATGCGGCTGGGCCAGGTGATGTCGATTTCTTTGACCACCTTCGACCGCCCCAAACCGAAGTGCACCCGCGGATCGCTCGAGCAGGCATAGCCGGTGCTGGTGGTGGCGTGATTGTACTGGACGCCCGCATCGGTCGAGACGCGCACCTGCGCCCCCAGTCCCATGCGATTGCTCTTCACGCCCACCAGTTTCAGCAAAATCCAATGATTGCCATTCTGCGAAATGTTGTGGAAGTATTGCGCCTTCCCGTTGAGCACGCTCACCACGGCGTCAATGCGCCCATCGTTATCCACGTCCCCGAATGCCACGCCGCGATGCGGCGCGGCGCTCTGGAAATCGGCGCCGGCGCCGACGCTCACGTCCTGGAACTTCCCGTTTCCCAAGTTGCGCAACACCGTGTTGGGTTCTTCCGGTTCGCGCAAAGACATCTTAGCGATATTGTCGAGCGCGTGCCCGCGCACCGCCAGCAGGTCCTTCCATCCGTCATTGTCGAAATCGGCAATCCCATTCGACCAGCCCGACATGGGGCGGGTGATGGCGCCCACACCGGAGACGGCGGTGATCTCCGTGAAATCTCCCGCCGCGCCGCGATTCTTGAACAAAGGAAAGGTGTCGCCCTCGAAGGCGGTCACCCAGATGTCGTCGTAGCCGTCGTTGTCGATGTCCCGGAAATCGGCGCCCATGCCCGAAATGTAAGCGCCGGACTCGGGGTACGCGACTCCCGTCTGTAGCGCAACGTCCTGGAATTTCTTGCCGCCCAGGTTGTGGAAGAGCATATTGGGGGCATTATCGTTGGCCACGAAGACGTCCATGAATCCGTCGCGATCGTAGTCGGCGAAGGCCACTCCCATCCCCTTTCCCCGGATCTGGCCGATGCCCGTCGCGGCCGATACGTCCGTGAACGTGCCGTTTCCGTTGTTGTGGTAAAGCGTGTTCGGAAGCGGCGCGTAGTTCTTGGGGTGGCAGTAGGCGCGCAGGTTCGGATTGGGTCCGCAAAAAGGGTCCTTGTTGACTTCCCATTTGCAATAGTTCGAGACGAACAGGTCCAGGTGGCCGTCGTTATCGTAGTCGAACCAGCCGGCGGCCACCGCCCACATCTTCTTGCCGTCCAGGACGCCGCCGCCCACTCCGGCCTTGTCCGTGACGTCGGTAAAGGTGCCGTCGCGGTTGTTATGAAAAAGCTGATTCTTGGTCACATTGGCGAGGAAGATGTCCGGCCATCCATCGTTGTCGTAGTCTCCGATGGCGACTCCCATGCCGTAGCCCTCGCCCTTCACGCCGGCTTTCTCCGTAACGTCGGTGAAGGTGCCGTCGTGGTTGTTGTGGAACAGGCGATTCCAGTATTTGGGCGACTCTTTCCGCAGCGACGGGATGGCCGCGCCGTTGACGAAGTAGATGTCCAGGTAGCCGTCGTTGTCGTAATCGAAAAGCGCCACGCCGGCCAGCATCGTCTCGGGCAGATTCTTGTTCGGCGTCGGGCAACTGTCGGCCACGAAGCGCAGGCCGGCGCGGTCCGCGATTTCTTCGAATGCGATGGGCCCCAGCGTGGCGGCGGCCGCGGCCAGAGCCGGCCCACAGAGCGCGAATGTTCGCCATCGCATCAACTTCAGAATAATACGCGGCTCAGTTAACCACAGATGCACACAGATTCACACGGTTGAAAAAAGACTGTCGATCCGCGCGCATCGGCGCAATTGTGTGACAGTCCGTCTTATCCGTGTGAATCCGTGTCCATCTGTGGTTCCGCTCTTGTGCCGCCCGCCAGCCCCCTGCGGAAAGAGATAGAATTGTCCTATGCAGAAGGTTGGTGTTCCGCTCCTTGTATGCCTCGTTGCGATTGCCGCTGGCCCCGGCCGGGCGCAGGACGCAACTTCCCCCGCGCCTGGACCGACGATCCGGGTCACCACCACCGAGGTGGCGCTCGACCTCGTCGTGCGCGACAAGAAGGGCCGCCAGGTGAAAAACCTCAAGCCTGGCGATGTCGAAATCTTCGAGGACGGCGTGCGCCAGCAGGTTCTCAGCTTCCGTATGGTGCCGGGCCGCGAAGAGCAGCGCCGGGAAGCTGAAAGCCAGGCGAAGCCGGGACAGACCGCCGGCGCATCCCTGCCGCTCCGGGAAGTAAACACGGTCTGCATCGTTTTCCATAACATCGATCCGGTCACGCGGCCGCATGCGATCGAAATCGTCAAGGAGTTCATCAAGAACGATTTGCCGCCGGAGACATACATCGGCATCTTCAATCTCAACGAGACGCTGATCCCCGTTCACGAGTTCACGAAGAACCGGGATGAGCTTCTGCAATCGGCGTTCAATGGGAAGCCCATGGATTTCGCCAGAGCCTCGGAAGCCCTCCTCACCGCCAGCCCGAACATCGTCACCATTAACGCCCAGGTGAATAACGCCACGCACACGGCCAGTGTGTCGGTGGACACGACCGGGGGCGAGGTCAGTAACGCCGTCATCGTGGGTGCGGACGTCGACACCGGCCTCGGCGCGAACCGGATACGGGGCGATCAGGTTCGCGAACGGAGCGATTTCGCCAATATTACGGGCATGCACGAGACCGATCGGATCGTCACCCTCATCAACCAACTGGGCACGCTGCCAGGACGGAAGACCGTTCTGCTGGTGACCACCGGCTTGGTTACCACGGGAGACCCCGACCGGTTCCAGAAGATTCTCACCAATGCCAATAGCCATGGCATCACGTTTTATGCGCTCGATAGCACCGAGATGAGCGCGACCACCGACACCGCTCAGGCCGGCAAGCTGGCCGTGGCGCAAATGGCATCTGTCAGCCAACAACAGAGCAACAAAAACGCCAGCCTCAGCGTCATGCGGCAGAACAGCCGGCAGGGAGACGACACTGTCGCTGCAGTGCGCACGTCGGATACACAGTCCAGCCTGCGGGCGCTGTCCGAAGGCACGGGCGGATTCCTGATTGCCAACACCAACGACTTCCGCAAGCCGTTTCAACAACTCGTCGAGACTCTGGACGCCCACTATGAAGCGGTATATCATCCCACCTCCACTAAATTTGACGGGCGCCTGCGAAAGATTGAGGTGAAGCTGGCGCGCAACGATCTGCTGGTGGACAGCCGCACCGGATACTTCGCCCTGCCGGATCTGAAAGGCTCCGGCCCGCTCACGCCGGTGGAATCCACCGCTCTCGCCGTGCTGAACGCCGAGCCTCGGCCCCACGCTTTCGATTTCCACGTCACGGCTTACCATTTCCGGAACGACGGCTCGAATTCGCGTGGCACGCTGGCTTTCGAATTGCCTGGCACGAAGTTGGGCGCTACCGCCGAACCGGCGCGCAAGACCCATAAACTCGAAGTGTCGCTGCTCGCGCTCATCAGGGATGCAAACGGACAGATCGTCGACAAATTCAGTGTCGACACGCCTTACTTCATCCCGGACGCCAACTTGGCGGCCGTGCGGGCCACCGCCCTGACCTATACGCATCCGGTCGATCTTCCTCCGGGCCATTACACGGTCGAAACCGCCGTGGTGGACCGCGAAGGAAGCCAGGCCAGCGCCGAGACCGCACAAATCGACATCCCCGCGCCGTCCAAGGGCGTCGGGATCAGCAGTCTCGTGGTGGTGCAACAGCTCGAGCCGGCCAACGCCCAGGCGGACACCGCCGATCCGCTCACGTTCAAGGGAAAGCACGTAATTCCGATGGTCGAGGCCACCGTCAACCCCGCTACCAAGCGGTACGTGTACTTTGTCGTGTATCCGGACATATCGAACACGGAGAAGCCTAAAATCCACGTCGAGTTCAAGACCGGCGGCCAGGTGTTCGCGCAATCGACAGCGGACCTTCCGGCGCCTGACGCTACCGGGACGATACCCATGTTCGTGGCGGCCGCCACGCGGCCGGGCAATTGCGAGCTGCAGATCACGGCACTGCAGGGAAACGAATCCGCCACCGAGCATATCCAGTATGCCGTGGCAGCGCAGTAGCGAAGACCTCGATGGTCTCGAAGGGGATCGGAGTGAAATGACCTTCAGGCCGGGGATCATCCTGGAAGTGGCGCAGGTTCCGGTCCCAACCGCGTAGCCGAAGTGAAGAGCGGTAGTACCGATCAGCAGGTCGGCGAACGGGATCGCGCGCCCGGTCTGTTTCCCATCGGCGTCGATCCTTGCCGCAGCCTGGGCCACTTCTTGGTGAACGGCTCTACTGGGATTGCGGCAAAAACGGTGTCCAGGTACTCCCGCCGCTCCTGGCACGCTCTGGTGTGTTGGCACGGTGGAGACCGTGCTCCAGTTCGACTACGGTAATGGAAGAGATCACGATGTCCGTCTCACCGTGAACCTGTGCGAGCGTGGCTAGCAGCTCACTAACGGATTTGGCATCACGCTCGGCGGCGATCAATACGCGGAGTCGAGGACTAATCCCATGAAGGCGGGTTCAACGGCCCGCTGTGGGCATCGATGGCCGCTTGCACATCTTTGGCGAAGTCGGGATCGGGTACAGGCGCATAGCCGAGCTTCTCTTCATAAGCCTTCGCCAGCGCGATGCACTCGCTGATCTTTCTGCCCGTACCTTGCGGCGTTCTGATAACGGCGACGGGGCGCTGGTCTTGCTCCACGATTACTTCAACGCCAGCCTGCACTTTGGCCCGCACGGCGTGGATGTCGCGAGTGAGCTCGGCTTCTGTGATGCGGACCGTCATTCCGTCTTCGATTATACCGGTCATTTCTCCTCGTTGTCCTTCGGCTTCCTCGGCGGCGCCTCAACCACTGTGACGTTACCGAGCCGCGACCGTTAAGGGAGCGGTTCCTCCTCGTCACTGCCCCGGCGACTGCCGCAGGATCTCGTCGGCCACATCCGCCACGGCGCGCATTTCAAGCACATCGTGCACGCGCACCAGGTGCCCCCCGCCCAGGATCGCCGCCGTCGCCGCGGCAGCCGTAGCGAACAGCGTCTCCCGTTCGGTCGGATGCGTCAGAAACGATTTGCGCGAAGGTCCCGTCAGAATGGGCAGGTCCAGGCTGGCCAGCTCATGCAACCGCGCCAGAATCGCCGAGTTCTGTTCCTTGCGCTTGCCGAAGCCCAGCCCCGGGTCCACCACGATTCGCGAGCGGTCGATGCCGCTGTGCCGCGCGCGGCTAACGGTGGCCTCCAGGTCGCGCACGATGGCGCCCATGACGTCGGGAAGGGGCGGCAGCTTGGCCCATGTCTCGGGACGGCCGCGCATGTGATTCAGGATCAGCCCGGCGTCGTGGTTGGAAACCACCCGCGCAAGCTGCGCCTCAAACGTCAGGCCGGTGGGATCGTTGATGATCTCGGCGCCGTGCTCCAGGGCGCGCTCAGCCACCTCCGCTTTGTAAGTATCCACGGAGATCGGAATCGTCAGGTGGCCGCGCAGACGCTTCAACACCGGAATGAGCCGCCGCAGTTCTTCCGCGGCGGAGATGCGCACCGATTCCGGCCGCGTGGACTCCGCCCCGATATCGATGATGTCGGCGCCCTGCTCTTCCATCTCCAGCGCGCGCGCGAATGCCCGGTCCGGGTCCAGATAATTGCCGCCGTCGGAGAAGGAATCCGGCGTCACATTCAACACGCCGAGAATGGCCGTGCGCTCGCCCAGCTTAATCTCGCGGGCCTTGAGTTTCCAGTAGAACAGCTTTCGCATAGACGGAACCACAGATGGACACAGATGAACACGGATAAGAGATCCGCCTGCGCCGGCCCACGTGGTCTCTCACCAATGTCGCACGTTTGCGTTATCCGTATTCAAAGCCCGCAATAGCGAACACCTGCGAATCGTCGTGGGCCAGCGGCGGTGCGCCCTGCACGCCTGGCCGCACCATGCGCACGAGGCGGCGCAGTGGCGCAAATCCGCAAGCGCGCGCCAGCCGTACGGCTTCGGTGTTGGCAGGCAGCAGATCCCAGCAGACAGGTTCCTGGGGATGCCGGGCCAGAAACCACGCCAGCAGTTCCCCGGCGGTTTCCGGCCGGCGGCTCACACATGGACCGAAGTACGCGGCCTGCGAGCCGGGACGCGCCATGGCATAGCCTTCGTCCGCAACCGCGGCCGCCCCCAGCGCCGCCAGCATGGCGAGCAGCTCGGAACGGCCGGCGCCGAACGCCTGGCGGTCGAGCACGCGGCACTGGTCCTGCCAACTCAGATCCGGCATGCCGGGCGCCTGCGCTGCTGCCGCTCCCCAACGTTCGATCCCGCACTCCGGTTCAAAACCGAGTTGACGATAGAGCGGGGCGCCCATCTCGGTCGCATCCAGCTTGATCCATTCCATCTGGCGCGCCGTCAGCGCTTCGATCGCGTGTTCCATCAACCGGCGCGCGAAACCGCGGCGGCGGTGCGCGGGATCGGTGAGCACCATGCCGATCCATGCCAGCCTGCGTTCATAACAGACCGCCGTGACGGTTGCCGCGAGGACGCCGTCGCACTCCACACCGAAACACGTCTCCGGCGCCAGCCGCAGCAGATTGTGCCAGTCGGTTTCAGTCTGGTTCCAGGCCGCGGCTTCCTTGATCCGCATCGCCGCCGGGATATCCGCGCGCGTGAGCGCTCGCACCAAAGCGGTCACCGCCGCGGCCCGCGGACGGGCATCCTATGCCGCGCCCCGTCGCGCCGTCAGATCAGCGCCTTCTTCGCGGGCGATCTCGGCGGCGTAGCCGGCGAGTTCGTTCAAACGCACCGTCACCAGGTCTTTTTCCAGATCCTCGCCGCTCTCCACCATGCGCTTCAGATGCAGGGCGGCCAGCCGCGCGCACCACGCGTCGCTCATCTCGTGACCCGTGCGGCGGCTCAATTCCAGCAGATCCGCGTGCGGTATGGCGATTTGCTTCTGCACGCGCGTGCCGTCGCTCTCCAGGATGAACTTCACGTCCACGGTGTCGCTGTGCCGCAGCGAAATAGCCGTCTGCAGCCACTTGAACAGGACCTGCCACTTGCGCCCGAACGGGTCCGGTCCCACTTCAAACTGGCGAAAATTCAGCATCACCGTTATCTTACTGCATTTGGCCTGCGTTGGTTTCGCAAGGTTTATTGAGGCGCGAGCGTCGGCGAGCGGTAGCGTGGCAACTGTATTACCATTGATCCTACCCTTGTTCTCAACGGGTGGGAGTTATCGGCAGCACTGTGCGACGTGACATATCCAGCACAACCAGACATAAGCGTTGGCTAATTCTACTGATGAGCGCCTTGGTCTTTGCGCTCGGCGTCTACATCAACCGCGAGCGGCTGAAACGCGCAGTGATCGCGTACCGGATCTATCGCGCGCACGTGTTCACTCCGCCGCCGAGCCCGGGTGAATCCCAGTTGCGCCAACTCCGGGCCGATGTCCGATTTTATTGGGATTTCTCGGGCCTTCGGGTGGCGAGAGACAGGCGGTTGAGGCAGTTGGATCCCACCCTGCGGCCGCTCGTGAAGGAGATTGGACGCCGTCAGGCTGCGGGAGAAGGGATGCAGTATTCGATGCATATTTATCGGGAGATCCGCTGGCGGCTGAATTTCACGCCCGATATCGGAACCACCCGGGCGCGGATTGCCGATCTCCGCCGGAGCCTCGCGCAACCGGGGGAACAGAAACTGGCCGCCGGTCAGCAGGCTTCAGACGGAAGTTGGGGGCGGGGACTTACCGTTTGGTTTCTTAAGCTCTATTATTCTGTCGAGGATGGCTTGCATAGCGGCACCGAACCCCGGTATCCGCTGTCCTTTCTGGATCGGATTAACTCGCCGGAAAAGCTCACGGCTCAGCTCGATTCGGTCTTGCACGATGACTTCACCAAAACGGGGGCCTTCAACCGCGAAGAGCTCGATGAAACATTTTCTGCGCTGGCAAGGTTGTTATTTGGGAACAAACGAACCGGCTATGCGTTTCATCCTCAGCTCAGGGACGCCTTGGGGGAATTTGTGGAACGCTGGCAGAACCCTGCGACCGGCTGCTGGGGCCAGTGGATAGTGGATCGACAGGGGAGGATCTGGAAAATGGACGACATGGCGATGACGTTTCACGTAGTTTCGGACCTTCACGGCCAAGTGGGGCATCTGGACCTGATAGCGCAGCGTGTGCTGCAGCTCGACGGCGTCGAGTTTCCCGCCGGCATCCGATTCAACGGCCACTACGAGAATCATCTGAATTGGGATGTGGTGAAAATTTTCCGATACGCCTGGCCGGCCCTGGATGCCGCAACCCGGCAGAAGGTTCGAACCGAGATCTCCCATATGCTCGATTGGTGCTTGGCCAGGTCTTACCAGCCGGACGGCTCTTTCCGGGTGAGTGATTTGGACGACACATTAGGTGACGCTTACAGCTATGGGGTAGCCTTTCTCCGCGAGACCGGTTATTTTCGGCGCGAAGACCGATTTTGGACCGGCCAGGACTTTCCCGATGCCAAAGCCGTCGGCCAGCGCATCGCAGCCAAGCTGAAGTCGATCGGGCTCAACGACCCAGGGTTGAAGGATGCATATGAGACCTTGCACACCGTGCAATGAACGCGCCGGTTAAGCAAAGGGGGTCGTTTCAGCCTTTTGGAGATTAGCCGTAATTAGAGTCACACGGCGAGGCCAAACAGCGGCCGCCGGCCATCCGGATGCTACCCTTGTAAAGGATATGGCATTACGGTCCTGAGGAGCGCCGGCCCGAAACCGACCATGATCGACCTCCAAAAAGAACTCGAAACCGGCCGCTCCATCGCGCGCCAGGCCGGCGAAATCGCCTTACGCTACTACCGCACGGGCATTGCCTTCGAAGCCAAATCGGATGACTCGCCCGTCACCCGCGCCGACCGGGAATGCGAGCAATTCATCGCCCGCGAGCTGGAGCGGGCCTTCCCGGACGATGGCCTGCTCGGAGAAGAAGGCGCGCAGAAGCCTTCACGCAGCGGCCGCCGCTGGATCGTCGACCCCATCGACGGCACCCGCGATTTCGTGCGCGGCAATCCCGCATGGGCCAACCTGATCGGCCTGGAGGCGGACGGCGAAGTGGTGGCCGGATTTGCCTGCATGCCCGCGCTCGGTGAATTGTTCGCCGCCTCCCGTGGCGGTGGCGCGTTCGTCAACGGCCAGCGCATGCATGCCTCCTCGATCGCCAGCATCAGCCAAGCGGTGCTGTGCTTCGACAGCTTGAACTCCGCCGCGCGCCAGCCGTTCGGCCCCCAATTGCTTGCTTGGATGCAACCCTTCTGGGCCGTGCGCAGCATGGGCGGATGTCTGGACGCCCTGATGGTTTCGCGCGGCCAGGCCGAAATCTGGATCGAAACCAGCGGCAAGCCCTGGGACTTCGCGCCGCTCAAGATCATTGCCGAAGAGGCCGGCGCCCGCTTCTTCGATTTCGAAGGCAAGTCCACCATTTACGGCGGCAACTGCGTCATCTGCGCACCCGCGCTGGAGGAGACCGTGCGGCAATTCCTTTCCCAGGTGGGACCGCAAACGTGAGATATCTGTCAGAGACCGCGCGGACCGGCGCAGACGGATTCTTTATCTGTGTGCATCTGTGTCCATCTGTGGTTCCATTGCGTTCTTCCGCATGACGATATGACACGTAAGTGTCTAACGCCCGGCTTGGCCATGGTCGTGGTCTGGATCGCCGCCATCAAGATGGTTCTCCATTTCTATGCCGGCCACAATTACGGCTACTTCGTTGACGAGCTCTACTATCTGGCGTGCGGCCGGCATCTGGCCTGGGGCTATGTGGATCAACCGCCGCTCATCGCATTGGCCGCCGCACTCACCCGCGTACTGTTTGGCGAGTCGCTAAAGGCCATCCGTTTCCTGCCGGCCGTGGCCGGAGGCGCGACAGTGCTGCTCACCGGCTTGATCGCGCGCGAATTGGGCGGGCGCCGCTTCGCGCAGGGTCTGGCGGCGCTGGCGGTGCTGGTGGCGCCCGGCATTCTGGCAACCGACAGCTTCTTTTCGATGAATGCCTTTGAGCCGCTCTTCTGGATGGGCTGCGCGTACATCGTCATGCGCATCGTCAGGACCGGCAATCAAAAGCTGTGGCTATGGTTCGGCCTGCTGGCCGGCATCGGACTGGAAAACAAACACTCCATGCTGATCTTCGGCTGCGGGATCGTCGTCGGCCTGCTCGCCACACCCGAACGCCGCCAGTTCCGATCGCCATGGCTCTGGCTCGCCGGCCTGCTCGCGTTCCTGATCGTCCTGCCCAACCTGCTGTGGAACGTCGAGCATCACTTCCCATTTCTGGAGTTGCAGGCGAACATCCAACGCGCGCACCGCAATGTCGATCTGCCGCCGCTGGCCTTCATCGGTCAGGAAATCCTGACTATGTTCCCGCTCACGCTTCCCATCTGGCTGGCCGGGATCTGGTATTACCTGTTCAGCGAGAAGGGGAAACCGTTTCGCGTGCTCGGGTGGGCATGGCTCGTCACCATGGCCGTGATCATGATTATGAATCCGCGCGTCTACTACGCATGGCCGGCTTTCCCGCTGTTGTTCGCCGCGGGCGGAGTCCTGTGGGAATCCTGGCTGACAGCAACGCTGGCCGCGCCCCGTTTGCAGGCGCAGTGGATCAAGCCTGCCTGGGCCGCCCTGATGGTGCTCTTCGGCGCGGTGTTCGCACCCTTCGCCGTTCCGGTACTGCCCGTCGAGACGTACATCCGCTACTCGCAAGCCCTCGGTTTTGAGCCGCCCAGGATCGAGACGCACAATCTCGGGCCCCTGCCGCAGATCTATGCCGACCAATTCGGCTGGGAAGAGATGGTGGCCACGGTGGCAAAAATCTATAACGGCCTGCCGCCGGACGTGCGTCCCAAGACCGCCATCTTCGGGCAGAACTACGGCCAGGCCGGCGCGGTGGATCTGTTTGGTCCGAAATACGGATTGCCGAACGCCATCAGCGGGCACCAGACTTATTTCCTCTGGGGACCGCGCGATTATACCGGCGAAAGCGTCATCGTCATGCAGGGCCGGCAAGCGGATCTCGAACGAAATTTTGCAACGGTCGATAAAGTCGCCCACGTCGCGCATCCCTATTCCATGCCGTACGAACACTTCGATATCTTCTACTGCCGCGGTTTGAAGTGGCCGCTCAAGGATGATTGGCCGAAGGTGAAGAACTGGGACTGACGCCTCTGGGCATTCTCATCGGGCTTCCGGGAGCGCCTTCATCAGGTCCGCGCTCGCGACCGAAGGGCACCAGTATCGCTCGATGTGCTCGACGACTGACTCGGTCCCCCGGTCGTGGCTCACGTAGGGACGGTCCTTAGGGTTATACATGCTGTCGGTGAGGTCACGCACCAGTACGCAGCGGATCCCCCAATTGGTCATCTTCTTGATTGCGAACGAGCGGTTCAGCACGCACATGTTGACGTGGACTCCCATCACCAGCAGGTTGCGTATGCCGCGCTCTCGCAGAAAGCTGTAGATCTGCGGTCCATCGTCGGAAATGACATCCGCTGCGCCCATGGGAAGCGCGGCGATCTCGCGCGTCCAGGCCTTGTATGAAGAGTCTCCGGTATCGCATCCACCGTCGCGATCGTCGATGGGCAAAGGCGGATCGGTGAGGCCCAGCGGCGCCGGCGGCTCGATTTTCGCGATGCGCAGCATGCGCTGCCGCTGCGGCCAATCCTTGTAGAACTCCATGGTTTCGGACGGCGCGTGGATAATCTGAATGCCGCGCGCGCGAGCCTCGTCGATGACCGGCGCCATCCTGACAGCCAGCGTCTCCACCCGCCGTGCGGCGCCCGAGCACCAATGCTTGTCCCACATGTCGCAGATCAGGATGGCGGTTTGCGCGATGGGGAATGCCTCGTCGAGCCGCACTTCCTCCCAAACGCCGCTGCCCTTGAAGGCCTCCACGCGGGACCGCAACGGAAGCCGCAAATCGGCCGCGAATGCCGCCCCCGCCAGGGTCAGCGTCAGCGCCGCCAGATACCGCCGCCAGAACCGCATCTGGACCATGATACCGTACGGGCCTCGGTTTACTCGCAGTGCAGTGCCGTGGGGGTGCTTAACCGCTTTGGGGAATGCGACCGCTCGCTTACGCTCGCGGCTCAGTAAACCTTGCGATATCAACGCGACTGTTACCGAGCCGCGACCATCAGGGAGCGGTTTCCGTCCGAAATCCCCAAAGCGGTTAAGCACCCGTGCCGTGGCCGTATCCACGCCGGGCCATACGCGTCTCGCCAGCGTTTGGTTCACCATTACGACGCGGGCTCCTTCGGTCCCGTCGGCATCCGTGGAATTGCGGCGCCGAGCATCGTGAGGAAAGCAGCGCGTGGACACCGCGGATCTCCACCCCCGAAAATATGGTTACGAACGGCACGCTCAAACGTAGCCGCGCAGCCGCCGGTTTGAAAAATCAGGATGTGGATCTCTCGGATCTCTCACTCCTGGTTGACAGGATGGGTGAAGCGTTACATAATCGTCATAGAGCCAGAAGGCGAAGGAAGCCTTCCACGAACGGCCAAAAAATTGCTCGGAGGATGCAACGATAAGGCATAGAAATGCACAAGGTTTATTGCTTTGCCGGTCAGCCCGCACCCTGCCCGGGCTACTTTGCTAACGACACCTTGCCCTGCGTATGCAATAGCAAGGAAAGCCTCCTGTTGGCGCTGAGTCAGGTTGCCATACCGCTCACGCCAGTGAAAGACTTCGCACCCCCGGAAGTGCACATTTTGCGGCTGAGCGCCTGACGGAGTCTTGCGCCCCGGCCCTAAATGGGCGAGCGGTTTGGGTCAAAGCACCCATCCAGGCCCATCCCTCACCGGAAAGTCAGGCAAGCGGGACCACTGACGATTTTCGAATCTTCTGATCGCGTGTGAGCGGGGCCACCTCGTGAACCATGCTTGTGGCGCAAATGAGTTCGTCGGCGGGATCGCTTCTGAAGTCCACTTTCGCATGCGCGCAAGTTTCGCCAGTTCCCAAAGCACGATGGCCGAGATGCTCCATCGCTGAGAAGACAGCAGGTCTCCCGAGAAGGCATAAATCAGGATGTGCGTATCCAGGTTTACCTTCTCTTACCGGCGTCCCATTCCAACCCCGTGGAGAACACATCGCCGTGGATCCGGATCTTGCCTTTTAGGGCGCCGATCAGATGGGCGCAACCGGACTCGATGGGAATGACCTTGGCTACCGGCTTGCCGTGCTTGGTAATCACGATTCCGGCGGCGTCCAAATGGTCGATCGGGAACAAGCATTGTTCCTTGAATTTGGATGCGTTCATGGTTACCATGCTATCCATTCCAGCGAATGTCCACTTTTTTTGTCCGGTCGATATTCCCGGTCACCGGCCTCTACGCAGTATCATGTTGTCGTGTACTGCCGCCTGCTTGCCGCACTCCTCTTTCTCGCCGCGGCCGCCCTGCGCGCGCAACCCGCGGACCTGATCCTCAGCCATGGCAAGATCGTCACGGTAGACCCGCAATTCCGGATTGCCGATTCCATCGCGATCCGCGGCAGCCGCATCCTGGCCGTGGGCGCCCGCGCCGAAGTCGCCCGCCTGGCCGGCCCAGGCACTCGCCAGATCGATCTGCAGGGCAAGACCGTGCTGCCCGGCCTGATCGACTCCCACGTGCACGCGGCCCAGGCCGCCATGTACGAGTTCGATCATCCGGTTCCCGATATGGAAACCATCGCGGATGTGTTGCGCTACGTCCAGTCGCGCGCCGCGGTCGCGAAAGCGGGCGACTGGATCGTCCTCACGCAGGTCTTCATCACCCGCCTGCGCGAGCAGCGCTTTCCCACGCGCGCGGAATTGGACGCCGCCGCGCCGCACAACCCGGTCTACTTCGGCACCGGCCCCGATGCCGCCGTTAACTCCCTCGCGCTGCAACTCAGTGGCATCGGCAAGGACTTCCGCATTACGGATGGACTGCCGGGCCGCATCGAGCGCGACGCCACCGGCGAGCCCACCGGCATCCTGCGCAATTGCAGCCGCCTGGTGAAGATCCACTCCGGCGATAAGGTCCCCACCGCCGACGACCGCCGCGCGCGCCTCAAGATGCTGCTGGCCGACTACAACTCGGTGGGACTGACCAGCATCTCCGAAGGCGATCTGGGCGATGCGGATTTGGAAACCTACCGGCGGCTGAAAGACGATGCGCAGCTCACTTGCCGCGTTTTCGTGGCGTACGACGTGGACGCCCAACTGCCGCTCGATCAAATCACCGCGCGCATCCTGTCGGCGGCCGCCAGCCCGTTGCATCGCTACAACAATATGCTCTGGCTGCGCGGCATTAAGACCTTCCTGGATGGCGGCATGCTGACCGGCAGCGCCTTCATGTTGCAGCCGTGGGGCGTGAGCAAGGTCTATTCGATCGACGATCCCGCTTATCGCGGCATGCGCTACATCGAGCCGGACAAGCTGGTCCGGATCGCGCGCTGCGCGCTGCAGCACGATTTGCAGTTTACGGCGCACTCGGTGGGCGATGGCGCGGTCCAGACATTGGTGGACGCCTACGCGGAGATCGACCGCGAGTTTCCGCTCCGCGCCGCGCGCCCGTCGATCACGCATGCCAACTTCATGAGCGCGGAAATCATCGGCAAGATGCGGGAACTCGGCATCGTCGCCAACCTGCAGCCGGACTGGTTGTGGTTGGATGGCGCCACGCTCCGCAAACAGTTCGGCGATGCGCGCCTCGCGTATTTTCAGCCGTACAAGACGCTGTTCGCAAGCGGGGTTGTCGTGGGCGGAGGCTCCGATCACATGCAGAAAATCGGCAGCCTGCGCTCCATCAATCCTTACAACCCGTTCCTGGGGATGTGGATCGCGCTCACGCGCCAGCCGCGCTGGGCTGACCAGCCGCTACACCCGGAACAGCGCATCTCGCGCGAGCAAGCCATTCGCCTGTATACCATCAACAACGCCTGGCTGACGTTCGAAGAGAAGGAAAAGGGATCGCTCGAACCAGGCAAGCTGGCCGACCTGATCGTGCTCGATCGGGACATCCTCACCTGCCCGCTGGACGCCGTACGTCAGATCCAGGTGGAGCGGACCTACCTGGGCGGCAAGGTGATCTACCAGCGCCCAGCAAAAACGGAACCACAGATGGACACGGATAAACACAGATAAGAACAGAAAAGCAGGAACCGCGGACTGGTCTGGTTTTGGTCTTTATTAGTTTCGTACGGGCGACGGAAGCCTGGCCGCGTATTACGAACGTACTGTCGTGATTACGTGGGATCAGCCGATTTTGCTGACGGCGGCGTAAGAAGCGGGCCGAAGCGAGCGAGATAGTACCGAGACCGACAAAAGTCGATCCCCAGCGCAAAGCGCGCAGTATCATTAGGATTATGCGCATCTTCTATTCAGCGCTCCTGTTACCGACGCTTGTCGTGGTCCAATTCCAGGCGGCCACTCCCCCATCCCTTTCCGTTGTGAATTTGCCGATCGGTGGAACCGTAACGGCGACCGACGCACAAGGCAATATTTACTTCACCGGCGGCGCCGTCGCAGGCGGCGTTCCGGTGACGCCCGGAGCGCCTCAAACTCAGCCTGGCGGTGGGTTTTGCGCATTCGGTCCGCATGCGTACCCATGCCACGACGCCTACATTGCAAAGGTGCCGGCGGGCGGCGGTCCACTCATCTTTAGTACGCTTCTCGGCGGCGCTGGGGACGATGTCGGAACGGGGATTGCGGTTGACCCGGCGGGGAGCGTCTATATCACCGGCACCACCACAGGGGGCTTCCCGACCACGCCCGGCGCCTTCCAGCCATCTCCGCCCGTTCAGCCCAGCATCCCGGCGGCGTTATTCGTCGCCAAACTCAACCCCCAGGGCAGCAAATTTGACTATTCCACCTGTCTTCTGAGCGGCCCGGCAGGCGCTCAAGGTCTGGGAACTGCAGCTCCGGCTATCGCGGTTGACACGCAGGGCAACGCCTACATCGCCTGGTCGACGAATTCCGGGCAGACATTCTTGGCCAAACTGAGCCCGGACGGGTCGACCCTCCTCTACAACGCCTTGCTGGGGGGCATCGATCTGTCCGTCCCCATTTCGTCAGGTCTGGCGATTGCAGTCGACGGGAATGGCAACGCCTACGTCACTGGACAAACGACCGCAACCGATTTCCCGGCCACGCCGGGAGCCTTCCAAACAAGTCTGAAGAGCGGCCAAACAACCGAACTCACTTATTGCGGTGGGAATGCGTTTGTGGCCAAGCTCGATCCTTCCGGGAAAGTAGTATTTGCCACATATCTCGGCGGCAGCGTAACCGAGATTCCCTTCGCCATCCAGATCGATTCCGCCGGGTACGTGTATGTGGCGGGAGAGACCTCTTCGCCGGACTTCCCAACCACTCTCGGATCGTACGAACCAAACGCGCTCATACCCATGTGGAGTTTACTGACGGCCGACTCCTATGGAAGCCCCGGCGGCTTTGCCGCGAAATTGTCGCCGGCAGGAGACAAGCTAGCCTACTCCACTTATGTGTTTTCCGATGGCGGCGTAAGAACGATGACCCTGGACAACGCGGGCGGCGTGTATGTGGCGGGGATCACTGGCGGCGGCGTGGGGGTTACGGCGAGCGCTCCACAGCCTTGCATGGTGGCAGAAGAAGATGCCTTCGTCACGCATCTGGACTCGAATGGCGCGCTGCTGGACAGGAGCTACTTCAGCCGTTCCGGCTCCAACGTCACTCTTGAACCCATTGGACTGGCTTTATCGGGCAGCCGCTCCGTCAGCCTGGTGGCGAACGGCGGGGCCGAACTGGCTGAACTCCGCTTCGGCGACCCGGGCACCTCAGCCGCGCCCTGCGTGGCGGCAATCGTGTTGAATGGAGCCACGTTTTCCGAAGGGCCGTTTTTCGCAGGGCCGGCCGTGTCTCCGGGCGAACTCATCACCCTCACTGGCTTTGGCCTTGGGCCAGACTCAGGCGTGTCCTTTCAACTGGGCCCGGACGGAACCGTGCCCCGGCAACTGGCCGGTGTGCGGGTGTTTTTCGGCGACCTGGCGGCACCCCTGATCTTCGTGCAGTCGCAACAGATCAATGCCATCGTGCCATTCGAACTGGCTGGCCAAACCACAACTACGATGCGGTTAGTGAACAACGGCGCGACCATCGGTTCGGTCAACTTGCCCGTGAGCTTCGCCACTCCGGGCGTGTTTCGTTTGCAACCCGGATTGTCCGCCGAGGCCGTGGCGCTCAACCAAGACGGCACCATTAACGGACCATCCAACCCGGCAGCGATCGGCTCGGTGGTCTCCCTGTTTGGCACTGGCTTTGGTACGACCAACACGCCGGAAGTGACTGGCACTGTCACTCCTCCGGGGACCTCTTCCTACCAGGCGACTGTGACCGTTGGGGTAGCCACCAACCAGAATTACGATCTGCCCGGGGGAACAGTACAAGCGGAAGTGCTGTACGCGGGCGCGGCGCCTGGCCTGCTTGCCGGAATAGGGCAGATCAATATTCGGGTGCCCACGCCGCCTGCACCCGCCGGCAATCAGTTGGCGCTTCTGGTAAGTACCACCGCGCCCGATGGAACTTTGACGCAGAGTTCCACGTGGCCTACGATATTTGTGAAGTAAACAAACGGAACCGTAGCGGGCGGGGCGGTGTCCATCAAGCATGCGCATCTCCACGGCCCTCTTCATCGTCGCCATCCTCGTTTATCTGTGTCTATCTGTGTCCATCTGTGGTTCTGTTTTTTCAGGAAGCCGCCACCAAGCTGGTCTGCAATTCCGGAATCTCGATCTCAATGCGCGTGCCGTGTCCGGGCTGGCTGTCGATGCTCATCTTGTGGTCGTTGCCGAACAGCACGCTCAGCCGCTCGCTCACATTGCTAACTCCGATGCCCTGTTCCCGTAGCGTCGCCAGCTTGGATTCGGGTATGCCGACGCCATCGTCCTCCACCCACAACAGCAGCCGCGAATCCACCCGCCGGCTGCGCAACCGGATGGTGCCGCCTTCCACTTTGCTGCTCAACCCGTGCTTCACGCAATTCTCGATCAGCGGCTGCAACAGCATACTCGGCACCAGCATGTCCAACGTGTCGGCGGCTACGTCTTTTTCGAACCGCAGTTTGTCGCCGAAACGCACCACTTCGATGGCCAGGTAATCGTCGATGAAGCTGATCTCCTCGCTCAGCGCGCTGAAATTGTCGTGCTTGCGCAGCAGCCGCCGCAGGATGTTCGACAGCTTCAGCACCATGACGCGGGCCTGGTTGGGATCGGTGCGGATCAGCGAAGAGACCGAGTTCAGCGTGTTGAAGAGGAAATGAGGATTGATCTGGCTGGTGAGCGCTTCCAGGCGGGCTTGAATCAAATGCCGCTTCTGCTCCTCCAGCTTGCCTTCGTTGCGGGTGTTGTTCCAGATCTTGATCGGCAGCGTAACGGAGAACAGCGTGGTCGCATAAACCGCCGCGTACATCAGGAGATTGGGCTGCTCCGGGTGCAGATAGAAGATCCGGCCCTTCGCGCCGAAGGCCTGGCCGAGCGCCTGCCGCAGGAACTCGGCGAACAGAATCACGACAAAGAAGAGCAGGTTGAAAGCGTTGCGCCGGTCGAAGCGGCGCTGCTTGAAGAAGCGCCAGAGGTTCAGGTCGAAGAACGGGCTGAAGCGCCAGATATCCTCCGGATCGGCGGCGCAATCGCGCAACAGGCCGCCCAACACGCCCAGCCCGGCCAGCAGCGGCATGGTCAAATACTCGCGGTGGATCATGGCCGGAATCGAGATCAGAATTCCCGACGTAAGACCAGTCACGTAACCGCCCAGCAGGCCCGCGAGCAGGCTGCCCTCCAGGCCGAGGTCGACGGCTTGGTAGCTGGCGCTCACCACGCGCGTGGCGACGCTCGCGCCAAACACGCCGGAGAACCACAGCGACAGTTTCACGCGCTGGGCCATGGTCCGGTTTTCGCGCATCAACATGCGCTTGACGGTGCTCCAGCGAACCAGGATGCTGGCCAGCGAGGCCACCACGCCCAGCTTCACCAGCAGCGTGACCAGGGAGGAATCCGCCATGGAAGCTCGCAGATCATTATAATAAAAGCATCACGACAGCCGGCAGAGAGCTCATGCACACTCCTTCCGCGCTCCGGCTGCACAAGGCTGCCGAAGCGGATTTCCCAACCCGGTTTGGACACTTTCGAATCTACGGATTTGAAGGCCGCCTCGATGACCGCTTGGAAGAAGCCGTCGTGCTGGAGATGGGCGATGTGGCGCACGGTCCGTTGGCGCCGCTGGTGCGCATTCACTCGCAATGCCTCACGGGCGACGTCTTCCACAGCCTGCGCTGCGATTGCCGCGCACAGCTTGAATTGGCGCTGCACATGATCGCCGAAGAGGGCCGCGGGCTGCTGATCTACGAGCATCAGGAGGGGCGCGGCATCGGCCTGCTGAACAAGCTGCGCGCCTACGAATTGCAGGATGAAGGTGCCGACACCGTGGAGGCCAACGAGCGCCTGGGCTTTGAATCCGACCTGCGAAATTACGAGCTGCCCGGCGAGATTCTCCGGTATTTCGGATTGAAGAGTATCCGGCTATTATCGAATAATCCGGAGAAGGTGGCCGCCGTGGAAGCCGCGGGAGTCCGGGTGGAGGAGCGGGTGCCCTGCATCGTGCCGGCGATGGTGTCGACGGAGGCTTACCTGCGGACGAAGAAAGAGAAGATGGGGCATTTGCTGGAAGGGTTTTAGTAGTCCGGGAGGGCATCCCGATTGGCCAGTCGTGCTGCCTCACCACATGCTCCGAATCCACCAGGCTTTGCCCGGCCAGCCGGATGACCGGCATCTCGAAAGCGTGGCCACCCGCACCTGGAATAAACCCGCCACGGCGCGTCTTCTATAATTGAACATATGCTGGTCAAAAAAACGGCTGATATTCGTTACTCGGAAGTAACACCCAAAGACACCTATCTGAACCGCCGGCGCTTCCTGTCCGCCGTGCCCTTGGCGGGCGCGGCCTTCTTCACAGCCCGCGCTTCGGCCGCCGCCAAACTGGCCGCCATCAAGGGCCCGTTTAGCACCGATGAGAAGCCCACGGCGTTCGCGGACGTCGCCAGCTACAACAATTTCTACGAATTCGGCACCGGCAAAGACGATCCGTCCAAATGCGCCGGGAGACTGAAGACTTCGCCATGGAGCATCGCCGTGGAGGGCGCGGTCGCCAAGCCCCAGGTTTTCGACCTGGACGCCGTCATGAAAATGGCGCCGCTGGAAGAGCGCATCTACCGGCACCGCTGCGTGGAGGCGTGGTCCATCGTAGTGCCCTGGATCGGATTTCCGCTCAACGTCCTAATCAAAGCCGTCGAGCCCACCGCGAAGGCCAAATTCGTCGCCTTCCAGAGCCTGTACGACCCCAAGCAGATGCCCGCCGCGCGTTACGCCGGCATCGCGTTTCCGTACGTGGAAGGCTTGCGCATCGACGAAGCCATGCACCCTCTCGCGCTCCTCTGCTTCGGCATGTACGGCCAGGTCCTGCCGAACCAGGACGGTGCACCCGTTCGCCTCGTGGTGCCTTGGAAGTACGGTTTCAAAAGCATCAAGTCCATCGTGAAGATCAAGTTCGTCGAGAAGGAGCCGCCCACCACTTGGAATCTCTCCAGCGCGCGCGAGTACGGTTTCTATTCGAATGTGAATCCCACGGTCGACCATCCCCGTTGGAGCCAGGCCAGCGAACGCCGCCTGGGCGAATTCCTCAAGCGCAAGACGCTCATGTTTAACGGCTACGGCGATCAGGTCGCCAGCCTTTATGCCGGGATGGATCTGCGCAAGAACTACTGAGCCCCGGCATGCATTGGAAACGCCTGCCATCGCGCCGATGGATCAAGATCCCCGTCTTCCTCCTCTGTTTGGCCCCCGTGCTGCTTCTAGCCTGGAGGGCGCTCCACCAGCACCTGGGCGCGAACCCCATCGAATTCATCACGCATGCCACCGGCGATTGGACCCTCCGCTTCCTGGCCATCACACTGGCCATCTCGCCGCTGCGGCGCCTGCTGGGCGTGCCCGACTTGATTCGCTTTCGGCGCATGCTGGGCCTGTTCGCCTTCTTCTACGGATGCCTGCACTTCACTACCTATCTGTGGCTGGATAAGTTCTTCGATTTCCACGAAATCGCGAAAGATGTGTGGAAGCGGCCCTTCATTACCGCGGGCTTTCTCGGCTTCATTTCGATGGCGCCGCTGGCCCTCACGTCCACCGCTGGATGGATCCGGCGCCTGGGCGGCCGCCGCTGGCAGATGCTCCACAGATTGGTGTATGTGAGCGCATGCGCAGGCGTCGTGCATTATTACTGGCTGGTGAAATCGGATGTCAGAAAGCCGCTGCTCTATGCATCCATCGTGTTCCTGTTGCTCGTCGAACGGGCCGTCGCCGCACTCAGGAAATCCAGGGTTAAGCTGGAAGCTTGGACATCCAAGAAGCCTGGCGGCGGAAATACCGCATCCATCTCGAAACCCCGCGCTTCCTCCTCCGCCCGCTAATCGCGGCTGACGCGGATTGGCTCGCCGATCTTTTTACCGATCCGGAGGTCAACCGCTTCTTATTGGATGGCACGCTGTCACCGAGGCCCGCCACGCCGCCGAAGCCATCGTCTCCCTGGACCTCATGAAATGCCACTTCGGCCATTGGGCGATTCAGGATAAGAGCACCGGCGCGATTCACGGCTGGACCGAATTGAGCAAGCTGCGGCCCTGGTCCGGCCCCTCCGACGAAATTGCTCTCAGCTATGTCCTGCGCCGCGCTTCGTGGGGACAAGGCATCGCGACCGAGGCCGCCGCAAGGCTCCTGCGCTGCGCATTCGAAGTGCAGCAATTGGACCGCGTGATGGCCGTGACCATGGCCGGCAACACGCCTTCCGAGCGAGTGCTGGAGAAGCTGGGAATGCGCTTCATCAGTGCCGCACGGTCGGCGGACGGCAAGAGCCTGCAATATTTTAGGATCGACGCGCCGTCCTGCCAGCAGGCGATCCAGGGGACCCGCCCCGATAGGCGCTAGTGTAGGCCAACGCTCAGCGCTGTGGCGTTTCCTTTGTGCTGGGAACTGCCGACTTCCCAGAGACGGACTTTATGGGCGTTTGCCGATGCCGAGGGATTTCGCGCCGGCAATCGGATACTAAACACTGCGGCGTTTTGCAGGAGTCGTTTGCTGCTGGATCAAGAAGTTGTGTCGTTTCATAACGTTCGGCGTCATCCTCCTGTTTGAGGCAGCCCTCGCAAACCGCCAAATGAAACCTCCGATCTGAGGCATCGGAGCGGCACTTTCAGAGCGCCGCGCTCAGACCGTTGGGTCGAGAACAGTGCGCCGAGTCAATTCCTACGCTTCGCCCCATCCGGTAACTCGGCGCATCGAAAAAACTTCGCAAAGCACCGATGAGTTTCCACCCCTTCGGCGGTTATACAGGGTGAGAGCACAGAAAAACAGCAGTTTGAAAGGAGAACGTTATGAACATTCAGAACAAGACAGTCTTGATCACCGGAGCGAATCGCGGTATTGGCCGTGCGCTTGTCAATGAGGCGCTTAGCCGGGGAGCGAAGAGGGTATATGCGGGAACGCGCGGCGCACTGTCAGTCGCCGACGCTCGCGTGACACCCCTGACGCTTGACGTGACCAACGCCGCGCAGATCGAGCAGGCGGCCAGCGAGGTCAACAGCCTCGACGTCCTGATCAACAACGCGGGCATCGCTCTATACGACGATCTGAGCAATTTCGACGTTATCGAGCAGCACCTGGCCGTCAACCTCTTCGGAAGTCTGAAAATGAGCCGCGTTTTCTTGCCGAAGCTGAAACGCTCCAAAGGGGCCATCGTCAACACTCTGTCCTTGATGGCGCTCGCCCCGTTGCCACTCACGCCTGCTTACGCGATTTCAAAAGCCGCCGCGTTGAGCATGACGCAATCGCTGAGAGCACTCCTTGCAGGTCAGGGCGTGACGGTCCATGGCGTGTTCCTCGGTCCCACCGACACCGATATGACCCGAGGCTTTGAGATACCGAAGGCCTCGCCCGAAGCAGTCGCGCAGGGCATCTTCGACGGGTTGGAGAACAAGGAAGAGGATATCTTCCCCGATCCCGCGTCCCAGTCAATTGCCGAGGGCTGGCGCACTGGCGTAGCCAAGGCGTTCGAGCGCCAGTACGCGGGCTTCGTGCCGGAGAGCGTGGCGGTTTAATACGGCGTCCAGCCAACAGGAGAACAAGCCATGAAGAAGCGCAGTTTCACCACAACCATTTCGGTGGACCAAACGCCGAACGAAGCCTTCGCTGCCATCAACAACGTTCGTGGATGGTGGTCTGGAGAGATCGAGGGCGCCACCGACAAGCTGGGAGCTGAGTTCACGTATCGTTACGAAGATGCGCACCGCTCCACGCAGAAGGTCATGGAACTCATTCCCGGCAAGAAGGTCGCCTGGCATGTTTCCGACAGCCATCTGAGCTTTGTGAAAGACAAGAACGAATGGACCGGCACGGACATCGTTTTTGACATCTCCACGAAAGATGGCAAAACGGAAATCCGTTTTACCCACTCAGGCCTCGAACCGGAGATTGAATGCTACGGTAGCTGCTCCAACGCTTGGGGCATGCTCATCAACGGCAATTTGCGCAAGCTGATCAGCACAGGAAAAAGTCAGCCAGACGTTTTCGCATAGGAAAGGGCAGCCATGAACAACCCAGACCCAAATTTCACGACCACCATTTCGGTAGACCAATCTCCCGAAGAAGCCTTCGCCGCCATCAACAACGTTCGTGGATGGTGGTCGGAAAACATCGAAGGCAGCACCGCAAAACTCGGCGATGAGTGGACGTATCGTTACAAAGACGCGCACCGTTGCACGATGAAAGTGACGGAAATGGTGCCCAACAAGAAAGTCGTCTGGCTTGTTGTGGATAACTACTTCAATTTCACTGAGGACAAGACCGAGTGGACGAACACGAAAATTGTGTTTGAAATCTCCACACACGGCAACAAGACGGAAATCCGCTTCACCCACGAGGGCCTCGTTCCCGCGTATGAGTGTTTCGATGTATGCTCCAACGCATGGGGCTCCTATGTAAACGGCAGTTTGCGCAGCCTGATTGCGACCGGCAAGGGCCGGCCCAACCCCAAAGAGCCGAAGGGGAACTAGAAGGAACCTGGCTTGCTTGTTTGATGGTAGAACTTGACGGACGGTCAGCCGAAGGCCCATACTGACTGCAAATGACACCGGGACCGTCACATCAACCGCAAGCCGCCACCCCCGAGGAGTTTGGACGGTTCGCGGAACCGTTCCGCCGCGAACTCCAAGTGCATTGTTATCGTATGCTTGGCTCCGTACACGAAGCAGAGGATCTGGTGCAAGAGACATATTTGCGTGCTTGGCGCGGCTTTGACAGCTTCAAGAACGTCGAAGGCGGTTCTTTTCGGGCATGGCTGTACCGGATCGCCACTAACACCTGCCTGAATGCCCTGGCCAGCCGCAAGGACCCGCAGCGCTTCTTGCCTCACCAGTTGGGACCTGCGACTCTGCAAATGCCGTCGAGCCCGGCAACCGACGTGGCGTGGCTCGAACCTTACCCGAATGCCTACCTCGAAGGGATCGGGGACGAGGCGACGAACCCCGAGGCACGCTATGCCGCTCGCGAGGCTGTGCAACTGGCTTTCGTCGCTGCCATTCAGTTGTTGCCGGCGCGTCAGCGCGCCGTACTGTTGCTATGCGACGTGCTCGGTTGGGCTGCTGCCGAAGCCGCGACCCTGCTCGAAAGCTCGACGGCTTCGATCAACAGCGCTTTGCAGCGGGCGCGAGAAACTCTTGCCAAACACTATCCCGGAGGTCGGCCGCAGGCCACGCCTCTGTCAAATCCGGTCCAGCAAAGGCTTCTCGATCGCTATCTGGACGCTTGGCAGAGACACAATGTGAACGGCTTTGTAGCTCTCCTGAAAGAGGATGCCACGGTCACAATGCCGCCATGGAGAGAATGGTTTGTGGGCCGCGACGCCATTGGGTCCTTCTTTGGGGCGGCTTGGAAGACTTGCAACGGTCTTCGCCTGGTTCCGACAGGAGCCAACGGCCAGCCCGCTTTCGCCGTTTATGAGCTCAGCAGCGGCCCTGATGCCCGGTGGGCCGCGCACTCTATCCACGTGCTCTCACTTGATCGGGAAAATATTTCAACAATCACGATGTTCGTGCCGCCTACTGGGCCGGACCTGTTCAAGTCATTTGGACTTCCGCTGATTCTCCCGGACGTTGGAGACGCTTCCACCCCGCATCACTCCTAGGGTGTTAATCCGGTTGTGGGGAAGTCTCGCGCACTTGTCGTTACGCGTTATGCTCCGAGCTATCCTTGCGCCCTTGTGGGCACTGCCCAAATCGATGGTTCCCGACTAGTCGCGCAGCGTTTACCGAATTGTTGTCGATAACAGCCGTTCCGGCCAACAACCCGCCCCGCTCGACATAAACGGCGTTCGAGTACGTCTTGTCGAAACTGGATGCGCGTATCGGCTTTCACCTCATGGCGCCGTGGCGGCGCAAAAGGCCGGCGATCCCGACGTGGCCCATCTTGGCCGCCCAAGCCAACGGCGTGGCCCATGCTTCGGCGTCCGGTTCATCGCCCGGCGCGCCGCGCGCGATCAGCAACTCCACCAGTTCCCTCCGCCCCCAGCGGCACGCCCAGCCGAGCGGTGTGGACCGCAGCAGCTCGTCCCGCACGTCGAGCTTGGCGCCGCGGTCGATCAGCATCGCGGCAAATCGCACCCGTTGCGCCTCTGTCGGATTGGCACGCGCGGCCGCGAAATGCAGCGCCGTTTCACCCCGGCGCGACACGTTCGGATCGATTCCACGTTTCAGCAGCACCGCCATGCACGTGAAGAAGGCCTCGTCGTCGGACTTGTCGCCCACACTGCGAATCGGCTGGATCAAAACCCAGTTCCATCGCGGATCGTTCGCGGCCCACGTCAGCCGCGGCAACGCCAGTTCCACGATGGCCGGGCATCCGTTACACGCTGCCGACCAGGCCAGTTCGCGCGCCAGATCTTCGCTCGCGTCCGCCTCCAGCATGCGCCTCGCCTCGCCCGCATCATGCGCCATGGCGATCGTCCAAGGCTGCGGCTTCGCGCCGCGCTCCAGCAGCAACTGCTTCATGGCCTCGTCCCCATGACGGTACGCATGGTCGATCGGCCAGCCGGAGGCGTACACATTGGCGTTCGGGTCGGCGCCCCGGTCGAGCAGCAACTCCGCGATATCGCGCCGCCGGGCCAGCGATGCAAACCACAATGGACTGCCCCAGCTCGGCGTAGGCTCCTCCAACTCGTCGAGTGTGGTCCGCTCGTCCACATCGGCCCCCAGGTCGAGCAGCAGCCTGACGATGTCGATGTGCCCGTGCTTCACGGCCAGGGTCAGCAGCCCGCCCGACTGCCAGCGGATCTCCCGCAATACGCCGGCGTCGGCCAGCACCAGCTCGCGAATGCGCTCCGTGTCCGCCAGCGCCACAGCCGCGCGGATCGTCACGTCCGCGCCATGCGCAAGCAGCCGCCGCGCGACGGCGGGAAAGCCTTCCCCTCCATCATTGCGCGGATCGACGGCCAGCGCGGCGCGGTCAATCGGCGTCCAGCCTTTCAAATCCTGTTTACGCGCGTTGGCCCGTCTGCTCAGCAGCCACGCCACCATCTCCTCGTTCATCTCTTCGGCGGCGGCGTGCAGCGGCGTCGCGCCGTCACGGTCGCACGCGCGAATCAGAGATTCGTCCGCCTCCAGCAGCCGGATCGCTTCGCCGTTGTCGCCGTTGCGTATGGCGCGGTTGATCTGCTCCTGCACCGGCGAAACCGTGGCGTTGGGGCAACTCATCGCCTCGCGCCGGTGCTGCTCCTCCTCCTCGATGGCGGCGGCGATGTCATGGTAGCCGCGGTCTCGCGCGAGCGCGAACGCCGTGGTCGCATCGCGGTGCGGAAAGATGCCCTTGCGGGCGTCGGCGCCGGCTGCCATCAGCAGACGCACCATCGCCGCATCGCGCCGCAACACCGCGTAGTGCAGCGCCTGGTGCTCGTTGTCGCCGGCCATGTCCATGCTGGCCAGTTCAGGGCGCGCATGCAGCAGCGCTCGCGCCTGGGCCACGTCGCCCGCATTGACGGCCTCCGCCAGCCGGGCGACGTTCGCTCCGTCCACGAAGGCCTTGAGCTTGGCCCAGCTCTCGTAGCCGTACGCGCGCGCCAGCACGTGCTGTGCGTCGTGGAGGGCAAATGCCGCCGCGTCGGGATGGCGCTCGAACCGATGCACCTCCGCGACAGCGGCAGGCTCTCCGGCGCGATATTCCTCCAGCAGATCCTTGGCTTGTTTTCGCAATTGCTCCAGGCTGGGCTGCCGCGGCAGACGGCGTGCCTGCTGAGGATTTAGACGAGGCATGACGATCTCCTTTTAGTCATTGCCCGGTGTCCGCGTGACGGGCGAAAAGAAGATTCGTCGTGAAGCTATAGCAACGCTGACGATCGGTGGGCTCAGCCCTTCCCGCGGACACGGCGGCGCCCGGCGCGCTCAGTCCGCATCATACCACGAGCCGTATGGTGCAATCCTCCCCAATGCCCCTTGGTTTTTGTATCTGGAGCAAGTGGGGCGGGACTCCAGTCCTGCGCGGGTCCTCCAGGACCCGCTCCTCGCGCAACGGAATCCGCCATATCCGAGCACAAACAGGCCGACGTGGACGCCGGTGACCGTGGCCTTGAACGTCGCCGTCCACAAAACGGTGGCGCACACGGAGCCGAAGTCATCGAACTGCGGGTGCTGCGAGCCGCTGGAATCGCGGCCACATCGTCGATACAGCGGGCCTCCAACCTGGCGCATATGCGGTACGCTAAAGAGTAGGGGACGATGGCAACCCAGAACAACCTGCACATCCCGGACGATCTGCTGAGCGCGGTAAATGAAGCGGCGAGTGCGGATGGGAAAACCAAGGACGAACTCGCGGCGGACGCCCTGCGGCGATACCTGGCACACCGCAAGCTGGAACAACTCGGCAAGCATGGGTCTGAGCAGTCGCGCCGGCTGGGCTACACGGAGGCCGATGTCCCCCGCTTAATCGCAGAATCCCGGCGTGAGAATCGTGGCCGCCAGGGCTAGGGTCACCCTCGATACCAATGTTTACGTGTCCGCCTTTCAGTTCGGCGGCATGCGGCTCCTGCACTTGGCGGTCGACGGCGACATTGAAATTGCCGTGTCGCAATCAATCATTGAAGAAGTGATACCGGTTCTGCGAGATAAGTTCCACTGGGATGGCTATCGGCTCCATGACGCCAGACAGCAGATTCTGGGATTTGCCAGGCTCGTCACGCCGAAACAAACCCTGGACGTCGTGAAGGAGGATGAACCCGATAACCGCATCCTCGAATGCGCCGCGGAGGCCGGGTCGGATTTCATCATCTCCGCCGATAAAGATCTGCTACGGCTGGGAAGCTACGCTGGCGCCCCGATCATGCGGGCGGCGGATTTCCCGCAACGCCAGGAGGAACAACGGGAGCAGTAAAGCTTCGGCGCGGTGGTCAAACAGCCGTCACAACCGCTTGCCCCGCGCGGCCTGGCCGGCCAACAGGAACGTGCTCGGAAACTTGCCGGTGCCGCACAGCTTGAATGTTTCGAAATCCTTGTACCAGTCACCATCCGGCACGTCGGGATCCTGCATCTTCCACTCGGCCAATTCGAACAAATCCTCCTTCTCTCTCGGCAGCGCTCCCACTGAATCTTGGGCATGCTTCAACAACCGAGTATCAACGTTCGGAATTCATCGACCAGTCGATCCTTGCAGCTTCGGATCGTCGTTGGCAAGATTCTCCTTCAACCTCTTAAAGAAATCCCGCTTGCGATCCTCCTGGCTTTCCAGGCCGATGCGAACGAGCGCCGCGATTGCCTTGCTCATGCTCGTATCGACCGTCTGCGCGTACCGCGCCACTTGATTGGCGACACCGGGAGCTAGTCCGAGGGTATACTGCGATTCGACCTTGCTCGGACGATTCCTCGACTTTCTGATCGCCGCGCCGGCTGCGTTTAATTGTCCTCTCGGAATGAGGCATATGTCATCAGAATGCCTCACTAACACCGCCGAATTCGTTAGAATAAATGCCATGTCCGCCGGGCCCACAAACTGGCGAAAATACGCGCTGAAGCTGGTGGGCGTAGGAATCGGAACCGCAGTCGCCGGACCACTCGGGACAGCGCTCGGCGGGGCACTCGGCGGACTGTTCAGCGAACAAGCGGAAAAGTTGTTCGCGGAATACGCCGGTGCTAGTGGCGAGAAGCTTGCGGAGTTCGGCGTGCACTACTGCTACGACCAACTGCGCGAGATGCAGGAACATCCGCCGCTGGAAGCCGTAGTTCGCGAAGCCCTGTACCACGCCCTCGAAGAGGTCCGCCGGGGACTCGATTCCGATCAAAAGGAAGCCTACGCCGGCTGGTTCGAGAATTGGTTGCGGCGATTAAACGGCTCACGCGCGATCCAGCCTGATTCGCTTTCCGATGTTGTCGGGAAGCTCGCCTCAGGCGCGCTGCCCGCCGATCAAAACGGGACCGAACTGGCGTTGGACCAACTCTTTCGCTGCGCCATGGAGCGTCTGGATGGAGAGGCGCGGGCGCAGCAAACCGCGGATGCGCGTGGGAGCCTGTCGATTACAGCCGAAGGCAGCTTCCGGGCGATGCCCGATACGTTGCTTCAGTTGCTCACCGAACGGTTGCCAGCGCCGCTGGAGGCCCGCTGAGGCTGCCTACCTGGAGGCTCTTGCGATTCGACGGCGGCTGGCCGAGGCCAACCCCGAGGCGTACTTCCCCTATCTCGCCAACTCGCTGAACAACTTGGCAAATCTGTACAATGACGCGCAGCGGATGACGGAGGCCGAGACCGCCCACGTGGAGGCACTTTCGACCCGACGGTGGCTGTCCGAGGCCAACCCCGAAACGTACTTGCCTGATGTCGCCACGACGCTGAACAACCTGGCGGCTCTGTACAGCGCCACGCAGCGGATGAAGGAGGCCGAGACCGCTTGGTTGGAGGCGCTCTCGATTTACCGGCGAACGGCCGAGGCCAACCCCGAGGCGTTCATGCCTTATGTCGCCACCACGCTGAATAACCTGGCGAATCTGTACAGCGCCACGCACCGTTTACGGACTTCTTCATGAGCATTTCCTTCTCCGCCCTCTACACTAAATCCCGGAAGGGAAGGCGTCTCACTGATCTTGGCACAGAGGGGAGAACTGAAAAAACGGCTCTGGGTTGCATCTTCCCAAATTCCAGTCACTCGGCGCATACTGCTCCACATTGTGACACTGAATCAGCTAATGGCCCCTAACCCGCCCGTCTTCTCCTCGGCGACGGCCCACCTCCGGCGAGGCGCGCGGCGGGATCGGCGGGCCAGCGGGCGCAGCGCATTCTAACGGCGTCCTGCGGCTGTCTATCTCTGTCCGCTTGGCGCGATGAATTCAAGCTATGCCGGTCGAATGCGAATCGCGCATCCGGCGCCCGGCGCCAGCTTCAAGCGCAACTTCGTGAGGCGCCGCACGCGTTGCTGCGAGATCGCAGTATGCGTGGGCTGGTCGGCGGCGTCCGCGGCATCGGCGTAGATCTTCGCCCGCGCTAGCCACCGCGACGGTCAGCTTCAGGTTCGCTCCCAGCGATGGCTGATTCTGCAGATCGAAGCCCAGCGGCGAGGGACCGACCACCGGCCTGCTACCAAACGTCACGCGATACTGAAGTTGCTCCACGCCGGGAGTGAGTTCAAATACGATCCGGCCGTCGGGAGAGGCGACACGTGCCTGAGGCCAGGCGGCGGTCGCAACCAGAATGAGGCCGAAGGACAATTTAATTTAAGGACCGGCATGTCCAATATTGTACAGCCGGCAGATGTCCATTCGGCCGACGTGGCCTGCGGGCAATCAGCAGGGCCGCCTTGGGCGGGGGTTGCCGACGAGCGCGGCCTGGCGCCGCTGCCGTACAATCCTGGTTGTGAACCGCCGCAACTTTCTCCTAACCGCCACCGCCCTGGCCGGCGCACCCACCCTGCCGCAATCCGCCGCGGAGCTGCCCGCCAACGCCGTCCGCAGCGTCCAGCGCCTCTTCACCAGCGAGATCGAAGACAAGCCCTGGTTTTACGACCGCGAGATGTGGCCGCGTTACCTCGCCATGCTCGCGGAAAACCGCTTCAACCGCTTCAACCTCAGCTTCGGCATAGGCTACGACTTCCTGCGCGCTGTCACCGACGCCTACTTTCTCTTCGCCTACCCCTTCTTTCTCTCCGTGCCGGGCTACAATGTCCGCGCCGCGAACCTGCCGGACGAGGAGCGCGACCGCAATCTCGAAACGCTGCGCTTCATCAGCGAGCAGACCGCCACCCACGGCCTCCAATTCCAGTTGGGCATCTGGATGCATGGCTACCAGTGGGAGAACAGCCCGCATCCGAACTACACCATCGAGGGACTCAACGCCGAGAACCACGGCCCGTACTGCCGCGACGCGCTTGCCGCTCTCCTCCGCGCCTGCCCCTCCATCAGCGGCGTCACCTTCCGCATCCACGGCGAAAGCGGCGTCGCCGAAGGCAGCTACTCGTTCTGGAGCGCCATCTTCGACGGCGTGAAGCGCTCCGGCCGCAAGGTCGAGATCGACATGCACGCCAAGGGCATCGACCAAGGCATGATCGACCTCGCGCTGGCCACGGGCATGCCCGTCAAAGTGTCGCCGAAGTTCTGGGCCGAGCACCTGGGAATGCCGTACCACCAGGCCGACATCCGCGACCAGGAAGTGCCTCCGGCCGGCCACCGCGACAGCGGCCTCATGGCGCTGAGCGCCGGCTCCCGCAGCTTTACCCGCTACGGCTACGCCGACCTGATGCGCGAAGACCGCCGCTTCGACATCCTCTGGCGCATCTGGCCCGGCACGCAGCGCCTGCTGCTGTGGGCTGACCCAGTTTTCGCCGCCGGCTACGCGCGAGCCTTCCAATTCTGCGGATCGAGCGGCGTCGAGATCATGGAGCCGCTCTCCTTCAAGGGGCGGCGCGGATCGGGCCGGGTGCCATCTGGGCCGGGCGGCCGCTGCGCCTATGCCGACGCCTCGTTGCGCCCGCGCTGGGATTGGGAGAAGTACCTGGATACCTATCGCGTCTGGGGCCGGAAGCTCTACAACCCGGATGCCAAGGTCGCAGTCGAGCCTTCGCTCGCCGCCGCCAGCCGCATTCTGCCGATCGTCACTACCGCGCATCTACCCTCGGCCGCGAACAACAACTACTGGCCTGAGATCTACACCAACCAGTCGCTCGTGGAGCCGTCGAAAACCGAGTATACTGACACCCCTTCATCGAAGACCTTCGGCAACACCAGCCCACTCGACCCGCAACTCTTCTCCCGCATCAACGACTTCGCCGACGAGTTGCTCAAGGGTGAGCGGAGCGGCAAGTATTCGCCCATCGAGGTCGCGCAATGGCTGGAAGATCTGGCCGGCGCCACGCAACTGGTAAAGGCCCGCCGCGTTGACATTGATGTTGCGATTCAGGCCGGCTTGGGTAGATTTTTCGCCGCCAAATTCCGCGCTGGCGTCCTATATGCGATTCACGAGCGCACGGGCGACCGCGCCGCCCTTAACGAGGCGCTCAAGTCCTACGGCACCGCGCGTGCCGCCTGGGCCGGATTGGCCGATAACGCCAAGGGGGTCTACGTTCCGGACATCACCGTCGGCGAACTCCCCTGGCTCCGTGGCCACTGGCTCGACCGCCTCCCCGCCATTGATGCCGATATCGCCCTTCTGGAGAAGCGCCTCCCCTCCGCAAAGCCCACCGACGATCCGAAGGTGAAGGCCGTCATCGCCGAAGCCACGGGCCGCCCCCAGCGCCCTTCCGCCGCAATGGGCCATCGTGCGCCCGACCGCTTCCAGCGCAAGCAGCCGCTGGCGCTCGAACTCAGGGGGCCGGTGCTCGCCTCGGCGCGCCTCCACTACCGCCACGTCAACCAGGCCGAGCGTTGGCAGTCCGCCGTCATGGACCGCAAGGGCCCGGCCTACGTCGCCGCCATCCCAGGCGCATACACAGACTCGCCGTACTCGCTCCAATACTACTTCGAACTGAAATCGGCCCCGGATCGCGCCTGGCTGTACCCCGGCTTCCCGTCGGATCTCGCCGGCCCGCCCTATTACGTCGTCCGTGGAGCACCCTAGCTTAGCTAGCGCTTTTTCGGTATTGATGATTTTGAAAACCATTGCTGGACACGCTGGCGAGCTTCTTCCGCCGAAACGA